>Ga0255780_10003408_pt1 | contig 13878 bp, 14 predicted proteins | sample 071ome_32_FD_179978 | JGI IMG/M metagenome (GOLD analysis project Ga0255780, IMG submission 179978) | Coastal salt marsh microbial communities from the Groves Creek Marsh, Skidaway Island, Georgia - 071405AT metaG (version 2) | ecosystem: Environmental > Aquatic > Marine > Intertidal zone >... | reverse complement strand
CAAATCGGCGATCGATACCAAAGGCAACGATCACGTTGTCTCTCGACTCGGTGTTAAACGCACAGCGGACATTGTCTTAACCCCAGAGCAAGACCTTCGCGAGGCGCTGACAGACCACCTTGTCGAAAAGGCGGTGCCGGACAATGGCCTTGATTGTGTCCTCATCGACGAAGCCCAATTTTTGAGCCCTGCACAGGTAGATCAAGCGCTGGCTACCGCCGTTCTGGACGATATTCCGGTACTGGCCTATGGCATTCGAACCGATTTTCAAACGCGCTCCTTTCCCGGCAGCCACCGACTGATGGAAATCGCACATGTGCTTGAAGAAATGAAAACAATTTGTCGCTGCGGCAAGAAAGCCATTTTCAACGCGCGACTGAAAGACGGCGCCGTGGTAAGAGAGGGCTCTCAGGTCATGATTGATGGTGGCGATACCGTGTACGAGGCTCGCTGTGCGCGCTGCTATATTGAGGGGTGACGAGAGCGGGTTCTGACGAAGGCGGGTCATGAAAAATCCCTAGCGTTTCGCACCAACAACCTTGCCGGGTTTCACATCACATAAGACCAAATAACTCAAACAAGAGGTAGCCAGAAATGCGGATCAACGGAAAAGTAGCGCTTGTAACAGGAGGTGGATCAGGTATTGGTGCAGCATCCAGCCATCGACTAGCCGAAGAAGGCGCGCTGGTGGTGATATCAGATATTGATGCTGATGCGGCGAAGCGCGTTGCCGATGACATCATCGCCTGCGGGTTTCGTGCCGAAGCGAGATATCAGGACGTCACCGACCAAAAACAGTGGCAGGACATTGTGAACGGAATCATCGAAAGCCATGGCCAGCTTGATATCTTGGTCAATAATGCCGGGATTGCATTGACCGGCTCGATCGAAGACACGTCCCTGGAAGACTGGCGTTTGGTCAACGCCGTTAACAGTGAAGCGGTTTTTATGGGGACCCAGGCGGCAATCGCTGCCATGAAAGAAAGTGGTGGATCGATCATCAACATATCATCCATTGAAGGTCTTGTTGGCGATCCACTCATCGCTGCCTACAATGCCAGCAAGGCAGCGGTTCGGATGATGACAAAGTCTGCAGCACTTCACTGTGCGGAGAGTGGTTATGGCATCCGGATAAATTCGGTTCATCCCGGATTTATCGAGACCCCTATGGTGGCTAACGGGGTAGCGGCGATGGGGGAGGAAAACGCGAAGGCATTTCAAGAACGGATTCTTAACAGCATCCCCATGGGCGCGATGGGCCAACCCAAAGACATTGCCAACGGGGTGCTGTTTCTTGCCTCGGATGAGTCAGCTTATATGACGGGTTCGGAGCTTGTGATCGATGGTGGTTTCACCGCGCACTAAATCGGCCACTCTGGTTTGAAGATCACCGACATGAACCGTCGGTAACCTTCGTTCCCAGGCGAAACACCACGGCCTTATTGCAGCGGCGAGACCTTAAAGGTCATTGTCTTTGCCACGAAGTCCACTTGGCCCGAGACAATATTGATAAGCCCATTGGTTACCAAATCGAGAGAGTACATATCGAAGACCGCGCCGTTCTTACGATAAACACCCTGCAAGGTGGCGCGTTCGATTTGCTCACCATTCTGCGTCCAGGCATAACCTGTAAATTCTCCCATGGTTCCCATGCCGAGCTTATCGGTGAACTCATAAGAAAGATAAACGCGGCCATAATCTCCCGCTTCACCAGTAGCGGCGACGCTGTAGTTGATGCCATCCGTTGTGTGAGCTGCGTCAATGGTGAAAGTGGCGGTAAATTCGCCTTCCCCGTAGTTGAGGTCCTGCCCCAGGCTGAACGGGGCAAACAGAAGGACGAAGCCTATAGCTAAAAATTTTCGAAACATCATGGTGCTCTCCTTTTTGTTTTTTTGACAAGCGAGGTCTAAAAGGCATGTCCTGCCTCGCGTAATTCGAGAGTACTGACTTTTCGGCTATATGCCAGCGGGAGATCGATGATGGCGGCTTTTAACGCCTTAATGGCGCCTTCACGTTCTTTGTGGCACGTTTTTTATAGCATGTTTTTTTCAGCGCATTTAGTACCAGGCCATAGAGTCCTGGCGCACGCTTTTGGGACGTCTCTATTAGGAGAAACTCCGGGCTGCGCGAGGCACTCCTGTCAGCGCCTCTAGTTCGACTCGCTCTATGATGCCCTCGACGTCAGCGAAGTTTTCAATCAGCTCAGCGAAACGCACCGTGCGACGTCGATAATCCATAACCGCTGGCAACACTGGAACATTTGAAGCAAGCGCAATGTGGGCAAAACCTTGCTTCAGCTTTACTACCCCATGGCGAGTCCCCTCCGGTGTGATGCCCAAAACAAGCTTTGAATTTGCCTGGAACGCGAGGCGCATTTGCTCCACAAGTCCTTGAGGACTTTTTCTATCGACCGGTATACCCCCAAGCCTGCGAAGCACCGCCCCCAAGGGAAACCAAAAAAGCGAGTGCTTCATCATAAAAGTCGAACGCAACCCAAGCGCCCACAACACGGCGATAGTCAGAATAAAGTCTACGTTAGAGCTGTGGGGTAACAGAGCAACCACAAGTTTGGATCTGTTTGGAAACTGGCCGTCAATACGCCAACCCCACAGTCGCAAGGTGAGTCGCCCGATCAAGCGAGTGAACAGGTTATGCGTTTTAGGCAGATTGTCACCGAGCACCTGCAACCCCATCATAATTCCTGTTGCACCGAATAGACGGCAAGCATGATCGCACTAAACAGGCGACATAAGATATCGCCTATTCGTGCTTGAGTCGGCGATCAAATAGTGATTAGCTCTCAAGCAACTACCGTCCCGCATTAAAGGCCCGCAAGGAGTTTTACGATGCCACCGATGACCGTTCTTGGTTGGTTTCACACCGTGATAGGTGCAGCCGCAATCCTGATGGCCATCTACTCCCTTTTCCATCACAAGGTCCTCAGCGCCGCTACGGCCTCTGGTAGAGCCTATCTACTCATGACCCTATTCGTCGCTGGGTCGGCGCTTATGATTTATAACCAAGGCGGGTTGGGGCCGGGGCACATACTGGCAGTACTCACGCTGCTAGCACTTAGTACCGGATATTTTTTTGAACGCAAGCCGGTTATGGGTGGGCTATCAAAGTATGTGCAGGCCGCGGCTTACACTGCCACGCTTCTGTTCCACATGATACCGGCAATCACCGATTTTCTTCGCAGGCTACCGGTAGGTGATCCGTTTATTGACTCTTTTGATTCTCCCCTGCTACGAGGTTTTTATGCTGCCTTCCTGCTCGCTTTTATTATCGGGCTTGGCGTGCAGTTTCTGTGGCTTCGGAAACAGGCGAGCGCTGGTTAAACCAGCCTGTAAAGGCTGATTAGGCGGCCTGTCATTAACTCCGTTACACTAACCGACCCTCAACGTTACCGGCCGCCATGTTACCTTCACCTCTACATAGCCCCTCGCCGCAAGCATGGCTGACGTGTGTCCTTACAGACTTCGACACTTTTCTGCTTGACCATGCCGCGGCAGAAAAAAAAGCCGCTGGTATGGCCATGTCCATGTTGTCCCACTATCCCGATAAAAGCCGGCTGGTTACCGCAATGTCAGAATTGGCGGTCGAGGAAATGGTGCACTTCAGGGAGGTGGTTAAACTGATTCAAGGTCGGAATCTGCAGCTTGGCGCGGATCAGAAGGATCCCTATGTCAATGAAATTCGCGGCTGGATTCGCCAGGGAACCGACGTTTATTTACTGGATCGACTGCTGACGGGTGCAGTCATCGAAGCGAGGGGAGCAGAGCGATTCGGTTTGGTGGCGGAAGGCTTGCCCGAGGGAGACCTCAAGACTTTTTATCGTTCGCTAGCCCGCTCTGAGGCAAGGCATTTTGAGCTATTTCTCGAGTTGGCTGAAGAGTATTTTTCTACGAGTGAAATTGATCAGCGTTGGCAGGAACTGCTCTCCGCCGAATCCCGCTGCATGCAGAACTTGCCGATCAGGGCCGCTCTGCATTAATCATGGCACTCAGTCGCGCGATCGATAAATATCTCGCGCAGTACAGCCTGCGACCCGGATCTCTACCGGAAATGCCTCAGAGCTGGCGACACGTCATGGTCGTCCCTTGCTATGACGAAGCACCGGACTTCATTTCTCGCTGGCAGGCAATCTACGGTGACACGTCTTTACTCATTGTGCTGGTGCTCAACAGGCCCGAGGGCAGTGAGCAGACTGCCAACGAGCAGGTCAGGAAGGCTCTGGGAAGACATGCCACAAAAACCCTTGAACAGGGCTACTCACTCAGCCAGCTCAATAGCGCCTGTTCTGTATTATGCGTTGACCTTGAAATTCTCGAAGGCCCGACACCGGCCGGAGAGGGTGTTGGAAGAGCCCGCCGCATTGGTTGCGACCTTGCGCTCGAGTTGCAGAGGACAGGCGCGATCAAGACCGACTGGATTTACTCGGGGGATGCAGACGCCATTTGGCCCGCCGATCTTTTCAACACCCCATGGCCAGATGAAGCAAGTGCCGTTGCCGTTCCTTTCAGCCACCGGTTTGATGACGCCGATCAGCATCAGTCACCCCGCGAGCTTGCGATCGCTCGAGCGACCCAGCTCTATGAATTGAAAATCCACCACTATGCCTTGCATCTGCAAGCCATAAATTCCCCTTACGGTTTTCACACCCTGGGTAGCAGTTGCCTGTTTAAGGCCAGTGCTTATGCGGCGGTGCGAGGGGTGCCGCTACGCAGTGCAGCGGAGGACTTTTACCTTCTAAATAAACTCGCCAAAGTTGCTCCTGTCCATTGTGCCCGGGGTAATGGCGTCTCGATCACTCCCCGGTTATCGACGCGAGTGCCGTTTGGTACCGGGCCCGCCGTGGGGAAACTGCTGGTGGTAGAAGATATCTTCCATGAACCGCTGTTCTACGATGCGCGCTGCTTTGGCGTCATGGGGAGGCTTTCCGTCTTATTTGATGCCTGGGCCGAAACACCAGAGCCCAACACACTTGTGCAATTGATAGGCGAGTTCGGTCCTGCGGTCGCAAGTGATCTTCATGAACTGTTGAATCAGTGGGAGTACCTAAAGGCTCTCGCTCATATTCATCGGGCAGGCTCAACAACCATCGAACGCAAGAATCACACCACGACCTGGCTTGATGGATTCAGGATTCTCAAAATCATTCATCTGCTCAGAAACAGGCACTACCCCAATCTGTCTTGTCTTGAATCCCTGAGTGATCCAAGTCAATGGCCTGTCACTCACGATGGCACCCCGGCCGGTTTGCTGAGGGCCATTTATCGCCACCTTGACTGGTTTACGCTCACTGCCGAGTAGTCAGTTTCCGGCCAGCTCGGAAAAGAGAAAAGCAAACTGATCGGCACGTTCCTGCAAATACTGATCCCGGGTAGATCCGATTCCGTGTCCCGCCTGAAAATCCACGCGCAGCAGAACGGGGTTATCGCTGGCGGTAGCCGCCTGTAGGCGAGCCGTCATTTTGCCCGACTGCCACGGCTCCACCCGAGGGTCATTGAATCCGTGGGAAAGCATCACGGCGGGATATGCCACGCCGTCACGCACATTGTGATAGGCACTCATCGCTAAAAGCGCGTGAAATCCGGCTTCTTCGGTCACGGTGCCGAACTCTTTGATATTGGGCACGCCATTGGTCGTGGTTTCCGCCCTGATGGTGTCCAGTGACCCTACGTCGATAATGGCAGCGCCAAAAAGATCCGGGCGCTCGGTGATGGCTCTTCCAGCAAGAATACCTCCCGCACTGCCGCCCCAGGGCGCCATGTGAGCCGGGCTTGTGTAGCCCTCGTTCACCAGATACTCCGCAGATGCAATGAGATCCCGCCAGGTATTGGGTTTGGTTTGCATACGACCCGCGTAGTGCCACTCTTGCCCATACTCCCCGCCTCCCCGAACGTGGGCAATCGCCCAAACGCCACCTCGCTCCAGCCAAGCCAGTCGCGTGGCACTAAAACCGACGTTCATCGAGGAACCATAGCTACCGTAACCGTAAACCACCGTTGGATTCTTACCGTCGAGGACCAGGCCCTCTTTATGAATAATGGTAAGCGGTATCATCACGCCGTCATGGGACGGGATAACCAACTCCTTGGCCACATATCCCTCAAGATTATCGAACTCCCCGACCGGCACCATGCCGGTATCGGTAAAGGTGTTGGCGTCGGGATCATAGGCATAACGAATACCGCCCTGAATCCAAGTTGCCTCGTAAATTAGCGCCCCGGCCACCTCTGGGGAGATTGACGACACATAAGCGGCGCCGCCCCGCGGAGGTGACAGCTCTTCGAGATCACCGCCAGGCCGCCATCTCAATACTATGGCTATGCCGTCTCGCTTGGCAGACACATAGAGCGCGTCCGCGGCGACGCTGACCCCCTCGATAACCAGATCCCCGGCCGGGATAATGTCATGGGCTTCCGTGATCTCGGGGTTGGTGAGTGCCATAGCGACAAGCCGGAAACGCGGCGCGTGTTTCGCGGTCACGAGGTAGATCATGTCATCGATTACAGCGAAGTCGGTGACCGCGTCGGACTCATCGCACAGTCTCACCCATGGGATATCGCCACCTAACAATGAGGCCTTAGGGGCTGTGAACAAACTGATTTCATTGTTATCTCCATGCTTTACCTTGAGAATCGCGTGAGGTGATCTCGAACTCAGCCATAGGCTTGGGAAATCAGTATCCAGTATGGGGAGCGATTCGGCGTGGCCAAAGGCCGCGATAAGCTGATCGCTTTCGGGAGCGCTATCCAGGCGATGAAACATGACCCGGGTCTGTTTGTATTCTTCCGTCGCCGGTGCATCCTCGGGCAGGTCACGCCGCCGGCTGTAGAAAAACCCGGTCTCGTCCGCCATCCACTGGGGCCAGTTGTAGGCCGTTTCGATATGATCAATCGGGCCGCCTACCCGCTCACCGCTCCCAACATCGAGCACGTGGTAAGTGGTTTGCTCCGAACCTCCCTGAGCGAGCCCGTACACCAGGAAACGCCCTGAGGGAGACGGCGTATAGCCCTCCAAACTGTAATGCTGCTCAGAGTCAGTCCCCATGGCTTCCGGATCAACCAACAGCCGCGCGTCACCCTCCCCCGCAGGCCGGACATAAAGTTTGTAAAGATTTTCACCGCTATTCCGCCGCAGAAAAAACACCGTGCCATCGACTAGTCGCTCCACCCCTCCAGTGGTGAAGGGGGCGCCCTGATCCAGCGCCTCGAGACGCTCGAACAACGCAGCCCGGGAGTCAAGCCGACTAAGATAGTCATCGGTGTAAGCCGCCTGCGCTCGAAACCACTGCTCGACCTCAGGATCCCCAAGGTTCTCCATGTAACGATAGGGATCGGCTATCTCGACGCCCCAGTGAATCTCGGATACCGACACGGTTTTAGCCTTCGGTTGAGCGACCTTGTTCACCATAGTGGCTTCACTGTCCTCAGCGGGGTTATCGCAACCTGTTGACGCCATACCTATCACTCCCGCCGTTATCACTGATGCTAGAAATTTACCCCATTGATTTTTGGTTTTGCTCATCAAACTTTTCCTCGATAGCAATGAGACGCATTACTGTCTGACTAACATGCTGCATGGGCAGCCCCTATCGAAACCGGTCAGGGGAAACACCTGCCTGGCTTTAACCGATGCAACAACAACCGATATTCCCTGTGACATCCATAGGCTAGTACACGGGAACTTCATCGGGCGATAATGGTCTATTGCTACACTTTAAATCGCCCTGTACGGTCCTGCCTGCTCCGGAGTCACTCATGCTCAACCACTATGGTCCCACCATTATTCTTGGCCTGATGATTAGCAGTGCCATTATCCTCGATGACTTCATTATCGTCAGCATGCATGGCGAACACCACCCGGCCATGAAACAAGTTCACCTCATTACACATAAGGCCGCTCAGGGACACGCAGAAGAGGCCCCTGAGATTAAAGAGCATAAGACGACAAGCCCAGACGCACAGCGCTTGGTGATTCGGGTCAATGGTGAAGACGCTGACTTTCCGGTTGAAGCCGTCGAACAGGCGATACGCAGCGCTATCGACACCGCGGAAAAAGCGGGACGAGCACCAACTCCCGAGGAGCTGGACGAAGCCATTCAATCCGCTACCCATAGACTAGATGCTAAGGATCTCGACATTGATATCGAGATTGATAACTGATCAATGCGCGTTCTGCTCGTTGAAGATGACCTGAGTATCGCCAGATCCCTCGACACGGCGTTGTCCCATGAGGGATTTACGGTGGATTCGGTTGCCACCGGTGAAGCGGCATTGTTTTTGGTGTCACGCACCTCGGTTGATGTGGTTATTTTAGATATTGGGCTTCCCGATATGGATGGTCTGTCGGTACTAAAAAAGATCCGGGAACACGATAAGTCCCTGCCAGTTCTGTTGCTTACGGCGCGGGATCGCATCGAAGACAAGGTCGAAGGTCTCGACCGCGGTGCGGACGACTATTTGACCAAACCTTTTGAGCTACCCGAACTCGTGGCGCGATTGCGCGTTGTCAGCCGACGCCTCTCGGCGCGCGCTGACAGCCGTATCCAAGTGAACGGAGTAACCCTCGATCCAGCCGCTAATACCATTAGCGTCGGCGATCGCCGCATCGACGTCAGCGGCAAAGAGTACTCGGTACTGCTAACGCTGATGGAAAACAAGGGTCGCCTGCTATCGAGAGAAAAGATGGAAGCGAAACTTTATGCATGGGGAGAAGAGCTCTCCAGCAACGCTGTTGAAGTACACATCCATAATTTGCGTAAAAAATTAGGTAAAGACTTCATCAAGACCGTCCGTGGTGTCGGCTATGGAGTAGGCCTCGAGTGACATCGATCCGTGCATTCCTGATTCTTGTCATCCTCGCTGCACTGGTGATCGTCATTTTTACCGCAACGTTCCAAGGCTATCGGTCTGGCAGCGATGAGACCGCCTCTTTGTTAGACCGACTGCTTGAAGAGAAAATTGGGCTTCTTGCAGGAGAGAATGTGGTGACGGATGGGGCACCTCAAACCCACCAGCTCTTCCAGGTGTTCTCATCCAGTGGCGAATTGAAGAAAGCCTCCGCGCAGGCACCGAAAACGCCCCTCATTACCGCCCAAGGTACTTTGGTAGACGTCAGTTACAACGGCGGCTTATGGCGGGCGCTGAGTCAAACAACCCCCGCGGGCGAGACAATTGTCGTGGCGGAGCGTCTAGCTGATCGTTACGCTATTTCAGACAATATTATTTCGAAGGCCCTGGTGCCAATTCTTCTTTCGATGCCTGTCCTCGCCCTGCTCATTTGGTCAATCGTGTCCTTCGGCTTACGTCATTTAAAACTGTTGGAGCGTGAGCTACGACACCGGTCCCCCCAAAATATGACGGCGCTTACTCTTGAATCGCCCCCCGATGAGCTTCTGCCTGTCATCGCATCAACGAACTCTCTGCTTCATCGACTTCGGTCAGCCTTTGAGCGCGAGCAACGATTTGCTGGTGATGCAGCGCACGAACTGCGAACCCCCGTTAGCGCGCTCAAGGTTGATGTACATAATCTTGGCTTTCAGTTGCCGGAACGGTTTGAAGAGCTCAGCATTATCGACGGCAACATTAATCGTATGGGTCACATTATTGATCAACTACTCATGCTCTACAGGACGGGATCAGACGAACTACAGGCACAATTCGAGCCCGTGAATATCACAGCGCTAACCAGAGAAACCATCACTGACATCTATGCTGACGTCGCAAAAAAGCACCAAGATCTGGCTCTCGAGGGTAGTGACGTTTTGCTTTCTGGCCATGAGTTCGCTCTTCAGGCCATGATAAAAAATCTCATCGACAACGCCATCAAATATACGCCGAACGGCGGTAAGATTGTCGTCACAATCGCTGAAGAGAAAAAATGCTGTTTGGTTTCGGTTATGGATTCTGGTCCTGGAATTCCCGATGATCTTAAAATGCGCGTCAAGGAGCGGTTTTATCGCATCAACAGCGAGACAAACAAGCCGATCCATGGCTGTGGCCTTGGACTCTCTATCGTCGACCATGTCGTAACCCTTCACGCCGGCGAATGGCATGTAGAAGATGGAGCAGGTAGAGTCGGCACCCTCGTCAAGGTCTATTTACCTCTCTCGGAGGCATGTGATGAATAAGACTCATTGGCTTTATGTGTTTCTTTTCCTGGTAAGCAGTGCCGCGTTGTCCGCACCGACCGAAGAAATAATTATTGAGAATCACGTATTTTCGCCGGCAAAACTGAGCATCCCTGCCGGGCAAAAGGTTCGGCTGCTAGTGGTCAACAAAGACGCATCGCCCGAAGAATTTGAAAGCTACGAATTGAATCGTGAGAAGGTCATCGCGGGCCACTCAAAAGCCGTCGTGTTTATCGGACCTCTCGAACCGGGCACCTACCCCTTCTTTGGTGAATTCAATCCGAAGACAGCCCAAGGGGTCATCGAGGTAGTGGCGGAATGATTCTTGAAGCGGTCGTTATTATTCTGCGAGAAGTGCTGGAAGCCTCGCTGCTTATCAGCCTGCTTCTGGTTGTATCACATGTGCTAGGACTCGGGGCCAGATGGCTGTTATCCGCCGCGACGATTGGTATCGTTGGCGCCATTCTTTATGCCCAAAATATTGGTTGGATCAGCGAGCAAATGGATTACGCGGGACAAGAATTGCTTAACGCCTCGCTACAACTGCTAATTTGGACTGGAATAGCACTTTTATTTGCCATCTCCACCGCGCCCGATGCCAATAAACTCGCGATTAAGCGCTTGATGGTTGCCATTGTTGCTATGGCATTAATTCGCGAGTGTTCCGAGATTTTCCTTTATGTGTACGCATTTGGCACATCCGCCGGCCAATGGGGTGCGATTCTGGGAAGCGGCGCAATTGGGGCAGTCACGGGTGTCAGTGTGGGTCTTCTTATCTATCTGCTCGTTTTATGGACTGGCATACAGCGCAACATGATAAAAATCGCTTATGTGTTGTTGGCGGCCGTCGCTGCCGGTATTGTTACCCAAGCAGTTTCCTTGCTCGAGCAAGTGGATCGGATTCCCAGCGCTCCGCCGCTGTGGGACTCATCGGCGTTACTTCCTGAGAATTCGGTCATCGGTCAGTTGCTCTACGCACTTCTGGGTTACGAGGCTACGCCATCTTTATGGCATGTAAGTGCCTATGTTGTTGTTATTGCCAGTTTAGTGATGGCCTATCAGCTGCCACGTCGGTACCCGTAATGGATCGTCCGAAGTATCGCTGGCTTCTCCTTATCATGGTGTCGATTGGGCCAACTTATAGTCTGGCCGACGGCAGCGCAGTCACGCAAATTTACAGTCCTTACGTTCAGCCTTTGGAGAAAGAGATTGAATTTGTTTGGATCCACGATGAACGCCGAGACGGTCACACCCCCACATCTTCGAGCGCCAAAGTCGGCTACGGCACGTCCCTTTTTACCAATCTCTACACCGAACTAAGCGTCACCCATTTGAATACCGATGACGGCAGTCTGGATGAAATTGAGTTAGAGACTATCTGGCAGCTGACCGAGCAGGGGGAATACAGTAGCGACTGGGGGATGCTGTTCGAGCTGGAGACGGTTCTAGGTGAGGATGCTCATGAGGTTTCTGTGGGTGTGCTCAATCAAAAGGATATCGATCGCTGGAGCATCATCAGCAATGTTGTGGTGAGCTATGAATGGGGAGCGCAACGTCAGGACGAATCTGAGACTCGTCTCGGCATTCAAACCCGCTACCGGCTAGGTGCAGCTTTTGAGCCCACGGTGGAGCTTTTCATGGGTGACGAAACCCGCGCGATTGGTCCGGGTGCAACCGGCATTTATAAAATGTCCCAAGCCAGACAGCTTCGTTGGAACGCCGCCATTTTATTCGGTGTCGATGGTTACGCAGACTACACCGCCAAACTCGAATTTGAGTACGAATTTTTCTAATAGAAACAAAGATTTATAGATTAAGAAAGTTTTAAGCTACGCCTGCCATGCTGGTAACCTAAGTTCAGTAAGGACACCAGCATGCTCAGCAGCATTTCAAACCTGCAGACTACCGAGCCAACCTATTCAGCGTCGGTCGAGGCACTAGGGCTCGTCAACGCGATACAGCCCGCGGACATTGCGCGTTTACCTCGAACCTCTCTCTCCTGCCACCAAGGCAGAAAAGCCTGGCATGTTTTTGATTGCGCCAAGCACCTTGAACTAAAGTGCAAGGTCAACCGGTTTATTAGGCAACAGTACTTCCTCGCTCACGGTGCAAATCTTGGTCACCTAATGGTGAACCTGTACGCTCTTGAAGAACAAGACGGTACGCTTCTTGGCGCTGTCGGCCTCGATGACTTCGGCGGGTCTCCGCGCCTCGTTGAATGTTACTTGAAGCAGCCTGCAGAGGTCTACCTGAGCCAACACCTCGGTATGCCAGTAGCGCGGGAGCAAATTATGGAAGCGGGGAATCTCGCCGCCACAAATCTCACCGGCGCCGTTCTGCTGACCGCATTTCTGTTTGATGAGGCGCACCGTCAACAGAAAATCTGGGCGCTTTTTACCGCTACCTCTGCCGTCAGATTAGCGCTCAAAAGAATAGGAATTCCCCATGAATCGCTTTTAAGCGCAACTCTCGACTGCGTCAGTGGCGATTATGGGAGCTGGGGAACCTATTACGAGCAGGATCCGCAGGTCGTTCTGGTCAATATCCGTGAGGGCCTGCAGGCGGTGCGCAAGAAGTACGACATCCAGAGGCTTTGCTAATGCGTCCAGTCCTCGATCAAATCAAATATGTCGCAGAACACGACCCGTCTCGCGAAGCCTCTCTTAGCCCCAGCGCTAACTGCGACTACCAATCACTGTACGAACGTATTCAAGTCACGGCTGACGCACTTCTGCAGTCGGGCACAACACGATTGGGTCTTCGCGCTCAAAACACATTGAGCTGGGCGATTGTCGATCTTGCCGCTAGCGCAAACGGCATTACCGTGGTCCCCATTCCCCTTTTCTTCAGTGAGGCACAGACGAAACATCTGACGGAAAATAGCCAATTGGACACTGTTTTCAGCGACAGCCCATGGCCACTTCCCTATTTTGAAGAGAAGCCGGCGGGGAATCTGGATGGCCGCTTCTATTCACTGCGGGCACCAAATCAGTCAGCAGTCTCGTTCAGTAAAATAACCTATACATCAGGTAGCACAGGCACGCCCAAGGGAGCCTGTCTGGATGAATCCACCATGATGACAATCGTCGGGTCGCTGTCTGCCGCTCTCGCGTCGACTGTTTCAGGGCGCCACCTCTGTTTACTTCCTTTCGCTACGTTACTCGAAAACGTCGCGGGACTTTACTTGGCCTGGTTCATGGAAAGATCGGTCGTGATCGACGATCCGACCCATTTGGGCCTCGATTCCAATCACGTTTTTGATGCACAACGGTTCGCGGGTGCGGTAAGCACCTATCAGCCAGACAGCGTCATCTTGTTGCCTCAAATGCTAAAGCAACTGCTTGAATCTGATAGCTACCAGTCACTGTCATCCCTGAAATTCATTGCCGTTGGTGGCGGTAAAGTAGCGCCAGAGCTGCTCGAGCGTGCGGGCGAAGTTGGACTGCCGGTATACGAAGGGTATGGCCTTACCGAATGTGGTTCCTGTGTTGCTTTGAATACACCCCAGGCGAACAAGACCGGTAGCGTCGGCAAGCCTCTACCACACGCCCAGATTCGCTTCTCACCGCGAGGCGAAATTCTGGTTACGGGAGCTGCCATGCAGGGCTATCTTGATGATGCGCCAGCGAACACCGAAATTGCGACTGGTGATGTGGGTCATGTCGACGAGGATGGCTTTCTCTTCGTCACCGGGCGTATCAAAAATGTCATCATTTCAAGCTTTGGTCGAAATATATCGC
>Ga0255780_10003407_pt1 | contig 13881 bp, 18 predicted proteins | sample 071ome_32_FD_179978 | JGI IMG/M metagenome (GOLD analysis project Ga0255780, IMG submission 179978) | Coastal salt marsh microbial communities from the Groves Creek Marsh, Skidaway Island, Georgia - 071405AT metaG (version 2) | ecosystem: Environmental > Aquatic > Marine > Intertidal zone >... | reverse complement strand
AACTGCTTCTGGAAAGTCGTTGATGATATATTGTCTTGTCCGATATTACGTTGAGAAAGGACAAAATATTCTGATAGTCGTTCCGACGACTTCGCTTGTAGAGCAAATGTATAAAGACTTTGCAGACTATGGTTGGGACGTAGGTTCATATTGCCACAAAATATATGCGGGAAAAGAAAGAGAGACTGACTCGCAGGTGATTATCACCACCTGGCAGTCCATCTACAAACTTCCCCGCAAATATTTTTCAAGATTTAATGTGGTCGTTGGAGATGAAGCACACCAGTTTAAGTCTAAGTCTCTAATATCTATAATGTCAAAACTTTCAGATGCAAAATACAGATTTGGTTTTACAGGCACTCTTGATGGAACTCAAACTCATAAGTGGGTATTGGAGGGCTTATTCGGTCCCTCCTACAAAATCATCAGAACAGAAGAACTGATGAAGAAGGGGCATGTTGCCAAGTTGGATATCAACGTGCTTCTATTGAAACACCCTGCACATAAGTTTGAAAACTTTGAAGAAGAAGTCCAGTACATTATCAATCATGAACGACGCAACAAGTTTATACGTAACCTTGCCCTTGATCTTAAAGGCAATACGCTCATATTATTTTCCCGCGTTGAAGGACACGGACAACCCTTATTCGACTTAATAAATAACAGCAAGGCAGATGAACGTCATGTCTTCTTTGTTCATGGTGGAGTGGCAACGGAAGATAGAGAGAAGGTAAGGGAGATTACAGAAAGAGAAAACAACGCGATAATCGTCGCTTCATACGGCACATTCTCTACTGGTATTAATATCAAAAATCTCCACAATGTTATTTTTGCTTCTCCTTCAAAATCCAGAATTAGAAATCTGCAAAGTATTGGAAGAGTCCTCAGAAAAGGCAATAACAAAACAAAAGCAACTTTATATGATATTGCTGACGACATTTCCTACAAGTCTAGGAGAAATTATACCCTTAATCACTTAATTGAAAGAATTAAAGTTTATAACGAAGAAAATTTTAATTATGATATTGTAAACATTCCACTTAAAAACTAATGGGGATTATTAAATACATTAAAAATTTATTTACAAAAAAAGAAAAAGAAGTAGTAGAGGATCATACTAATGATGAATTCTATTCTATTATTAAAATGAATTCTGGTGAAGAAGTATTATCACTTACTATGATTGATGAAAATGACGGAGAACCAGTTCTTGTTCTTCAGAATCCAATTACACTGAAAGTGATTACTTCTTCTCGTGGTATTCATATCAAAGTTAAATCATGGATTGAGATGTCTTCTGATGATATCTTTATTGTAAAACTTGATAAGATTATTACTATGACAGAAACCAAGGATGAAAAATTAATTGATATTTACAACAGTTACATTGAGGATGAAGAGGAAGAAACTATTAATACATATCAGTCATCAAAGTCCAATCAAATTAAACCATCAAAGAAGATGGGATATATTTCATCGGTAGAAGAAGCGCGTAAATCTTTAGAAAATTCATTTAATCTTAAGTATCCTAAAGAAAGCTAAATCTCACTCTTCAACCCGGACAAAGGTAGTCTACACACATTTTCTAATGTTGTCAAGCCCACAAAGTATGGTATAATAATAACAACTTATGTTATAAGAGACCAATGTTATGCCTAAAAAGAAGACAGAGCACTATGTAAACAACAAAGAGTTGTTAGAAGCGATGATTGTTTATCGCACAAAAGTAGAAAAATCTTACTTAAAGGCTTTCAATAAAGATCTCACCGAGCAACCAAAACAAGAGAGAGGAAAACATTGGGAGGGAAAACCACCAATTCCAAATTATCTTGGTGAATGTTTTTTAAAGATTGCCACACACCTTTCATATAAACCAAACTTTGTCAATTACATGTTCAGAGAAGATATGATCTCTGATGGTATTGAGAACTGTGTTCAGTACATTCATAATTTTGACCCAGAGAAGTCCAAGAATCCTTTTGCTTACTTTACTCAAATTATTCATTATGCCTTCTTGAGACGCATTCAGAAGGAGAAGAAGCAACTGGATATTAAAACAAAAATCATCGAACGCACTGGTTTTGATGAGGTTATGATGGTTGATGACAGCTTGCTTTCTGGTAGTAGTTCGGACTATAATACGATCAAGGATAATATCACGTATAAGAACCGATGAAGGTCGCAATCATCACGGACACGCACTACGGTGCCCGCAAAGGATCCAAACATCTTCATGACTATTTTGAGTTGTTCTACAAGAATGTATTTTTTCCTGCTTTAGAGGAGCACGGAGTAGAGGCAGTCATTCATATGGGAGATGCCTTTGATAGTCGAAAATCGATTGATTATCAAAGTCTAGAATGGGCAAAGAGGGTTGTGTTTGACCCTCTTAAAAAGTATGATGTTCATATGATTATCGGAAATCACGACACATATTACAAGAACACAAATGAAGTAAACTCTCCAGAACTCTTACTTCAGACTTACTCTAATATTAAAGCATACAGTCAACCAACAGAAGTTAATGTTGGTGGATTGGATATTTTATTTTTGCCGTGGATTAATCAAGGAAATGAAGAATTATCTCTCAACACTATTAAAAAGACTGTTTGCAGGTGTGCGATGGGGCACTTGGAACTACAAGGATTTAGAGTTAATCGACAAATCATCATGGAGCATGGTTTGGAGAGCACATTATTTGAGAAGTTCGAAAAGGTCTTCTCGGGACACTATCACACTCGATCGTCTGATGGAAGAATCTCATATCTAGGAAATCCTTATGAGATGTATTGGACGGATGTGAATGATACTCGTGGTTTTCATATCTTTGATACGGAAACCCTCACCCATACTCCAATCAATAATCCTTATAAATTATTTTATAATATCTATTATGAGGATACCAACTACAAACTCTTTAATACCACCGAGTATGAAAGTAAAATCGTTAAGGTGATTGTTCGCAAAAAGAGCAATCCAAAAGACTTTGAGAAATTCATTAATAAACTACATACGGCAGGTGTTCAGGAACTCAAAATTGTAGAAAACTTTGATATTCATGAGAATGAAAATTTTGAAGTTGATGAAGAAGAGAATACCATCTCTATTCTAAATCGTTACATTGATGAATCTGAATTTGAGTTTGATAAAAATGTAATCAAGGGTATCTTCCAGGATTTGTATAGACAAGCTTGCGAAGTAGAGTAATGTTTCTCCTCACTCTTAAAGACAATAAAGAAGATGGTGCATATGCGGTCCAAGACCAGTATGGCAATAAAGTTTTATTTCTTTTTGAGGAGGAGGATGATGCAGATCGTTATGCTATGATGCTCGAAGACCAAGAAGATACTGTAATGGATGTAGTGGAAGTTGATGATGAGCTTGCCATAAAGACCTGCAAGCATTATAATTACAAATATGCTGTAATCACTCCAGACGACATTGTTATTCCCCCTAAATTGAATGATAACCTTCAAGAAGATTCGATATAAAAACTTTCTCTCATCTGGAAACCAGTTCACGGAGATTGATTTTCAGGAACATCATACTAATCTAGTCATTGGGACAAATGGTGCTGGAAAATCCACAATGTTGGATGCACTTACATTTGTCTTGTTTAATAAACCATTTCGAAAAATTAATAAACCTCAATTGGTTAATACTACCAATGAGAGAGATTGTTTGGTTGAGATTGAGTTTTCAGTAAATAGTCGTGATTATCTTGTTCGTCGTGGTATCAAACCGAATGTGTTTGATATTGAGGTGAATGGAACTCCCCTTCATAAGGAAGCAGATGATCGTGCCAATCAGCGCATCCTAGAAGAGAGTATTCTGAAAGTAAATTATAAGTCATTTACTCAGATTGTGATTCTGGGTAGTAGCACTTTTGTTCCTTTCATGCAACTGACGACTTCTAATCGTCGTGAGGTGATTGAGGATCTATTGGATATTCGTATCTTCTCTGCGATGAATGCTCTCATCAAAGACAAGATTCGTGAGAAGAAGGATCAAATCAAATCTCTTGATCTTAAGAAGGATACTCTTAAGGATAAGATGAAGATGCAACAAGACTTCATCGATGAGTTGGAGAATCGTGGTCATGCCAACATTGATGCTAATAAGGTAAAAATTGATAAACTTTTGGATGAAGAGAATGGGTACATTCTGAATAACGAAAATCTCAATTGCCAGATGGAGACACTCCAAGAACAAATGGAGGAGGTCACCGGTGCTGGTGATAAGTTAGTAAAACTCAATAATCTCCGAGGTAAGATCTCTCAAAAAGTATCTGCCATTACCAAAGAACATAAGTTCTTTACCGAAAATACGGTATGCCCTACCTGTACTCAGAGTATTGAGGAAGAGTTTCGGTTAAATAGAATTAGCGATGCTCAAAATAAGGCAAAGGAACTTAAAGATGGTTATGAAGAACTTGAAAAAACTATTGAGTTCGAACAAGAGAGGGAGCGTCAATTCAATGCACTTTCCAAGGAGATTACAAAGTTAACGCATGGCATTTCTCAAAACAATACTCGGATTAGCCTCAACCAGAGACAAATCAGAGATCTTGAGCATGAAATTCAAATTCTTACCGAGAACCTTGCAAACCGAAATACTGAACATGAGAAGCTAGAAGAATTTAAGGAAAATCTCCACAAGACAATAGAAGACCTCTCTACTAAAAAACAGGAAATCGTTCATTACGATTTTGCTTACTCCCTTCTTAGGGACGATGGCGTAAAAACGAAGATAATCAAGAAGTATCTTCCGTTCATAAATCAGCAGGTAAATCGTTATCTTCAACTGATGGATTTTTATATTAACTTCCATCTTAACGAAGAGTTTAGTGAAACTGTAAAGTCACCCATTCACGAAGACTTCTCTTATAGTTCTTTTAGTGAAGGTGAGAAAATGAGAATTGACCTCGCACTTCTTTTTACTTGGAGAGAAGTTGCCAGACTCAAGAACTCAGTAAATACAAACCTGCTGATTATGGATGAGGTATTTGATTCTTCTCTTGATGGATTCGGCACCGATGAGTTCCTTAAAATTATTAGATATGTGATTAAGGATGCTAATATCTTTGTCATCTCTCATAAGTCAGACTTACATGACAAATTTGAAAGTGTCATCAAGTTCGACAAAGTAAAGGGTTTTTCACGTATGATGTCCTGATACATCAAAGAACAATGCAAGTCCCAAACTGGAAGCATCATTCCAAGAAAGAACAAAAGCGTAAACTCAAACCGCAAGCACTCCGACAAGCAAAAGCACGACTGAGCCACTTTAAAAAGCGGCACATGACCTCGCCTAAAAAGCGAGGTTCTTTTGTATAATAGGTCCATACGCAAAAGACCGATGACCGTCCGCCACGAAATCAAGTCCCAACTTGCTAAACTCCTTGCCACTGAGGACCTGGTGGTGGAGCACAAGAAGGTTGAGACTGCCTGCTTCAATGTCCACACCCGTGTGCTGACTCTTCCGATGTGGGAGAAGGCAAGCAGCACCGTCTACGACCTTCTGGTTGGTCATGAGGTGGGTCATGCTCTCTATACTCCTGATGAGAACTGGTTAGAAACCTGTAAAGTTCCTCCTCAGTTTGTGAATGTGGTTGAGGATGTTCGCATCGAGAAACTGATGAAGCGTCGGTATGCTGGTCTCTCCAAGACTTTTTACGGGGGTTATGCAGAGCTTGCCGAACAAGATTTCTTCCAAATTGGTGATGATGACATTTCCACCTACAATCTTGCCGATAAAGTCAATCTGTATTACAAGATTGGTAATTTTGTAGACATTCCTTTTGCCGAATTTGATGAGATGCCAATCGTTAATATGATTGGTGCCTGCGAAACTTTCTCCGATGTTCTTATTGCTGCAGAATTTCTTTACAAGTTCTGTAAGAAAAAGCAGGAAGAAGAAATGAAGACTCCTATGGATTCTTTGGAATCTCAACAGGGTGGTAGTAACCAACCTGCCTCTGACTTTTCCGATCAACCTGAGGGTGAGAATGAGAATGGCCAGGAGCAACCTGGTGAAACTGAGTCCTTCGGTGGCACTGCCGAAGGGGAGCAGCAACCTACTTCTTCTGGTGGCGAAACCAATGAAGAACCTGAAGTTAAGACCATGGAGTCTCTTGAGGAAGCACTAAAGCAGTTGGTTGAGAATGGTGGTCCTGAGAATGTCTATCTTGAGTTGCCTAAACTTGACCTGAATAAAATTATTGTCCCTAACTCTGAAATTCATGATAAGTGTAAAGAATACTGGGGTTCTTGGATTGAAGAACAAGAATACTCAACCGAAGATATCTTTGGTGAAGTTGATAAGAAGTTCTTGGAGTTCAAGCGTTCTGCTCAGAAAGAAGTAAATTATCTGGTCAAAGAGTTTGAGTGTCGTAAGGCAGCAGACTCCTATGCCCGTGCTACTACTGCTCGCACTGGTGTTCTGGACTGCACCAAACTTCACACCTACAAGTACAACGAAGACCTCTTTAAGAAAGTCACCACCCTTGCTGACGGCAAGAATCATGGTCTTGTGTTTATCCTTGACTGGTCTGGTTCTATGGCAGATGTGATGTTGGATACCGTCAAGCAACTCTTTAACCTTGTGTGGTTCTGTAAGAAAGTTGCTATTCCTTTTGAGGTATATGCATTCACCAGTGATTATCCTCTGGTGAAATATGATGGGGATAATAAGGCAACTATCCGTGAACTTGCCTATGCCAAGAAAGATGGTTTGGTTCAGGTTGGTGAATGGTTTTCTTTGATGAATTTGCTTACTAGCAAGACTAATGGTAAAACTCTGGAAGATCAGATGAAGAATATTTTTCGCCTTGCTACTGCTTTTCGTTACAATTGCTATACCCACTATAATATTCCATATGGTCTGAGTCTCTCTGGTACTCCTCTCAATGAGACCATGGTTGCCCTTCACCAAATTCTTCCCAAGTTCCAGAGGGAGAATAAACTTCAGAAGGTTCAGTGTGTAATTTTGACAGATGGTGAGGCAGCAATGCCTAAGTATCACCGTGAGGTTCAGCGTCGTTGGGAAGATGAACCTTTTATGGGAACCGCTTACATTGGACCCAACTCCTTTCTCCGTGATCGTAAGACTGGTATGACCTACTCTCTTGATTGCGAGTGGTATGAATTTACTGATATTCTTCTCAATAACCTCCGTGACAAGTTTAAGGATATCAACTTCATTGGTATCCGAGTGCTTGAGTCTCGTGATGCTGGAAGTTTCATTCGTCGTTATTGTGGATATTATGGATCCGAATATGAAAAGACTATGAGTATCTGGAGAAAGCAAAAGGCATTTACTATTAAGAAGTCTGGATATCACTCCTACTTTGGACTTTCTGCCAATGCCCTTTCTATGGATTCTAACTTTGAGGTCTCTGAGGATGCTACTAAGACACAAATCAAATCTGCTTTTGTTAAGAGTCTTAAGTCAAAGAAGATGAATAAAAAGATTCTTGGGGAATTCGTAGAATTGATTGCCTGATAAATAATTTTATAGTATAGGTATTAAAAATGTCTAGATTTGGAGATTTATTGGGGGCTAAAAAGGAAGCACCAAAAACAGTTTCTGCACCTGCTCCAGAACCAGTAGTAGAACTTGCCGCTGAACCAGTAGTAGAACTTGCCGTTGAACCAGTAGTAGAACCCGTTGTTGGAGAAGTGGTCACGGAAAAAAGTCATGAAGATATCAATTTTGATGCTATGGGTAAGAAACAACTTGAGGCTTATGGTAGACAACATGGTATTGAACTGGATAGAAGACATAGTAGGTCTAGATTGGTTGTGGAATTGAAAAATCATTTATCCAATTCTTGAACTGTCACACTGGGGGTCTTCGGACCCCCTTTTTAGTACTATAATAACTTCAGTTAAAACAAACCACTCAATGACCATCTCTGCCGATTACATCCGCACTTCTCTCCAAGCAGTGTACGGCGAGTCTGTGACTTCTGCTGATATCCGTGCCTGGTGTGCCATGAATGGTTCTAACTACCAGACCGTTACCAACAAACTGAATACCTTTAAAACTGGTCGTGGTAAGTGGAACCTGACTATTCAAGAGGCACGAGAGCAACTGGAGCAAACTGTGAATGCTCCTGCTGCTATTCCTGCTGTTGAGCAAAACCTTATCCCCGCAAAAGATGATACCTTCGTCAAGTTTGGTAACTTTGGTGATATTCGCAAGATTATTGAGTCCCGTCTTTTCTATCCTACTTTCATTACGGGACTCTCTGGTAACGGCAAAACTTTCTCTGTTGAGCAAGCATGTGCTCAACTGAAGCGTGAGTTGATTCGTGTAAACATTACTATTGAGACTGATGAAGATGACCTTATCGGTGGTTTTAGGCTTGTTGATGGGAACACTGCATGGCATAATGGTCCCGTCATCGAAGCACTGGAGCGCGGAGCAGTCCTTCTCCTTGACGAGATCGACCTGGCTTCCAATAAAATCCTCTGCCTTCAGTCCATTCTAGAAGGCAAGGGTGTCTTCCTCAAGAAAATTGGTAAGTGGGTCAAACCTGCTGCTGGTTTCAACGTCATCGCTACTGCTAACACCAAAGGCAAGGGTTCTGATGACGGTCGCTTCATCGGCACCAATGTTCTGAATGAGGCATTCCTTGAGCGTTTCCCTGTTACCTTTGAGCAGGAGTATCCGACTCCTAAGACCGAGCAAAAGATTCTTGAGGGTGTTGCACTGGATCTTCAGGTAGAAGATCGTGACTTCTGCAAGCGTCTGACTGACTGGGCAGATATCATCCGCAAGACCTTTTACGATGGTGGTATTGAGGAAATCATCAGCACCCGTCGTCTTGTCCATATCATCCGTGCCTACAGCATCTTTAACGACAAGGCAAAGGCAATCCAAGTGTGTGTCAACCGCTTTGATGATGAAACCAAGCAAGCATTCCTTGAACTTTATGACAAGGTGGATGCTGACTTCCAACTCCCTCAGGAACTTGACCCTCCCAACACTTTCTGATATAATTGGGGGAGGTAAAAATCTGCCTCCCCTTATGAGTGATTCAAATTTTACTTTTAATATGACTAACATGATTCCAAGTTCTCCTGCAACTCCTTGGAAGTACAACGAAGAAGAAATTGTTAAAGAACTTCTTGAGTACATCCGTGGAACTTACAATCAGCATTATTCTGCTGGAGACCAACAGATTCAAACGCTTGACCTGATTGAAGCGTGTGGAGATGGTGAGGCATTCTGTCGCAGCAATATCCTCAAGTATGCCTCTCGTTATGATAAGAAAGGCACCGCCCGTCGTGACATTATGAAGATTCTGCATTATGCTGTTCTTCTAATGAACTACAACGATAAAAATGCCGTCCGTGAAACTTACAACCAATGAGCAACATGAAACTGTCTGATAATACTCTGACCATCCTGAAGAACTTTGCAGGTATCAACAACTCTATCCTTGTGAAAGAGGGTAACCGCCTTCGAACCATCTCTGTTGCCAAGAACATTCTGGCAGAAGCAAGCATCACCGAAGAGTTTCCTCGTGACTTTGCTATCTATGATCTCAACCAGTTTCTGAACGGTCTGAGTCTTCACCAAGATCCCGATCTTGACTTTAAGGAAGATTCTTATCTCAGTATCAAAGAAGGTAAGCGTCGTGTGAAGTATTTCTTTGCCGATCCTAATGTCATCATTGCTCCTCCTGAAAAGGAAATCAACCTTCCTTCACAAGACGTTTGCTTCCAGTTGGATAGTGCATCTCTAGAGAAACTGGTGAAGGCAGCAGCAGTGTATCAACTGCCTGATCTATCTGCTATTGGTGAAGCAGGTGTTGTGAAACTGGTTGTCCGTGATAAGAAGAACGATACTTCTAATGAGTATGCTATTGTTGTCGGTGAAACCGATCAAGAATTTACTTTCAACTTCAAGGTAGAAAACATCAAGATCATTCCTGGTGCTTATGATGTTGTAGTATCTTCTAAACTCCTTTCTCAATTCACTAACACTCGATACAACCTCACCTACTATATCGCTCTGGAACCTGATTCCACTTTTGGTTGATGAGACACATTCTTTTTACATTAAAAGGTTGTAGTGCTGTTCTTCTTGATGATGAATCGTACATTAGAGATGTTCTCTATCACGCATCTGTTCAGTGTAATTCCACCTTGCTAGCATTAAATTCACACAAGTTTCAACCCCAAGGGGTTACTTGTGTGGCAATGCTTGCTGAATCCCATATCAGTATTCACACTTGGCCAGAGAAAGGTATGGCAGTTTGTGATGTATTTACCTGTGGAGATCACACTGAACCACAAAAAGCAGTGAGTTATATGGAGATGGTTCTTCATGCAACGGACATTATTTCTAACGAATTTGTGAGACCTCTGGAATGAAAAACTGGGACACTATTTTCAATAACCTTTCCGATAGTGAGAAGGACAAAGTTGCTGTCCTTCGTGTAATGGAATGTGCTAATGGTGTTATGCAACATGCTTATAGGGAAAAGCAAATCTTTGCCTATTCTACCTACGAGACTCGCAAAGCAATGAAGTTTAGTATGTCCTGTATGAAGAGAATGCAGATTCCTTTGAAGGAAGAAACTATTGCATTTGAACCAGAGACAGAGAAACTTTTGAGGGAAGTTAGAGACCTCTACATTAGTGGTTTTAAAAACGGAAACGAAGAAGACTTTAAGGAGTTTATGGTTGTTTCTGGTTCTTGTATTCGTGCCCTTGGAAAAGAGAGAATTGTTAAGGCAAAAGACATTCTGGCACAAAACACTTCCGATATCCCACTTCAGGCATTAGACTGGGGTGTAAGATACATCAACCAGTTCTTCCAGTGAATATCTTTGTCACCGATCCGTTCCCTGCCGAGAGTGCTATCTGTCTTCCTGACAAACACATTGTCAAGATGCCGCTTGAGTGCTGCCAAATGCTTAGCATTATTGCTTCTCCCTGGTATCATGATTATGGGACTCTTCCCAAACAAGACGGCACTGCCTACAAGACAGAAAAGGGAGCATTCCGAAACCACCCATGCACCAAATGGGCGGCGGAGACGGTGGATAATGCCTACTGGCTCATCAAGTGGGGACTGAACTTGTGTCAAGAGTATAGTTTGCGCTATAATAAAACTCACTCCTGTGAAGGGACACTGACTCATGCTTACTATCTTTTTCCCAAGGGAAAACTTACTAACGTGACTCCTTTCGCAAGGGCAATGCCTGAGGAATACAAGTTTGATACTAGTATTTCCACCTTTGACGCATACAAGATGTATATCTCATCTAAACCTTGGGTGAAGGATAACTATCTTCGTATGCCCCAACGTAAACCAGATTGGATTTGATTATGAGTAACTTTATTTGGGTGGAGAAATATCGCCCAAAGACTATTGATGATTGTATTCTCCCAGACTCTGCGAAGCAGATGTTCAAGGAGTTTCTAAATAAGGGCGAGATCCCTAATATGCTTCTTGCTGGTCCGCCAGGTATTGGTAAGACCACGGTTGCTAAGGCTCTCTGTAATGAACTTGGAGCAGACGTTTATGTCATCAACGGATCCGACGAAGGTCGATTCCTGGATACTGTCCGAAACAATGCGAAAAACTTCGCTTCGACCGTATCACTTACGGCAGATGCTAAACACAAAGTCATCATCATTGATGAGGCAGATAACACGTCCAACGATGTACAACTCCTCCTACGGGCGTTTATTGAGGAGTTTGCTGGTAACTGCCGCTTCATCTTCACCTGTAACTACAAGAACAAAATCCTCGAACCCCTCCACAGTCGATGTGCCGTCGTTGACTTCTCCATCAAAGGAAAGGAGCGACAAGGTATCGCAGCACAGTTCTTCAAGCGTCTCCAAGAAATCCTGGGTGCAGAAGGTGTTGAATATGATAACAAGGTCCTGGTAGAACTTGTAAATAAGCACTTCCCCGACTGGCGGCGAGTGCTGAATGAATGTCAGCGTTACTCTGTAAGTGGAAAGATTGACTCTGGCATCCTTGCTACTTTCTCTGATGTTGCCGTAAATGAACTCGTTAAAAACCTTAAAGAAAAGAATTTCCCAGAAGTTCGGAAGTGGGTGGTTTCTAACATGGACAATGATACTACTGTCCTTATGCGTCGTATTTACGATGCTTGTTATACATCCCTTGAAAACAATAGTGTTCCTGCTGCTGTGCTTGTTATTGCTAAGTATCAGTATCAGTCGGCATTTGTAGCAGACCAGGAAATCAATATGCTTGCTTGTCTAACTGAATTAATGGTGGAGTGTCAATTCAAATGAATGTGAAACTGATTCGTATGTGGTCTGGCGAAGATGTCATCGTAGACTTGATTGAAGAAAAGGAAGATAGTGTTGTCTTCTCTAATCCTATTGTTGCTGTTCCTGCTGGAAATGGGCAGATGGGTTTTGCTCCCTGGTCTCCTCTTCTTAAAGGTAAGAATGAAGAGCTGGAAGTGACTAAGAAGTATGTTGTGTATATTGCTGATACGCAAGAACAAATCATTGAACAATATGAGAGTATGTTCTCTGTGATTCAGACTCCTAGCAAAAAGTTGGTGCTCTGATTATGAAAAACAAAAGTCATCAAGTTAAATCCAGAATGTATTATTACTTCTGGGGAGTTTGTACAATTACTGTAGTTGCTGGTCAACTTTATGTTGGTACTGGATATCGTGTTATGGCGGAGAGTGTAAATCTTCTTGCTCATACTTTGGTTGGAGAACTTGTAGAGGGAGGACCTAATAATGGGACTATTGAATATCGATAAAACCAAACTGGTTGAACCAAAAGTGAAGACCACTCCTGAGAATGTGCAGGAAGCAAATGAGGCACTATTTCGTGCTAAAATGACTATACCTGCTGCCGCAAAACATTGTGGTATGACTGAGAAGGAAATGAAACTTACCTTCCATGAATATTTGAAGTATCACCCTAAAGATTATGAAGTCACTCAAGACACCCCTTAGATATCCTGGCGGCAAGTCCCGTGCTTGCACCAAGATGGACCAATACTTTCCCGACTTGAGGGAGTATGGTGAGTTTCGTGAACCATTCCTTGGTGGTGGTAGTGTCGCTATTCACGTCACCAAAAAGTATCCAGATGTGAAAATCTGGGTCAATGACCTGTATGAACCTCTGGTCAACTTCTGGCAGCAACTCCAGATGTTTGGTCGTGAGATGAGAGATGAACTGCTGCAACTGAAATATCGTCATGTCGAACCAACCAGCGCCAAAAACTTATTCCTTGACGCCAAAGCATATCTTGCAAGACCTTTGGACGACAGTGAAAGTTTCCACCGTGCTGTTTCCTTCTATATTGTTAATAAGTGCTCTTTCTCAGGTCTTACTGAAGCCAGCTCCTTTTCCGCCCAAGCAAGCGACAACAATTTCTCCCTCAGAGGTATTGATAAACTGCCAGGTTATTCAGAAATAATCAAGAAGTGGCGTATAACTAATTACTCCTATGATTACCTACTTGGTGCTGAAGGTAATGCTTTTGTATATCTTGATCCTCCTTATGACATTAAGGATAACCTCTATGGGCGTAAGGGGTCAATGCACAAAGGATTTGATCACGATAAGTTTGCTGCTGACTGCTCTGCTTGTAGTCTTGATCAGTTGATTAGTTATAACTCTGACCAGTTAGTCAAAGACCGCTTCAAAGACTGGAGTGCTGCCGAGTTTGACCTTACTTATACAATGAGGTCAGTTGGTGAATATATGCGAGAGCAAAAGAAACGCAAAGAACTACTACTTTTTAATTATGGAATTGAAGGACTGGTTAAACTCGATCAATCAGACGAAAAAGAACCTGATTGACGAAGACCCTTCACTTGAGAAGGAATATCCTCCTTATATTGTAAACCGTTGCTTC
>Ga0255780_10003395_pt1 | contig 13902 bp, 4 predicted proteins | sample 071ome_32_FD_179978 | JGI IMG/M metagenome (GOLD analysis project Ga0255780, IMG submission 179978) | Coastal salt marsh microbial communities from the Groves Creek Marsh, Skidaway Island, Georgia - 071405AT metaG (version 2) | ecosystem: Environmental > Aquatic > Marine > Intertidal zone > Salt... | reverse complement strand
GCCTGGGTCCTGAAGACTTGGGTAAATTCCCGGAATTGGGGGTTGATTCCGATGTCATGGACTTTTGCTTGAGGAGTTGGGCAAATTCTTCCGGGCTCAACTTTGGGACTTCAAAGGTATCAAGGCCGGAGTTTTCTTCGGTCCCCTTCCCTGCTGCGTTTTCTTCGAGATGTAAATTCAAGGCTAGTTCAATCTCACTTTCCCTTTTGCGTTGCAGATCTCCAGGACTATTTGTGTCGATTTCCCCAGTGTGCAGTTCTTCGGAATCAATGCCCATGTCAGTTTTAGAATTGCTCATTGCAAGTTATGCTTTAGAACTCAGTGTTTGAGATTTTGATTTCCATTGAACAGCAACGCCGAGGCTCAACTGTTCTTCTACTTTCTTCCAAACAGTTACAAACAAACTTTCGACCTCCTTCACAAGGGAAAGGTAGTGTTGGTTGTCTTTGTCGTGGATGTAGCGACAGATGTTTAGTAGCCATATTTGACACTCAAGAATGAAGCCCTGATCGACATTGGCTATTTTTCCTGTAAGGGAGTCCGAATGATGTTCATTGATGAGTTTTACCTTATCAAGCAGTACCATGTGCTCATCATCGAGAGTCTGTTGCTCCAGGTATCGAATCAATCGATCCATGACGCGCAGAGTGATGAAGCTCATTCTTTGTATATCCCTCTCGCTCAAATGATCCTGTTTCAGGAACTGGTCTATTGTTTGTTCGGCAATTTCCAACACATGTTTCTCGTTGGCCAGTTTGGAGAGCTTCAGTTTATCCTTCTTGGGTAGATTGTGCCATTCCTCCTGCTGAATGATCCGATCGGCTTCTTGCTTACAACACTCTTCATGGATCACTTCGCGGGCGTCAGGAGTTGCTTTGATGGCTTTATTGATCTGTTCCATCTGCTCTGGGCTCATGTTGGAACTGATGTGTTCGCAGGTTTTGATCAATTCAGAAATGAGTTCCTTACGTTCTGTGGTTGCAGCCTGGGTGCAAAGTTCGTCAAGCTGGTCACTGGTTGCCAGTTGTTGAAGATTTGGCTGGCCCGAAGCCAGAAGGATTCCCCGGCAAAGATTGCTGGTTCCCTTGGGGTTGGTTTTCCAGCTATCACCGTCCATAGTATTTTTCAGTAAATCCTGATCAATGACTTTTTCCTCGTCGAACTTCTGAATTCCCTCTTCGAAACAGTTTAATGGTGAGTTTGTGGGGAACTTAAACTTGAGATCCGTACTCTTCTTCTCTTCAACCAGTTGCTGTCGTAACTTGAGGAGCTCATTCCTGTTCGCTCCTGATGCACCACTTCCTCCAGGGATTCCGTCTGCAAGCTCAATACCCCAGTTTGTATGTTTGTTTGTTTGACTGTTTGTTGGGTCATCCAGGTCATCAAGCCCCACTTCTTCAGGGCTCTTCTTGAATAGTCTTTGCAAATCACTGGCTTGCAGTCCCTTGATCTGCTCTAAAAGACGATCTAGCTGATTTTTACTGCCATGACTCCAGTCTACAAATCGCTTTTGAATCTCCTCAGGTCGAAGTGAATAAAGCAGGTTCATGGCTCCAGACAGGCCATTGAGTAGATAGCTTAGTCCACCTTGACCCCCTTTTGCACGATTGGCTTCCATAGCTTCTACAATCCGAATGGATTTGACGCGGCTAAGTTCGAGAGGTACACCTGTTGGTTCAGGAAGAAGTTCGGCTCCGATTCTGAATGGATTCAGGAACAAGTGTTCCTTGTACTGCTCCTTCTGAATATAGTTCATGAGTCGATGAAGTTCCTGAAACCGCTCTAAATTCTGATACAAACCATCCACGTCTAAATCTAAAATCAGGTTAAGAACAGCAAGAAAACTCTCGTTATGAACTGCAGGTCTGCGAAGTCTCTTGGCTGGAACACTCAGACACTGTTTGAGAGATTCCAGATCCTCAACGGCGATCGCTTTTCGAGCTCCAATTGGTGTTAATGTCTTGAAAGATCCTCTCCCCGATCGTAAAGGCAACTTTTTCGAATGGATTTCCCAGGCTAGAGCACAGATTGCTTCGAGATCGTGAATCCACTCTGAAATAATAGAGAGGGAAGTTCCTTTTTCGTTGTATCTCTTTCCCTGAATCCAGCGATAAAGGTGATAAGGATTGAAATACCTCAGTTTGAGATGAATATCTGCTGGAATGGTTGGTTCCGGGTGATCATTCTGAAAGTGCTGTCCATGGATGAATTGGGAGTGAAGTTCCTTGATCTGGTTTTCAAGCTCTTCCAATACTTCGCTCGACTTGTCTCCCTGCTGCAGGTTTGTCAGGCAATACCCTATATAGTGGATGCATTGAAACTGAAGTTCCTCGGACTTGCAGATTTGTTCAGCAACAACTTCCAGATTGTCTGATTCACTCAGAAGCTTGTAGATTGCTGGATAGGCGTCACTGATTCTGAACCTGAGGCAGTTGTCCAGATAAACCAGCCAAAACGCCAGTTTTAAACTGTCGACGGCGAAGCCATACTGCCAGAGCAAGCTGAAATTGCGCTCGAATAGAAGAATCAAGTCTCGTTGAATGAGACCAATATCTCTTTTGTCGCTATTTTTGTCCGAACTTTGCAAGTCTTGATCCAGTCTTTAGTGACATTCGACAGTACATAAAGATGGGAACACTATCATGCTAGCAACCTGCAATATCTACGCCAAGGATTCTTATGCAGTTATGCATTGAAATTCATACAAAAATCGGCAAAAACATCATAAAAATGGATGATAAGGTGAGAAGGAGTTCACTACAGATGGGAAACGTTTCACGCTGGAGATGCTTCGAGGTCAAAATCAAGGTCTGCTGTCACCTTCACATCAAGGACTTCTCCTACCGATCCATTGTATTTGGGTAAGTAGACCACGCCATCAACTTCAGGGGCCTGAAAGCTGGTCCTGGCGATGCAATAGTCTGCATTTACCTCTTCAATGAGTACAGTGTGGACTTCGTTGACACGGCTTGGCTTTTGAAAGAACTGGTTTTCCCACAGGCTCGTGAGTTCTTTAGCCCGTTTTTTCCGTGTGGCATGGTGGACGTGGCTCTTCATATTGAAGCTGGATGTTCCTTCTTCCCGAAAATAAGGGAAGACCCCCATCCAATCCAGGTGGGCATCTTCGATAAACTGTTTCAACTGTTCGTGATCCTGTTCGGTCTCCCCGGGAAAGCCTGAAACAAAAGTAGAGCGAACAGTGACTCCTGGTATAATATTTCTGATCAAAGCCAGTTCCTTGAGATACCTTTCTCCATCACCCGGTCGCTTCATCTTTCTGAGAACATCCTTGCTTGCGTGCTGCAATGGCATGTCAATATATTTACAGACCTTGTCCTGGTCTGCGATCATTTGATAGAACTCCTGATCCAGCCATAGAGGATAAAGATAGAGTAGACGGATACGAAAAACATCGAGTTCACAGAGTTTTTCTATCAATGTTCGTAAGTGTTTACCACCCTTTGCAGGTCCGTATATGTCGGCTCCGTAATTGCAAGTGTCCTGGCTGACAACATTGATTTCCTGAATACCCTGGTCTAGTAGCTTCTGAGCTTCTTCGAGTAAGGAATCAATGCTGCGGGAAACCATTTTCCCCTTGAATCCAGGTATCGAGCAAAAGGAGCAAGACTTGTCACAGCCTTCACTGATTCTCAGGTAAGCATGGGAGCTTTTTTCGAGCAATATACGGCCATATTGATCAATGCTTGAGCTTGGTGTTTTCTTTTCGAATCCAAGCTTTTCTACAAGGCTCTTCACTCCGGAGAAACTATTTTCATTCAGCCATCCATGAACTTCTGGCATTTGGTCCGGAAGATTGGAGTACCTTTGGTAGAGGCAACCGGCTACAACAACTTTGGCATTCTTTTGCTCCAGGCTTTCAAAGATCGTATCAATGGATTGCTCCTTGGCGCTCGCAATGAAGCCACAGGTGTTTACAAGAATAAGGTCTGCATCATTGGGCTCCTGGGTTTCCTCAAAGCCCATTTCGTGAAAATGTGAGAGAAAAATCTCAGAATCAACCATATTCTTGGCACAGCCTAAATGAGAGAGATGTATTTTATGCATAGAGATTCCCGATTCAGAAGGATTAAAAAGCGATATAGGTTTTAAGCGTCTGCTCTGGACTTGTCAATATGCACAAGACTTCTTCGAGCATTTTTTGCCATTTCAGTCGTCGGATCGAGCTCAATCACGCGGCGATAATACTCTACTGCATCCTCATGCTGTTGACGGATTCTGAAGATGGAAGCAAGCTTGAAGTAAGCTTCTGTACACTCATTGTCAAAGTGCACTGCTTTTTTGTAGTTTTCCATGGCTTCGGCTTTTCGATTGGTCTCATGGTCTTCGTTTAGAGCGTTGGCAAGTTCAAGATGAGCTTGTGGAGTATCAGGACTCATTTCGAGGGCTTTACGGCAAATCTCGACAGCTTCCTGGTATCTTGGCTTACCTGCAATGGATTCTTTGTTGTAGACTCGCTTAAGACCCCAATATCCCCATGGATTATTGGGCGCTGCTGCAACGGCACTTTTGAATTCACTGATACTGTGCGAACTTGACTCTTCGTTGAGACTAAACTCGGAATTCAAGGTCAGAATGGCGTAGCCAAAGTCAAAATGAGACATGCAATCGCCTTTGCTCTTGGCAGATTGTTCATACTCCCTGATAAATTTGGCGTACATTCCTTCCTTGTCATTGTCAGCACTTGCGATCACCTTGTAAAGGTCGATAAGATCCATTCTGTGAAGACCATTCTCCGGTTCGAGATCGATAAGCTTTTTATAGACTTTGATCGCCTCGTCAAACTCTTTGCTTTCTTCATAGATTACAGCAAGTCTCTTGTAGGCTTTGATGTGGTCTGGTTGAATTTGAACCAGTGACTTTAAGTACTCTTTGGCCTTGGCAACTTTTCCGGTGAAGTGATGGAGCAGTCCCAGATTGAAGAGAACATGATCATTGGTTGCATCAATCTGATAGGCCTTCTGGTAGGCCTCAATACCCTGTGAGAAGCCTTTATCCAGCTCCATTTCTGAGAGTAAGTTGATACGATAGCTGTAGCCCAGGCAGATCCAGGCTGCCAGTGAATTTGGATTTGCATTGGTTCGATCATCAAAACTGCCCAGAATTGTCTCGGGAGTCCTTCCTTCAAAGTCTGTATTCTTTGACTGCAGGAAGTACTCTTTGTATTGAGTGAGGAGTTTGAGGTATAGAACTTCGTGATTAGGCTCAACTTCAATCGCCTCTTCCAGAACTGGAATTGCTTCCTCTCTGCGACCAAGTTTGGAAAGCAGAAGTCCAAGTTTTACAGGTAAGTCACGGAATTCGTGCTTGTTGTCTTCATACTGATTGTAAGCTTGCTGATAATCAAAGCAGGCTTCGGAAAAGCGTCCGAGTCTTTCATTAATATCACCGGCTCGATATCTTGCATAGAAGTGGGAAGGCTGCAAAGAGAGAATGTCTTCGTAAAACCCGCGAGCAAGTTCCCATTCTTCGGAGCTTTCTGCGTCCCTGGCCTGATTGAGCAGGTTTTCCAGCTTTTGGGCTGTTTCTTCCTGATCCAGCTGTACAAAGAAGTCATTGACTTCGGTAATTGACGAGTCCAGCTTGTAGCACTTTTCGTAAAACTCTTTGGTTTGGTCCTTCTCACCAATGCGCAAGAACATCCTCCCCATCTCATAGTAAGCCTTGGCAGAGCTTGGGTTAATCTCAATAGCTTTTTGGAGATAGATTGCAGACTCGGGGACTTCATCAGCTTCGGACAGTACAATACCCATCAATAGATTGGCTTCGTAATCCTGGGGATGCAAATCCAGGATTTTGATAAGCTCCAGCTCCGCTTGATAAAGATTTTCTTCCTGGCGGTAGATGCGGGCCAGATCGAAAAAGGCCTGCACGAATTCCTTGTTCTTTTCGGTGGAGTTGATGAGGTAGGTTTTGGCCAGATCAAAATTCTCTTGTTTGATGTAGATGCTTGCCAGATCGTAATTGGCTTCCGAATGAAACTGATCCAGTTCCAAAATAGCCTCATATTCGATAATGGCGTTCTGATCCATTCCTCTGGAAAGATAAGTTTTGGCTTCATCCAGTTTGGAGCGAATTTCAATGGAGATCTTCTGATTTTCCACAGAGTTAAGAAATTCTTTGATCTCGATATTTTGTGGATCCAGCTGATAGGCCTTCTTCAGATTTACCAGGGATGCATCCAGGTTATCGCTAAGATGATAGGACTCTCCAAGGTAGAAGTAGGCCAGGGAGTAATTGTCATCAAGGCTGACAGATTTGTTTAGAGCATCCAGCCCACTCTGACGAATCTTTGGATCGTCATAGGTTTTTGAGAGGACCGTGTACAACTTCCCAAGCTCTGCCCATGTAGGAGCGCTCTCCGGGTAGGTCTTGGTCAGTACCTTGAACTCAGCCACTGCCTGATCAATCATATTATTTTCAATATAGACGCGACTGAGGTAGACAAAGGAATCCCGGGTAGGGGATTGCTGAATCATCTGCTTGAGAGTCTGAATAGCCTTTTGTGGATCAATCTTGGCTTCCAGCACGCTGAGCTCCACTTGAGCGCGTATATGCTTGGGATCAATCTTGAGAACTTTCTCGAAGTACTCCTGAGCCGTGTCTCTTTCTTTGAGATAGAGATAGGTCTTTCCAAGTTCAAAAAGAATTTCAGCATTCTTGGCATTGTCTTCCAGTAGGTGGGAGAGTAGTTCCACTGCTTTTTGAAACATTCGATTGGTTTGGTATACCTGGGCCAGTCGAAGGTTCATCTTGATGTTAGCCGGCTGCTTGTCTTGTAGAGCTTCATATTCGAGAAGGGCTTTCTCAGGCATATTGAGTTTGAAGTAAAGCTCTGCAATCTCCATATTGATCTGGATATTCTCCTTGTCCAGAGTAGCTGCTCTCTGATAGCTCTCGAGAGCGTTTTCGAAGAATCCTCGAAGCGCGTAAATTTCTCCGAGTTCAATAAAGGCTTTGCTGTCATCAATTCCCAGATTTACGGCTTTCTTGAACTCTACAACGGCTTTATTCCACTCTTTTTGAGCGTAATAAGTGCGGCCAAGCTCAAAGTGAGCCATAGCATTATTTGGATCTGTTGCGAGAACCTGTTGAAGTTGGATAACGGCCTTGCTGGGCAAACCCTGCAGTGTCATAATCTTGGCTTGGGCCACTTGAAGCTCTGAGTCATTGGGAGTGTGCATGAGCAATTCATTGATCAAATTCCCGGCTTCAGTGTACATCTGCTGTTCCATCAACAGGCGAGCCATCTGACGCTTGAATGCAAAGTCATCAGGATTGAGAGATAGAAGTGTATTGCAAATCTCCGTTTGCTTGTTCAAATTCCCGATTTCACGATAGTAAAAAAGAGCACTTTTCAAGACTTCAATATTATCTCCCTGCAGTGAGAGAGCTTGAGTGATGTTCTTGCCGGCTTTTTCAAGCTCGCCCACGTGAAAGTGGGCTTGAAACAAGTCCAGATAGAGCTGAATATTTTCGGGGTTCTTGCGAAGATTTCTCTCCAGATAGCCCATGGCACTTTTGTAGTTTTGTTGTTTGATATATACGGTACAGATCAGATCCAGGGCTTCTTGATTGGTGGCATCCAGATCCAAAATTTTCAGAGCATAGGTTTCCGTTTTTCCATAATTCATTAAACGGAAGTAACAATGGGCAATGTCGAGCAGGTACTTGAGATTTGCTGGCTGAGTCTCTTCGAGTTGCAGGAGTACACCAATCTGGTCCGTGTAATTTTCCTGCTTGAAATAAATCTGTTCGAGTCTTTCAAGGGCATCCAGATGGCTGGCTTCTACCTCAAGAACTCGTTTTAGATAGCCAATTGCCTGCTCATGAAGGTTCTTTTCCTGATAGATATTGGCAACCTTGAGCAGGGTGTCCGTATGTTGCGGTACTTGCGCAAGGATCGCTTCAAAGTGCTCCAGGGCTTTGTCGACGATACCCTTTTTATAGTAATCGGTACCGAGAACAAACAAGACATCCAGGTTTTTAGGTGCAAGCTTGAATGCTTCACGAAACTGGGTAATAGCCTCAAATTCCATTTCGAGTGCTTTGTAGGCTTCACCCAGTTTAATTCGTACATTCACGTTGTTGGGGAAGTTCTGGACCAGCTCTTCATAGATGCGCTTGGCTTGCAAATGGTGATCTACTGCAGTGTAGGTTTGAGCAAGTTTGATCGCGTATCCCAGATTATCAGGTTCAATGCGATGGGCCGTTTGGTAATGCTCAATGGCAGTATCATACTTGTCAGTCTTGCTAGCAAGATCTCCTACCATTACATGCAATGCAGTTTTCTCTGGCTGTCTCTCCAAAATACGAAGGTAGGTATTGAGAGCTTCCTCCCAGTTTTCCTGACTTTGATAAACATTGGACAGCTTCTCGAGTACTTCGAGGTTCTGATCATCTAAAGAAAGAGCTTCCTTATATGATTCCACTGCTTTAGCTGCCTCTTCCATCTCCACTTGAGTATCCCCAAGCAATGCAAGTGCTTCCCGTGCCCATTTTGGCTCATGAATAAGTTCTTTCGTAAACTTTAGAGACTCTTGAAAATCCTTGTTCTTGAAGTAGGAGCGGGCAAGCTGGAAGTCTGTTTCCGGGCTGTCAGGTTGAATCTGTTGTGCCTTCTTAAAGTGGTCAATCGCAGCGGGGAATGCTCCAAGATGATAGTGGTTCAGGCCAATTTGGTAATAAACTTTGGAGTCATTTGGATCGATTTCCAGTGATTTTTCAAGCTCAAGCAAAGCTTCCTTGTAGTCAGCCTTCTTGAAGGCGGAAAGTCCAAGTTTGTAATAGATTTCCGCATTCGACCCCTGAAGGCTCTTGGCGAGTTCATATTCCTTGGTAGCATCTTCGCTATAGCCCTTGGCTTCATAAACTTTTGCGAGTTTATAATGAGCTTCCGCATTGTTCGGAGTGATTTTACAAGCCCTCTCAAAGCTCTTTTGAGCACGATCGAGGTTTTGAGTTTCGAACAAGATGTCACCGAGATAGACATAGACTTCTTCGTGCTGGCTGTCGAGTTGAACAACCTTGCGAAAGGTTTTCACTGCCTTTTTATTCTGATCTTTGGCCGCATAGGCTTTACCCAGTTCAAAATGTGCTTTTACGTTAGTTGGGTAGGTAACTATTGCATCTTCGTAAAGCTGAATCAATTTGGCAGTTTGTTGACGGGTTTCATAGATTCCACCCAGAGAGTAGATAGCCTCAATGAATTCCGGATTCAGTTTGAGTGCTCTCTCATAAGCTTTGATGGCCTTGTCGAGCTTGTTTTCTTTCCTGTAGGCTTCTCCCAATTCGAAATAGTAAAGGGCGTTGTTGGGAACTTTTTTAACTGCCTTCTCGTACAAGCGAATGATGGCTACATGGTTGTCCACAAGCTTGTACTTATTTCCCAGACGATAAATGATGTCGAGCAGGTTCTCATCGAACTGCAATGCCTTTTCATAATGCTCGATGGCATCATTTGTTTCATTCTCTCTTTCAAAGAACTCAGCCATCTTTTTGTGATACAAGGCATTTTCATCATCAATTCTGATCGCTTCTTTCATGGAATTGATGGCAAGGTTGAGCTGATTCTTCTCAGCGTAAATTACAGCACTGTAGTAGTGGGCACTGTCCAGATCCTCATCCAGATCGAGAGCTTTCTTAAAGTAGTCTAGCGCAGATTCCGGCTGGGAGGTCTTGTAGAAAGTGAGTCCAAGGTGGAAGAAGAGCTCGCCCGATTCGGGGAGCAAGGGTAGACAGGTCTTAAACTGTCGATTGGCGGCGGGGTAATCCTCAGTTTTTAAGTAAAGTTTACCCAGTTGCAGATTAGCTTCTGCGTGAGTGACGTCTTGTTCCACTATTTTCTTGAATTGCTCGATTGCCTGATCATGTAAATCTACCTGATCGTAGTAGAGCCCCAGCTCAAGAATAGACTCCAGATGTTGTGGATTGAGGCTGATTGCTTCCTTGAATTCATCCACAGCGTCAGCTTGCGATCCTTGAGCCATGTAGGCCTTGCCGAGATGGTAGTGAAATCCCGCATTTCCGGGTTCGTAGGCAACTGCAGTAGTGAAGGAGTCTATTGCGAGATCTAGCCGACCCTTGTTGATGTAGATCTTACCTAGCTCAAAGTGAACCTCGGGGGTAGAAGGATCCAGATCCTTGCTGCGATTGAGCTTCTGGATTGCCAGATCCAGGTTTCCCTCTTTTTTGTGGGTCAAACCAAGAGCCATGAAGATCTGTGGATTCTTTGGTTCTTGCTGTAAGGCCGTGTTGTACTGATCTACCGCATCGTTGAGTTTATCAAGTGCATTGAAGCAGTCGCCCAGCAAAAGATGGAGATTGGTATCCTGAGGTTTCAGGTGACTTGCTTTTTCAAGATAGTCACTGGCGCTGCTGTAATTCTTTTCTTTGATAAAGAGTTGGCCAAGGGAGTAATTGCTCTCGAAATGGGAAGGTTCCAAATCCAGCGCTTCATAATAGCTCTCCCGAGCCTTTTCGTTTAAACCAAGCTCCACATAACAGTCACCGATATTGCAGTGAATCTCGTGATCTTTGGGATCTTTTTCACTGGCTCTTTTGAAGTAAGTGATTCCTTCTTTAAACTCATGCAAGTTGAGCTTGATAATTCCAAGCTTCTTTAGAGAAGGTGCATGATGAAAGTCAGTGCCGAGGACTTTTTCGAAAAACTCCTGAGCTTCCGGATACTGGTTTTGCTCCAGGTGTAGACTTCCCAAGGCGTGCAGAATCTCGGGATCATCCGGATTCATTTTGTGGGCATTGAGATAGTGCTGCATAGCCCTTTCAAAATGCTTCTTACGCTCGTAACCCCGAGCCAGAAGATAGGTTGCCTGATAGTTTTGTGGATCGATCTGCAGAATCTTGTAGAGAGTATTGTTCATCTTCTCCAGAAGTTCCTGGGTTTCGTAGATTTTTGCCAGTTGAAAGAGGGCATCCAGTGAATCGGGATAATGATTGATTGTCTGGTCAAACACTTCCTCTGCTTCGTAGATTCGATCTCTCTCCAGGTAGAGGTTTCCGAGCTCAATCAAACCTTCCATGTGTTGTGGAGAAAGACTGATTAACTCTCTGAGCTGCTCTTCCTGTTGCTGATGTTGACCGAGAGCATGATGACACTTGCTGAGATTGTAGCGAGCCATCAAATTTCGAGGCTCGATTGTTAGAACCTTTTCATAATTGATTTGTGCACTTTCAAACTGATCTCTGTAGAAATAGCTGTGAGCGTATTCCAGCAAGGCTCCCGGGTCATCTCCATTGATTTCCAGAAGATTGGAGAGATAGCCTCGAGCATCAAGATATCGCCCAAGCAGGTTGAGCAAGTGACCAGCTCTCAGGAGAGCGGTTTCATGCTTACTGTCAAAATCGAGAATCTTGAGATATTGTGCAAGCGCTTTGGAATGGTTTGATTGCTCAAAGAAGATTTGACCCATCAACTGGAAAGCTCGTACAAAGGTAGAATCAAGCTCAATAGCACTGGCCAACTCCTGAAGGGCGTCCTCATAGCGTCCATCGAGGTAGTAAATCTGTCCCAGTTCAAATCTTGCCCAGGCGTCATTGGGTAGTCTTTCCAGTATCTGATTGCAGACCTCAATAGCTTCTTCAAACTTTCCCTGCTGATGAAAAATTCGGGAAAGTCGAGAGTAAGAGGGGACAAATGCAGGGTCCAGTTCAATAGCCATCTTGTAACTTCGAATGGCTTCCTCGGATTGCTCCAGGACTTCTCTGGCTTCAGCGTGATGAAAATGACACTGGGCATCTTCTGGAAATTTTGCCAGGATGAATTCACAGAGATTCAGAGCTTTCTCCCGGGCCTCAGGATGAGAGTTTTTCAAGCTGGTATTGAGATACAAATCCTTGAGTGCGAAGTAGCTTTCCTTGAGTAATTCATCCTGACGGATTGCTTTTTCAAATTGGCTTACGGCCTTCAAAAGCAATTCTTCCGGGTAGCTGAAGAAATCGTGGAAGCGCAGATAGGCGTATCCAAGCAGATGGGACAAGGCAGGGTTTTCCTGGGCAAAGAAGGAGGCTTCCTTGTATTTCTTAATGAGGTTTTCCAGTTGTTCCTGAGCGTCATCCCTGTGTCGAAACTTTACCTTGTGCAAGTCAATCAGTTTTTCACCTGCTAAAATGCAGTCGGGATTGGTTTCCAGAATTTCTCGATATTGGGCAATGGCCTCATCCACTTTATGGGAGGATTCCAGAGTCTTCGCCAATTTAAGGCGTACAGATAAAAGATCTGCACCCTTTGTATCAAAGAGCTCTATTAGACCTGCATGAGGGTTGTAACTCAAGCAGTCTGCATGTTCGAGAAGTCTGGTGAAGGAGTGAGAAGCCTTGTCGTAAAATCTTGTTTGATGGTAAATGTCACCGAGTAAAAGCAGAGCCCTACCGTGGAAAGGATCTTGAATAACAAGCTTTTGCAGTAAATCCAGGGAGTTGGTGTACTGGAAGTCTCCGGCGCACAAACAGGCAAGTCTGTACAAAGCACCGAGGTGGTAAGGGTCATGTTCAAGGCACTTCTTATAATGCGTAAGTGCTCTCTTTTTGGCGGCCTTTGTTTCCAGACAGAGGTAATCAAGCTCTTCAACTTCAGCAAGCTCGAACTGGGCTTGCCCCAAAAGGCTTTCAGGGCAGTTGTCCAGGACTTCCTGGCAGGATTGAATCGCAGTTTTGATGCTCTTTTTATCAACTTTTCCAATACCGGGAGGAATCGATAGCCACTTTTTAGCCCATCCCAGGTGCGGATTCTTCTTGTCGAGTTTAAGGCCTTTGTTGATTGCCTCTTGCACTTTTTTCACAGATTGGGCAGTCTCGGAAGCGAATCCAAACATGAGATGTGCCATTGCCAGTTGATAATAGTCCTGGACGGTGGCGCCCTTTTCCTGGCTCTTCTGATGGAGGCGCACCAGGATGCGCTCAAACATCGCATCCTTGGCTACATAGTCTTCATACATGTAGCAATATTGAATCAAGATTTTGTTGTAAAGAAGCAGGTCTTCAGGTTCGAGCTTTAGGGCTCTCTTGAAGTAAAGGATAGCCTCATCAAACTCCCTGTTGATGGAGCAAAGGGTTCCCATTTTGCGTAAAGCCTGCAAATGATTAGGGTCAGCCAGAATGACTTTCTTGTATTCATTTCGGGCTTCCATAAGCAAACCCTGGAAGTACATCTGTTCTGCTCTGTTAAAGAAGAGATCTGCTCTTTCCAGTCGGTCCTGGGGAGACATTTGCTCGAGAGAGGATTCCAATTGACGAGTTTCCTGCTCTGCAACGCTTTGCTGCATTTTTCCCATGTAAGACATGGTTACAGACTCAATGCGCTTTAGATGCTCCCTGATTTCCTGGAGCAATTCTTCGTTCGTATCTTTCATTCAATAAGGCCTTAATTGACTGAACCGGGTTACGAAAGCCGCCAAACTACTGCGTGCCTGACACCAATCATAGGCTAGGAATCTAACACAAAAAATTGGCCAATACAAAAGGAAATGTATGCCTTTTGCTCTCCACCCATCCATTTATCGGCAAGCAGACATTGATACTGGATAGAGCAGGATTCTTTTGATTGGGTAGAACTACGATTTACTCTGACTCTGATTTCCTCTAGAATTACCTTTCAAACTCATGGATTTTCCTTACAAGTACATATTCTTGATCGTAGGCATGTTCCTTACCGCAGGTGGGGGCTATCCCTTGCTTATGATGCTCATGGGCAAGGAAGTCTCGGTGGATAGTAAGCATGCACCTGAGCACGTAATCTTTTTGAGTTTGATTGCTTTTATTTTAGGAGTGATGCTTTTGAGGCAATCCTGGGTGATGTTTCAGGGACTCTCCCGAGCGGTTGTGTTTTGATGATTCTAGAGAGAATAGTTTTACTCTCCTTGTTCC
>Ga0255780_10003394_pt1 | contig 13902 bp, 17 predicted proteins | sample 071ome_32_FD_179978 | JGI IMG/M metagenome (GOLD analysis project Ga0255780, IMG submission 179978) | Coastal salt marsh microbial communities from the Groves Creek Marsh, Skidaway Island, Georgia - 071405AT metaG (version 2) | ecosystem: Environmental > Aquatic > Marine > Intertidal zone >... | reverse complement strand
AAGAACAAAACTGGCATCGGCGTATTGAGGCTGCCACTTTTTCAAACCTTCAATGTCTAATTCATCACTTGAATTAATAAGGCCCACATCCACTCTCAATTTTTCAAAGTGGTCAATATAATTCTCATCAGACGAGTCTTTAAAATCAATTAACCCATGAGAATAGTAGGTATTGGTTTTCGACTTTCTATAAGCAATTGCCGAAAGACCCGTAATCATTCCTTGATTAATCAATTTCTTAGCAAATTCAGGTTGAGAAACAAGGCCTAAATCGTACATAAAATACTGCCAAAAGCGAGCATATAAAAGGTGAGTCACAGCGTGTTCACTACCTCCGATATAGAGATCTACTCCTTTCCAATAAGCTACTTTCTCTTTGTCGACAAGTTGAGCCTCATTGTGAGGGTCCATAAATCGATTGAAGTATTGCGAAGATCCCGCCCAACCCGGCATGGTATTCAACTCTAATGGAAAGATCGTTTGGTGGTCAATAAGAGCTACGTCTACTACCTTCTGGTTTACAGCATCCCAAGCCCAAATTTTAGCATTACCGAGTGGCGGATCGCCTTTTTCGGTAGGTAGATATTGTGTAACCTCTGGTAATTCAAGAGGAAGCGCTGATTCAGGTAGCATTTGAGGTCTGCCGTTTACATAATAAACTGGGAAAGGCTCTCCCCAATAACGTTGACGACTGAATACCGCATCTCTTAGACGGTAATTAACCTTACCAGTTCCTTTTCCTTCTGCTTCAAGACGATCGATCATGATACGCTTCGCAGTGGCGTAATCTAAACCATTCAAGAAATCCGAATTCGCGATGATCGTAGTTCCTTTATCGGTAAATGCCTCATCTTCTATAGAAACTCCTTCAAAAACATTAGGAATCGAAAGGTTGAAATGCTTTGCAAAGTCATAATCTCGTTGGTCTCCACAGGGAACCGCCATTACAGCTCCTGTTCCGTAGCTCGCTAGTACGTAATCACCAATCCAAACCGGGATTCGATCCCCTGAAAATGGGTGAAGCACATATGCGCCTGTAAAAGCACCTGTGATTCGTTTCACGTCAGACATACGATCAAGTTCTGAACGCTTTGCAGTTTCTTCAATATAAGCCTCCACCTCAGCGCGCTGGGCATCTGTGGTGATTTTGGTCACTAGATCATGCTCGGGAGCAAGAGTCATAAAGCTCACCCCAAACAGGGTATCAGGTCGAGTGGTGAATACCTTGATAAGCTCTTGATGACCCTCCACTTGAAAGCTAACTTCTGCACCTTCAGATCGTCCGATCCAATTGGTTTGGGAATCTTTAAGAGGCTGAGGCCAATCAATGGTTGATAGTCCTTGAAGCAAACGGTCCGCATAGGCAGTAATTCGCATGCTCCATTGTTTCATTTTTTTGCGAACCACTGGGTGTCCGCCACGCTCAGAAACCCCATTGACAATTTCATCATTGGCTAGAACGGTTCCTAATTCAGGACACCAGTTCACTTCAATGTCTGCGAGATAAGTCAGGCGATACTTTTGAAGAAGATCTTCTTGAGCTTCAATACTCATTTCTTTCCACTCTTCTGAGGTAAATATCGGAGTATCCTCATCAGAATGCGCATTTACACTGCCATTTCCCTCTTTCTCAAAACATGCGACTAAATCGGTAATCGATCTTGCTTTATCCGCATCCTTATCGTACCAAGAATTGAACAGATGAATAAAAATTATCTGGGTATGCTTGTAATAACTAGGTTCAGAAGTCTTGAATTGACGAGACCAATCAAATGAAAAACCTATTCGATCTAATTGTTCGCGATAACGGGCCGTATTAACCTCGGTTGTTTTTGCCGGATGCTGCCCTGTTTGAATTGCATATTGCTCGGCAGGTAGCCCAAACGAATCATATCCCATCGGATGCAGTACGTTATAACCCTGGTGGCGTTTAAAGCGTGCATAGATATCACTTGCAATGTATCCGAGCGGATGACCCACGTGTAAACCAGCTCCCGAAGGATAAGGAAACATATCTAGCACATAATACTTCGGCTTAACCGATTGATCTTCTGCTTTAAAAGTCTCATTTTCTGCCCAATAACGCTGCCATTTGGCCTCAATCTCGTTAAAATTATAATTCATTTCTGACCGATATTTTGGGCCTTAAAAGTACTGCGAATAAACCGAGGCTGAAAATCTAGATTTACTTTGCTAATTTTAGTGCTCCAAAGCAATTCATGAGCTCCTATATCGCACGTTATGAAAAAAGAAGACTGAGATCTTCTTATATCTCTGTAGCCTTGAGTATAACTGTGGTTCTTATTCTCGTAGGGCTCCTTTGCACATTGGTATTTAACGCAAGCCGGCTAGGTGATTATTTTAAGGAGCAACTCATTGTTACCGCTTACTTAGGTCCCAATACCAAAGAGGTCGAGAAAGCTCAATTACTCAAAGGCTTTGAGTTAAACGAAAATACCTTAGCGGTCACCTTCATTTCTAAAGAAGAGGCCGCCAAAGATTACAGCGAAGAAATCGGACAAGACTTTGTAGAGTTCCTAGGATTCAATCCACTAAGGGACGGTGTTGAAATAGCGTTAAAAGCTCCATTTGTGTCCGTCAGTTCAATCGACCAACTTGCAACCGATCTAGAGCAAAGGCCATTTGTTGAGGAGGTGATTTATGACACTGAATTGTTGGGGTTACTTGAAAGCAACTTTTCTTCAATCCAAAAAGCGCTCGCAGTTGGAGCGGTAATTCTACTCCTTTTCTCCATACTACTAATCAACAGTTCGATCAAACTTTCGATTTACTCTAAACGTCTGGTAATCAAGACACTTCGACTCGTTGGGGCAAAAAAGGCCTTTATTCGCTGGCCATTTATCTGGATTAATTTACGCCTTGGGCTTCTTGGAGCAACGATATCATCCATCCTGCTTACCATCCTCTATTTTGAACTAGACCAGTGGTATCCTAATCTTAAACTCACGGCAGACTATTATACGCTTGGAGCTATTATCTCACTGCTGTATCTATTGGGAACGACCATCACGGTCTTTAGCACCTATTTAGCCACTTCAAGATTCTTATCGCTCAAGGCAACTAACGATTTTGCATAACCTATGAAACGACCGCTACTAGAGAAAAGAAATTATCAAATAATCATTGCAGGAATTATTTTAATCGCCCTTGGATTCATACTTATGAGTGGCGGAAGAAGTGATGATCCCGAAGTATTCAATCCGGAGATTTACAATTTCAGAAGAATCAGACTCGCACCCACATTAATCATTATAGGCCTAGCTCTACAAGCCTATGCTATACTATATAGGCCGAAGAAATGAGTGTTATTGAATCCTTAATACTGGGTCTGATTCAAGGCCTAACCGAGTTTTTACCCGTCTCTTCAAGTGGTCATTTAGAGTTAGCCAAGGCTTTATTAGGGAGCGAAGCACTACCTCAAGAGAGTCTTCTTGTTACGGTAATCCTTCATTTCGCTACCGCACTAAGCACCCTTTTCTTATTTCGAAAAGATGTATGGGCGATTATTCAAAAAACACTTTCTAAAGATCCATCTTCAATAACATTCACCTTTTCTATCGTCCTGTCGATGCTCCCTGCTGCAGCGGTAGGGTTTTTCTTTGAAGACCTCATCGACTCTTTCTTCTCCGGCAACCTAACGCTCGTGGGTATGATGCTCATCTTAACAGCACTTTTACTGATTATTGCTGATCGCAGTAAGGCAAGTCAAAAATCGCTTAATTACAGAGACGCCTTTCTAATCGGTGTCGCCCAGGCGATTGCAATTCTACCGGGTATATCAAGAAGCGGGGCGACCATTTCAACTTCAGTCATTTTAGGGCTCGACAAGTCTGAGGCGGCGCGTTTTTCTTTTCTAATGGTGGTTCCTCTTATCTTCGGTAAGATTGCCAAAGATCTGTTGAGCGGATCTATTTTCAGCACTGAAATCGAAACATTACCACTAGCCATAGGTTTTCTGAGTGCCTTCTTCTCAGGAATTATCGCTTGTAAATGGATGATTGCACTAGTGAAGAAAAGCAGGCTTACCTATTTCGCCGTCTATTGTGCGATAGCGGGTGTATCAGCTCTAATATTCTTATAATTCATGGAGAACCTAGGCGAATTAACTACCGAACAATGGCTCGAAGGTCAACTGCTTTTGGTTGATAAACCCCTCGGATGGAGTTCGTTTCAGGCTGTAAACGCCATAAAATGGGCTCTCTTAAAAAAACTAAAATTAAAGAAGATCAAAATTGGACATGCCGGCACACTAGATCCATTAGCTAGTGGACTACTAATCATCTGCGTAGGAAAGTTTACCAAACGGATACCCACTTTTCAAGGTCAAATAAAAACCTACACAGGAACCATTTCAATTGGAAACACCACTCCTTCGTATGATCTAGAAACCGAATTTGACGAAACCTTTGAAACCGCCCATATTAGCATCTCAGATCTTCAAGAAAAAACCAGGCAATTTACTGGTAAAATAGAGCAGATTCCCCCGCTATTTTCTGCGCTAAAAAAAGACGGGAAACGCCTATACGAATACGCTCGACAAGGTCAAGAAACCGAGATTCAACCTAGAAAGATTGAAATACACTCCTTCGAGATTGATCCTTCTAGATTCGATTCAAATAAGGAAGTCGATTTTGAGGTAGTCTGCTCAAAGGGAACCTATATCAGATCGCTCGCACATGATTACGGTAAGGCGCTCGAATCTGGAGCCCATCTTAGCGCCCTTCGCAGAACTAAAATCGGAGAATACGAGGTAGCCCATGCTTTAACCCCTGAAGAGATTAAAGAAAGCTTATGCGTGAATTAGTCAGAAGAGCACAGCGGATCGCCCGAGTAATCACTGGAGTTTTGATGATTCTCATAAGCATGCTTTTATTTGGGTACAGTATTGATTTAAATCTCAATCGCGATGAGATGATAAACGTCATTGAAGATCCTGAACCTGACTTTTTCAAAAAATTGGAGGAAAAACGATTCGAAGCCTTTAAGGTAGAAACGAATAAAGCATCTAACGAAGCTGGAGAAGAATCTGAATATGAAGACCCCGAGCCGTTAGCTTCTTTAGAGAGTCTCGAGGCAGGTAAAGACTATTCAAAAATGGCCGCCGAAATGGCCGCCGGTTCTGGGATTGGAGCCTTAAGTAAGGAAATCGAGGATCGTATCAATCGGATGAAGGAGAATGCCCCTCCAAAAGGACAACCTATAAAATTAGCCAAACGAACAACTATTAGCTACAATTTAAAGGGTCGCGTGCACCGCGAACTTCCGGTACCCGTGTATAAATGCTTAGAAGGGGGTGAAATCGTCATCAATGTTGCAGTAGACAATCGAGGTAGCGTTATCGATGCATGGTTTAGTCCTGAATTCTCATCAACAAGTAACGGATGTCTAGTGGACAACGCCATAGAATACGCTAAACTCTCACGTTTTCAAGAGTCTGGAAAGCCCTATCAAGAAGGAACTATCACCTATTTATTTCCGGCCAAGGAGGACTAACAATTCTGAAATAATCTGTCGTCCCTTATTCTCATTATACCACTGTTGTAACTGCTCCCTTGCAGTCGCATCGAGCTTACCGTGCTGAATTTTATAATTATCAATCAATTTCGCAGCGCCTGCAGGTCGTGGCCCCCAACTACTTATAGCGTCTCTCGAATATTGAATCAGTTTAGGAATGGATTGAGCACCTCCCGTCAAAAATTGATTCATCAGATCAAGGTTCTCGTCTCTAAGTAGAATTTCTAATTCAAGACCAGGGTGTATTTCGGCAATTTTAGCCATTAAAGGCAGTGAAGGCGCTGCATCACCACACCAAGGCTCAGTGAGTACAACCCATCTTGTGGGCGCTTTTTGTTGTTTGAGCCAATCGATCTCCTGATCAGTGAGTTTTGCTTGTTTTTCCCAACGCTTTATACGCTGCCAATTTAGCTGTGTATATTCTAGATAAGCCGGTTCTGTATGGCCGCCAGTAGTTCTATTCTCATCTACTAAACGCTTGTGTAACTCTTTGTATTCGCTATAGTTCATCTTGAATTTTCCTTGACTGTAAAGATAATGCAGTTCGGTGGCTTAGCTTTACACCTATCAAACAACCACTTATGCAAAGTAGATGCCACTGGTGCGGTGAAGACCCTCTGTATATAGCTTACCACGACAACGAATGGGGCAGGCCCAATAGAGACGACCAAAAACTTTTTGAGAGTTTAATTTTGGAAAGCTTTCAGTCAGGGTTAAGCTGGATCACCATCTTAAGAAAAAGAGAGCATTTTCGAAAGGCATTCGACAACTTCCATGCGGAGAAAATTGCGGCCTACAACGAAAAAGATATCGAGCGATTGATGTCTGATAAGAACATTATCAGGAATCGCCTGAAGATTGAAGCGACCATTCAAAATGCCAAGAGCCTGCTTTCTTTAAATAAAGAAGGCATAACCTTAAGTCAGTTTGTTTGGGAGGTAACCGACCAAAAGGTTCTTCAACCAAAGTTTGCAGACTCCAGAGAGGTTCCATCTACAACAACAGAGGCAAAGGCGCTCTCAAAGAAATTTAAAAAAGCGAACTTCAAGTTTATGGGTCCCGTAGTGTGCTATGCCTTTATGCAGGCCAACGGTTTAACCAACGACCATAGTCTAGAATGCTTCTTACATCAATCGGTTTAGAAAGGGAGATCGTCAAAGTCTTCCTCGCTAGTCTGATCAGCTGCTGGGAAGCTATCTAGAGGCGGTAGTGGTGGCATTCCGCTATCTGATGTTGCCGCAGGAGCAGATTGTTGAGCTTCAATCCTCCAACCTTGAATCGAATTGAAATACTTTACCTCTCCTTGAGGAGAAGTCCACTCACGGCCTTTAAGATTAATGCCTACGGTAACCTTTTGACCTGGAGAAAATTGAGATAATAAATCACATTTATCTTGAATGAACTCTACCAGTAAGTCTTGTGGATATTGCTCTTCGGTGGTAACCACTATTTCGCGCTTTCTGAAGCCATTTGCACCGTAGGTTTTGGTTTCACCTATTAATTTGATACTTCCTTGTAATTCCATGATCTAGTTTTGAGATTTATAGGCCTCTGCAACATCAGCCGCTAAGCTCTGAAAGGCTTCTGGGGTTAGATTTTCTTTATGTGTGAATTGTGCGTTTTTCATCTCATTAAGCGGAATAAGATGAACATGAACATGAGGTACTTCTAGCCCAATAACTGAAAGACCTACTCGTTTGCACTCGACGACCTTTTCAATAGCCTTAGCAACTGAATAAGAGAACTGCATAAGGTTAGTATACTCATCTATTGATAGATCAAAAAGTCGATTTGTTTCTTTTTTAGGGATACATAGGGTGTGTCCTTTGGCATTTGGATTAATATCTAAAAACGCCAAAAAATCTTGATTTTCAGCAACTTTATAGGCTGGTATTTCGCCGGAAATAATCTTTGAAAAGATCGTGGCCATTAGGATCTTGTAATTTTTACTACTTCAAATTCGATTTTACCGCTAGGCACTTGAATCTCTGCCGTATCACCAACAGCCTTGCCTAGAAGTCCTTTACCGATGGGAGAATTTACTGAGATCTTACCTGTCTTAAGGTCTGCCTCACTTTCAGCTACCAATGTATAGGTCATTTCTTGACCATTAACCTTATTCTTAATCGTAACTGTTGACAGCACTAAGACTTTAGAGTTATCTAATTGTGATTCATCGATGATACGAGCATTGGCCAAAGTTTCTTCAAGCTTAGAAATTCTCATTTCTAAAAGTCCTTGAGCTTCTTTCGCCGCATCATACTCGGCATTTTCTGACAAATCTCCTTTATCTCTTGCATCTGCGATAGCCTGTGAAGCCTTTGGACGCTCGACATCTTTCAATTGATTTAACTCGTCTTTCAGTTTTTGTAAACCTTCTTTCGTGTAATAAGCTACTTTTGCCATGGTCATAACAATTAAAAAATCCTCAAGACGATGTATAAGTCGAGAGGATTAAACCAAAGATACAAAATTCTAAAGAGTCTCGAAAGTTGCGATTACCTATTAAATTCATTGCTATTCTTCTTTTTATCATGGTATGTAGCTGTGAATCAACCACTCCTATTCAAAATCCATTTTTACCAAAGGCCTCTTTTGATGTTCAAATCGACCTAAATCTTCCACTCTACAGTCCGCTTCAAAACACAGGGAATTCGGTCACGCTCTCAAGCAACCTTGGTGGAGTAAAGGGAATTCACATAACCAACGTAGGATTCTCGACATTTAGAGCCTTCGAAGTATCGTGTCCAAATCACACCCCCAGCTCGTGTTCATCCACTGAATTGCAAGGAAGTCAAGTCAACTGCCAATGTGAAGATCAACTGAGTTACAGCGTATTTACTGGCCAGCTACTTAACCGTCAAGGTTCAGAGACCCTATTCGACCTTACTGAATATCAGGTAAGAACCGAGGGCAATACGCTCTACATTTTTAATTAATCGTTCTAGTTTTGATGAGAGTGTCGAAGTAGATCGTTTACCGTCTTCACCGGGTTAAAGGTCATTGAGGATACCTCAACGAATAGCGTATTCCAAAAAGCCATAGCTCCATTCCATAAGCCAGGTAACTCAAGGGCAAGAATTTCGTTTCCTTCATAAGTTTTATGAGCAATAAATCCTTGTTTATAATCCACAAAATCTTCGAGTTGATAAGGCTCTCCCCCATAATCGGTAAGGCCACAAACAATATCTACCGGATTAAAATGAGTTGCATTTTGAAGAATAGCGTTTTGCTCAGGATTTCCCTTGTCAATTTGAGCAGACTCGACAATCTGAAGTCGTTCACCGTCTGAGGTGTTTACCCAAAATGGGCCGCCCCCAGGTTCACCTTCATTTCGTACCATGGCACAAACGCGCAACGGTCTGAAGAGGATATTTTTTAAATCAAACAAAGGATCCTTTGCACCCTTGTTGGGCTCATATCCAAAATATGCACCTAGAAACGATTCGATTTCTGCAAGATCTGCGGCCTCTGGAAATTCACACACCTCTTTTTGAAAGCGGTGAATTTGCTCCTGAATCTCAAAAGCAAAACCTGCCAAAATACGTTTGAAGTTGTGATGTTCAGCCCAATCTCTGCGTACACAGATATTATCGATGTTCTTAATAAAGACAAAGTCTGCCTGGAGTTTAGAGAGGTTCTCAATCAGTGCGCCATGACCTCCCGGTCTAAAAAGTAAATCACCATCTACCGTTCTCGCTGGTGTAAAATCAGTGTTCAGAGCGGGGGTGTCAGTGTGTTTTTTCTGAAAAGAATAGGAAACCTCAAGCTTCGAATCAAACGACTTTTTTAATCGCTCAATTTCTTCAGAAATAGCATCCAGATGATCTTCAGAAACCGTAAAATGAACACTCCCCTGCGCATAATCCAAAGCCTCTATGAGATGAATAAAAAGCGGAGTATAAGGCTGTTCTTCTTTGTGAAAGGGTAAGATGGCCTTTGGCTTGTTACCAAATTCAAAGGGTGGCTCATTAAGCATAGTGCTTACTAGTGCAATACGGTCTTGATTGCTTATTGGATCGTTTAGTCCAATAGTAATTTTTAGAGCTTCGGCAAATGGAAAGCGATCAAAATATTCAAAGAATTGCTTCACAGTCGGATGCTTTTCGGCGTACGCTTCGAAGGAATCATCCGGTCTAAAGTCATCTAAGAAGCTGTATAAACTCTTAAACATCCGAGTAGCAGCACCAGAGGCCGGAACGAATTTCTGAAGCTTATACTGCGATGCTTTTTGAGTAAATATTTCAAGGTATTTTTCTGAATCCTCAATAGGAATAATGCCATCGTTCAACGTGGCCGGACGCGCTAAATTCACGAAGGGTATACCTTCTTTTATTTGCTTTAACTGTCTCTCGTATTGAGATAGAGAAATACCTAGATTCTCGAGTTGGGCTTGGTCTCTAGGGGCTAAATTCATAGAGTTTAAAAGAGCGCCTCAATGACAGTTGAAGCAGACTCTAGTCGGGTTGTTTGGTTTCCTTGTAAAGATATATAATTACAACCATTAGCCTCCAAAGCAGAGCGAAATGCCTCGTACATTTTCTCTCTTTCATGCGGTTTATCTCTGAGATCATCAGCCACCCACGGCACATCAATCCCTGTAAGTAAATACAAGTCATAGTTTTGAGCAGACACCGCATCAAGAAGCCTTTGATCTGCCCATCCGTTATAATAGACCTCAGAGTATACCAAAGTCTCGAGTAAATCTGTATCGCAGACGATGAATTGTTTCTTATCGTTTTCGGCCTGAATAATAGCCTCGTTTTCAAGTTTCATCTGTCCGATAGCTATCGGTACCAGATCTTCAGGCTGACAAATAGCACGCGAACGATCCCATTTTTCCTGCAGATACTCCCTCGCATATTCAGCGACCCAAGGCACATCGTACTTTTCAGAAAGTTGTTTAGCAAGCGTAGTTTTACCCGTTGACTCAGGGCCAAAAAGAACAATACGCTTTACTAGAGTTCGTTTTTGTGAAGGGATTTTCTCCATGCGTAATATCCTTGAAAGGCAAGTATCGTAAAAATTAAATATTGTAAAGAGAGCATCCCCCAACCGCGATAGGCGTAAAGGGGAATGGTGATTAAATCGGCTGAAATCCAAAGAACCCAACTCTCTAATTTTTTTCGTGCCATCAACCACATCGCCGTGAAGAATACCCCACTGGTAAAAATATCGACGACATTTGAAAGATCCATTGCTGTGCTAGTCAAACGATAGACCATATAAGTAACCAGCATTGTAACGAGTACTAGGGTAAGGCCAAGCCCTTTTTCTTTGCTGGTCATCGTAGTGATTTGACGAACTTTTTTTCCGTCTTTTTGTCTCGACCACTCCCACCAACCATAAATACTCATCAATGAGTAGTAGGCGTTCATCAGCATATCTCCGAGCAGTCGGTCAGTAAAAAAAAGGTACATGGTTATCGTTGTTCCTATGATCCCTGTCGGATAAACCCCAATGTGCGCGCGTTTCGCCAACCAAACACTCCAAACGCCGAATATAAAGGCCAAGAGCTCCAAAACAATAAGCTCAGTACTTCGTTCTAAATAAGGGCCTAAGAAGAAATCGACAATATTCATGATAACGTTTTAGTCTGATAGGTATAGACTAAGGTGTGATTGTCGAAAGTTTCGAAAGTAAAGTGGAATCGATTTTCATCAACCCATGCACTACTGTGGTGAGACTCTAGGGTAAAATCATCAATATATATGGCCTCTCTAAAGGATAAGCCTGCTCGGTCTAAGATTTTATAAATCGATTCTTTAGCTCCCCAAATAGCGGTGAGTTTTTCAATACGGTCTGAGGTGTTTTCAAGACTTGCTACGGCTCCTTCTCCCGTAAATCGAGGTGCAATTTTCAAAATTTTCTCGCGATGCTGTTCTATATCTACGCCAACCTCAACATTAAATCCCAATGCGATGGCAACATAGCCCATAGTGTGCGAAATAGATATCGAAATCCCACTATCAAGGAAAGGCTTTCCTGACGGCTTATACTTCAGCGCTGCATCCTCAATTTGATAAGTCTTTAGTAGCTGCCTTACCGCAAGAAAACATTTGCGATGCGCTTCTGACTTCATCTTAGATAAGCGCTCTTTAGAGGCCTCAGAAAGATTGAGGTTTTTACGTAGTTCCTCTTCAGACTCTGAAACCCGCCAAACGGCGACCTTATAATCTTGAATACTCTTACTACTCAGGCTTTTAAATAAAGGCACTTTCTGAAAATTGATGGTATCTTTGTGGCCGTAAAAATACGGTTTTAATCATGGCAACACCCACTTACACCCCTTACAAAGTAAAAGACCTCAGTTTAGCAGACTGGGGACGCAAAGAAATTGAGCTCGCAGAAGCAGAGATGCCGGGTCTTATGGCCCTTCGAGAAGAGTATGGCCAGGCGCAGCCTCTGAAAGGTGCTCGTATTGCAGGTTGTCTGCACATGACCATTCAAACTGCCGTGCTTATCGAGACCCTAGTGGCCTTAGGAGCAGAGGTTACTTGGAGTTCTTGTAATATCTTCTCTACTCAGGATCACGCAGCAGCGGCTATTGCAGCAGCGGGGATCCCGGTTTATGCTTGGAAGGGGATGAACGAAGAGGAATTCAACTGGTGTATTGAGCAAACCCTTTTCTTCGGAGAAGATCGTCAACCGCTCAACATGATTCTTGACGATGGTGGAGATCTTACCAATATGGTGCTTGATCAGTATCCAGAACTAGTAGCCGAAATTAGAGGTCTGTCTGAAGAGACTACTACTGGGGTTCACCGACTCTATGAGCGTATGGCCAAAGGAACACTTCCAATGCCTGCGATTAATGTCAATGACTCGGTAACTAAGTCGAAATTTGATAACAAGTACGGATGTAAAGAAAGTGCCGTTGACGCAGTTCGCCGAGCTACCGATGTAATGCTTGCCGGTAAGCGCGTGGTTGTTTGCGGATACGGAGACGTAGGAAAAGGAACAGCCGCTTCGTTCAGAGGGGCAGGATCAATTGTAACGGTGACTGAGATTGACCCAATCTGTGCGCTTCAAGCCTGTATGGACGGATACGAAGTAAAGCGTCTAGAGACTGCACTTAACAATGCAGATATTGTAATCACCACTACGGGTAACAAAGACATTGTACGCGGAGAGCACTTCGAGGCGATGAAAGATAAGACCATTGTATGTAACATCGGACACTTCGATAACGAAATCGATATGGCCTGGTTAAACGGTAACCACGGAAACACCAAGGTTGAGATCAAGCCTCAAGTAGATAAATACACCGTAAACGGTAAAGACATCATCATCTTAGCCGAAGGTCGTCTAGTGAACCTAGGATGTGCTACCGGGCACCCAAGCTTTGTAATGAGTAATTCATTCACCAACCAGACCCTCGCTCAGCTAGAGTTATGGAACAATTCTGAGAATTACGAGAACAAGGTATACATGCTTCCCAAGCACTTAGATGAGAAAGTAGCTGCCCTACACCTTGCAAAACTAGGTGCAGAGCTTACCGAGCTAAAACAAGATCAGGCAGAATACATCGGGGTGACCGTTAAAGGGCCCTTCAAGCCTGAGTATTATAGATACTAGTGTCTTCTTTTCAGAAACTCATAACACTAGTAGACGAGCTGTATCGAGAATCTAATCGGGCTGAAAAAAGCTCGATCGAAGTTTCCAAAGCGACTGTTGGATGGCATATTGCGCACTCCTACCTCGTAATTATAAAGAGTTGTGAAAATCTTTTAAGTAATACAAATCGCCCATCAAAAAACCCAAAGTGGCTTCGACAAGAAGTCTTTTTTCTTTTACGAAAAATACCTCGAAATAAGATTGAGGCCCCAGACTTTGTTGTACCTATCGATGATAGCGAGAAGGAGATTCAAAGGCTTTACGAACAGGCGATGTCGCTCCTTTTACAGATAAAACAAAATAAGGATGGATACTTATCGCATCCCTTTTTAGGACCAATAAAACCAAAGAGAGTTCCTCTTTTCCTTCGAATACATACCGCTCATCACCTGCAGATTATCCGAGAAATTATCAAATAAAAAAAGGCACCGCGATGCGGTGCCTTTTTGATATTGAGTCTAGAAATCAATTACGCCTCTGGGAACGGATCAACAGAAACGTATGATTTTCCTCCTACTTTCTTTTCAAAACGAACGATACCATCAACTTTCGCGTGAAGGGTATGATCTTTTGAAGCATACACATTTTCTCCTGGGTTGTGTTTGGTACCTCTTTGACGAACAATGATGTTACCTGCAATCGCAGCTTGACCACCGAAAATTTTAACGCCTAAGCGTTTCGATTCTGATTCTCTACCGTTTTTAGAACTACCGACCCCTTTCTTGTGTGCCATGGTATTATCTTTTTATT
>Ga0255780_10003389_pt1 | contig 13916 bp, 3 predicted proteins | sample 071ome_32_FD_179978 | JGI IMG/M metagenome (GOLD analysis project Ga0255780, IMG submission 179978) | Coastal salt marsh microbial communities from the Groves Creek Marsh, Skidaway Island, Georgia - 071405AT metaG (version 2) | ecosystem: Environmental > Aquatic > Marine > Intertidal zone > Salt... | reverse complement strand
CGAGAGCGATAATCGCGTACTGCGCGAAGAATAACATCGCTTTACTCGACGCGGAGACGAGTTCGGTGTTGGGACAGATTTCCACTGGACACGCGAAACGGTTGCTGAGCGTTTCGTTCGTGGAGAGTTGGTTTGACGATTTCAAAGACGACGAAGATATCGCGAAGGAAGAGACAGAAAGGGAAGTAGGAAAACGAGGAAACCAGAAAGGTGCGTTTCTGCTGGTGACGACGTCATCGGACGATGCGATACGCGTGCACGACGTCCGCGCGAAGAAGTGCGTGGGGAAGATATCGACGCTGTGCGGGACATCTACTTCTTCCGCTCATACTTCTTCTTCTTCTTCTTCGCGCTATGGCGCGAAGAAACAGCCGAGCCGGGGTGGCCACGGGAAAGGCGTGGAGGTGCGCGTGGTAGAGAGAGAGAAGCGAGAGCGAGGGAGTTTTATAACGGGCGACGGGAGCGGAGTGATGTGCATGTGGCGCTTAGCAGAGCATACTCGCGACGGCAACAGTAATAGCAATAATAGTAACAGCATCGCGATAAACATAGAGCCGGAGTTCACATACGCATTCGCAGAGTCCATGTCGGGTATAACCACGTTAGCGAGCATGGACGGGTATTCTTCTTCTTCTTCTTTGACGTCGTCGTCGTCGTCGTCAGAGAACAGTCCGGCTTTTATCACTGCGGTTGGATTTGAATCGGGAGACGTAGCGGTTCACGCGTACAAACCAGGCGGATTTAAGGAACGAGTATTTGGTTTAGAAGAAGACGAACGATTTCGTAAATCACCAGTCTCTTCGCTCGAGTGGGTATTCGTGGACGCGACGGAGGAGATTTATTTAGCAGTCGGAAACAGAAGCGGGGATTTGTATTTTTGCCTGTTGTCGTCGAGCAACGGCGATATGTCTTTAGAGAGGAAAGAAAACTTGATGTTGCTGAACAACGTAGGTAGCACTAGTCATAGCAACAACAACAAGAAACCCAACTCAGCGCCGATTTCAACGGCATCGTGTTGGATGAATTTCACGTCCATTCGACGGCACAATAGCTTTCCGTTGATGGTGTGTTCGTGTAAAGGCGAAGTTACGAAGCTGGTGTTCGATGTTGAAAGGTTTATAGACCACGGTAACAACCCGCCTTCGTCTAGCGCCTGTTCTGTTGTTGGGCTAAAAGCAGAGCGCGCTACGCCAGATTTCAGTGGACACAAAAAGCTAGGTTTCTCATTGGAGCTATTCAAAACTGGAAAGGAAAAGAGAGACGAGAACGATGACTTTCCGTCTTTCCAAATCGTTACGCATGGATTGGACAGAGCGATTTGTTTTTATGACGTTCTCGAGGAAAGCAAAGATACATTCAAATATCGTCTGAAAGATCAGATATCAACGCTTGGTGGTTTTATTTACGACATAGATCATCATGTAGTGCCGGAAATCGGCGACTGGACTATATTTGCATGTGGTGATGGGACTTTGCGAAAAATGGAAAACGTTGCGCCTCATTCAAAAGTGCCGTACGATGTTACGACGTTCGACAAATCTTTGAACACGGAAATTATTTTCAGGGCAGATAAACAACGAAAGATCACATCTTGTCGCTTCTTTATCGATCACGAAAACATGACGCGGTGCGTTGTAGTTGGTTTGGACGATGGTACAGTTGGAATGATGCGAGTAGAGAAAGAGGACGGAAACGGTAAATTGACGAGAGAAGAGAAAAAAATGCGATTTTTCCCTCAAAAACACCGCGGCGCGGTGACGCAAATAGAACGCGTTCCATCTCTCGAGAACACGTGCGTTGGTGAGGAAAATGTTCTCGTTACGCTGAGCGAAACCGGAGAGCTGTGGTATTGGCGAAGACTCCCTGGATTCTTCGACGACAAATCTGACACGCCTGAACCATATTTCGACATCTCTGCGGCAATCCGAGAAGGAGATGATTATGAAGGAAAACGAGCGAGTCGTCTCCACTCTGACAAGGATGAAGCGATATCGCGATTTGGGTATTCACGAACCATATCTGCCTTTATAGTTGGCTATTCGAATGGGTATCTGAGTTGTTTTGAGAATAAAAACGGGATTCTGAAATTTCAGTGGGAGGACACTACCTCGCATTCCACAGATATCACCGATATTAAATGCGATGACGGCATGAAGTATGTTTCAAATTCTAGCATCGCTATGGCGACGTCATCGAGTGATGGGTGCGTGTTCGTGCGCTCCCATGCGAAAGATTGTGCTCTTTCAGAATTTACCGGCAAGATTTCACACGTCTTGCCGAGAGCGCGGCAAAGCGTTACCAGATTGGAGTGGTGTAAAGATGGTAAAGAAGATACGTGTCTAGCGTGCGCGAACGCGGATGGTCTTGTGCGCATCTATACGATCGGTGACGTGAATTCGTCTTCTGAAGTTTCGTTGCGTGCAGTCTTGCGCGGACACCGAGGAAGAGTTCGGGCACTCCGTAACTACATGTCTCACTCAAAAACAGAGAGCGAGCGCGGTATCATTCTCAGTGGCGGTGACGACCAAACCATTCGAATCTCCGACATCAATGATTTCAGACGTTCACCAGATATGGGTAATCAGTTTGCAATGTACGAAAAGGAGAAACCATCTCCTCTACCGTTTCGTCAGATTCAGAGTCCTATCGCTCGAGACGAGGAGACCAAAGGTAATGTAGGCGAATCAGGAACAAAGATGGTAGAAAGAGAAGAAGAAGCGCTCACAGCTGAGAAAGCCCCAGTGAAACGCGAATCTCGCGCAGTGAATTCCGGGCATGCATCGGGTCACGTTTCTATGACTACGGCTCCTAAGCCGTCGAAAGCCCAGTCGTTATTTAAAACCGAGCCATGGGAATCCACGGCTAAAGGCGCCGAAGTTTCTGAATCTAAAGCCCTCGAGCTTTTGACGCAGATTGACGACACGTACCCAGACAATAAGTCGGACGCACACTTTGCGTACGGGCCAGAAGGGAACGCGTTGTACGAAAAGCCGGAATCGACGAGGAGGATGCTGGAAAACATGCGAATCAAATCGAGAAAAGAGGAAGAAGAGAGAAAACAAAATCAGAACGCTGTAGCAAATGATCAGCAGCAAAGGAAAAAGAATCCCGAGTTTCAGTTTCCATCTTTGCGTTCTGCTGAAAAGCGGGCGGCTATGGCCATGTATACTGACGATTGGAACGGCGCTGCGTACGAGTTGTTTACAGAAACGGACGGTCCGGTGTATTCAGATTTGCTCGCGGTTATACTTTCAAGCGGCGGCAAAGATCTCTTTAATATTTGTCAGAATGAACAAGCTCATCGCTTTATTGATAGGCAAGAGTATCAGAGAGCGGCTTTGTGTTTTTTGGCCATGCAACGTAATGGGAACAATAGCGGTCTTCGCAAAGCTGTGCAGTGCCTGCTGGATGGTAATTTACCTCGCGATGCATGCGCTTTGGCAACTTCACGATTACCGAAAAACCACGAATTGTGTTTAGAATGTTATCGAGCTTTAGCTACATTTGAAGAGCAGAGAGGTGCTGGTGGTGCAGCCGCAAAGTCACACATCGCGGCAAATAAATTAAAGAATGCCATGCGCGCGTTGGTGAGAAAAGGCCAGTTTGGATGCTACGCCGCTGCGCGATGCGCCTTTGCCATGTTTCGAGAAGATTTCGATGTTTTACAAATCAGCGACCAAGATGGCGAAACTAGTGATGATTATGCGTCCTCTTGGTATTCTTTGGATGACTCTTACGAACAAAGTATAGTTTTGAACGCGTTAATCGATCATTCTCTTTGCTCAACCGCGGGGGATGAGGAGAGAGAAGGTGACTCGGACGACAATCTTCTTTGTCGAGAGTTATCTCGTTCGCTAGAGAGCATCAACAAAGAGTATAAACTTTTATGCGATGAAGCTGATTACCTCGCCGCGTCACTTTGCGCTGCAGTGAAGAACGGTGACAGTTTGAAAAGTGAGAAGGACCTCTTTCCGACAAGGTTTCCCATCGTCCAGCGTTTCTGGTACATCGAGTGCTTCGTGACGATTGTGAAGATGACTCTCCAATGTTTAACAACAGAAGGCGAAGAGGAATGCGATAAATTCTTCCAATACGTGCAGAAATTCGTAGAAACCGAGCGCGCTAGAAGAGCGTCGAGCTCATCGTCGCAGATAATTGGCGACGATGCAAAAATATGGGCCCTTCTCTTCAAGCGCATTTCGCTGTTTTCCTTTTCGTCTTCTTCTGGTAGGGAGACTGACGGTCCGTCCTCTGCCTTGAAGCTATTGCAATTCGTGGTATGTTTCGCTTCCGCGCTCGTTCGCGATGCGAAGAAAAAGATGGACGGAGAATCGTCGACAACAACAGCAGCAGCAAGAGATTCTTCAGATGTCGTCCACGGCGCGAACGGCGAGTACGATTTTTACGCCCGGGGCGCGCTCGACCTCAATCTCGCCGACGACAACGGAGGCGCTGAAACGAACGCGTTCTCGTCTTCCTCTCCTTCATTCGTCCTCTCCCGCGCTTTACTCGTAGCCTCAAAATTTGGAGCGCGAGAAAATGGCGCTCTTTTACAGTTCTGTAATACTTGTAGGTGATAGTTTTAAGTAGTATAAGTAGTACTTGATATAGATATGCGCGTATTTTTTCTATAGTTAGCACCAAACACCAGAAAGCTCCTTTTTTTCATATCTCTTCATAAAAAAGCGCGCGCGCGTCCGGGTGTTCATCTTTCACCCGCGGTGAATCAAAGAACGCAATTCTCCTTGCATGCGCGCACTTTCGCGTTTCGCTTCTCCGTTTCTCTCGTCCATCGTCTTCGAGAAGAGGAGGAAGAGGAACAACAACAACAACACTTTTAAAGGAAGAACAAAGCGAGTATTTTTTGCAACGAAAGACACCAACGTGGGGCAAAAAAACGAAAACGAAGAGGAGGCACCCAAAAAAAAAGGAATAATAAGCAGAAAAGAAGAAAAATATCACACGCAGCAGAAGAAGAAAAATCGAAGAAAAGTGATGAAGAAGAATTCATCGCCGCTTCAGAAAAAAAAAGTCATCGTGCACGCGCGCTGCAAAGAAGAAGAAGAAGTGCGAGCAGTAAAAATGACGACGACGACCGCGACGACGACGAGCGGCGCGCAACACACGTGGCGCGACGTCGCGAACGAATATCTCCCTCACGAAGTCGCCGAAGCGATTTCGACGGAAGATCCAAAACGGTTTGAACGCCTGATTGAAAGTTTAGCGACGGTCGCGAGCTTGGAGAAACTCTCCACGCGACCGTCCTCGGAGGAGGAGGAGGAAGAGACGACGACGACGACGACGACGACGACGACGACGAGCGCTGCTGCTGGTGGTGACGCGGCGTCTTCTCTGGTGTTTGACATCACGAGCTTACTGAGGAGTCACTTGGTCTCGAAACCGTTCCGAGCGACGAGAGATGTGCGCGTGATTGTTACTCTGGTCAAACACTGTTTCGCCGTGGTGTTGGCGGACAACGAGATGAGAATCGATTTGAAAACGCGAACGAAATGGGCGAATTTGGCGAAGACGACGTTATCGGTGTTTGAAGACCAGTTGGATGAGGTTTTAGAGATTGATTGGAAACCAATCATGGAAAAAGTCAATCACGTATCTCAAGGCGAGGTGAATGAATATTACGGGCCGGTTGTTTTAGCCGAGTGGCGGTCGACGATTTCGGCGTTGGCGAGAGCCAGTCGGAGGTATTTCAAGTTGGGGAGCAGTGAAGAAATTTGGGAGGCGAGTAAGAAGAATCTGGAGAACATATGGTCCGAGGAGTGTTTCACGTCGCTGGCGTTTATGGTGGCTTTTTTACCGACGAGACATTTACGAAATAAGAAAGGAAACGAAGAAGACGTGAAATTTTACAAACGAATGATTGAGGGGGAAAATGGAGATTGGAATCGTTTATTCGACGCGTTGCCGAGTTCGGTGTTTTGGAAATCGGGATTTCTGCAGTTGTTTTCGCAGTGTGCGAAACACGACGTGAGCGGGCGGATTCAATGGTCGGAGAGTTTGGACGCAAAGATTTATTCCGCCGCGTTGTGGAGCTTTCAGTTGAGTTCATCCAATAACGGCGGCGGCAGAAGTGGCGGCAGGAATGGGAACAACGGGTCGAAACAATCGCAACATTTGCAAGTGTTGGCAAGCTCGGTGCGTTCGATTGGATCGCCGGCGACGAAAATCGCGCCGAGAGTTTTAGATACGGCACACAGAGCGCGCTCCATCGCCAAGTTTTTGGCGTTTCGGTCGCTGAATTACACCGCAACAGAAAACGACGACAACGATGAGAGAAACAATAACACGGACATTGGCATTACCAGCAGTAACAATCGTCGAGAGAAACTCTTTGACTTTCTCGAGCACTGCTTGCACCCAGACTCGCCTGGGAGTGACGCTTTGGCCTGGTTTCTCGAGCATTTCGTGGCGTACTTGGAGAAGGCGAAGTATAGAGCGGAGACGGAAGAAACCGTTGGTTTAGGCCCGTTTACGGGGAAGCAAGACGAAGAGCTGACAAAAATGGCGCTGATTGCCGACCGATTGTGTTCTAAGGCGATCTTTTCGCGACACGGTCACACGAAACACGTCGCCGTGAAATCAGTCGGGAAGTTGTGCTACATTTGTCCCAAACACACGATTTACGCCGCTTTGAGTAGATTTGAAAACACGCTTCAACACGAAGATTCTTCGCACCAAATATCCACGGCGATTGAAGCATTGGCGATGGTGACGCGATCGATGTTGGTGAATATCGATCCAAACGAAATCTTCGTGCAGCCTGAACACGCCGAAGCGCTTTCGCGAGCTGGTGAGAATGGCGACGATAGAATGGAAGTGTTGGACGAAGTCGAAGGGTATTCCACGGGCGCGTTTATCGTCTCGGCGTTGGAAGCGACGCTTCCGTGCATTGATGTCAACGATGCGGCGAAAACGAACGCGGCGCTCAAGTTTTACACGATTTTACTTTCCTCGGTATCAAACTTGATCGATCCAGGGGAGGAAAATTGCGTGCCGCAACTACCAGTTGTTTGGTCCGATTGGACGTTGGAGGTTTTAGAACGAGTTTTCGCGGTGCTCGAACACGCGCAACCAGAAACTTCTTCAAATAACCATGGAGCCAGTTCCGGCGGTGTTGGTGAATCATCGGAGCAATCTGCATCGTTCCTCATGAACGCAAATTGCATGTTCACGCCCATGTTTCGAACGCTTTTGATTCGCTTACCGGAGGAGTCGCGTAAACTTGCCATTCGCAGAATTGCTCGGTTCATTTTCACGAATACCTTACCGTCCGCAACTCGAGAATTGGGCATTTTAGTTTCCTCGGTGTTCATTGCGTCGCCAAAGGAAGCCACGAAAGAAATTTTCAATCCTATGTTTGATATGCTTTCGCTGGAATTGAACGAGGCGCAATTGGACGCAAAGCGATCGGGTGAACTTTCCAAAGCGCGAATAAACCGATTATCCTACATCGTGGGTGTAATATCGCTCGGCTTCGATCGCGCGCACACGACATCTTTAGCGACGTTGAAAGACAAGGTTGTGCAATCAAGTCGACGTCTGTTCGCGTTGGCGGAATCTGCGCGTTCGAATCCGATTTTGTACATCGCTGGGCCTTTGTTGTGTCGGTACTGTTTAGCATTAGGTAACGTCATCGATCAGCTCGATGCCCAGCAGTCGGTCACGCAAGACGACGAAGCGATCAAGAAAGGCAAGCGTCAATACGCCGACTGGGTCGCGTTACGTTGGAAGGTGTCCCGAGACGACACTTCTTTCGGACCTCCTGATATCGAAGCGAGAAAGAAACTGTGCCTCCCGAAACCTTTCAATTGGGCGAACGAGGAAGATCATCGAATCAAGAACGAAGTCCTTCGCGAAATCATCGAAGAATTTTTGATCAAATCCTCGTCGGAAATGACGGATTTGTTCGAAGGCTGCGCGACGGCTGCGATTCAAAATATGGACATCAACGATTCTCCCGAAGATTCATCCTCCATCGATCCTCGCTCCATCTCGCCGAAGAGCACGAGTCAAGTTACTATCATCGATCGAAGCAGAAGAAGCCCGTCGCCGCCCGCCGCGGCTGGACTCACCGCGACAGCGCTTGCGCCATCGTCATCGTCTGGGAACTCACCAACGAGTTTGCAAAAACGTCAATCGCTTGCTGAGATTGCAAAAGTGAGTAAGATTGGTAGCATTGGTCAGTTCTCGTCCTTGAACGATATGGAAGATTACAACTGTCGTCGACACCGCGTGCGTTCATTAGCGGCTAGAATCGGCGCAGTTGCCACGGGTCTCACCGCGAGGATTCCGGATTTCAACGAAGGCTCATCATCCGCAGACTTAGCCATCCATGGTGAAATGCCTGGTTCGTTGGTTTTTGACGTACAAACGCGGCACGCCGCCGCGGAAGCGTTGAGTTTAGCGCTCGAAAACCACGAGTCGGACGATGCGGTGACTTTGACGATTGTCGCAAGAGTTGCCGAGGAGATTTTGTCTCCTTCAAATTCCACGTACCACGCGGCTAAAGCAGCCATGCGGGCCTGGGTGGAAGATTCTGCGAGTCTGCGTATGCCACACCCAGGACGGAAAAAGAAGAACGTCATGCTCGGTGCGAAAATTCCCGAATTGTATCCACGATGGTTGGTGTACGAATACACTCGCATTAAACATCACTGGAGACGCGCCCAAGCGGTGTATTTCAGAGAGTCAAGCGGCGAATACTGCAGCAGCGCCTTATCGAGACAGAACTCCAGTTGTGTTCGCTTACTCGCCGCGTTGCGTTCGTGTGCCATCAACAATACGTACGTGAGCGTTCGCGCCGCTGCGAGGAATGCCATTGAAACTGACTTGGAGCGATACCCGAAAGAAGCGCCTCGCGTCGTCGAGAGTTCCGCTGATTCGCTCATGATCCCCGAAGAAAACGAAGACCGATGCCGCGCGGCGTGCGAGGTTTTGAAAACGAATTCGAGCATCGTCGCGACGACGCAAACGTCCTCGGAATCGTTGTTGAAATTTACCTACGCTCTTTTACAGGCAAGGTGCACTCACGACACGGTCATTTCGCAACAAGCGGTTTCAGAAACCTTCGTGAACTTTGCGGCTCGCTTCTCTCGACGAAGCATGGATTTACTCAATTATTCCATCGATGGACCAACGCCTCTGATGAATGATTTAGTGAAGTTTATTTTCCATCCACCGGATGAACGAGCCAAACATTGGAGCTTTCAATCGATGGCGACTGCGTTTTTCATGTTTACGCTCGTTTCGGATTGTTCGGATAAATCCGTTCGGAACGCCACTCGAATTTTCCTCGAAGGTTTAACCAGCGACTCTAGACCGACGTGGCTTCCAAGCGCGTGCGGTTTGCTCCTCGTCAGTCGGTATAAGAATTTTGACGAGCAGATGCTCGTGGATGCGGTGAACACAGATTTTGAAAACACCCGAGAGTTGTCAGAGAAACTCTTGTACTCCTTTGCCGCGGCGAGAGGCGAAGACACGAATCGTGACATTGGCGATCGCGCGGCTGGTGGACAACAATCGAGATCTGCTCTGCTCGCGCAAGCTGGAGAGTCTTTGTACGGCGTCGGTCACGAGCTCGCGGGGCCGTTTCCAAAAGTGTGCACGCGAGCGATGGAGGGCATAGCGACGACTCCGGGCGTCTTCATCACCGTCTTCTCGAGATTGTGGGAAATGCTCTTTAAAGCGAGGCCGAGCTTACTCCGCGAAACGGTGGATGATGTCATTGAAGAAATGCAAGCGCACGACGACGACGCGCTATCTATGTCTTCGAAGAAGAAGAAATCATCGGCAGACGAAAGCGGAAGAGGAGGCTCGATATCGCCTGGCAGACGCAAAAAGCCAAATACGAACTTCGATTCGACTACATCATCAGCCTCCGTTCCCGCGTTAGATAACACGGCTATTTCTGCGCGCGCCGAAGCGATCGCCGCCGCCGTGCGCTTGTGCGACGAAAAAGCGACCGATTTACTCCTTAGAAAAACACGTGGAAACACGTCGGATATTTCACGCGAAACCTGGCTTCGGGCTTTGGCGTTTTCCCTCGCCGAACGTAGCGATAAGGAACACTTCAATTCGATGTTTCTGAGAATGATTGAGAAGTTACCGTTGACCTCCGCGTCGATGTTGTCGCAAATGCGACGCTTGGAATCCATCGCCATCTTTGTTGCAGAGAGCGCTCGGTATACGCTCGGCGATCACGTTGAGTGCAAGATGAAATTGATTGAAGAGATGAAAGATGTCGATGGTTCCGCGGCGAGTTCGCCGTTCGTACATGATTCACAAGGCGTAAGAAGTGCAGGCGCACACGTCACCGCGAAATTGATCTCGTTGAACAGAAACGCGGCGAGATTCAATATCAACGACGATCAAGTTTCAGCAAATGAAGCGAAGCTTAGGGGAGAACTCGATGCATTTGTGGGTGATTTCTTAGCCTCGCGCGTTGACGCAGAAACTGAAATCGTCATCGGTGGCGACGAAGTGGCGAAGCAAAATGATGCTTCGACATCCGGAGCATCATCATCAGCCATGGCTTCGGCAGCCGCGGCGGCAGTGGCGGCGACGACGAGCGGAGAAGAAGTTTCAGAGGAAGTCAAAAGAGCTCGCAGATTTCTCGAGACTATCTTCACGACGACGAAGCTTCTTATCCTCATGGGTGACATCATGTCCATCTCCGACCTCGTGCCGACGCTCATTCGATCAGCTCTGCTTTGCGCCGAAAATACCTCGGACTTGCATTTTGGCTCCGAAGCGAAATCATGCTTGATTGCCTTGAGAAGTGTTTTGTTCACCGAAAACGGCGGCAACAGCTCGCAAACGGCGACTTTGTTCCAAGACATCATAGATACCGCGCTCTTACCATCCATGAAATCTTCTTTCTGGAAGACGCGAAAACAAAGCGCCTACTTCGCTTCGGCGTTTGCCTTCCGACACATGTTTGTTCTCGACGAAGGGACGCAAATCGATGCGCTTCAAAACGCATTGGCAAACGAATTACTCGAAGACCCGCGGGTGGAAGTTCGCGAGGCGGCGCGAGATAGTCTCTTCGCCTTCCTCTCGGGCAAACGAAGAGAAGCGTTCACCGCGCAAACTGAGTCAAAATTCATCGAGCGGTTCTCCTCTTCCTCCGTCTCCGCGTCCCTCGTCGCGTCTTTACCGCGAGACCAAGTGTCTCTGGTGAAACGCCACGCGGTGATCCTCGCCCTCTCTGCTTTACTCCACTCCAGCAGCGCGAACATGGACGACACGGACCTACCGGAATGGCTCAAAAAAACCATCATCCTTGCCGCTCAGTGTTCTTTCGACTCCGATCCAATCAAAGAGTGCGCGCGAAAGGCTTTCGCGGAGTTGAAGAAAAAACTGCATCACAAAGAAAAATTTGAAAAGTTCAAACGCGCCTTCTCCGAGCAAGAGTGGGACGACGTCGTTTCCGTCGGATTTGAATACAACGCCAGTTACATGGTTTAGTAACGCTATACAAATCAGCGCGCTTGAGCTCTCGTCACAGATATAAGATACATTCGTGAGAGAATGAGAGCTCGCAATCAGTCAGTCAAACACCATTTGTAAACATAAAAAATTGTACATTTTAACAACACACAACGAAAAGCAAAGAAAAAACTGCACACACACACTCGTTTGCGCGCACCACGCGCTTTTTTCTCATCGTTCTTTTTTTTTCTTCGAGAGAGATACGCGGATGTACGCGCAGCAACCGTTCGTTCCTTTTCCACCACCACCGCGTTCTCGTTCGCGCGAAGGAGGAGAGGAAAAAGAGGAGGACGAGGAGGAGGAAGAAACGTTTTCCATCTGTCCAAACTGTCGGCACGTGAAGACGAAAAGAAGAAGAAGAAGAACGAAAGAAGAAGAGGACGAAGAACGCCACGGACCTCTTCAGCGGTGCGAAAAGTGCGAGTACATCTTCCTCTCCAAAGGGTTCGAGGAGAACTTAGACCCGGACGTGCCGAAGAGTTTGCTTTACTCGCCTCGCGCTTCTTCGTTTTCTTCTTCTTCTTTTTCTCAACAACAACGAGCGCAAAAAATACACGCGAATGTGTGTTTGTTTTTCTCGTGCGGGAATTGCAAGTCGATGTTGTCGCTGCCGGAACTCGTCGCGAGAGACTGCGTGGTGGAGGAGAGTAAATTGGTCGTGTGTGGCGTGTGCGAGGAGTTGACGATCATGAGCGTCGTCGGCGGTGGCGGGATCCGGGCTGGATTTGGGGCGTCACGACCGCAGCCGATGCACCACGTGCCGATGCCGGTGCCGATGCACGTGCACGCGATGCCTCCGGGAGGAGGGATGATGATGATGATGCCGATATTTGGTGATAGTGCGTATCCTAACTCGTACGGCGGGGTACCTTTTGGTGTGCCTGTACCAGCACCGAGGCAGTGCTATCCGCCAGAGCAACAACAACAACAATATCATAGTAACAACAATCACCCTTCAACGCCGACGATTGCGACGATGTTTCCTCCTCTCCCAAAAAAGAACGAATTGGATTCAAACTACGGTGATACGTGCGAAGGAGAGAACCTTAAAACATTAAACGTCCAGTACGCATCAGGCGAGCGCTCTTTTCGCGACGCGACGAACCAAAACGCGGAATATTTCCACGGCCACGAGGAGATGTTCAAGGACGCCGCGTGGAAAGGAAAAACAGAGTGCGAAGCATGTAACAGCTCCGAGGCGGACGCGTATCACCACACGGTCGCGAAAAGTTACCCGACGTTGGTCCGAGGGGGCGAGAAGTACGGTCGAGACGAATTCATATATCGCGAGGTGCGATGTCAGCAGTGCGGGTACTCTTCGATTGAAAAGAAGAGAAAGTATTGAAGAAGAACGACGAGCGAGAAGCGAGAAAACGAGATACACGAGTACTATAAAATAAAAAAAAAACTGAATATGAATACCATCGATCACGTATCAGTCAATATCATATCATATTGTTAAAACACAAACAAACTCTCTTTCTATTTAAACACACATACTCCATTCGTTTATTGCTTTAAGACCCCAACGCCAAAGTCAACTCGGCTTCGCACGCCAACTCCTCCCCTACGAACGCTTGCCCTTTCATCTTCGCGATGCCGAAACGTTTGTTCAACTTTGTCAAAACCACCTTCATGACCAACTGGTCGCCCGGAACGACCGGTCGTCGGAATTTCACGCCGTCGATGCCGGCGAAGAAAAACTCTTGCTGCGTGCCACCTGTTTGTTTTGGTTTAAAGAATCGATGGTGAGGTTTGGAAGACATCACGTCGCGCGCGACCGATGAGAGAGAGAGAAAAAATCCAGCTCAGCAATATCCAAAAGAGAGAGGCGAGGGTATAAAAAGACCAAAAGAGGAGAAAGTCACGCGGCGCACAGGAAACGACGAGGACAAAAAGTAAAACAAAACAGAAAGAAGAAGAGAGAAGAATTATTTTACCTTCGCCGCCGCCGCCTTCCAACATGATCAACCCTCCGACTTGCGCCATCGCTTCCACCATCAAAACGCCCGGCATGATTGGCCTTTGGGGGAAATGCCCGGGGAAAAAGTTGTCGTTGATGGTGACATTTTTAACGCCAATGGCGTATGAACCTTGCTCGATTTCCAAGACTCTGTCGACTAAGAGAAACGGGTATCGATGCGGCAAGAGTTTCATGATGGCGTCGATGTCCATTTGCATCGGCAACGCTTTGCCGAGGCCTTTTGGATCAGACCCCGGGTCTGGTTTCGCCTCAGCGGCTTGCGCTCTCGGGGCGATCAGAGATTTTCTACTGCTCTTCAAAGAAGAAGAGGACGTCTTCTTCTGTTTGAGAGAGGAGACGGACGAAGACGCGACGCGAGCGCTCGACAGAGACGCAGAAAGAGCGGACATTACGATGATTTCTTTTTTGTATGAAAGCTTTTGAT
>Ga0255780_10003388_pt1 | contig 13918 bp, 10 predicted proteins | sample 071ome_32_FD_179978 | JGI IMG/M metagenome (GOLD analysis project Ga0255780, IMG submission 179978) | Coastal salt marsh microbial communities from the Groves Creek Marsh, Skidaway Island, Georgia - 071405AT metaG (version 2) | ecosystem: Environmental > Aquatic > Marine > Intertidal zone >... | reverse complement strand
CTGTCTGGCAGTGGCAGAGATATTACCGTTGTTTGCCTGCAAGGTTTTTTGAATGTGCTCCCACTCAAGGCGCTTCACAGACATTGTGGCCAAGCCTCCGTCTGAATCAGCCACTTGCTTATCCAACTGCTCGCGATTTAATAGCGAAGCGAGAATCTCATCGGTGTCGGCGGGTTTCGCAAGATAGTCATCTGCCCCCAGTTTGATCGCCTCTACAGCCGTAGCAATACTGGCGTAACCGGTGAGAATCAGCATGCGTATCTCAGGGTTCGACTGCTTCAGTGGCTTGATCAATTCCATGGAAGTTGCGCCTCCCAGATTAAGATCCAATATCGCCAAATCGAACTGTTCCTGTTCTACCAACTGAAAAGCGAGACTCAAGTCCGGAGCATAACTTACTTCATACCCGCGTCGGCCCAGCGCCTTACTGAGCACTCGGGCGAAGACCTCGTCATCTTCAACAAGTAAAAGTTGTTGCGGCGTCTTATCAACACTCATGCCGGTCGGTTGTCCAAGGATAAGGGAAATGAGATCAGGGTTGTCGCTCCACCTTGCTGAAGGTTGTACATTTCTATCTCTCCGCCAAGCCGCTGCACCGCTGCATTCGCCAGGAAAATACCCAGACCCATGCTGTCCTTTCTGGTTGAGATGAAAGGTTCGCCCATTTTCTCCATCACTTCAGTGGGCATGCCCGGACCGTCGTCGGTGACAAGAATCTCCAGACGAGAGCCTTCCGGACTTGAAACTCGAACTTCCACTTTATGAGCGGCGGCTTTGATCCCGTTTTCGATAATGTTAATGACCGCATGCCTGAGGCTCAATTCGGCAGTCATATACGGATCATCTTCGGTTTCCAGGACGAACTCAACTTGAGAGCCCGGATGAATATTGGTCACGTAATCTGTGAGCTCAGAAACAAAATCTGACAGCAGCCAGTTCTCTTTCTCCTTCGTGTTGTCTTTATGATAGTAATGAACCAGCTCATTCAAGGAACTCTTGCAACGGCTTAATTGCTGGCGCAACGTCAGGATATCTTCCTTGAGACTTTCAGCATTAACCCTTTGCTGAAGCGACAGATCTATTTCAGCAAGCAATACCGACATCGTCGACAAGGGAGTTCCAATCGCATGAGCGGTGCCTGCCGCCAGCATACCGATCTCAACAAGCTGCTCATTACGAAGTTCATTCTCTCTGACTTCTGAAAGCATGATCTCCCTTTCTCTGATCGCAGATGACAGACGGGTCAGGGAGAATGCAATGAGAATCGCACTCACTGAAAAAATAACCCACATGCCTACCAGATGTAGTTCAAATATCTGACCCTGCTGCATCGATGCCATCGAGTCACTGTGATCCACGTTGAGATCCCGTATTAGGAAAAAGCTGTAAATCAAAATGCCGGAGATCGCGAATATGAAGGCGAATAGAGGTGGCAGTAAGGTAGCGACTATCGCCAGCAAAACCAGTAAATAAGAAATCAATGGATTACTCGCGCCTCCGGCGACGCTCAGCAGCACGATCAGCACCAGGACATCAATCAGCAGATGTGCAAAAAACTCGTAATGGCTGATGACCTTTGCAGTCTTTAACCGCCAGAACCCAGCCAGCAGAGACACTCCTAACGTGATCAGTAGGATCCCCATCAGAGGCAGTGGAGCTGAAATTGGGGTCAGGTTTTCAAGAATAGCAAGCGCAAGCACGCTCAAAAACGTGACGAATATCCGGAGCAGCAGGAGCCGCTGCAGACCCACCCTGAGGATCCCTGACTGCACATTGTCTGTCAGACCGAGAACACTCAGCTTTCCGAACCATCCGGACATCGCTGCCATAGCTGCCTTCCTTAAATTACCTGTACTGCCACCGGACCACAGCCTTACTTTACTTGAGCAACAGACTGAAGGACAGAAGGTGCGACATCGTGCCGCAGGCGAAAAGACTCGGTTTTATGCATACTGCGCCCCAGAAAAACCTCTGTCCGGAGACAACATGCCTAAGCTTAACTGCCTCTTTTCCCTCGCCACTCTCGGCACCTTCGCCACCTTCGCCTTACCGCTTGCCGCTCAGGATGCACCGCGCATTAATGAAATCATCGTGGTCGGTGTGCAGGACAGCCATACGGTAGCAACGGACGACACGCTGGTCGCGCCGGCCGACACCGCCCAGATGCTGCGCAAGATGCCCGGCGCCAATCTGAACAAGAATGGCGAACTGACCGGCATTGCCCAGTATCGAGGCATGTTCGGTGACCGGATCAGCGTGGCCGTTGACGGAGCGCAGATTAGCGGCGCCGGGCCCAACTCCATGGACGCTCCCTTGTCTTATGCGCCTGTCGCTTTGCTGGAATCCCTCACAATCAATCGGGGCATTGCGCCGGTGAGTGCCGCGCAGGAAACGATTGGCGGTTATATCCAGGCTAAAACTTACTCTGGTGAATTCGGCAGTCGGGAGGCGTTCGAGTTTACCGGCAGAACGTATATTGGCACCCAGACGGTGAATGAAGGCGTCGTTGCGAGCGGCTTCTTTGCGATGACCAACCGAAATCATTTGATTCGGGGCTTTGTGATGAATGAAAGCGCCAGTGATCTGGAATTTCCGGACGGGGTAATAACGCCCAGCGAATACAAGCGGGAGCGTTTCGATCTAGGCTACAGCTTCCGCAGGGGTCAGCATACATTTGCCTTGGATATCGCGCGGAATAACACCGGAGATGCAGGAACCCCTGCCCTGCCAATGGACATTCTTTCCATTGACAGTGACCTGTTCAGAACGAGGTATCGCCACACCGGCACGGCCGGGACCCTGACTGCAGAGCTATTCGGCAGCAACAATGAGCACTGGATGACCAATTTTCATCTCCGGCGGCCCCCGCAGGATAATATGATGTCTCCGGGCAGGATGCGCTTCCGGCAGACCTTTGCCACCAGTGAAAATCTGGGCTTCAACCTCAAGTATGAGCAATACGTGGACAATGGCGTCTGGAACTACGGGCTCGATGGTCATTTCACTAATCACGATGCTGTTGTCACCAATCCAAACGTCGGACCATTCTTTCTCATAAATTTTAATGATAGCCAGCGTGACATACTGGGCGCATTCATAGAGCGCAGTCTGGTGATTGGGGAGACAATGGGTCTCGACGCAGGTGTTCGCTACAACCGTGTCACCATGGACACCGGCGAGGTTGGTTCAAATTTAAATCCGATGAACATGCCCGCGGGCATGCCGGTAATGATGAACAACCTCTCTTCACTGTTAGCGAACGGATTTAACAGCGATGATCGCTCTCAGATCGACAACAACTTTGACTGGTTTGCGCGCCTGAGCCTGGAAGGGAGCAAGGATATCACCTGGTATGTCGGAGCGGCACGGAAAACCCGATCTCCCTCTTACCAGGAGCGCTATCTCTGGTCCCCGATGGAATCTACCGGCGGGATGGCGGATGGCAAAACCTATGTGGGACGAGTCGACCTGAACCCAGAAGTGGCACACGAGATTGAAGTGGGCTTTGATTGGAGCGGTGCAAATTTCGCGCTTTACCCACGGGCCTTCTATAAGAATGTTACTGATTTTATTCAGGGAACACCGGCGACCAGTGCCGTGACGAATAACATAGCCATGATGATGAGCAATATGGGAATGGGAGCGCCAGATCCTTTGCAATTCAACAATACAGAAGCAAGATTCTATGGGCTTGACGTAGAGGCGCGCTACAGCCTGTCTGACCGCCTCACCCTGCGTGCTATCGCTAACGTGGTCAGAGGAGAGCGTAAAGACATCAACGATTACCTTTACCGGGTAGCTCCCGACAATGTGATTCTGGCACTGGACTACGCCTCAGAAGACTGGCTTGTATCACTGGAGAGCATTTCCTACGCGGCTCAGGATCGCATCTCACTGACCAATCTGGAGCAGGCCACAGAAGCTTATTCAGTGCTGAATCTGTCTGGCCTGATTGAATTTGCCGCAGGTGCAGAATTGAGGCTCGGCGTCGAGAATCTGTTGAATGAAGCGTACTTTGACCACCTAGCGGCCTATAGTCGCGCCTACAACCCGGACATCCAGACCCGAAGCCGTATGCCTGGGCTGGGGCGAAATATTTATGGGCGACTTATGTGGTATTTTTAATATGACTGATATGACGCCCAGAAATTATCCGAAAAAAGAGATTTATCTGAATGAGGTCGATTAGTGATGATCGGTTAATCAACACTACTTTTCTTATGCAGCACTGATTCTTGACCAAATTTGGACCACTGCGGCGCAACCCACCACAACCAATGACAACAAGTGGCAATAGGAAAGCTGTGGTGATACCTTATTTCAAGTGACGCAGGCTGTTGCGGCTGATTGTCTGCGAGGGACTCATAATCGGTCGTCCCAGGTTCGAGTCCTGGTGGGCCATCCAATTGCGGTAAATTTAGATCGTTTTTGTGCCTATTAATCGTTATCCACCAGAGCCGATGGCAAACAATAAAAAGACCTCGGTGATGGGCTAAGTGAGACGCCGCAGTCCCAAAACGTCACATAACTGCCAGACAGATTAATACTAAGCCTACTAAGAGCGTCTTCACACACTGCACAGTGATTCTCATTTCAACTCCTATTTCTATGAATTGAACTCACGGGATAGCTTACGCCTGGTTTATTACGTTCTCGATACCATTCCTTTACAGATTTGTGACAATCAGGCGGCATTGTAGTCTCCAACTCCTGAATGCACCCTCTGCTTCTCCCCGTGAATATCCAGATCTCCTGATTTAATGCTTGTCTGAATCAACTTCTGCACGGAATAAAACCAGTCTGAAAAAAGGGAGTACAAATTGGGCTTAGATACTGGTAGCTTGACAGGCAGCTCTTCAGTCCCATCTGTTGTGTGCACCACCACGCAAATCAACTGGAAAGAGGTAACTAGAAAGATCAATAGCATGGTTGAAGCCAAGTCGAATGTAGTTATCGTAAACTGCCGGTAGCAATTTATGTATCTAGCGATCGAGTAACACGGCTTTTTCGTAACGCCTTTGAACACGACTTTGATTCCGAACACACACGCTGCAGAATAGCTCTAGTCATAAATATTGGAGAATGCATATACACCATATGTTGTGCCGTGCCGAACATGAATTCGGGCCGATAAATTGTCACTCGACCATGCGGTGGCGCCAGTCGAAATAGGGGGATTTCTACCATGCCGAACCACATTGCCAGATTTTTTGTCTTTCCATGCTTAATCGGCATCTGCATTACGCATGTGGCTAATGGTCAATCTTTACTGGTTTCTGAAAGATTAGAAATCTATGAGTCATGGGTTGAATTACTCATGCGAAAGCGCAATTACCCGGGAATTTCCGTTGGATTAGTTCATCAAGGAGAATTGATTTACGCAAAAGGATTTGGGTTTTCGGACATAGAAGGATCTATACCTGCTACCCCCGGCACTGTGTACTCAGTCGCTTCTCTTTCAAAACCTTTCACCAGCGTAGCGATTATGCAACTTGTTGAAAGAGGGATTATTGAGCTTGACGCCCCCATATTTCCGATCATCCCTGAGGTCCTTGAGCTTGATACTCCTTCAGAGCAGACTAGAGCAATAACGCTAAGATCTTTGCTCCGGCATACATCTGGCCTTCCGGCCAATAACTCGTACATTTTGACACCGCTGTCTCCTGTGGTAGCTAATCAAGAGGCCATCCTCAACGGATTCCAGAACCAGAGACTATTATTCCACCCCGATCAAAGGGAGCATTATTCGAACTTAGGATTTAGTTTGGCCGGAATTATATTGGAAAGATTAGCCAGCAAAGATTACGCCGAATACATGGTTGAAAACATATTCGACCCTCTAGAAATGACGTCTTCGTATTATGGCAAAAAACAGCAAACAAACTTGGCTACTGGTTACACTCAAATGCAGAAGAGTGGACGGGAGCCGGTTGAGTTTGTTGACATTGGCGATGCCATTGGGAGACCCGCTGCTGGGCTTAAAACAAGCGTCAACGATCTAGCAAAATTTATTATCTGGAACTTCAAGGCACGCTCAGGCGAAGACACCAACATACTTAGATCTGAAACGTTGTCCTACATGCAGGAGATCCATTGGGCGCAACTAGAGTATGTGCTTCCAGCTTTTCTGCAAGCTGGCATAAACACGCTATCAAACAGTTTCGATATCGGCGGCGTTGGACTAGGCTTCTTTCGTGATGGAAAATTATTAATTCACTCTGGCGGCTTCGATGGGTTTTCCGCCGAATTTATACTGGACAATGAAAACGAAATCGGAATTGTTGTGCTTGCGAATAGCAGCGATACGCCTACAAGCTGGAGCTCAGAATATAGCATCTCTAGAAATTTATACGACATGATTGCTCCGGCGCTTATTGAGGGCAATGCTTACATTCCAAGTGAATATGCGGAATATCGACGAATGTATACTGATAAAAATTTCTTTAATTATTTTGCAATGCCACTTACTGATAGGGTCGATTTAATAGACTTAAACCTACCCGCCCCTTTTTCTTCACCGATAAGTTTATTCCCTGTAGATTCCAAGGATAGTTTTTATGCACCTAATCACCGAGGTGTGTACGAGCGCGAATTCAATGTTAAATTTCTTAGGGGTTCGGACTCGAAGATAGAGTCAATGCAAATACAAACAGTGATTTTGAACTGACCAAATTGAAATAGAAGTTTTGGTTGATTGTCCTTGTGAGATTTCTGTAACGCCAATGCCCTGTCGCCGCGCCAGAATCTACCTGCTTAATTCGTCGGTCTCGGCTTCGAGCCCCGATCGATCTGCCATTGAAGGCAATCTTTCGAGCCACTGAACCTTAATCTCAGAGTCTGTATTTCAGCTCGCAAGGCTTAGAGGAAGGACTTCCAATGATAATCTCTTTAGATTAGAAACAATTTCTTGATAAGGCAGATGGATCTTATCAATCTCTAACTCGAAGTTAAGCGAATTAAATTTCCTAATACCGTCCAAGAACCATTTTTCGGTTTCATACTCTTTATTCAACCTCTTGTGAATTTCAACACATATAATCCAAGACCTGAAATCCATTTCTTCTAGCCCTTCAAAAATCTCTAATGCGTCTAGATATTGCTCATTGAGAAATTTTGCAAGAAGGATCGCTCTCATCGGTCTGTCAGAATTGGTATCGCTTCCAACAATTGGCTCAATCTTATACATTTTTTCAAAGATTTTGAGAGCATTATCAATATCATCATTTCGTAACAGAGCATCTCCATACGCAGATAAAACATGAGGATTATTCGGGTTAGCTCGATAAGCTTTCGCAGCATACACCTTCGCTTGCAAATAATCTTCTCTAGTTATATGGGCCTCAGCAAGAATTCGATTAGTGTTCCAATCATTATCGTTGAGCTCGTTTGCTTTAGAAAGGGCACCAAGGAATTCCTCCAGCGTTTCTTCATTTTGCTCTCTGAAACCCAGAAACATTGCCTGACCAATCGTACAAGCCTTCCAAGAATAAGGTAGTGGATTTGATTGATCAGCTTTTATAGCAGCATCAAGCATTTCTATGGCTTCAGCATTAGCCTGTTTTTCAAACTTCTGGTTGAGTGCCCGTCCCTTAAGCATCAATTCATAACTTGTCATATTGTCCGTCGGTTTTCGACACGCTCGCTTCAAACTAGCTATCTCAATATCTCCCACTACGGACGAAATTATTTTGGTCACAATCTCGTCTTGAATATCGAAAACGTCAATTTTCTCTCTGTCATATTTATGACTGCTTACGATCGCATCATCTGACATATCACTTAGTTCAACGGAAATCCGTAGTCTTTGTTGATACGCCCTAATGCATCCAGATACGACATAGTCGAATCCCCATTCTTCTTTAAATTCTTTTGATGAGAAGTCTCTTCCTCTTAAGGCAAAAGACGTTTTCCTCGTTGCCACTGATATTTCGTGCACCATAGATAATTCGGTAATAAGGTCTTCCACAATACCATCTACCAAAAAATCAGTTTCAGAATCTGCATTTAAATTTTCGAAAGGCAAGACACATATTTTTGGACGCTGATCTTCGATTTTTGTATTTAACTTTTTAACTAATTCTTGAGTGTCTCTTTGAACCCCTTTCTTTTTAATTAAAAGTGAGTAAAAAAGGACGACAGGGAAAAATGCAAGCAGAAAGATAAACAAGATTTGCATCGACGTCTCTTGGCTCAGCCCGATCAGATCGACTGTAGAGATATTGTCAAAAACGACATTGGCGAGCTGGACGGTCCCAAAAGCGCCAATAGCGTAGCCCGTTGCAGTTTTAGAGACCAGACTCAACGAATTATGCAATCTGATTTTCAAAAAGCTTACTAATATTGATAAATTAGCCATTCTGCTTCTCGGGAGTTACTCAATAAAAGACCTTTAATACCTATTAATTTTTTTGAAACAAATCAGATGCAATCTTAACTCGCCAGAAATGAAAGCACCTTCGAATTAAATAAGTCAGGGTTTTCAAGAAACATGAAATGGCTCCCCCCTTCAACTTCAGTAAACATCGCTAATTTAGAACCAGAAATCTTTGATGATATCCACCGTTGCGAAGCACTTGGGAAAATTGATGCTTCTCCCCCAATCACCAGAGTTGGAAGCTCGATTCTCTCAATTACGTCTCGCCAGTCACCGAAGGCTGTATCACGGAGAAGTTCAGAAGCACGGTCCCTTGGGAGCTTTAGATTTTCTTCAGCAACCATTCGCCACGAAGCCTCGGGAAAGCTTGGATTAAAAAGTCCTTTCAGCAACTCCACGGTACTTGCCAGGTCAGTTGAATCGTTTACGGCAGCAGCAAATTCGTCAACACCACTTGAATCTTCGTAGAAACACCCGTAGCGAGATTTATCCTCAGCCCCCCAATCCGCATGAGGAAACATGCATGGGGCTTGGTCTACTAATACCAAGCGTTCTATCTTGCTTGGGCCGTAGAGATCGAGATATGCCCATATAACAGCACAACCCATTGAATGCCCGATCAGATCAACGGCAGATAGGGCCAGGCTCTCTAGGACTTCATGCAAGTCTTTGGCTAGGCGATAAACTCTATAGCCATGTTCTGGCGTATCACTCTCGCCATGACCTCGCATATCTAACGCAATAACGCTGCGACAGGAAGTGATCGCTTCTGCATTCAATCTCCACTCAGCAGCAGTTTGCGACCATCCTGGGATCATTATGAGAGGATGGCCATCTCCTCCCTCGAGCGCAGAAAGTGAAATGCCCGATTCTAAAGGAATTGAGATTCGCTTCATCAAAAATTCTCATGTAAAAGTTAGTCCGGATCTCCGGGCTACCTTTTTACAGCTGTTAGAATCTTAATTTTTCACTCATCTAGAACACAAACTGGCTCAAGGCTCAATCGTCAGCTCCCTCAGGGGCATCTGACGAAAGTTTAAATACATAAAGCTGCCCCCCCTCTGGGATAGACACATCAGCTCCTGCAAAGGCAGCGATTCCTTGAAAATTCCCGGAAGCTATAGCCACATACGCTTCGCCGTTCAGTTCATATGCTATCGGCTGGCTTCGCACGCCGCCGCCTAGCCTTTTCCTCCAAAGAACCTCACCAGTCGATGCATCTAAACCAAGCGCGTGACCGGTTTGACTGCCGGTGAAAACCAAGCCCCCCGCTGTACTGAGTGTTCCCGCCATCATCGGCTGGGGATCGTAGTATCTCCACGCTACTTCGCCCGTGTGATAATCAACGGCTGAGATATGGCCGTATGCAGGAACGTTCCCCTGACTGTCCTCTACGCCGTCAACTGAGATTGGCAACCCTCCTGTAAAAAGATTGCCCTCTACATGCATACTTATCCCTTTCTGCATTAATTGACAGCTTTCGATCACAGGGATAAAAGCAAATCCAAGTTCTGGGTTCAACGAGCCGGCCACAGATCCATTCATACCACCTAATGCACCCGGGCAGACTCTCATAGTTGGCTCTTCACTTGGCATAGCTTCAATATTAATCACAGGTCGGCCGTCTGCTTCCATGGACTCAGCCCAATTAAGTTGCTCCATGTAACTAGTAGCCCTTATAAATTCACCGTTTTCTCTGTTGATCGCATAGAAGAAGCCATTTCTGTTTGCCTGGACTAATGCTTTCGTCGGCTCTCCATCAACAAGCATTTCTGCCTGGAATAAATGGGAGTTACCGTCATAATCCCACACATCATGGGGAGTGAATTGGTAATACCACACACGCTCGCCGGTGTTGGGGTTGATAGCAAGCACGCTATCTGAGAAAAGATTGTCACCAAGTCTTGCGTCTCCGTTCCAATCAGGGGCTGGATTTCCTGTAGTCCAGTAAACTAAATCGAGTTCTGGGTCATAGGTCCCAATCGTCCAGGCTGGGGCACCTCCTGTCTCATACGAGTTGCCAGACCAAGTTTCGTAACCAGGCTCACCTTCCGCTGGGACCGTATAGTGTCTCCAGACCCGATCTCCGGTATTCACGTCATACGCGTCGAAGAATCCTCTGACACCAAACTCTCCGCCACCAACGCCAATTATGGCCAAGTCCTTAACGATCAACGGCGCAGAAGTAGCACTAAACCCCTTAAAATATTCAACGATCTCGGTATCCCATAACAATTCTCCCGACAATCGATCAAACGCCAAAATTCTGGCATCCAAGGTCGCCATGAGGATCTTATCCTCGTGGATTGATGGGCCCCGATTAGCCGGCCCGCAACAGAGACGCAAGTCAGCAGGCAATTGATGGTCATATCTCCAGAACATTTCTCCAGATGTGGCGTCTAGAGCAATCAGCCGATTATAGGATGTTGTGACATACATAATTCCGTCATAAACAACTGGAGAAACGGCGAACTGACCCGTTGTACCTGAAGGGAAGCCCCAAGCAAACTCCAAGTTGTCAACATTTTCGGGAGATAGGGCGTTAATTGGGCTATGTCTATTATTAGAATAATCACCACCGTACTGTAGCCAAACATCAGACCTGGATGACTGAGGCTCTAGAAGCATCTCTGCAGACACTGGGCCCGATCCATAGCCGATGTCACGATCATTCGTCCAATGAGTCGTCGATATGACGAGTGCCTCTGCGACATCGTCCGGGTCCATAACGTTTGAATTTGATTCTGCTTGGGAAGAGGGAATGTTCTCAATGTTTGTACTTTCATTGGTCGGTCCGCAAGCAGCAAATAAAAACAATAAAGTAAAACTGATAAATCGCATATCACTAGCCTCTCTCGGTAATTTGTCGAATACCATCAGTCGAAAAAACATTGAATTGAGTGAATTAGGTTATGACTAGGCGCAGGAATCCCTATTAGATTTCAAGAAGGCAATAATCTTCCATAAATCACTCTCGCCTTCAGGGAAATTAGACCCAAAACCAACCATTCTCGTGTTGGGCACTCCATTGGTCACTGTGTTGAAAATCTCTCGATCTGAACCGCCATGTTTCCATTCACAATCGAATAAGTAAACGGCGTCGACGCGCTCAGGCGTGAGTTTATGGCAATAGCCGGCGCAAGTTCCTACAAAGAGTGATCTTCCGCGCGAGACCGCATCGGCATCTGCAAGCAGCGCGTCAGCTGGACTACCTGTCTCGCCTGTATCGCCGCACGCCACCACAATAAAAGTAAAGATCAAATAAATCGCCGATCTCAATTCAGCTAACATCTTGATTTTCCTGACAGTGGCATTTCATTAGGGATCTAAAAATGGACTCTTTGCGGCTCTCAGTCAATACCTGAATCTCGTAACCTGCTGCCTGTCTTACCCAGCTTCACACCTGACTCAGCGCACTAATTTTGTGCAGCAATATTATTATATTAATCAAGAACTAAGCTTCCTAAACAAGTATAAGGTTCTACGACAATGGGAAACGAGAGTCGCATGATGTAATAAATCGAGCTTGAGTGCCGCTAACTCAGAAAGGCTTTAATCAGAATAGAAGAATAGCAACCTCATGTTTTCTAGGAAGTGGACTGAAGTGAGCTAGTGAATCTTAGCTGCAGAATCTCAAAATGCACGTAATCGCGAATGGCTAAGAATACAAAGCTCAACAAGATGCTTGGGTTGTTGAGTCGATTTATGGCAAAAAATCTGAAGAGACTTTTACCTCACATTATTGGTTTGCTTGTCGTTATAGCGCCATTTAGTGCCGTCGCGGAAGACATTTATGGAAGTTGGTCGAATTCTTTCGATTTAGCTTCATACGCATTCAGGCCGCTCGAAGCTGGCGGCTTATTGATGGTTGTTTCAAAAAACGGGCTCCAAGATATTTATACAGGATCGATCAGATTTGCTAACTTTGAAGTGTGTTCAATTGATATCGAGCCTTTTACTGCATGCTATTCTGGAGTGATTCGCTCTCAGCATTCAATCAATATGAGTCTAAATTCATGCGAAAGCGACTCATACAGCCAATGCGCTGGATTACCCAGCACAATAGAACTTGAGAGACCTCAATATCACCAGCTGAGCGGTGTGTTCGTTCGGCTAGACGATTTCTATTTTATGATCAATGAGTCTGCAGGGGTTGTGGAAGCCCAAGTCATAAATCTAGAAGATGGCTCAGCGGAGATATTTTCTGGAACCAGATACGGCAACGCAATTTCGCTGCAATCAGACAGAATAGCAACTACGGAATTAAAGCTTGATCTTTGGTCGAATGAGAGAATAGTGGCTCAGGTTGAGAGTTGCGAAAATTGCAACTTATTTGTCAGTCATCAACTCGCCAAAGGGGATTCCTTCGAACTAATCAGAGTTACTGACTGAACAACTTAAATCAACTTCATAAATCGATAAATATTAAAGGAGTTTAATATGGACCTATCTACACCAGACGGAAAAGGGGTAGCAAAAATAGTAAGCATAGAGCCGTCCCCATCTTCTACAAAAATTATTTATGAAGGCCCTGTTGATGGATATGGAACAGTTTATGTATCACAAACCTACAGCGCGGCACACAACAGTAAAAACTCCGGGACTATGGAGGGAGAAGCGAACGTGATTATGGAGGATGGAACTCTAGTTTCATCTCCTCTGCGTGGAACATTTTATCGTAATGGAAGAAAACTGAAGGTCTTTTTCACGGATGCCGTCAGTAATGGAGACTATAATTTCGTCACTTGGGATGTCGACTTGATTACAAAAAGTGCTGATATAAGTTACTACCGGTTGCTAACCGTGAGCGCCTAATCGAAATCAATTAAAGCCATATATCGTTCACATATAGGCCTGTCGTGTTAATAGTGAGCTACGGGCACAGCCAGATTAATGCGCGCTGCAATTAAAGTGAAACCGAATGTTTAGGTTTTTCGGCCTAGAGGGGATCAAAATCTCCTGTGATTAGGTCTGGGCCTTAGTGGTCCCGGCAACTTTTAAATGCACGTTGGAACCTGCAGTAAAAACACAACATTAATCCAGATCAAATTCCTGTCTCAACTCAAGGGTTCTAGCTCCTGCCAATGACCCGGGCATTGAATAATTGCCTTCATGGCAGGCGTACTCGTACACCTGATCTTCAGTTGCATAGAAACTCAATTCCGCGGTCCATGACTGTGAGTAAAGGTTGTCGTCTTCTACGGTGAACTGATAGAGAATTTCTTCGTTCGAATAACGGCTGAAACGCTCCTGAATGCGCCCTTGCTTGGTGATGGGAATTGCGCTCTGACGAAGCTGCTGCGGATTTATGTTGACGCTTTCAACAACCAGCATGCCATCCTCATACCAGCCGACAGAATCCCCAAACCACGGTTCATGAGCGTCAGGCCGACGGTTAGCGCGAGCTTCTGCTGGTGACGCATAGATGGGAATGATGCGCGCGTCATGGGCCATCTCAACCAGAATGACCACATACTGTTCCGTCTGGATGAACTGATAGGTGTTGTTGTACAGCGCACTCATCATGCCCGGACCTGCTTTATT
>Ga0255780_10003383_pt1 | contig 13932 bp, 8 predicted proteins | sample 071ome_32_FD_179978 | JGI IMG/M metagenome (GOLD analysis project Ga0255780, IMG submission 179978) | Coastal salt marsh microbial communities from the Groves Creek Marsh, Skidaway Island, Georgia - 071405AT metaG (version 2) | ecosystem: Environmental > Aquatic > Marine > Intertidal zone > Salt... | reverse complement strand
CTGTAAAAGGACTCTCTTACAGTCAAGGAAAGTCAGGAGCTTATGCCCTCATTCTCGCCGAGAAAGGTGAGAGAGGCCGTAAGCTTCCCGTCGTTATAGGCGGTGCTGAAGCGCAAAGTATCGCCGTTGCCATGGAGAAATCTGTGGCCCCTCCCCGTCCATTAACCCACGACACTTGGGTCAACATGCTCAAAGAGATGAACGTCATTGTGGAAAAGGTGGTCATTCACCGCTTGGTCAATGGGGTCTTCTTCGCCAGTATTTACAGCGTGGATGAAAACGGCAAACAATTAATATTTGATTCTCGCCCTTCCGATGCAGTGGCACTAGCCGTGCGTGTGGAATGCCCCATTTATGCGCTAGATTCCTTGCTGGAGCAAGCCGGTATTACCCCACAGGAAGAACAAGAGGCGGACGGTACCGCGGCAGTGGAGGAAGAAGAATTGGACACTCCTGAAGAGCAAAGCAGAGAAGAGCTCGAACAGTTACTCGAGGAGGCCGTGGAAAATGAAGATTATGAACTCGCCGCTAGGCTGAGAGATAAATTAGATAAGCTCAAATGATTCTGAGAAGTATTTTAGGAATCGCCGTACTCACCGCCGTGTTGTGGCTTTTCAGTTCAAATAAAAAAGCCATTAATTGGTGGATGGTTGTGAAGGGCCTTGGGCTCCAATTCATCCTAGCCTTGGGTGTCCTCAAAGTTCCTGGCGTGAGCTGGGCTTTTGAAAAATTCAGTCTTGCTGCAGTTACCTTGTTGGACTTTACGCGTGAAGGATCCACCTTCCTGTTTGGGTCTCTTATTACCGACACCACAAGCTTCGGCTACCTGTTCGCCTTCCAAGTATTGCCGACAGTCATTTTCTTCTCGGCAGTTACCTCTTTATTGTACTACTTCGGCATTCTCCAAAAAGTCGTGAAAGCCATGGCTTGGGTCATGCAGAAAACGCTTCGACTATCTGGGGCAGAATCCCTAGCCGCTGCTGGCAATATCTTCATCGGTCAGACCGAAGCACCCTTGCTGGTAAAACCCTATATCGCTAAGATGAGCCGTTCGGAATTGCTCAGCTTGATGGCGGGAGGTATGGCTACCATCGCCGGCGGTGTATTGGCAGCTTACATCGGATATTTGGGTGGAGATGATCCAGAACGCCAATTATTTTTTGCCAAACACCTCTTGACCGCTTCCGTCCTTTCGGCTCCTGCCGCTTTGATCAGCGCAAAGATTCTATTGCCGGAAACCGAAGATGTGGAAGAAGTGGCTGAGATCAGCTCACAGGACATGGGTTCAAATGCCCTTGATGCCATTTCAAACGGAACCACAGAAGGTGTTAAACTTGCCGTGAATGTCGGTGCTATGCTATTGGTATTTACCGCTCTTGTCTATGGTGTGAACTACCTCTTTGTGGAGGGAATAGGTTCTTGGACTGGCTTGAATGCTTGGGCAGCAGATTTCACGAATGGACGTTACGATTCCTTCTCTTTGCAATTCATCATGGGCGCAATTTTGAGCCCGATCGCATGGATTCTTGGGGTACCGCCAGAGGATTTGTTGTTGGTGGGCCAATTACTGGGTGAAAAAACCATCCTCAACGAGTTCTATGCCTATGTAACCTTGACCGACATGAAGAACGCTGGGCTGTTCGCTTCAGAGCGTTCAATTATCCTCAGTACCTACATGCTTTGTGGGTTTGCCAACATTGCAAGTATTGGAATTCAGATCGGTGGTATTGGTACCATTGCGCCGTCGAGACGTAAAGATTTGAGCGAGCTCAGCATCAAAGCCCTTATTGCAGGTACCGTCGCCTCTCTATACACCGCTGCAATCGTAGGATTAATGATCTAATATGTCCACACCTCAGACCATAGAAAAAGTCATTTTGGGCGTTGACCCAGGGACAGTGGTTATGGGGTATAGCGTGGTTCATATTGTGAAGGGAGAGATTAAGCCCTTGGTCATGGATGTGATCAAGTTCAATACGAAATTGGACCATTATACCCGCTTGGCTAAAATCTTCGAAGAACTCTCCAAAATTGTCACACTATATACACCAGACGAAATGGCCCTCGAAGCGCCTTTCTTTGGGAAGAATGTGCAGTCCATGTTGAAACTTGGGCGAGCCCAAGGGGTTTGTATGGCCACGGCTCTATCGAAGCAGATTCCGGTGTTTGAATACAGCCCGCGATTGGTCAAGCAAAGTATCGTAGGAAACGGGAACGCGAGTAAGGAGCAAGTCAGCGGCATGCTCAAGGCGATGTTCCCAGGGGCGGAACATAGTTATCTAGATGCCTCCGATGCCCTGGCTGTGGCCGTGTGTCATCACAATCAAACCACGGGTATTGCAGCTCCGAAACACGGCGCAGGGAGCAAAAAAAACTCCGGCAAAAAAGGCCGGAGTGGAAATTGGGAACAATTTATTCAGCAGAATCCAGAGCGTCTGAAATAGACGCCGCTATGGACATCATTTCTTCACTGCTCAAGGATAAGGGGGTATTTGCAAAGCTTAACTCATGCTCGGCCTCGATAGGCACCAAATGCAGATGCGCATGCGGCACTTCCATCCCTAAGACCATCGATCCTATTCGCTTACAGGGCACCGCTTTCTTAAGTGCCTTAGCCACGCGCTGACTAAAAACCATAAGTCGTTGGTAATCCTCCTCGGGCAATTCATACAATTCGTCTACCTCAAGCTTCGGTACACAGAGTGTGTGACCTTTTTTTAAAGGACGAATATCTAAGAAGGCAATGTTGTGTGCATCCTCTGCCACCTTATAGCAAGGAATATCTCCAGCGATAATTTTGGTGAAGATGCTCGACATATTCTAAGCCATGGTGATTTCAAGCACTTCAAAATTCATAGTACCGCGAGGTACTTGAATCTCAGCAATCTCTCCTACTCTCTTGCCCAAAAGACCTTTTCCAATAGGGCTGCTGACAGAAATCTTGCTTTGCTTGATATCTGCTTCTTTCTCTGCCACTAAACTGTAAGTCATAGTAGCACCATTGGCCACATTTTTCAATTTCACCTTAGTCAGTACACCAACTTTGGAGAGATCGATGTTTTCACTGTCCAATACACGGGCATTGGCTAAGATGTCCTCGAGTTTGGCAATCTTCATTTCCAACATCCCTTGAGCCTCTTTGGCAGCATCGTATTCTGCGTTCTCACTTAAATCTCCCTTGTCTCTTGCCTCAGCAATTTGATTAGAGATATGCGGACGCTCCACAGTTTTCATGTGTTCCAATTCCGCACGTAGCTTTTTCAACCCGTCTGGGGTGTAATAACTTACTGATGACATTTCTGTAATAGTCTTACTAAAAAAGAGGCCAAACGGCCTCTCTTAAACTTTAATACTGCAAAGGTATATAACTTTCCGAATTACAAGCTAATGCGTACTCCAATAGAGTGAATTCCACTGAATGCAGAAGTCGTTCCACGGTACGAATAGTCGATGGCAAAGCTTCCTTCATCCGAAGTTGGGACATTGAAGCTAAATCCACCACAGATCCCTGAAATGGCAGAAGTACCTAGGTCGTCTGCACGGTTATCAAAGACTTTATATCCCAGACGTAATTGGAACAATTCCTTCAAGCTGTACTGTACACCTGCATGGTAGGTATCCTTCTCAAAGGCATTCGAAGCAAAATTCAACGCTCCGGTTATTTTACCCTTCGGCAACAACCAATCGTACGAACCTCCAATGCTCAACTGTGTCGGCAATTCGAACTTCGCTGAACGGCTTTCGAACGTTTGAGAATAGGCCACACCATATGTCGGTACTGGCAAGGTTACCCCAAAACCATCACCTTGATAGGTAACACTTGGACCCACATTCTTCAATGTGATCCCAAACTTGTACTTATCGTTTTCACCTGTACGGTACTGAACGCCTGCGTCAAAACAAACACCATTGGTATTCAAGTTCGAAATAGAACTGCTGTACATTTTCACATTAACACCCCCGTAGATGTTCTCGGTAAACTTCTGAGCATAACCCATGTTAATCACCAAACTTTGAGGGCTAATGGTTGCACCTGTTCCTTCCGGTTGATCTTCTGTGGTTACTTCCCACTCGCCGTAATCAAAGGCACTCAATCCTAGGGTAAGGAAGCCTACATCACTCACGCGCTGTACCAGCGTGGCACCGTTCATGTTAATGCCGGCACCGACCAACCATTGCGTGTTGCTGAAGGTCACTTCTGTATTCAAGTTCGTCGCAGCAATACCAGCGATGTTAAGGAAGGTAGCATCCATTCCCGTAGCACCTGCAACGTTCACAGACGCCCATCCCGCAGAGCGCGCAAAAGGGTTAATTAAAAGCTCCGAAGCACCCGCTGAACCCGCACGTTGTGGGTTACCTGCAGTGGCGACACTGAAGGTGGCTACGGTTAAAACGATAGAGAGGTATGATTTCAATTTCATAATAGTTCTTCTCTTAGAATGAGTTCAAATCCACTGGACGCATAGCACCAAACCACTTCACGATTTTCTCGCCGAGGTCACCCGCATCTACGTGGATGATATATACCCCAGAAGCAATAGGTACGTTGTAGGTGTTCTTCAAATCCCACTCCACATAAGTCATGCTGTTGTCTTTGCGGATCTGACGAATCAACGTTCCACTTGTGGTGAAAATGCTGATGGTACAGTTTTCAGGTAGGTTGGTGATTTTCACCGTATTGTCTAACTGTGAAGTTTCATAAGCACTAAAGCCATAATATGGGTTCGGTACAACACGGATAGTTTCAAGCGCACTTGATCCCACAGTATCGATATATGTTTTCGTAGCAATGTTCGATGTGTTGAACATGAATTGCGGATTGCCACTGTTTGGAGCATCGGCCAATTGACGGGAGTTGTAGCTCGTATTCATACGAATGCGAACTCGCGTTTCTGTCGGCAACTCCGTATAAGGATCGAAGTCCATGCCTTGGCGAAGCGTTGGCATACCGATCCAACGAACGGAACGCCAGAAGTTGGCCTTAGCAATGTTTCCAATACCACCAGATTTCACAAGGTCACCCATCAAATCTTTCAATGGCCAATCGTTGATGTTCGCTCCGGTATAGGCCAGATCAGTAGTGCTACCACCGATCTTATCCTGATCTGCAAATACATAGATATAGTGCTGACCACCGAATACGTAACCACCATTTACAGTATTACCTGGTGGCAAGAATTCGCGATCGGTAGGGTTCCACAACATGTCGTTACCGTTTTCACCTGGCAACCATGAGTTTTCACCGAAGGCCATGCTCAAACGTTTACCACTTTCTACGTCGATGGCGTATCCAGGGAAGTAAGACCAGCCTGGTTCCATCGCTGGCGCACGCTTCAGCTGTCCATTCTCCAATGTCCATGAGGTATCTTGACGCTGAGTCAATTTCTTGTCGCCGTGTTCGCTCAAGTTTTCATCCTCGGCCAATTCGAATACCGGCACACGCGTCCACAAACTTGGATCACTAGTAAAGACGATATCCACAGAGTGTAGATCCGCCGCATCAGCGATATTACGTCCAATGCTCACTGCAGGACCCATACCATAGTTGTTGTATCCGTTAACAGTGGCACGTTGGTTCGCAGAGGCATACATGTAAGGGCCCCAAGTACCATTAACGATATTTTCGAAATATCCTTTGGCATCACCATTTTGATCTGGATACAACGTCGCAGGCTCTTCCGTTGGGAAGGTATTAGTTCCTGCTAGAATCCAGTTATATGGTGAGTAGCTCTTATCATCTTTAATACCCGACCACCATTCTTTCGACGGGTCTTCGTAAATGATTTCAGAGAAAATCACCCCATTGTCATAGGTGCCTTCGTCATCACCACCGGGAGACGGTGCCTGCTGTACGGCAACGGATAGACCAAGTCCTGGAATAATCTGTTCGTTGTAGAAAGAGATGGTTGAATCTGATTGGGCAATAAGGGCTCCTGAACCATCAGTAATCTCCCACTTCGCATTGTTGTTTGCACCGTCGAAGGTCAGCGTGTATTCGCCATTCTTGACTTCCAATGGATCTACAACCTTAATATCTACTGGTCCCATACCGCCCATGTAAGTAGGTTGGCCAGTAGCGTTTCCTGCCAAAATAGTGTTGACTTCTTCAGGTGTCAATTCTAATTCGCCTGCACCATTTCCAATACCGTCTAGACGCTTGATTTCTGGTCCATCGCCATATTGCGCAACCTGGATAGTACCGCCCTTCTCAGAATCAATCTGGTGAGGGATGGCCATGTATGTTTTGATGTTACGACGACCGGCCAAGAATGGAATTTTTTGCCCACCCGGTGCAGTGGTTGGGTGGAATTCTTGGAACTGATTTTGGCCGTAGGCTATGACAGTGAAGTAGTACTCTCTATGATTGATGAGGGTACGGTCACCGGTTGCGAAGGCATCTTCCTTGATTTGGAATGAAGTGAAAACACCGTCGTTATTAGACGTCAAGGTCATGTCCTGTGGTACCAAAGCGTTCAAATCTGGATCGACTTCCCAGTTGATGAGTTGCGTCAACCCATTTTTAATATCACACTGTGCCACTAGACGGCTTTGCGTTGGATCGTACAAATCTGATACACTTACATCGCTGTTCGCGAGTTGGAAGATTTGGAATCCTTCAAAAGTGTAATCGAAGAAATCTGGATTTACGTTCAAGATTGAATCGCGATCATCCGCGCTTACGGTAATAAGTGGATCGCGCTCACGGTAAGTGAAACCTTGATTGTTGCTTCCTGGTCCATAGGTGAGTTTCAAGATCAACTCACGGTCTAGTTCTTGAATTTCAACATCCGGTGCATCAGGACCGTTCAATACTTGGAAACAGTTATCGAACAATTTCTGAGCTTTATCATCGGCGATGATCACTTTCTCTACAGAAGCAAAGAGGTCATTGTTGATGAGGTCACGCTCCCATACTACACCCGTTGTTACGAAGTTCAATGCACCAGGTGCCAATGAGAAAGGACCCGCACTGTGAAGACCACGCTTATCCTCTTTGTTTGCTGGGCTTTCCCACCAATCTACTGGAGAATATGGAGGGTAGGCGCCTGTCGTATCGTAAGACATCCCAGGGTAAGCAAACTGGGTTGAAGTACCATTACCTGAGGCTACGAAACCATCACCGTTTCCAAGATCACCTGCACCTGAAGGTGTTTCAATGATCAACTCAGAACCGTTCTTCCACATGGCGCGCATGTAGTTGTAGAAGTGAGTAGCGTTATCAGGGTTACCAGAGATATTAGATGAGGTGTTGTTGTAGTACATGAAGTGGCTCATGATGATACGCTCGTTCACACCAGTGGTTGGATCTTCTGCTACACACAGTCCTGTTTCTGGATCTTTCACACCATCCACACAACCGTCACGGTCGTTATCAATACCGTCAAAGTAATCCGCGAAAGGACCTTGGAAGAAGTCGAACCCAACGGCAGGAGGATTCAAACCGTAGCCCAATGGACCTTCATCCTCAGTATCTGAATTGTAACAGTATCCCAAACCACGTGCAATATCACAACCAATGATATCATCGGTGTAGTTCCCTAAATCCGGATCGAACCACGTAGAGAAGTACGTATTGGTCAAACGGAACGTTGAACGGTTGATGATGCGGTAGTTGTTGAAGGTCATGTTGTTCACCTCATCGTTGGTCGAGAAGGCGAAGGCTTGTGCACGGATCTCGAAACCTAGTGCACCCGCTTGTGATTCCGTATGAACATTACCACGGTCGTTATATACCCACCAAATGGTTTGGTCACCGTAGAGTACATCAGTTTCTTTATCGCGACAATCGTATTCTTTATCGATGTCGTAGGCTGGATAGTCGATCAAGTAATCGTACACACCATCGCCATCACGATCGATGAAAGGAGCTAATTGGTAAGGTAGTTCACCATCTACACCATTTCCTGGCCATTCTTTGATGCTTTCAGGAATCTGTGCTTCGTACCCAGGGAAAAGTTCGGTATCGTCACAATCTGGATCGTCCAAACACTCCAACCAAGCTTTATGTACGTCCACTTCCTCACGCATGATAATCCAGTGGCGGTCGTACTTATCACAAATCTCTTTGTTGGTCGAGGCGGAACCATCTGTGGTCAATGGACCTGGCCAGTAGTCATTCCCCGCTTGACGGTAGGTCATGGCGGCCAATTTTAATTGGTTACCCTCATCAACCCCACCGAGCCAAAGCGAACCGGCAAACATTGAGTGTTTATTCGAACCCTTCGGCACCTCGTAGCGAGCGGTGTTCAAATCCCACCACATGTCGCCACCACCGAGGATAGTTGCACGTACATTATTTATACTCAAATCGCTCTGCGCTTTTGACGGCTGACACAATTCCTCTACGGTTTTCATAGAGCCTGTGGTTTCACCGGTCTTAGCAACACCTTGCACTTCTCTTGCAGATAGTGGCAGGGCGGCGATTGAGGCTAGTAAAAGGAGATACGCTTTTTTCATATTGCTGTTTTCCTGTGCTTCTTATTTATTATAGTCCAATGCGAAGACCTAAACGGATTCTTCGTGGCAAACTGTAAAGTCCCGGGTTAGCCAAACTGATGTTGTACAAGTCTGCGAAAGACTGTGCATTTGTTTGGAACTGGATGGCGTTCTGTCCTTGAGGCGAGCTCAGGTAACCATCGTCCGAAGGAGAACCTGTGAACGAGTACACCCCTAGGATGTTTTGCGTGTTCAACGCGTTCAATAACTGAACATATACTTCGAAGTTGCTAAACGGACCTTCGCTGTAGTTCCATACTTTGTTCGCCGTAGCATCGATACGGAAGCTCCAAGGCAAACGAGAACCATTGATATTACCGGTGATAGGCGTTGCGCCGTCGGTCAAACCATATGCCAACGAGCGACGAGTGTATGGAGTACCAGAGTTGGCGTTCAATACTAAATTCACCCCAGCGTTTTCCAACATACGCATGCCGAACCAAACCGGGCCGTTGTACGCTGGACCGCCACCGTAACGGTAATCCATGTTCATCACTACTTGGTGGCGTGAATCATAGCTCAAAGGAAGGATGTAGCGCAAGTTAGGCTGACCAGAACGTGCGATGTTCGCACCAGAATTGGCCCCTGAACCTGTACCATCTGCAAACTGAAGGGTGTAGTTCGCGTTCAAACGAACATTACCTGTACGGCGTAGATCGTAGGCTACCGTGTACCCTTTTACCGTACCGAAATCCAAGTTTCCATAAGCGATGTAGGTAATAGGATACGCCTCGGTAAAGCTCAAGGTCTGCATCATATCGCGCATTTCACGATAGAAGGCGCTCAATTTCAATGCGCTGTTATCGTTCAATTTCTGACGGAAACCGATCTCGTAGTCTGTGGTACGCTGTGGTTTCAAATCAGGGTTTGCTAGGAAGCTACCGTTTTGACCGTTCTCCAACTGCAAGTAGGTGATCGGGTTCATACGGTTCAGTCCTGGATCTGGACGTTGTACCAAGATGTCGTAGTGAGCGAAGAATTCGGCCTCATCCGAGATAGGGAACTGGAATGAAACGCGAGGGCTCACTGTTACCTGAGGTGCGTAATCCTTAAAGCTTTCGTTTGCTGTAACGGCTAGCTTCTGGTCTTCAATACCTGGCTTTTTCAAGAAAGGCTTGATACCACCACTGATATCAGCAATGTTTTTCGGGTTAGCTTCTACTTCACCTGCCGCAGTGTACCAAGTAAACCCGTCGCGGTAACCCACAATAGAAGATGGGTTTTCTTGATCGTCTACATAAACTACAGCATCTGTTGACATCCCTTCAGGAACATTATAACCGGCTAGAGAAGTTGCATCTAGTTGGCCAACGGTGTACGCTGGATACAAGACAAATGGATCTGCCAATACCGGTTGGTTCGCATCAAAGCGATCCACACGCACCCCAATGTTAAAGAAGAGATCTTCGAAAGTGAACTGATCCTGAATATATCCCGCCATGTAGATAGGCTCGAAAGCACCTACAGTACGGTTCGAATTCCCTTGTGCATCAGTAGAGAAGAAGTCATTCAAAGAAGGACGAGTAGTCAATCTATTTCCGAGGTAGTCGTATCCGAAGTAGCTTACATATTGTCCTGAACCGATATTGAGAAGTTCATTCGCACTGAACATGTCCAAAGAGAAGGTTGAGGGATCGTAGCTATCGATGTCCAACCAGTCTGTACCATTCGGATCCATGCCTAGTTTTTCACGCAAGTTGCGATCGAAGGTTCTTGGCTTGCCCGCATCAAAAAGACGTGGGTAAGACAAAGTATCCTGGAATACCCCGTTGTTATCGTAAGAGGCAATAGGATTATTAAGGTCCAATTCTCGGATGGCATCGTTCTGCAACAAACGCATCAAAGTCCAAAGGCCGGTGGCACCTAGAGAGTACGAACGGTCGAAACGCTGCTCATATTCCACCCCCACGATGAGCGAGTGCCCTTTAATATCGAAGGTCGAAGATGCGGTAATACGGAACTGGTCGTTCATGAATTTCGAATATCCCGCTTGGTTACCTCCAACGTTGCCCCACAATCCGTATACAGATGAAGGCTGATCACCGTTCAACAAACCACCACCTGCACGGATATCTTCCAACGAGCGAGCGCTATTGAAGATCAACGAATTATCTACGAAGTTGTAGAAGTTCGACGTGTAGTTGGCAAGAATAGGGTTGTTTTCAGAAGCTTCGTAATCCACACCAACGCTTTGCCACACCGCTTGAGTATAAGCGGTCATGACCTTGCCATAGTTAGGATCGTTAGGATCCGTAATGGTATCTGAACCTAAAACATACAATGGACGGTAAGTTGTGGTAAACTTACCAATGTGTCCATAGTTGAAGATATTGTCTTTGTGACGTGCATCGCGGTTGTACCCGTTGTTACGAGTGAAATCTACTTGGATAGTGTAGAACGCGTTGCGAATTAAAGAGTTTGAAGTGTCGCTTGGCGAACCAAAACGCTGTTGGAAACGCAAATAACCACTGACGTCTTGACGGAAATACTCGCCATTGTTGTCGTAGTTCATGAGCTCGTTGAAACGGCTGCCCGAAGTACCCTGGCTCATGTTGTAGCGCCCCCCAAGAGTAAGCGTTGTGGTTTTTGAAGTGACCAATTTTAAATTACCCGACATACGCACGGCACGGCCGGCTACGTTTTCGCGGTAATTCTGTGTCACCAAATCATCTTGTGTCAAGAAATCGGCTGCGTTCAGTACCCCGAACCCGCTAGAAGCTGGCACCAATGGGTTGGCTTGCAACTCGCCTAACTTCTCGTCATTCACTTTGTAGGTGGGCAATGAACGAGGTGAGCCGTCCTTGCTATATTGGAATTCAGAGGCCAAAAGGAACCCAAGTACACTTTGGCCTGCTTTGTTTTTGATAATGGGACCCCCAAGCGTCAAAGCACCTAGGTTGTAGTGCTGATTATCGAATAATGAGCTGGTCAAATATTCCGTAGAACCGAAGTAGTATGGTGCAGGACCTTTGGTGGTAGTAGAAATTACACCACCGGTAACATCACCGTACTGTGCTGGAAGACCACCGGTAATCACCTCTGTAGATTGAATCGCATCACGTGGGATATCCACATTACCACGAACTTTTACCCCATCAATGAAGACCACGTTGGTCGATGAACGCGCACCACGCACGTTGAACGAACCCGATCCATCCTGCTGGAATACCCCAGCGGTCGTACCAACGATTTGGCTCAGATTACGGTAGGGAAGGTTTTTAATTTCCTCCGCGCTAACGATCTCAGAGGTCTTACCTGTTTCAATCAATTCTTCTTGAGCTATAACGGTCACCTCTTGAATCATCTGACTTTCAATGGTCATGTCGAAGTTTACCACCTTCGGTCTCCCTGGCGATACACTCACGCCGTTGAGGTTGAAATCTGCATACCCGATAAACTTACACGTCACGTTGTACGTTCCTGGGTCTACTGGATTGATGTTATACTTTCCATCGAAATCTGTCGTTCCTGTGGTTACGACAACGTCCTTGTCTTTGACTATGACGGTTGCAAAAGGAATGACTTCACCGGTGCGCTTGTCCTTCACAGTTCCCTGGAGAGAACCAGGGCGAGATTGTGCGTGACCGAGGACCATGCCGAGGGCCAAAACAAGCGTAAGTAATCTTTTAACCATAAATACTGGCTTTATGTTGGGTTACAAGGATGTAAATATAATACGCAGAAGGCCTTATTCTGCAATGAAAAACCGCTTATCTTGAGCCCTGAAATGAAGAAGCTAGAAGCACTGAATATCAAAGGGTTAATCCTTGTTTTTACAGGGGTTTTTACCATCGTTGGATGTAATTCGACGAATGTGAACTACGATATTCCGGAACCTTATGTGGACGAAACCATTTATTTGAGCGATCCATCGAGCTTCAATTTAACGGTTATCGGGGGCCAATTATACTTGCCCAACGCAGGCCACGGCGGCATCATGATTTACCGCAGGTATTACGACCAAGCCTTCTACGATTTCGCCGCCTACGAACTGGCCTGTCCCTATGATTGGGCCGACGGTTGCGGGATACTATCGAGCAGCAACGGCGATTTATACTTGACCTGCGGCTGCACCAGCCACCAATACCAACTCCTCGACGGGCAGAGCATTGATACCTCCTATACCCTCCCCGTCAAGGAATTCAGCTGTACGTTCGACGGCATAAACATCATCAGAATTAGCAACTAAAAAACGCGCCCCGTGGGGCGCGTTTTTCATGTGTAAAGAAGGCTCCTGGAAGCCGGCTCGCTTAGACGAACGCGTTCTCTCCAGTAATATCTAACCCTGTGATTAACAAATGGATATCATGCGTTCCTTCATAGGTGATGACGGACTCTAAGTTCATCATGTGACGCATGATGGAGAAATCTCCAGTGATACCCATTCCACCCAACATTTGACGTGCTTCACGAGCGATGTGAATGGCCATATCGACGTTGTTTCTCTTGGCCATGGAAATCTGCGCTGAGGAGGCACGACCTTCGTTTTTGAGCTGGCCCAAACGGAAGGTGAGCAGCTGCGCTTTAGTGATCTCTGTGATCATTTCGGCGAGCTTCTTTTGCTGTAATTGGAACCCAGCAATAGGCTTCCCAAATTGAATGCGCTCCTTGGAGTAACGCAGGGCAGTATCGTAACAATCCATGGCGGCACCGATGGCGCCCCAAGCGATCCCAAAACGGGCGCTATCTAGACAGGAAAGCGGTGCTCCTAGACCGTCGCGGCCTGGGAGGATATTGGCTTTGGGTACTTTTACGTTGTCGAACACGAGCTCTCCCGTGGCAGAGGCGCGGAGCGACCATTTGTTGTGGGTTTCAGGGGTGGTAAAGCCCTCCATACCACGCTCTACGATCAATCCTTTGATGCGGCCTTCTTCGTTTTTTGCCCACACCACTGCAACGTGGCAGAACGGAGCATTGGAGATCCACATTTTGGCGCCATTGAGAATGACGTGATCGCCGGCATCTTTAAAGCTGGTGGTCATTCCTCCGGGATTCGAACCGAAGTTTGGCTCGGTCAACCCGAAAGATCCAAGGTATTCACCTGTGGCTAATTTTGGCAAGAAGCGCTGCTTCTGCTCCTCTGAGCCATAGGCGTAGATGGGGAACATCACGAGAGAACTTTGGACACTACAGGTGGATCGGATTCCCGAATCTCCGCGCTCCACCTCTTGCATCATCAATCCATAGGAGATGTGGTCGAGGCCTGGGCCACCATATTCCTCAGGAATGTAGGGACCAAAAAGCCCTACCTCACCCATTTCCTTGACGAGGTGTTCTGGGAAGGCGGCGCGTTGCGCATACTCTTCAATGATGGGAGAAACAGAGCGTTTAACCCAATCTCTAGTGGCGTCGCGGACCATTTTGTGCTCGTCAGAGAGCAGCTCGTCTAAGAGGTAATAGTCCGGGTGTTGAAATACGTCCATTGTTCTGTGATTG
>Ga0255780_10003368_pt1 | contig 13971 bp, 11 predicted proteins | sample 071ome_32_FD_179978 | JGI IMG/M metagenome (GOLD analysis project Ga0255780, IMG submission 179978) | Coastal salt marsh microbial communities from the Groves Creek Marsh, Skidaway Island, Georgia - 071405AT metaG (version 2) | ecosystem: Environmental > Aquatic > Marine > Intertidal zone >... | reverse complement strand
CGCGCCTGAAGCTCCTGGTCGATAGCGTCCAAGAATTCCTGCGTGTAGAGGTAGTGCGTACCGTGCTGCACGTTGTTGCCGTGCACACAGATGGCCAAGTCTTTCGTCATCTTGCCAGACTCTACCACGTCGACGCAAACGGTCTCCAAGGTGTTGGCAAAATGCACCAAGGCATCGTTGCCGTCCAACTTGCCACGGTGCGCCAGACCACGCGTCCATGCGAAGATGGAGGCGATGGGGTTGGTGCTCGTTTGCTTGCCTTGCTGGTGCTGGCGGAAGTGACGGGTCACGGTGCCGTGTGCTGCTTCTGCTTCGAGGGTTTTGCCATCGGGCGTCACCAAAACGGACGTCATCAAGCCCAAAGAACCGAAGCCTTGCGCAACCGTATCGGATTGCACGTCGCCGTCGTAGTTCTTACAGGCCCACACAAAGCCACCTTCCCATTTCAGGGCCGATGCGACCATATCGTCGATCAAGCGGTGCTCGTAGGTGATGCCGGCGGCTTTGTACTGCTCGGCGAATTCGGTTTCATAGACCTCTTGGAAGATGTCCTTGAAGCGACCGTCGTACTGCTTCAAAATGGTGTTCTTCGTACTCAAGTAGAGGGGCCAGCCTTTTTGCAAGGCCAAATTCATGCAGGAGCGCGCAAAGCCGTAAACTGACTCGTCGGTGTTGTACATGCTCATAGCCACACCGCCGCCGTCGAAGTTGTAGACCTCAAACGTTTGGGCCTCTGAGCCATCCTCTGGCGTGAAAGTCATGGTCAACTTGCCTTTACCGGTGATCACGGTGTCAGTCGCACGGTACTGATCGCCAAACGCGTGACGGCCAATAACGATAGGCTTGTTCCAGGTCGTCACCAAACGGGGAACGTTTTCACAAATGATGGGCTCGCGGAATACGGTGCCGCCCAGGATGTTTCGGATGGTGCCGTTGGGGCTCTTCCACATTTTCTTGAGGCCAAATTCCTCAACACGTGCCTCGTCGGGCGTGATGGTGGCACACTTGATGCCCACATTGTACTTCTTAATGGCCTCAGCGGCATCTACGGTCACTTGGTCGTTGGTCGCATCGCGGTGCTCCATACCGAGGTCGTAGTATTTGATGTCCACATCCACGTAGGGGAGGATGAGTTTTTCTTTGATAAATGACCAAATGATTCGGGTCATTTCATCGCCGTCCAATTCGACGACGGGATTGGCTACTTTAATCTTACTCATAACAACTGCTTTATCGGGCCAAATGCCCATTCTTTGAAAGGATTGCAAAGTTACTCCAAATCCAGCTTAAATTCTTTTCTGAATTCGGCCAAATGCGGGTTTTTCTCTAACAAAAACTGATAGCGCTCCTCGGGAGTGTAGACGATTCGGGCGTTGCTAGCCCCCTCCTCTACGTTAATGGACCAACGGATGGCATCGTTCTCTAACAAGCTACGCAGCCCGCCGATGAGCTCGTCCCGAACACCCTCCAAATAGTCCGCCTGCACTTTGTTTTCGACGGAAATTCGGATCCTAAAATCATCCTCCAGCACGGGCGTCGCCTTGGAAATGACCGAATGTATCACCGGCCGGTCCTCCATAGCCTTTACCGTATCCATCCAAGCAGTCTCCAGGGCATTTTGACTAAAGGCCGATAGGCGCTTGACTTCGGGCTCTTGGGTCGCTACTTCTGCCGTTTCCGCAACCGCTAGGGCCGAACCCCCGAGGTTGGCCTTCAACGAAAAGGTTGAGCGACGCTTTCGGGCCGGTTCCTCCGAGGATAGCTGCATGTGAGGATCTGCTTGCGCTCTATCCACAGGGGGTGCAGCTTCAGCGGGCCCAGGTGGCTGCACAGCGGCGGGTTGAGCCTCTGGTGCATCGTGAACTTCAGGTGTCTCGGGTTTAGAATCGTCCGAAGGAGCTTCCTCGGACACTACAGGTGCTGGGGCTGGAGGCATGGGAGTAGTAGCGGGAGCTACGGCTTCCTCGGCCGCGGCAGGAACGTCTGGTGCTGCTGGAGTTTCAGGCTCAACGGGCTTTGGAGCCGAGGCAGATTCGCGCTGAGAAGCTTGTGTTACCCCTTGGGGTTCAGGCTTTTTTTTTTCGTCCGGACCTTGGCCCATTCCTGCGAGATCCAACAAGGCAATTTCCACCAAGAGGCGCGGATTAGAGCTACTTCGGTACGACAGGTCGCACTGCGAAAGTGCTTTCAAGGCATTGGCCAAAAAGGCGGGCGAGGCCTGCTCTGCTTGCTGGCGGTACTGTTCCTTGACGGAGTCGGGCACATCCATGAGGGCAATGGTGGCTTCGTGTTTGGCCAACAGGACATCCCGAACGTGGCTCGCCAATCCCCCCACAAAGCGGTGCAAATCAAACCCCTGCTCGAGGATGTGGTCCACTTGGAGCAGCAAAGACGTGGTGTCGCCACTGAGCAGATGCGAGACTGTGGAGAAATAGACCGTTCGGTCCAAGAGTTGCAAATTCTCACGGACCAGGTCGTACGTCAGGGTGCCCCCGCGCGCAAAAGCTGCAACACGGTCAAAAATGGACAGCGAATCGCGGAGCGCACCGTCGGCTTTTTCGGCAATGGCGTGCAAGGCTTCTTCCTCCGTGGCAATGCCCTCCTTCCCGGCCACAAAGGCCAAGTGGTTCGCAATGTCCTGGAGTCCGATGCGCTTGAAGTCAAAAATTTGGCAACGCGAGAGGATGGTGGGCAGGACTTTGTGCTTTTCCGTGGTCGCCAAGATGAAAATGGCATGCGCGGGTGGCTCCTCCAGCGTCTTCAAAAAAGCGTTGAAGGCCGCCTGGGAGAGCATGTGCACCTCGTCGATGATGTAGACCTTGAAGCGGCCCACCTGAGGGGCGAAGCGCACCTGATCAATTAGCTGGCGGATGTCGTCCACCGAGTTGTTGGAGGCGGCGTCCAGCTCAAAAATATTGAGGCTGTAGTCTTGATCGGGCCCGGTGTGCACCTCGTTGATTCGGCGGGCTAAAATGCGCGCGCACGTGGTCTTTCCGACCCCGCGAGGACCTGTAAACAAGAGGGCTTGAGCGAGATGCCCGCTGGAGACTTCGTGCTCCAGGGTATCCGTTACATGGCTTTGGCCAACAACTGCCTCAAAGTCTTTGGGGCGGTACTTTCGGGCCGAAACGATGTAGGGAGTCGCATCCATAGGTCAAATCTACGCCAGAAGGAATTAGGCCGCAGGCCAAAGGTGAAAACCTGCGAAGAAAATCGCTTGACTCAGCAGGATGGGGAGCGCCATTCGGTTCTCTCCCTCCACCTCTTCGGACAGTAAAAACTGCATGACCAGCGAGGTCGCCAACCAGCCCAAAGAATTGAGCCATCCGTGGCCGCCTGCAAAGATCCAGAAGCGCAATTGGGGGGCTACAGGTTCGATCAAGAGATCGATGAGGACCATGAGAACGGCGGCGAGGAGGACGCGCTGCCAGCGGTTGAATTCGGGCAAATAGCTCTTCACCCACTGGGCCGTAGCCAACGCAAGGATAGCCCAATTCACACCGATCATCCACGGCACATCCCAGACTAAGGGACCTAGACCCTCCAAATACGTGTAAACGCCAAACGGATAGCCCGTGTGCACCCCCAAGAATTCCACCCCCAGGCCAATCGCATAGACCAGCAACAAACGGAAGCGCAGCGTGGTGGTAGCTCCTGAAAACTGGAAGAGCAGCCAGAAACTGATGAGCAAGTGAACGGGCGTAAGGAGCGAAATCACGGACGACCAACTGCTGTGCCAGCCAAAGAAACCGACGACATGGAGGACAATCACCAGGACCAGCGCCCAGGAATAGGGAAGTTGAAAATTTCTCATGCGATTAGGCTAACCAGCTTTCGAGTACATCGCCCGCCGCGTAGGCCAACACAGCCGCTAGAGCGCCCAGCAAGACCGTCTCCCCCACACTTCGAAGTATGGGGCGGCTGTTTACACGCGCTTTAAGGATGCCGATGGCCACAAAGGCCAAACCGGTGGCACTGGCGGAAAGGGTAAATAATTGGGTCGTATCGTAGTCCGGCATCCACGGCATGTAGTGGAGCACGTAGACCGCCAAGGGGACAAAGCCTACCAGGTTGAAGCTCAAGAAGGTCATGTAGGCCTTGGCCAGGGGCTTCTTGTCTTCTGGGAAGAGTTCGAGTTCTGACTTCATCATCTCGTCTACCCAGCGGTCTTTGTCGGCGCAGATGACGTCCACGACTTGTTCGAGCAATTCGCCCTCAAAGCCTTTGGCCTGGTAAATTTCCCGAATTTCCTCTCGCTCCACCTCCGGCAAGTGGTCGACTTCCCAGTATTCTTGTTTCAGTGCGCGGTCGTAGGTTTCCTCGTCCGTTTTGGCGGCCAAATAGGCGCCCACCGACATGGAAAAGCCGTCTGCAATCAGGTTGGCAAAACCGAGAATGAGGGTCGTGTTGATGCCCAGGCCCGCCCCTGCCGCGCCCGCCACGACCGCAAACGTCGTGACCGCTCCATCAATGCCACCGTACACAAATTCCGTGATGTAGCTCTGAAAGCGCCCAAGCAGGCCCGTAGGAACGGCGTGCAAGCGCGATTCATCGTGGGGATGGTGCTTCAAGGGATGTTCAATATGGGCCATGGTATCAGAAGGAATTAGCGAGACTGCGCGAGACGCTGGGTTTTAAATGCTTGGAACGCTTCAAACAAGGCACGGTCGTCCAGTTGGTCGCGACGAGCCACGAGGGGCTGAAGGCCCTTGTGCTTGGTTTGAGCGGGCATGTTGCGCAAGGATTCAATCACCCCACGCTGGTAGTCCGGATTGCTGTAGTAGTCTGGGCTCAAGAACGCGGCAATCAGCACGCGTGCAGCCGCTTCGTACTGCCCGGTAGCATTCAACGTTGTGGCATAGTGCATCTGCCCCCCCGGGTGACGGGGCGAAATAGCAAGCAACTGCTCATAGGTCTCCTGAGCCTGGGGGTATTCTTTGCGGTAGCGGTGCATGTTGGCCTTCTGGTACAAGGTCACGACATGGTAGGGATGTAGGGCTAGTGCCTCCTGGAAGTAGGCCTCCGCTTGTTTAAAGTTAGCGGATGTGAAGGTGGGATTTTGGCCCATCGCCTGCGCCTCTCCGAATAGGCTTCCCATCCCCGCAAAGTAGATCAAAGGATTGCTAAAGCGGTCCAATTCGTTCCAGCTCGACACCGCTTCGGTGGCCGATTGAACGATGCCGCGTGCGTCTTTTCGGCTGTTTTGTTCCAAAACGACTTGGTTCGCTTGGTCCGCTTGAATGGCCGCCCAGGCAATTCGGCCCGAAAGTCCCAGCAAAACCACCGCCACCACCAGGTATACCCGCTTGGGTACGGACAGCCCACCTCGGCTATGCAGGCCGACCATCACCATGAAAGGCGCCCAGAAGGCCGCACGCTCTAAAGGGAACTCAAAGAAAGCGTAAATGGTCGTCAGGAGCAGAATGGCGATCCATGTGGCATGCCCTAGATGGGTAGGGTCTTTTCGGTAGTCGCGAACCGCAAAGACTACCACCGTGATCATAAACGCCAGGAAGAGCGCGAGCCCTATGTAGCCCATCTCGGAAAGGACCCAGATGAAGTCGTTGTGCGGGCGAACTTCGGAGGTAACTCCTTCTGCCACGCTGGGGTTCATGCCTTCGAGACCGTACTTGGGGAAGTATATGCGCCATTGGCCAGGGCCCACGCCTGTGAGGGGATGCTCGGCCTGCATTTGGAACGAATGGTCCCAGAAAACTTGACGAATCTGCAAGTTGGCCGGGTCCATCAGACGCTTCTGAACAGGGCCCGATAGCGCAAGTAATCCAGCAACGGCCAGGCCCCCAAGCAGTCCATAGCGGACATTCTTTGCCGGACGCCACCCAAGCGCTACGCCGATGCCGAGTGCCAAGGCCCCGCCCAGCCAAATACTTCGGGTCTGCGCCAAGAGAACCGCCAAGACGCCCAGCCATAGGGCGCCATCTGCTACCCACGAAGGCCATTGCCCACGGGATCGACCTAGGATCACGACGGGCAAGATGAGCGCAATGGCACTTGCCGTAAAATTCTTGTGCCCCATCAAACCCGGGACGAGGTAGGGATCTTCTAGAGCATCCGCACCTTTGGCCAAAAAGGTGAAGACGTAGTGAAGGCTCAGCATGGCGCCAAAGCCCAAAATGAAGGTGCTAAACTTGGAGCTGTCTGGCGAAGCGTCTTTGGACCAGAGCCCACCGAGCAGGAGAAAACCCGCATAGCCTGCGAAGCGGCCTGCGCTGTACTTCCATTCGGCTACGGAATAGAGGTCCGTGGTCCACGGAGCCACCCAGGCCCATAGGGCTAATCCCAACCACGGCAAGGCTGGCCATGAAAGTTTAAACGAAGCTGTTGAATCGCTTGACCAGGCCTTTAGGAGCAGTGCTATTCCCAGAACGGCAAAGCCCAGATGCAACGGCCAATGGCCGGGATCCCCGAGCTTGGAAAAAAGGCCCACCGACGGCATGAACGCAAACAGTGCTCCCAGACCGAGGGCCAAATAATTCACGGGGGATTTTACGCGGCTTTCCTTCATTCCTTAAAAGTAAAAAACCCCGTCGGAAGGACGGGGTTTTCTTTGTCGTTGCGGTGAGAAATTAATTCTCGTCGCCGATAACTTCGAAGTTGAAGTCTACAACCACTTCGCGGTGCAAACGAACCTTAGCCGTGTACTTGCCAGCAGCCTTGATGGTTCCACCTGCGATTTGGATGAACTTCTTCTCGATACCGTGGCCCAAAGCAGCCAACTCGTCAGCTACGTTTGCGTTGGTCACAGCACCGAAGAGTTTGCCACCCTTGCCAGACTTGGCCGTGAGCTTCAACTCTACGCGGTTCAAAGCCTCTGCCGTTTTGTTGGCAGCTTCGATCAACTTCGCCTCTTTGTGAGCGCGCTGACGGAGGTCTTCAGCCAAAACTTTCTTCGCAGAAGGGGTAGCCAAAATGGCCAAACCTTGAGGAATCAAGTAGTTGCGACCATATCCGTTCTTTACCGTAACCGTATCGTCCTTGTATCCAAGGTTGTCAACGTCTGATTTCAAGATTACTTCCATGTCGCCGAATTATTTGAGGTTATCCGCTACATAAGGCATGAGACCCAAGTGGCGAGCACGCTTGATAGCTTGCGCCAATTTGCGCTGGTACTTCAAAGAGGTACCGGTGATACGACGGGGCAAAATCTTGCCTTGCTCGTTCACGAAACGCAACAAGAAATCGGGATCCTTGTAGTCGATGTGTTTGATGCCGTACTTCTTGAAGCGGCAGTACTTTTTGGTGTTAGAGCCATCAATAGCGATCGGCTGGAGGTAGCGGATCTCTGATTGATTGCCTGCGTTGGATTCTAAAGCGCTCATAACTATCTAGGATTAAGCGTTTTTAACTTTAGCGCGACGCTTGGCAGCATACTCTACGCCATTTTTGTCCAAAGTCACGGTGAGGAAACGCATGATGCGCTCATCACGCTTCATTTCTACTTCGAACGTAGAAATAACGTGGCTTGGAGCCTTGAACTCGAGGAGGTTATAGAACCCACTCTTCTTTTTGTCAATGGGGTACGCCAACTTGCGCAAGCCCCACTTCTCGACGTTGATAAGCTCGGCACCATTCGTTTGGAGGTAGCCGGTGTACTTATCAACCGCTTCCCTTATCTGCTCTTCAGACAAGACGGGATTTAGAATGAAAACGGTTTCGTACTGATTCATGGTTAATGAAATTAGGGGTGCAAAGATAGTGAAAAGAACCGTTGGTTATATACGGTGACCGAAAGGCGCTACGCGCTAGATCGTTTGTTGGTTTGTTGGCTAGCTGGTTTGTTGGCTAGTTCGTTGGTTGGATCGCTTGTATGCGGCGGTCACCCCGAATTTTTTCCCTTCAACCCTTAAACTCTTAAACCCTTAAACCCTTAAACCCATAAAGCTCTCTAGCTTCAGGGCGAAGCCCGAGCCCTCTAGCCCTCTAGCCCTTCAGCCCTCCAGCCCCCTAGCCCTCCAGCTCTATCAGCACCGGACAGTGGTCGCTGCCGTACTCTTCGGTCAGGATATCCGTCCGGGTCACCTTGGGCATGAGTCGTTCGGACACCACGTGGTAGTCCAAACGCCATCCAATGTTTTTCGCACGGGCACCCGAACGCATACTCCACCAAGAAAACTTCACCTCTTCGGGGTGTTGCGCGCGCCATGAATCCACAAAGCCTTTGCTCAGCAAATAGTCCATGCCGTCAATTTCCGCTTGGGTGTAGCCTGGCGTCTTGTTGTAGTTGGACTTTGGATTGGACAGGTCGATTTCTTGGTGGGCGACATTGAGGTCGCCGCAGTATACGATGGGCTTTTTCTGGTCGTAGTCCGCGAGCAAGTCCGCGATGTCGCGGTCCCAGGCTTGGCGGTTGGGGATTCGGCTCAAGTCCCCTTTGGAATTGGGAACGTAGGCCGTGGCTACATAGAAATGGGGAAATTCAGCCACGATGAGGCGGCCTTCGCCGTCGTGTTCGGGCAGGCCCACCCCCACTTTGACACTCAGAGGGGCTTCTTTGGAAATCAATGCGGTGCCGCTGTAGCCCTTCTTTTCGGCCGAATGCGCATACACGTGGTAGCCGGCGCCAAAAAGCACTTCTGCGACCTGCTCTTCGGTGGCCTTGGTCTCTTGAAAGCACACCACATCCGCATCCCAAGCGGCTAATTGATCCAGGAGGCCTTTGGTCGCGGCCGCCCGAATTCCATTCACATTCCAGGAAATAATTTTCATGCCTTAAAGGTACCGAGCCCGCACAGAATTGCCGAACTTTCCGCCATGGGAGTTATCCACAAATGCCTTTTGGGAGCCGCTGCAGTCCTAGCCCTGAGTTGCCAACCGCGCTGGGTGTATTCGGCCAGTTACCAGTTTGCCAACAATACTCAGTTGGTGCAGCACGATGCACTTACTATTCTGAAATACAAGGCTGAAGCCTCGCTGGGTCAATATGGCCAAATTTTGACCATCAACGACCAAGCCGCGGGAATGGGACATTTGGCCCTTTTCTCCTTAGAGGACGGGCACATTGAATTCTACCAGTTTATTAGTTCGTCGAGTCCCTCCTATTCCGTCAACTTTCAGGACGGACTCATGGAGGTGTTTCAAGGCATCATATCAAGTGAAGCGAACGAAACCCACTCCCTCCCCGCTGGTCCGCTCTACCACCCCGTGATGGCCACCCACTACCCCTTGGTGGTGGATGCGATTTGGCGGCTAAAAGTGGGCGAAGAACACCTGCTGAGCATGGTGCAGCCACCGAAGGGAAACATCAGCGTGGCGAGCTACTATTTGGCCCAAAAGACGTCCAAGGAGCGCACCTATTTGTACCGAAACGACGGCAACGTAGGAACGCTTACGTACCAAAAACACAAAGGGCGCTGGGTCCTCCAAAAGGTGGACCTCATGAACCAGGACGTACCCTACGTGTGGGAACGCATCGGAGCACCTACGGTCGTAGCGCCTTCGAACTAAGCCTTACATGTTGCGACGGTACTGGCCGCCGACGGCAAACATGGCTTCGGTCATTTGACCTAGGGAGCAGACTTTCGCTGCATCCATAATGGCCTCAAAGACGTTTCCACCAGAAAGCGCCGCCGCCTGAATCGCTCCAAGCGCTTCAGATGCTTTGGCTCCGGAGGCCTGCTGCAAGGAGGTTACCGTGGCGATTTGGTCCTCTTTTTCGGCTTCCGTGGCGCGAATAACTTCACCCGGAATCAGCGTGGGCGATCCTTTCGAACTCAAGAAGGTGTTCACCCCGATGATGGGGTATTCCCCCGTGTGCTTGAGCATCTCGTAGTGCATGGACTCCTCTTGAATCTTGCCGCGTTGGTACATCGTCTCCATCGCGCCCAGGACTCCGCCGCGTTCGGTGATGCGGTCGAATTCAACCATCACTGCTTCTTCCACCAGGTCGGTCAACTCCTCAATGATGAAGGAGCCTTGGAGGGGGTTCTCGTTCTTCGCGAGACCCAGTTCCTTGTTGATAATCAGCTGGATCGCCATGGCGCGGCGCACAGACTCCTCGGTGGGTGTCGTGATGGCCTCGTCGTAGGCATTGGTGTGCAGCGAGTTGCAGTTGTCGTAGATGGCGTAGAGCGCTTGCAGCGTAGTCCGAATGTCATTAAAGTCAATCTCCTGAGCGTGCAGGGAACGGCCCGACGTCTGGATGTGGTACTTCAACATTTGGGCACGCGGATCAGCTCCGTACTTATTCTTCAAGGCTTTGGCCCAAATGCGGCGCGCCACCCGGCCGATCACAGCATATTCCGGATCGATGCCGTTGGAGAAGAAGAAGCTGAGGTTGGGACCAAAGGCATTGATGTCCATGCCGCGGCTCAAGTAGTACTCCACATAGGTGAAGCCGTTGGCCAAGGTGAAGGCCAATTGCGTGATGGGATTGGCGCCGGCCTCCGCAATGTGGTAGCCAGAAATGGATACGGAATAGAAGTTTCGGACCTTTTGATCGATAAAGTAGGCCTGAACGTCTCCCATCAAACGAAGGGCGTATTCGGTCGAGAAAATGCAGGTGTTTTGCGCCTGGTCTTCCTTGAGAATGTCCGCCTGAACCGTGCCGCGCGTCGTGCTGAGGGCCTCCGCCTTAATCTTCGCGTAGACCTCCGCAGGCAGGACCTCATCGCCTGTGACCCCTAGGAGCATCAAGCCCAGGCCGTTATTGCCTTCAGGAAGGTCGCCATGGTAGGCCGGACGGGGCAGACCTTGGTCGTCGTACTTGGCCTTCTTCACGGCCTCCACCTTGGCTTCGAGGCCATTGGCGGCGATGTACTTCTCACACTGTTGGTCTACCGCGGCGTTCAGGAAGAAGCCGAGCAGCATGGGCGCCGGACCGTTGATGGTCATGGACACCGAAGTGGTTGGATCGCAGAGATCAAAACCACTGTAGAGCTTTTTGGCATCGTCCAAGCAGCAAATGCTCACACCGGCATTGCCAATCTTGCCGTAGATGTCCGGACGACGACCGGGGTCGTGGCCGTACAAAGTGACCGAATCAAAGGCCGTGCTCAATCGCTTCGCAGGCATGCCCAACGAAACGTAGTGGAAGCGCTTGTTGGTGCGTTCGGGACCTCCCTCCCCGGCAAACATGCGGGTGGGGTCCTCGGCCGTGCGCTTGAATGGATAAATGCCCGCCGTGTAGGGGAAATCGCCCGGAACGTTTTCCTGGAGGAGCCAGCGAAGTTGGTCGCCCCAGCTGCGGTAGCGAGGCGTAGCCACCTTGGGAATCTTTTTGCCGCTCAACGACAGGGAATGCGTGGGGACTTTGATGTCTTTGCCGCGCACTTGGTAGACGTATTCATCCGCTTTGTAGCGGTCGCGCAGGGTCTCCCAGCCTTGAATGAGGTCCCAGTTATAGGGGTCCAGGTCGCGTTTCTTCTTCTCGAACGCCTCCTGCAGCCCCTTAATCAATCGATCTTTGTCGTCCAAATCGGTCGCGGCCAAAGCCTCCATGGACCCTTGCAATTGGTACAGGGCATCTGCGACATTGGCTTGTTGGAACACCCAGTCGTTGTAGCCTCGAATTCCTTCCGAGATCTCGCTGAGGTAGCGCGTTCGGGCCGGAGGAATGATGTAAATCTTCTCGCTTTGCGCCTTTTCGTCGGACGTTTGGGTGGCCAAATCGCTGGCACCCGCCTTGTCCACCAACGCCTGCATCACAGCCGCAAACAGACGGTTGGTGCCCGGATCATTAAACTGGGAGGCCATGGTACCAAAGACCGGCATATCCTCCACCGCGTCGTCCCAGCGGTTGTGGTTGCGCTGCACCTGCTTCTTCACATCCCGGAGTGCATCCAGGGCCCCGCGCTTGTCAAACTTGTTGAGGGCAATGAGGTCCGCAAAGTCCAGCATATCAATCTTCTCCAGCTGGGTTGCAGCGCCGTATTCCGGCGTCATCACATAGAGCGAAACGTCGCTGTGGTCGAGGATTTCCGTATCCGATTGCCCGATGCCCGACGTCTCCAAAATAATGAGGTCAAACGCGGCCGCCTGCAGAATGCGCAGCGCTTCCGCCACGTGCTTACTTAGCGCCAAATTGCTTTGACGCGTCGCCAAGGAGCGCATGTAGACGTCGCCGTGCTGGATGGCATTCATCCGAATGCGGTCCCCGAGCAGGGCGCCGCCCGTTTTGCGCTTGGACGGATCCACCGAAATAATGCCCAGGCGCTTGCCGGGATGGGCCAGCAAAAAGCGACGCACCAATTCGTCCACCAAGGAGCTCTTACCCGCTCCACCCGTACCGGTAATGCCGAGGACCGGCGTCTTGCGGTCGGCGGGCATGCCCTTCTCCAACGCTGGAAGGAGGGTTTCGTAGTGCTCAGGGAAATTTTCCGCGCAGGATATCAAGCGGGCCAAATGCCGCGCCTCCCCCTTCAGTGCGCCCTCTACGGCGCCCTCCGTCTGGTCTCCTACCGGAAAATCGCATTTCTCCAGCAAGTCGTTGATCATGCCTTGAAGGCCCATGGAGCGGCCATCGTCCGGGTGGTAGATGCGGGCGATGCCGTAGTCTTGGAGTTCGGCGATCTCGGAGGGCAGGATGGTTCCGCCTCCGCCACCGAAGATGCGAATGTGACCCGCGCCTTTTTCGTGCAGCAGGTCGTACATGTATTTGAAGTATTCCATGTGCCCGCCCTGGTAAGAGGTCATGGCAATGGCATTGGCGTCTTCTTGAATGGCTGTGTTCACCACTTCTTCCACACTGCGGTCGTGGCCGAGGTGGATGACTTCCGCCCCACTCGACTGTAGGATGCGGCGCATGATGTTGATACTGGCATCGTGGCCGTCAAACAGCGATGCTGCCGTGACGATACGAATGCTGTTTTTTGGAACGTAAGGGGTCGCGTTCACCATAAAATTGAGCCTTTCCCGCAAAGATACAGGCCGAGGCCTGCCCTTGGCGCGCCAAACGCGCAATTCAGGCCCCGATGCGGCGGAGGGCGTCGGGGAGTTCGGCGAAGTGCTGGAAGGTGCCGTCGGGCTCGGCGTCGCCGTCGGGGGGCAGCGCATCCGGGGCCTCAAACCAGAGCGTCCGCATGCCGGCCGCCTTGCCTCCTCCCACGTCGCGGAGGCGCGAATCGCCAATCATCACGGCGGCTTCGGGCTGGCAGCCCGCCAAGCGCATGGCATAGGTAAAAATCCCGCGATCGGGTTTGTAGGACGCGGAGGCGTCGGAGGTGGTAACCGTGTCAATGACCTCGGAAAGGCCCATGGCCGCGATTTTGCGGTCCTGGGAGCTGGTCACCCCGTTGGTGAGGACGTGCACCCCATAGCCCGCTGCCTTGAGCGCAGTCAGGGTTTCGGCGACCGCGGGATAGGTGGCACCCCGGTTGGGCGTGCGCTGGGTGAAGGCGAGCTCTAGAGCGTCTGCCAATTCTCGGCGCTCCTTGGTGGGGAGTTCGGGCACGAGCTCCTGCAAGAGCTGGGGAAAGCGGCGGTTCCGAACGTAGTCCACCCCGTAGCCCGCCTCTTGGATAATGTCCCACAACCCGTCGTTGATGACTTGGTAGCGGTGCGCAAGGTGCACCGGGTCGAGGTGCTTGAGCTCTGGAAATTCGGAACAGAATTCGGCCAGCACATCGGCGCAATTTGCCTCATGGTGCCAGAGCGTTCGGTCCAAATCAAAGAAGAGGTGCGTCATCAGAAGCGGCAAAAGTAGCGTCCGGAAATCCAATCAAATAGAGCTGCTCCTGTGCACGTGTCATCGCCGTGTACATCCAGCGCAAAAAGTCAGGATCGCCCGTCTCCTCCGTGTAGGGCCACTCGACAAAGACATGGGCCCACTGACCGCCTTGGGACTTGTGGCCCGTAAGCGCGTAGGCAAATTTGAGCTGCAGCGCATGGAGGTAGTCGTGCTCGCGCAGATAGGCGGCGCGCTTGGACTTGGGCAGTTCTTCGGCTTCCGCGTAGGCCCCTTGTTGGATGCGTTTGAGGTCCTGTTCGGCCAGGCGAGCCGTTTCCGAATCCAGC
>Ga0255780_10003365_pt1 | contig 13977 bp, 8 predicted proteins | sample 071ome_32_FD_179978 | JGI IMG/M metagenome (GOLD analysis project Ga0255780, IMG submission 179978) | Coastal salt marsh microbial communities from the Groves Creek Marsh, Skidaway Island, Georgia - 071405AT metaG (version 2) | ecosystem: Environmental > Aquatic > Marine > Intertidal zone > Salt... | reverse complement strand
AGGAGCGGGGCGCGCTCGGCGGGGGCGTCGCGCATCGTCCCGTCCGCGCTCGTCGTCGACGGGCGTCGTCGATGTGACGGACGGATGGATGGATGGATGCGCGTGGGTGTTACGCCCGCGAGAACAGCATCAATTTAATTTACATTATTGGCGTCGTTGTGGATTGACGGTTCGTGACTCGTCAAAGGAGGGGGTCGGTTGGTGTGACTGACGGTTAAGTATCGCTCGCCGCTCGAAGACACGAAGCGCGTTGATAAACGACGACGACGACGGTGTGTTCCTTATTGATTGTGTGATTATACCTGGTATAGCTAAATTATTATGTAAAAGCGCGGTGCTAACGGTCGATTCGCAGTGGTGCGCCGTGGTGGTCGTTAGTCGGACGGACGGCGTCGCGGAGCGGGGTCAAAGGCGACGACGCAGTCCCACATGGCGCCGCTCGGACCGAAGAGACGCTCGGCGAGACGTTGGTTTTTGATCATGGCGAGCTTGAGGGTATCGCACGTGAACTCCGCGGCGTAGTTTGTGTGAATGGCGCGACCCATGCCCTCGAGGACGATGAGATCGGCGTCTCGAGCGGCGACGCACACCTCGTTGGAGAGACGCCTGAAATCGAGGCAGGGCGAGCCAGAGCCAGAGCTGACGACGCTGAGGGCGCCCGTTTCGACGGCGCGCTTGATTTCATCGTCCAAGTTGGAGGCGGCGTTGAGAACGCTCTCGAGTTCGGTGGCGGTGATGTCGTTGATGGCTGGTAACGAGTTGGCGACGAGGATGACTTGGGCGCCGCGGGCGACGAGCTCTCGCGCGAGCGGAAGCATGCCGAGAATGATATCCGCACCGCTATTGTCGCAGAACAACAGCGCCTTTTTGTACTGCTCGGCGTTCGGAGCGTTCAATCGCTCGCGCAGACTGTCGTAGTGATCGATAGCCCACGGGCGGTTCACGGTGCTTCGAGCTTTGCGGTAAATTTCCAAAATGGTGCCGTTGCGGTACAAATCGAGCGTGCACTGCGATCCCCAATCGAAAATGTTGCCCGCCAGCACGCCCTCGACGATGGCCAAGAGACGATCGTCGCGATCGAGACTGTCAATCTCAGCCAACAAATCTGGAAGAACGAGCAGGGCGGATTCGTTTTCCTGCTTTTTCACGTCTTCGTAGACGTCGGTGAAGCGGAAAAATCGCAAGCACTCCTCTCGCATCTCAAACAATTCAGCCAAACCAATCCTACCGTACGCCGCCGGTTCGTCGCGAAGACGCGCGAGGTGCGACTTGAAGACGTTGTCGAAACTCTCTGCGCGCTCTTTGACGTCGGGCGATTTCGCCTCGCTCACCAGGGCGCGCTCCACTAAAGCAGACTGAAGACGCTCGAGCGTGTTCAACCAGTACTCCCTCTCCGGAGCGTTCTCGAGCATGTCGAAAATGTTCGGCTCGTATTCGGCCCCGTTTCGAAGCAGAGGGAACGTCTCTAAAGTTGGTTCCAAGTGAAGGACACCCACTTGTAAACCGGCAGAGTTGAGAAGTTGCGTTGGATCGCTGAGATGGTCCTCGGCGGTCTCCTCGCCAGACGCCGACGAGTGGGTAGGCGAATGAGCCATCATCTCCGGTTCGACTTCGCGCGGGGTTTCGACGACTTCTGAGATTGTAGACTCCGTCGTTCTCGCGCTGTCGAAGCTCACCTTGGCCATGGATCCGCTCAACCCGTCGTCGCTTCTTGTCTCGCTCCTTCTCGAAGGGCGCGTCGGCGAGAGGTACGAGCGAGAAGAAATAGATGACCGAGAAGACTTCTTGCGCTCCAACCCCTTGGGTGGGACCGAACACTTGATAAACTTTTCAATCCAACTTCCTTGCGATGCGCTGCTGAGATTCTTTTGCGCCTCGACGTCTTGCAAAAAGGCGCCGAGCGCGCCGAGGAAACCTTCGTGACGCAAAAACATTGCTTTGAGCGCTCCTTTGGACCAGAAATCAACGGCAAAGGAAATCGTATTCATCGTGTACGCGTGGTTTCTGATGAAATACCCACCGAAAAATATGCGCTTCAGGCCGTATTTCACCGCGTTCATCGTGGCGATGTGCGCAATGTTGTACGAAATCATTCTCAACAAGGAGAGTGTAATGTCCGCCTTTGAGTAATCCTCCAAGCTACCCTCATCCATGACGACGCGACCGAACGACGAGGCGATCGTTTCGCTCGACAGACCGATGTTTAGGTAGTCTCTGCCACCGTAAATGTCCCCGACGAGCATGTCAACCTTGGCATTATCCGCCTGCGCGCTCAGCGTCAACATTTCGTCGTAATCCTTCAATCCAGTAAGTAATCTACACAATCCCCAAAACGTACCACCCCCTATGTTACTACCGCTCACCCGCTCGTGTCCATCCTTATCAACCTTGATGATGCTCACTCCACTGCCTATGTTCACCAAGAGATACGGAAACAGCGAGTCTCGCGTCAACGCATCCTTTGAGATGAATTCCTTTTTATCCGCCGTGTACGTAAACGCCTCGTCGCGAATCGTCTCCAACAAGAAATTCGCCCCCGCCACCGCGCACGCCATCTCATCCTCCTTTTGTAAATTGATCCCCAACCGTTCCTGAAACGCCTTGTGAAACTTATACGCTCCTCCACCCGTCGCTTTAACCGTCACACCGTCATCCGCGTCGTCTTCCTCGCCCGACGCCGCGTTCACCGCCAACGCCGCGACGCCTCCAAACCCCGCGCCCGCGCCCGACGATCCACCCAAGTGCAACTTTTTAAACTCGATAAAATCCATGCAATCCTCTAAATGACTCGTCGGAAACTTTCGAAAGTGTAATCTCCCGCCCGCCACTCTCTTTCCGCTCGCGTCCGTTCCGCCCGGCGAAAAGTACACCAGCTTCACCAACGACCCGCCTAAATCCATCGCAAAGTGTCGCACCGCGTCCCTTTGTCGCGGGAGCGTGATCGCCGGCGCTTCGGGTTTCACCGGCGTCGCCGCCGAGCTCGCTCTCGCGTGTCGGGCGCCGCCATCGGTGGACTTTCGCGGCGCGGTCGGGTCGCGCGTTTCGATGGCGGCATCGGTGAGATCGATGCGAAGCGGCGCGCTGAGCGACCGGTTGCGAGCGTGCCCGGGGTGCGCGGCGCGCGAGGACGACGGAGACCCGTCCGTGTCGTCGTCTCGCATGGTTGTGCGCGCGGGACGACGACGATGACGACGACGACGACGGCGTGCGGTCGTGTGAGGGAACGCGCGAGGTGTGGGGTTTAGTTGGAAGACGCGGGACGCGGCCGACTGACTGTTTGGTTTGGGTGTACTCGGTACGACCGCGGCGTCACTGCTATGATTCTACTGATACCTAATGCAAACGAAAATGAACTCGTTCGTTCAATCTATCTGTCATCCTGAAGCCTCGTGAGGTCTCTGATGAAGGATTTGGCGCTGAGAAGGACGGAACCGCCGACGACGCATCCAACGCCGGAACCCAACGCGTTGAATTGCGAAATAATCTTGGATTCTTCGTACGTCACGCCGCCGACGATGAAGACGATGATTTCCGTCGGTTTCGTCGCGCCGGGTGGTGGGGACGGCCCGACGTAGGGGTAATCGTCCGTTTTGAGCGAGCCCTTGGCGGCGGATTGCACCGTCGAGCTGAGCAACGGTTGATGTTGCGTGTAAACGTTTTCCACACCCTTCAAGCTTCCGACGACTTTGCTCGCGCGTCCGAGAAAGGAACGGTTGCCGAATAAATCGCCAGTGCGCGTCGCCTCGCCGGCGTGTTTTAATATCGTGCGCACGAGGCCAATCTTTGCGCGGCTGACGCCTTGGCGCATGAGCACCTCTGTCAAATCGGCAATTTGACTTTGTTCGTGTTCGTACCTGAGCGCAAAGAGCAAAAGGAGTTTCACGCGCTCTTCTTCGAGAAGAGACGGGTTTTGAAGCGCACCGAGGGCTTGACTAAACGCCCCCGCGCGGTCGGTCCCGCACACCACCTCTTGTTCAACCTGAGACGCCGCCATGAGTTGACGCTGAGAGATAACCGCGCTCAGTTCAGACATGAGCGCGACGTGCTTTGACACGTTGCCGCTCTTCGCTCTAAACTCTGGATACGACTCGACGAATCGAGCCATGTCGTCTATGGATTCTATCTTTTTGCTCATCTTGGTTTGTTGCTGGAACTCATCCACGAGCGCCTTGACGCTCGCACCCAAATCGCCGTAATTCGCGTACATGTTCTCCGCGAAAAACGCATCCTCTTCGGCGCTCAAGACGAGTTCGCGCAAATCCTTGCTCAAGCTCTTTACGTGCCGCAAATCAACCCTGTTCGTCGATGATATTCCGAATATTTCGTGCACCATGGCTTGGTAGGTCCACTGCGACAACAAGGGCGTGACGGCGTCGTCGAAACGATCGATGACGAGCAAATGCGTCGACGCCTCGGCGCGTCTGAAATCAAACAAACCAGTCTCCTGCTCGTACACCAACCGGTGCACGTCGGCGGCTAAACGACGCGCACCCTCGCTCGACCGCTGGTAACGAATGAACGGGCGGCGTTTCAGCGCCAAGAGTACGCTCGAAATACCCTCGACGCATCTATCGACCGCCATGCCCACGCTGCGGGTCCATTGCTCTGGATTCATCAACGCGCTATTCGCCTCGTCCAAATTCAACGTAAACGCGTGTTTATCCAGCGCCGTGACGTCGGCGTAATACTCTTGCACCTGCGCGACGATTTCATCCTCATCCCCGCTCGCGAGCTCTTGTAACAACCCATCCGGGCATATGTTTGAAAAGAAGACGTGATATTCTCCGTACACGCGGCGTTTCAATTGCTTTTTGAGCGTCTGGACGTTTTCGCGCGTCGGACGAACAAACACCACCGCTTTCAGGTGCGGCATGTCTTCGTGCGGTCGTTCGTGCAAGTGCTCAATCAGAAAAACCTAAACGAGGATTACGAAAAGTGCGCATCGCGACGGTAAGTCAGTCTCTCTCGTTCACCGACGCGACGCGTCGTTCGGCAACGGAGTCGCGCCGCTCGCTCGAAAGGCCGAGCGCGCCAGGTGTCGCGTTGGTAATCCAATCTCATTCTCTTCGCGCACCTCTCTCGATAAAACCTCGCTCTGGGACATGACGACGCTCAAAATGTTCATCTGCGTCGAACGCGGTCGGTGCGCGGGGTGCGCGTTCGAGTCAGTCGTCGTCGTTCGCGTCACGCGCGGTCGTTGAAGCGTTCGTGAGCGCACGCGTTCGAAGAGAAAATTAATTCAACGCGCGCGCGGAAGACGCACCGTCTCGGGATCACAGATGAGCGCCTTCATCCCACCCTTGGCGGCGTCGAGCATGCGCTTGACGTATTCTTTGTGTACGCCCGCGAGATCCATGGTTCGCGAGAGCGCGACGGGGCGTTCGAGCGGACGAACGTCGAGGACTGAGGACTGAGTGAAACTTGTCGTCGTTTTACTTTACACGCGAGAGTCTAATGGGCTAATGTGATGCACCTCGAGATTCGTGGTTCGAGAGCATCCGTCGTCAATCTTATTAGGTTTTACGCGCGACTGCGCTTGGCGTCGCGTCTCGCCCCCGCTCCGCCGCGAGAAGCTTCCTCGCTCGATTGTCTCTTTTGTCTGGTGCTCAACGGTTTGAGCTTTCCTTGGTCGATGAGCCGCTCCAACAATTTCCGCTGTTCCGGCTCGAACGGTCGGCTCTTCTGCATCCGTCCCGCCAGTCGTTGACGCTGCGTTCCCAACCACGCGCCGAGCCGCACGCTCTGGTACTCTTCAGCCTGCGGGATGTTGTAGTGTTCGCCGCCGTTTTTCTCCTCGCCCCATCGCAAGAGCAAATCGTACTTTTGTCTCCATAAGTCATCCGGTTGCGATAACCACAGTTTATTCGCATCCACCAGCGCTTGAAGCTTGGCCCTGTGTTCCGCCGGCATATCCGTGCTCTTAGACGTGTCCCCGCGCATTCTCTGCCGCTGCGTGTTCAACCACGTACCCAACCTCGTGCCTTTATACACGCAATCGTACGGCGCGTTGTAGTGCGCCCCGCCCGTATTCTCTCGACCCCATCGCATCAACAACTCATACTTGGGCGTCCAGACCTCTTGTCTTTCAATCCAAAGTTTCCCCGCGCGCACCAACGCATCCATCTTCGCCCTTTGGTCCGGTTTTAACGGCGTTCGGCACTTATCGCCCGCCTTGTACCGCGTTCGCTGCGTCGTCATCCACGCTCCAATCTTCACCCCTTCAAACGTCTCCGTATGATGCGGGTTCCAATCCTTCCCGCCGTTCTTTCGCTTCGCCCACCGTTCGACTCGATCGTACACGTCCTCCCACGCCATTCTCTCCGGTGATTCAAGCCAGAGTTTCCCTTCGGCGACGAGTTCGCGCAACAGTCGTCGTTGTTCCCGTTGCGCTCCTCCGCTTTTGCTCCCCGCGTCTTCGCCGCCCTCATCCGCATCGTCCAACCCGTGATCCATCGCGCTGCGAATCCGGTTCCGCTGTCCATTCAACCACCGTCCGATGGCGTACCCTTCGTGCGCGCACGACGCCGGCGCGTTGTAATCCGCGCGAGACGCGCCCCAACGAAGCAGCGCGTCGTAGTGTTCACGCCAGGATTCAATCGCATTCAAAGGCGTCGCCGTCGCCGCACCGCCGGTGTTCGCGCCGGCGTCCACGGTGGACGTCGGGTTCGGTTTCTTCGTCGCCGTCGTCGTCGTCGACGCACCGCGACGGCGCGGTGCGGGCATGTTTCGCTTCGGCGCGCGCGCGGGCGTCGCGTCAGAGAGTGCGGTTGGTTGGTTTTCAGTTGTCATTTGAGACGCGACCGCGTCGACTGTTTTACAACTACTCATCGGTGGTTTCGCGGGCGTCGGCGCGCATGATGTTGCGAACATCGGACGGGGCGACGCCGGCGGCGGACATGAGACCGACGGCGGGGCCGGGGGCGCCGGCGGATGCGGATGCGGATGCGAGTAATCCGCGCGCGAGGTGCGCTTCGATTTCGCCGGCGTTTCGGGCGGACGACGCCGTTTGGATGATATCGGCGTCGAGTTTCGTGCCCGAGAGCTGCTCGCGAAGCACGGCGTCGTAGGTTTTGTTGAAGAAGACGGACGATTCGTCGTCGTCGCTGTCGGCGAGATTTTCGTCGATGTGGACGAATCGGCGATTCGCCTCGGATTTGGCTTTGGTGAAAAAATCGTCGTCTCGCGGTGGGCCGTCGTCCGAGTCAGACTCGAAAATGTCGTCGTCGGAATCGAAAACGTCGTCGTCGTCGTCCGAGTCTGAGTTTTCGTCTGCGTCTCGTCTTCCGCCGACGTAGCTTTGTAGACGTTCGTCGTCGCCGACGCCGAGCGCCTTGCCGAGTTCTCTGAGAAACGACGACGCGTCCAAATTGTAAATTTCATCTCCATCGGGAATGTTCAAATCTCCCGGGCACGACCCGTCCTTGTCGTTGTGGTTCGTCGGACGACGACGATGACTCTGTTCCGCGCCCTCGAACCCGGATTGGCGTTCGACGAATGATCTCGCCGTGTGCGCGGCGTCTCTCACCGCGCCTTCGCGCTCGCGTTCGAGTTTCGCCAACTCTTCATTCAATTCCTTCTCCGCGTCGTGCAACCAACTCTCATCGCTCGCGTCGGAGGGTTTGACGTTGAATTTCGTGGATTCGGTCGTCATCTCCGTTCGGAGCCACGCGCGCGCGCGCGCGGCGGGCGTGTCTCTCGCGCGCTTCGATCCCGCCTCGCGCGAGAGGAAACCTTTAAACTCTCGAATCGCATTCGCCATCAACTTTTTATACAGTGCGCTCCCCACCATTTCGCCTCTAAAGTATCCGTTAGACACTAGACTACGCTTGAACGCATCCCAACCCTTGTTTCCGACCGGTTCGGCGGCAATGATGTCCGCTCCTTCTTTGTCCGGGCTCGACGACGACGCCTCTCCCCCGTCAGGCGCGTCATCCGCGAGCATCATCTCCATGCCGCACGCAATCTTCATTCCAATCTCGTACGCCTTGAACTCGCCCGAGCTTTTCGTCGGCATCGGGTAGCACTTGGGCGCTTCGAAATATTCTCGGCTCACCTGCGAAAAGAGACATCGCGACATCCGCACCAACGCCGGCGTAAACTTTTCCGGCGCAAATTTTACCATCTTGGCCGCTGCGCGCAAACCCACCGGATCTCTCGCTCTAAAGCTGTCTATCGCCGCTGACACGAGCTGCGGATCGTGATGAAGCACGTGCGCGACGGATGCTGGAAGCATTGCGAACGCGTCGTGTCGATTTTCTCGCATTCGAGCCGGAAACGCGTCCAAGCGTCTCCGCAACGTTCTCTGCGTCTCCGCGCTCAGCGCGTAGGTACTTGAACCCTCTTCACCGCTGTCGCCATCACGAAGTAACATCTCCACCGCACCCACCGTCACCGCCTCGACCGATGTCGACGTCGACGCGCCGGCGGCGCGTTCGGCGTCCACCACGCAAAGCGCTCCTCTCCTCAAAAACGTCGTCCCCGTCGCGCGTTCCGGCGTCACCCACCCCGGCAACGTCTCCGCCGTTTCGATGAGTAAAAACTCCCCGTCGTCGTCCCACACTCGCGTCGCCGCGACGTCCTCCCGCAGGCTCAGCTCTCTCGCGAGGTGCGCGAGCGCCCACGCGTCGTCCACGTCGTCGCCGAAATCCACAAACGCCCGCAACCGCGCCAACGCACCGACGCCGTCTATCGTCACGAACGACGTCGACGCCGGTTCAAACATCGGCGGTTCTTTGTGCCACACGTGTCCTTCGCACGCGCGTTCGACGTGCGCGTTCATCGCCACGCACGCCGCGCGAATCGTCTGCCGTTCGTTTAACGCGTCATCGACGACGACGTCGGCGTCGGCGTCCGCATCGCGTCGCGCGCGCACGAAAACCTCGCACTCGGCGCGATCCCGCGCGCGTCCCGCAAAGTTCTCCCCCGACGACGACGCGAACACGTCGTCCGGGTCCAAGTCGAACCGCATGTCGACGACCGATGAATGGCGTCGCTCCATAAAGTGCACTTTTACGCCGCCGGCGCCACTCACCGACGATGCGCGCGTCCGCGCGCGCCTCGTCGTCCGCGCCCGTCCCGCCGCGCGGACGACAAACCCGCGGAGCGAAGCGCGGGGACCTCCCGCAGCGCGACCGATGGGCGGACGCCGTGCGGCGGCACGTGCGCGGCGATTCGTGGATTCCGTTGGAGAATCCACCCGCGGTGCTCCACGACGTCGTCGTCGTCTTCGCGCAGCCGAAAACGGCGTCGAACGTCGGGGCGTTCGCGCGGTGTTGCGCGGCGTTCGAGTGCGAGTCGCCGTTGCGGTTGGTGTCGCCGGTGTGCGACGTGACTTCGCGGGCGGCGTTGAACGCGGCAAAGGGCGCGCAGCGGTTGGTGCGAGACGCGGTGATTGTCGATACGTTGGACGAGGCGTTGATCGGGTGTTCGCACGCGGTGGCGTTTCATCCGTGGGATAGCGACGACGAGGGTGGTTTATTATTAAATCTGTTTGGTGATTTGGACGCCGTCGTGGAGGCGTTTCCGGGCGGTGGTGCGGATGGGGAGAAGTTGGCGTTGGTTTTCGGCAACGAAGCGGATGGTCTTTCCAAAAGCGACTTGGAGAGATGCGACGCCGTGTGTTCGATACCGATGGGACGGCTCGTGGAGAGTCTTTCCGTGACGCACGCCGGGGTGATCGCGTTGAGTAGGTATTACGAGCGACGAAGCGCGTCGGGGTTGGCGACGGAGAAGAGAAAGTGATGCAACGGCGCGCGTGTAATTTTACAATTTGAGAGCGCGGCGCGAAAGCGCGCGCAGACTTTACGACTCGACTACGTTTTCCTTTTCATCGCGCGTCGACTCGGGTTTCTCGCTCTCGCGAAGTCGTTTGAAGAAATCAGAGACGTGTCGAACGCTCTGGTCGACGCTATCGAACGCTCGGATGTTTTGTCGAATCCATTTTGAAATGTTCTCCGTCATGTAGGGACCGCCTTCGCGGAAACGCGCGTCGACGAGAAAGAGCGCCGCGTAATCCTTGGGATGTCGGATGCATCTCCCGAGCGCTTGGTTGTACGCGCGATACGCTTGGGCGCGATACCAACTTCCACCGGATAACATACCCCGGCTCTTACACCAGGGCGCGTCGTTGTAGTCTCTCTTCGCTTTGACTCTAACATCCTTGACGTTTGGAAACGGAATGCCGACGCAAAACACCGCGCGCGCGGCGTCATCCTTAAAATCAATCCCTTCTGACACTTTCCCGCGGAAAACGGCGAGCATGAGCGATCCCTTCCCGCGGTCGTTTCCTCGTTTAAACTCTTCCAACGTTTCGTTGAACCCGCGCGTGCCGCGGTTTTCGACGCAAATGTACTTTTTATCTGAAAGTTTGGCAAACAAACCGTCGACGTGCCACTCGCGCAGCAGTCGTTCAATCAAGCTGTACTTTGGCAGAAACACGAGCATGCCTCCGGGGATGACGTTGGCGTAGGTGAGGAGATATCTCCCGAGATTCTCGGCGAATTTTCTCCCTTGTACGTCGCCCTCGGTCGCCTTGTACGTGATCTCGCCGATCGCCCCGCTCAGTTCGACGTGAATGTGCGATCGCGGCACGACGTGCGGCGCCTCGATTTTAATCGGAAACGGGGCGCCGAGTTCGAGCTCAAAAGTATCCATGGGAGACAGCGTCCCGGACGTCAATACGATGGATCTCGCCTGCGCGGCAACGTCGCGGAACGCCATCGATGGCTGCATGCAAAGGACAACCAGACCAAAACACTCCTCGCCGTCGATGTTCACGTTGGTGCCAAAGACGACGTTGTACGCCTGCGGAAACTCGGTCGCCGCGCTGAAAACACTCGCCATATTCATCGCCGCCGTGATGTGTTTGATGACGTCACCGGGAAATTCAGCCTTTAAGCGAGCGAACTCTGGTTCCATCGTCATGATGTATCGCGGATCGACGTGGCCTTCGAACATGTCGTTCATGAAATCTCGCACTCCGCCGCTGGGAATCGTAAACTCTCTGCGCATGTTGTTCAGCAGCGCGCGTTCCAAAAAAGCCTCTGCGCGTCTGTAAAAATCGAGGGTATCTCTCAGCAGGCTGAACTGCCGTGATTTTGTGTCGTAATGCGCGTACTTGTCCAGCGTTTCCACCGCATCTTTGAGCGAATCTAGCTTGATTTCAGCCGTCGCGCCCGTTCTGCACACGTCTTCAATGTTGTGTCCTTCGTCTATGATAATCGCCGCTCCTCTAAGATCTATTTGCATGGCGCGACGAATGTTAAAATCAAAGAGATAATTGTACGGCGCAAAGATGACGTCGGCGCTTTCGTATATTTCTCGTAAAGCGAAAAACGCGCACCCTTCCTGCGCGTTTGCAATGTTTTGGAAATCTTCCATGTCCCACGTGCGTCCGTTTTCCGCGTACTGCTCCAGATTCTTGCTCACGAACGAGTGCCTGTTGTAATGGCCACAGCTTGTTTTCTTCGTTCGACGGCTCATATCGTTCCCTATGAGCTCTTGACACTCTGCGTCGTTTTTCTCGATTGCACAGAGCCGTTGACGTGACGAGAGCACGCTGAAACGCGGCGCGTACCCAGTGCGCTTGAGCTCTCTCAACATTTGCTCGAGTTGCGAGTGCGTGCGCGAACAGATGAAAATCTTTGGAGTCGTACCTACCCCACCCTCATTCGCCGGAAGAAATCGATCATCGCTCGAGCGCCAACCCTCTCCGGTTTCGATCGCGACATCTTTTTTACCAGCTTTCACAGCCGTCAAGTACTTCTGCCTCGCGACTTCGTACTTTCTTCGCTCGAGCACGAGCTTGGTCGCCGCCGAATGCGTCCGCCGACGCTCCTCCTCTTGCCACGCCAACGCCCCACACAACAACGCCAACGTCTTACCAGTGCCCGTCGGAGATTCAATCATCGCGTTCTCTTGGTTATTCAACGCCCGAATCATGCTCGACATCGCCATCATTTGCGCCGGATGCGGTTTTATATCCGCCGGAAACTTCACCGACACCCCACCGATCGATCTCGTCGTAAACTCTCGCTCATCCTTTTCAAACTTCAAATCAATCCATTTTCTCTTCCCTCGTCGCCCGCTTCCTCGCATCTTATTCGTCTCTAAATCGTCGTCGTCCTCGTCGTCGCCGAGCGTCTCGTCGTCGTCATCCGCTTCGCTCTTCTTGGACGTGAAATACGTCTTGATCGAACGTTCCGGTTCGTATCGTCGTCCCCGACCCACGGACGGAGACGCATCGCTGGTTCTATCGCGCGCGCGACGCGCGTCCGACGGTGCGTCGTCGGCGTCGTCGGCGTCGTCGTCGACGCGGATCGAATCATCACCGGCGTCTCTGCGTTTCAAACGAGACGCGTCGACGGGCGAGACTTCGTCGTTCACGGCATCGCGCGCGTCGTTCGCGCCGACCGGCGATGCGTCGTCCATCGCGCGTCGACGGCGCGCGCGGGGGCGGATGCGAATCCGCGATCCGCGACGCGCGTCGGTGTGTGATGATGATGATTGCTTTCGATGCCTCAGCGACAGCTGCGTTTCAAAAGTGTCAAAATTGAAGAAATTTCATCCGGGCGCGCGCGTTGGTTGCGAACGACGACGACGACGAGGTGCGTTTGAAAAAGAAGTGTCAAAATTGAAGAAATTTCGTCACGACGATTCATCGATGACGACGACGAGTTTACCGACGACGCGACGCCCGCGAAGGGCGTTGAAACCTTTGTCGACGCCGGCTTGAGTGAACGGAAGCGCTTCGGCGACGGTCGGGATGACTCGGCCGGCGACGTATTCAGCGGCGAGGTGTCTGAGCTGACGCTCGCAGCCGCGAAAGTAAATCCAACTGAGACAATTCGAACGCGTGAAGGGTGGATTGATGCCGGTGAAACGCTTGATGTGCGCCCAGGCCCACGTCGTCGGTTTCCCGCCGAATGTGACGTACCGCGCGCCGGGGGCCATGAGATCCGCGGCGAGGATGCGCTCGGGGTATCGACACTCGAAATCTGCCGGGAGATTTGAGGTGACGCAATCGAGGACGAGATTGAATCGCCGACCGCCGAGGGCATCGACAAGCGCGCGCTCGAGTGGGGCGTTTGGGTCGTCGTACGGAACGGCGACGACGCCCGGCGCGAGCGATTTTACAAACGCACAATTTTTGGACGAACACACGGCAAAGACTTCGCCGCCCTCGGACGTACAAATCTGCGTTGCGATGTGCCCCACGCCCCCGGACGCACCGATGACGAGCACGGGCGAAGGACACCCCGAACGAACGACGTGAATGCGATCGAGCGTTTGACACACCGTCACGCCGACGAGCCCGATCGCCGCGGCGTCGCGATGCGGCATATCCGGCGGTTTCGCGCACATTTGATCCACGGGAACCTCAACAAACTGCGCCAACGCCCCCGCGCACGGCGGCGCGCACCCAAAAACCTCATCTCCGGGCGTGAACCCGGCGTCCGGATCGCACGCGACGACTTGGCCAGAAAAATCAAACCCAACCCCACGCCCCTCAACCGCGCGAAGGATCGCCCCGCGCGTCCACGGCGGACACTTATCCTCATACAACGCCTTGGCGTCCACCGGATTCAACCCGGCGACGCGCACGCGCACGATCGCCATCGGTCGGCGACTCTTTACAGATTTCTTCTTCTTCATCGCGCCGTCACAAAAAATCCTCAAGCCATCCTTCGCGTCGTCATCGTCTCGCAGCGCGTTCTCCAATCGCTTCGACGCGTCGCACTCCCGCAGCGTCACCCCGCTCTCCGTCCGTCGCGCGTAACGCGCTCGCGCGTACCGCATGCTCCGTCGCGCGTCGTCGAGTGTCGAGTGTCATCGGGTGAGATGAATCGTCACACGGACCCGTACACACGGTAGGTCCCAGTTGTAAAAGTCTCACTTTTTTCAAATTTCGATTCGTTCCCGTCCGTCGCGTCGCTGACGACGCGCACACGCGGACGCGCGACGGCGACGGCGACGGCG
>Ga0255780_10003351_pt1 | contig 14001 bp, 12 predicted proteins | sample 071ome_32_FD_179978 | JGI IMG/M metagenome (GOLD analysis project Ga0255780, IMG submission 179978) | Coastal salt marsh microbial communities from the Groves Creek Marsh, Skidaway Island, Georgia - 071405AT metaG (version 2) | ecosystem: Environmental > Aquatic > Marine > Intertidal zone >... | reverse complement strand
GCATCAACGCTCCATCACGAATCATTGCCTTCTTCTCCAGTAGAGATTTTCGGGACTCAAGTGAATTGGCTTTCAGAAAGTCACAACCACCACTCTTGTTCTAGCCGAGTTGAACAGCCTTTTCCTGCGCTTCAAGCGCTAGCCGACAGACGGTGAAGCAGTGCTCATGAGTCATCGTGAATTCTGTACGATTCTGAACATCATTTAGGAATTGTTCAAAGTAAGTGATCGGGACATCACTGCAGTCGATCCGTTCGTAATGGTCTTGATTGACAAGCATCAGATGGTCTTTTCCTTCCTCGCCCAGAATATCGATGTACTTCCGCAACTCCAGGTATCCTTCTGTTCCCTGGATGAAGAGCCGACCGTCTCCCCAGGTGGGCAGCGCATCCGGCGTATACCAGTCCACTCGGATAAAGCCATTGGCGGTTGGGCTGCGAAGAACGATTTCTCCAAAGTCTTCAAACTCGGGCAAGGTAGGATTTGCGTAGTTTCCAACAGAACTTGCTGCTATTTCTGCATCCTTGGATCCGGTTAGCCAAAGAAATTGGTCAATCTGGTGCGAAGCGATATCAATCAGAATCCCTCCATACTGGGCCTTTTCGTAGAACCAGGGTCTGCGTAAATGGGAGTTGTGACGATGAGGTCCCAGTCCCAAGGTTTGAACCACCTTTCCGATCGCACCCTGCTCAATCAACTCCTTGGCCTTCAGTGTTGCAGGAACTTCGAAATGTTCAGAAAAATCTATGCTGTAACGAGCGCCAGTCTCTTCACGAACCTGCATTACGGCCCGTAGCTGCTCCTGAGTAATCACACCTGGTTTGTCGACCATCACATCCTTGCCGTGGCGCATAGCCTGGATACAGATTTCTGCTCGCTCCACAGGAATGCCGGCGCATACGATCAACTGGATGTCCTCACGCTGATAGAGAAGTTCTGGGGACTCGAAACGAGGTACATCAGGAAATCGGCGAGTGAAGCCTTCCAAGGGCTCTGCCTCATCTCGAGTGTAGTAACCAACGCACTTGGCACCAGCAGCCAGCAGACCCTCCGTCATTCCATAGATGTGGCGATGGTCCAAGCCCACGCAGGCAAACTGAATCATAAGATCAACCTTTCAATAAGATTTGTTCATATCCGCAGCATCAACAGCAACGGTGACAGTTTCTTTCCGATAGTTGCTGTTGGCGATTCTCTGTTCCAGATGGGCCCAGTACTGATCCCCATCTAGGGGCATCGGGATGCTCTGATTTTCGAAGGTGGAGAGGAGCATCGCATTGGCCAACTCTACGCTGTGAATGCCCTCTATTGCGGGAGCCAGTAGGGGAGTTTGATCCAATACGTTATCCACAAAATTCTGCAAAATCTCACGATGCTGTCCACCTTTCCCATCAATCGGGATCTTCACTTCTTCGACTGTGGGCTTGCCAAAGGGTTGGTCTGTGTTGCGGCAAAATTCTGAGATTGGAACGCCATTCTTGAGTAGGCGTAATCCGCTTTCATCCGCAATGACGGTTCCGTTTTCTGCAACAATTTCCAAGCGATTGGTCCCCGGCGTTTCTCCGGTGGTTGTGATGAAGCTACACGTGGCTCCATTTTCATAGGTCAGCAAGGCAGTCACATCATCTTCGACTTCAATGTCGTGCCATTGACCAAATCGACACTGAGCCCAAACTTCAGTTGGCGTTCCAAAAAGCCACCAGAGCAGATCCAGTTGGTGTGGGCACTGGTTTAACAGCACTCCTCCTCCTTCTCCTCGCCAAGTTGCTCGCCAGCCACCACTACGATAGTAGATGTCTGGCCGGAACCAATCGGTAATGATCCAACTCATTCGCCTCAACTCTCCCAACTCTCCATTGCGGATCAGCTGACGAATTCGTTGATAGCGTGGGTCCGTCCGTTGGTTGAACATGGCACAGAAGACCTGCTCTTTTTGGGGACGCTGCTCATAGGCGTTGATCAACTGCTGGCAGGCGTTCTTGTGCACAGCAATCGGCTTTTCCACCAACAGGTGTAGGCCCCTCTTCAGCGCGGCTTCACCAATCGTGGAATGATCATAATGAGGGGTCGCAATGACCAGGGCTTCAATCAATCCAGATTCAATCATCTCCAGGCTGTCAGAGAAGCGAGGTATCTCCGGAGAAAGTTTGCTGAGTCGAGCTGGATCCACATCACAAACCGCAGTGACTTCTGCTCGTTGAACAAATTGCTGAGTGATGGAGTGGTAGTGCTGGGTCCCCATATTGCCGAGACCGACTATCCCAAACTTGAGTGGCTTCATTGGCTTGTTTTGTCAGGAGGAAGTTTTTGGGGAACAGGACTGATGTGTACGGTGAACTCTTCAAGTCGTGAACAACTGTGGGTAGCTAATTTCTGGCTCAGCGATGTTTTTTGTATACCCGTTCATATAGCAGACACTGAGTGCCCTGCGAGGTGAGGAGGTTCGGTTCTTGTCGGAGGCATGCAGCAGATGGTTGTGCAACACGACCAAATCTCCAGGTTTCACAAGAATTGGTACGACATCCTCCGCTGGTGCATGTTCGATGGCTTGGACCTCTGTTAAGAATCCTGAGGAATGCTCGGGATTGATCAAGCCTTTGCGGTGGGATCTACGAATGATCTGAACACACCCATTTTCAAGGGTCGCCTCATCCAATGGAATCCAAACCGTCAGCAGTGGATCTTGGTCCAGAAAATTCCAGCGATCCTGGTGCCAGGGTAACCACGTCCCTTTGCCAGCCGCCTTGTTCATGAACATTGTCCGAAAGGAAGTAATCGGCAGGTTTGGTCCGTAAACTCGCTCACAGAGTTGAACAAAAAAAGAGGACGTAATGAAATCAAGGAAGCGTTGATCCGCCTCCAAGCCCTGAATTTTACGATAATCCAGAGTCGCTCCCTGAAAGCCATTGCCTCCCCAACTCAGATCTTCGTACTTCCCAGAATCCGTATCGAGTTGCATCCAGATCTGCTCGTAGTCAACATCCGCAGTGCCCAGCATGATTTGATCGATGCGTTCCTGCAGGCTTGCTATTTCTGCTCTCTCAAAAAACTGAGGAAGAATGAAATAGCCTTCTTCTTCGAAGAGTTGAAAACATTGGTCCAGATCAATCATATGTCATTTGATGAATAGGTTTATCTTTGAGAAATCATAAATTTGCAGCAGAGAAAGAAACACCATCCGACTCACGAAAAAGGTGACATTCAGTTGCAGGAAAACTAATTCCCACCTGCTGTCCTCTTCGAACGTCTGCCTGACTCGAAAGGTGCACTGTTAGTTTTTCCTGATTTGCCAACTCAACATACAGATAAGTGATGGAACCAAGTTGCTCGAAGTTTCGTACGGTACCATGGAGTTCCCCTTCATTTTTTAAATCGATGTGAATCGATTCCGGCCTTATTCCCAGACTAATCTCTCCTCGAAAATCTACTTGATTCGATAACTCTAGATCCATTTGTATTCCACAATTTAGATGGAGCTTTGCGGAAGAATCTTGGACTTCAGCAGTACCACCTAAAAAATTGATTCTAGGGGAACCAATAAAACCAGCTACAAATTTATTCACTGGGTGATTGTAAAGTTCCAGAGGAGCACCAATTTGTTCGATTCGCCCTTGGTTCAAAACCACAATGCGATCAGCCATCGTCATTGCTTCTACCTGATCGTGTGTGACATAGATCATCGTGTTGCCCAGTCGCTCGTGCAGGCTGGATATCTCCACGCGCATCTGAACCCGCAATTCGGCATCTAGATTGGAAAGTGGTTCATCAAAGAGGAAGATCCGAGGTTTTCTGACAATCGCTCTGCCAATGGCTACCCTTTGACGCTGTCCGCCGGAGAGTTGACCTGGACGTCGTTGAAGAAGCCCATCAATCTGGAGTAAGCGCGATGCATCCTGCACCCTCTTCTCAATTTCTGCTTTTTCCACTCTTAAATTTTCCAAACCAAACGAAAGGTTTTTGAAGACCGTCATGTGAGGATAAAGTGCATAAGATTGAAAAACCATGGCAAGGCCTCGATCAGAGGCGGGCACATCATTTACTCTAACACCATCCAACTTCATGTCGCCTGATGTGGGATCTTCCAGACCAGCAATCAAGCGTAAAAGTGTTGACTTTCCACATCCTGAAGGCCCAACAAAAACAATGAATTCTCCCTCTTCAATAGTGAGATTGACACCGTGAATCACCTCAACTGGACCAAACGCCTTTTTGATATTGTGAAGTTCCAATGCCTTGGATTTGCTCATTTCAGACCTGTTGAGGCGATCCCTGTTGTAATGAATCGTTGCATGTATACAAAAACCGCCGTGACCGGTAATAGAGAGACCACTGTCATAGCAAGAATATAGTGATAATCAGTGCTGTACTGCCCTGAAAATGCGGTTAAGCCAATTTGCAGCGTGTGTTGCTCCGGATCAGAAATCAACACAATCAACGGCCACAAGAAGTCATTCCAGCGCCAAATGACCGAGAGTATTGCAAGCACTGCCAAGGCAGGTAAGGAAAGTGGCATGATGATACGCCAGAAAATTTTCCACTCGGAAGCAGCATCCATTCTGGCTGCCTCCAGTAGTTCATCTGGAATGGTCAACATGTATTGCCGCAACAAAAAGACGCCTGTCGGAGTTGCTGCTGCTGGAATGATGACTCCCCACAAAGAACCAAAAATCCCGAGCATCCATACCACGAAAAAGAGTGAAACCAGAATGATGGTGGAGGGAATCAACAGGGTGGAGATGATCAGTACAGTGAAGGCCATCCTTCCACGAAAGCGATATTTCGACAAAGCAAAGGCTGCCATTGCATTGATGAGCAGAGTAATCAGCGTAGCCATCGCTGTGACGAAAATCGTATTGTACAGATATCGGAAAAAATAAAAATTCCGCTGACCTTTTTGTTGTAGCAGAGGATCCAGGTAATTCTCTGTGGCAATTCTCAGCGTTTCCTTTGGCACTAACTCTTCCCGAGGAGCTTCCAGTTCCTTTGTAGGGTCATCAAAAGTGGCTACATTCGTGATTTTTCTTGTAGGACCAGTCTTGAAAACATCCACTTCAGTCGAATCCGGTTTTTTCCAAATATAAACTGGCTTCAAACCAGCCTCTTCTACTTCTAGTTCGACCTGGCTGTAGGGTAAAACCCTAGTATCGAATCGATCCAGAGCCTCCTTGGATTTTAATGAACTTAGGAAAGCCCAAAGCACCGGAATAACAATCAGAGCAACCCCAAACAAGAGATACCCGTAAACAAGGATATCCGCTAAGCCAATCCGTTTACTACCGTCGAAGCTACCACGAGTTCGAGTTAGAAAATTAATCAATTGGGACATAACTTTCCTAAACTCCCGATTGCCGACGGGTGAAATACAATTGGAAGAAGGTAAAGACCGCGATCACCAAAGCCATCAATACGGATGCTGCTGCTGCTTCACCAAAATTTCCCTGATCATCGGAGAAAGCAACTTCCACGATGTTCTGGACAATCATAAAAGTTTCCCTACCGGGCCCTCCTCCAGTCAGCAAATAGACTTCATCAAAAATTTGGAAACTCTTGATCAGAGACAGCACAAACACCACAATAAAGGTAGGCATTAACAGCGGCAGGGTAATCTTCCAAAATACTCTTATGGGACGAGCCGCATCCATCTTAGCTGCCTCGTACAAGTCAGGTGGAATGGCTTGTAAGCCTGCCAAAAGGATTAACATGTAGTAACCCATGTGAGACCAACAATAGACAAAAACAATCCAGAAAAACGGCCAACTTGTGCGAGGTGTGACCAGCCAATTGATCGGTCTAAACCTACCAAGATCAAAAACAGCGTCAAATTGAATGGTTAGTAACAATGCTCCAGCAACAGCGGCTAGACCCCAGTAGATCCAAACTGTCTTCTGACTTTCCTGGATCACAAAGAACAGCAAGAGTCCAACACAACCCAGGCCCAGTAATAGATTAAGTGGCAGATCGGTTTCTCCTAGCATTCCTACCGGATTTGCCCAGATCATCACACAAATAAACAAACCTCCAAATGCCGAACTCCACGCTAGGGAAGGTGTTGCTTCACTACGTAAGGCACGTTCCATCGTCAGAATCAGCAAAATGCCAACAATAACTGTCATTGCGATATCAAATCCAGCCATTCCAGCCAGTTCTTGAATGGATTGATTACCTTCAGCAAGCATTACATTCAAAGCACCTTTTCGATGCAGTACCCATTGCCAAATATTGGCAATTACAACAGGAGAGAGCATGACTGGATAAAAAAACATTGCTCGCCACAATCCACGTCCTGTCATCGCCTTGTTTACAACCAATGCAGTCAACAAGGCCACCACACAAAGGATTGGTACCTGAAAAAAAATAAATAGCAGTGTATTGAACAGGCTTTGCCAGAAATTATATCCCGCATTTGGGCAAGTTTTGGGCTCTAAGATGCTGTCACAATCAAAAATTTGATTATAGTTCTCAAATCCAACGAAGGGCCGTTCAAAGATTGAGATGGAATCACCGCTTGTGAAGGAGACATAAAAATTCAGTAAGACCGGCAGGAAAGTGAATACACCAAAGAGAACCATGTTGGGTAACAAGAACGCATAAGGTACTCCTTTACGTCCCCAGATACGCTGTGCAAGATCAACAGGGAATCCCAGCAGATCAATAAGGAAACTAGGAATCTGGTACCACCGGTAACGGCGAGATTTCAGAGTCCAAATGGTTCCACCACCAAGCCAGAGAATGGCGATGACCCAGAGTATGTAGCTTGAAACAGACATGAGATTTTGGCAGAGCAGGCCCAGAAGCTTCTAGGCCTGCATTGACTGAATTACTGGGTTTTGGCAGCAAGTTCCTGGCGGATCTTGTCGATACCTTCATCCAGTGAAAGCTCTCCGTTCATCACTGCGGAGAGATATTGGGTGGTGGCATTGAAGATCACGAAATTAAAGGAATTCCCCTGTAATTGATAGGCCTGAGGCGTGTCCTTTGCTGCCCGGGCAGCACCAGCCGCAAATACATTCAGACCGTCCGAAATTGACTTGGTGGCCCCAAATTTCGCATAGTCAATGCCCTCGTTCTGAACCCTGGAATTAGCTGGAATCGCAAAGATTCGGCTGTAGTATTCCTTGGCATTTTCATATTGCCCGATCCAGGCAACAAACTTTGCCGCAGCTTCCGGATGTTTACTTGTATTGAAGGCTACTAGACCGGCTCCACCCGGCATAATCCCACAACCAGCCGGTCCACAGGGTACCGGTACCACTCTCCACTCAAATTTATCCCCTACGTTCTTCTCCACGTTGGCCACATTCCAAGAACCCGACATGTAGAATGGCACATCTTGATTGAAGAACATTTCATTGCCATTGGCATACTTTGATCCTGATACAGCAGGCCAGATATCCGGCGGCATCAACCCATCCTGGTGCCATTTTACCATCCGCTCTGAAAAGTCTCGGAAACCTGAATCGACAATCAGCTTCCCATTCGCATCAAAATACTTCGCGCCATAGGACATCGCTGGACCAGCCATTCGGTGACCAGATCTATCCATAACCATTGCTCCATAGCTGCCGGTCTTTTCCATGACTTGACTGGTAGCCTCTGCCCAGTCATCCCATGTTGAGCCAGGGCCTGGAATATCAACTCCTGCCTCTTCGAACATGGTCACATTGATGTATGGGCCTGTTACTGTCATTTCTGAATGGAAACTATAGATACCACCTGGCTTACCAGCTCGATACCAAGGAAGTACGGCACCGTACATGGATTCCCAATCCGCAGCATTCACATAAGGAGTCAGGTCGATGTAGTAGGGGTTGAGTCCACCCAGATTGGTAATCTTGCCGATATCGGGACCACCCCCTGCTTGAAGTTGTGATTCTAGCTGTTCTCGAATCACGTTGTAGCCAACCACGTTCATCTTAATACTAACACCTGGGTTGGCTTGCTCGTATCGGTCAATAAAGTCCTGTAAGACCTCAACTTCTTTACCATCTGAATTGAGCATGAATGAGAGTTCCTGAGCTTGTGCAGCCAAGCTCATAGATACAATCAAACCTGTGGAAACCAAGGCACTCAGAATTTTCTTTGCGAAATATTTCATCTCTAATCCTCTTCTGCGAGAGTGAATCGACGATCGGATGCCCGAAGAAATTGATCTACGGACTTAGGCAATAGACTATGTGATCAGCGTCTACTTCATAGGCAATTTCGTAGGTTGTAGTTTCAGTTTTGAGACACTTGCTCCAGGAAACTAAGCACCTGCTGGTGTGAGTACTCAGTTTCAAAGTGTCCGGTTTCAGTAATCAAAAGCTGCCAACTTTCAGGCTGGCCAGCAGCGTCCGCCTGCGAACGCATGGTTTGATCAAGGCTTTGTACACCTTCAATCGGAGTGAGGCCGTCATGACGCCCTACCACACAGAGTCGAGGCCGAGGAAGCGTCAAGTGATTGAGTTCCTCCGCAGAGAAATGCTTCAAAAGCGCTGGCACATAGTAATAGATCCCGTGCCTATCCAAGTTCTGCTGGGTTATCAAAGACTCATACTCAGCAAGACTACAGAGATCAATACAAGCACGAATTCTTGGTTCCAGAGCAGTACTCCAAAGAGCCATCGTACCCCCCATTGAAATGCCCATACTGACGATCGAGTCTGCTTGGACATCCTCCCTGGCAGCCAGGTAATCAAAGGCTTTGAGAGTATCAAAGACCATCATTCCCCAGAGAACTTTTCCTCTCCAGAGCAACTCTTTGAATACTGCTGACTCGGTACGTCCCTGCCGCTCCCCAAAACACCAGGCATCGATCGAGAGCACGGCGTAACCACGTTTTGTCAACTCTGCACCATAGGCATGACGCAACGCATCTCGACCTTCCAACAACTCTGTCTTGCCCAAGGTATAATCACCACCATGTGCGTGATTGTAGAGTACCGCCGGAAAGGGACCTTTTCCCTGGAGAGGCCTCAGGAAAACTCCAGGAATCGGCTCCATCTCATTCCACTCGAACAACCAGTCTTCCTGAATAAAGCCATCCTGTTCCGTCTCACGAACAAGGGTCGCTTTCGATGGAGCATCTCTGTCCGGTAGGTCTCCTAGCAAAGCCCAGAGCTTACTCCGCTGCGCTTGCTGGTGTGCTGGCGAGATAGATTTTAGGACGTTGGGCATCAAACCTTGGTAAGCAAAACTTTAGGGGTACTCACAAACCCGATAGGAGTGAATTTGCGCATCGAAGACTTGCATCAGAATAGCAAGTTTTCAAGTTGTTCGATTGATTTAGATGTAATTTTGAAATCTTACGACGATAAATACGAATTGGTGGAGCCTTTCGCTCCCTAAGAATAAATCTTGGCAGGGGAAGGCTCTAGCAAGTTTGAAGAACCTTCAACAATCTTGGATGGAACTAGCTGAGGATCAATTGAGGCGTTTGCCTGATTGGCTACTGAAAAGGTGCAGTTTTTCTGAAATCACAGAAACCGTAATGTTCTCACCGACCTTGTGACCACTGCCCCCTGGGCGGCGTATTCGGTAATCCAATCCAGTAGGACTGACACAGTAGAGCAATTCATCTGAACCCAACTCCTCGACAAGGTCGATCTGCAAACTCATCTTGGCGGTTGACTCGAGAACAAAGTCTTCTGGACGAATGCCTACCTTCACGGGCTGGTCCGAAATCTGTGAGAAACCGGGAAGTTCAAAGCCATCCACATGGAGTGATCCCGCTTTAACTTCTCCAGAAACAAGGTTGATTCTGGGGGATCCAATGAAGGACGCGACGAATTCGGAGGCTGGCTTGCTATAAACCTCCATCGGTGTGCCGATTTGCTCCAATTCTCCATTATTCAGAACTGCCAGGCGGTCTCCGACTGTCATCGCTTCAATCTGATCGTGCGTAACAAAGATCGAAGTCACTCGGAGTTGCCTTTGCAACTTGCGGATATCCACCCGCATCTGTGCCCGTAATTGAGCATCCAGGTTGGAGAGGGGTTCATCAAAAAGGAACAATTTGGGTTCCCGAACAATCGCTCTACCCATTGCGACACGCTGACGCTGTCCACCAGACAGCTGCGCTGGTTTGCGCTCCAATAATTCATCTAACTGAAGCATCCGAGCCGCTTCAACCACACGCCGGTCAATCTCTGCCTTGGGGACCTTTCGGTTCTGGAGAGCGTAGGACATATTGCGACGAACCGTCATGTGCGGATAGAGCGCGTAGTTCTGGAAAACCATCGCAACATCTCGATGAGCAGGCTCTACGTCATTGATCCGAGATCCGTCCAACATTAGGTCTCCAGAAGTAATTTCTTCTAGGCCTGCGATCATTCTCAGCAACGTTGACTTTCCACAACCAGATGGTCCTACGAAAACTGTCAATTCTCCATCAAGAATCTCCAGATCGATTCCCCGCACCGCATGGGTGCCGTTAGCATAGGTTTTTTGCAAACTATTGAGGGTGAGGGTCGTCATTTATCGCTCTCGAGAAGGCCCTTGATGAACCAGCGTTGGAAGAGAATTACAATCAGTACAGGGGGAACCAGAGCGAGGATTGCCAGAGCAAAACCGCGGTTGTATTCGGGTAGTCGGTTGCCATCAATTGTCTGCATCACGGACTTGATGCCCAGCACGATTGTGCTGTAGCTCTCATCAGTAGTCATCAACAGAGGCCACAGATATTGGTTCCAGCCAACCACAAACATGATGATGAAGAGGGCCGCCATCATCGTTCGAGACAAGGGCATCAGAATGTCAATGAAGAATTTCCAAGCTCCGGCACCATCCAACTTCGCGGCTTCCAGTAGTTCATCTGGGACTGATCGGAAGAACTGGCGGAAATAGAACGTTCCTGTGGCTGAGGCGATTAGTGGAATGATTAGACCTGAATAGGAATTGAGCATTCCCAGATCTGCTACGACCTTGTAAGAAGGAATGATCCGGACTTCTAACGGAAGTAGTAAAGTGGTGAAGATGATCCAGAAAAGCAGAGTTCCTAGCGGAAATCGAAAGTAGACAATGGCGTAGGCGGCAGTCATCGAGACGATGATCTTGCCAACTGCAAATCCTACCCCAAGGATCATGCTGTTGAGCATCATCATCGAAGCGGTTACCTGCTGTGTGAAGCCTTTTTTCTCTGTCAGTACCCCCAGATAGGTTTCAAAAAACTGATCACTCAACCCCAACTGCATTCCATCACGAATAATCGTGGCAGGATCATGAGTTGAAGAAGCGAAAACCATCCACAGGGGTAGTGCTAAAAACGCGACACCCAGGATGAGCAGCAGGTGATTCAATAATTGGTAGCGAACCCAAAGTACCTTCATAATCAGTAATGAATCTTCTTTTCAAGGTAACGAAACTGGACCACTGTAAGGGCGAGTACAAAAAGCATTAAAACTACTGACTGAGCCGATGAACCTCCCAAGTCGGCACCCTTGAATCCATCTACATAGACCTTGTAGACCAAACTCGCTGCACCAGCTGGTGGACCAAAGGGGAAGACCGTATCAATAATGGCGAAAGTCTCAAAGAAAGCGTAACTGAAGTTAATCACCATCAGGAAGAACAGTGTCGGAGCAAGCAAGGGGAACGTCACGCTCCAGAAGCGACTGAATCCACTTGGATTGTCAATTCGTGAGGCTTCTAATACGGATCGTGGGATAGACTGCAAGCCTGCCAACAGGAAAATGAAGTTTACGCTCACCTGCCGCCACACAGCACCAGAGGTGATAACGACCCAGGCGTCGATTGAATCTAAGGCTGGCTCAAACCAGGGTGGTTCACCATCTGGGTTCAGCAAGTCATAGATTGGTCCAATTTGAGGACTGAAGAGGAAACGGGCAACCAAGCCTGCAACAGCTGGAGCAATGGCGTAAGCCCAAGTGATCAATGGACGATAGGTTCCTCCACCACGCAATAATCCATCCACCTGGACCGCCAGCAACATCGCCAATCCAAGGGATAGGAAGGTCACACTCAGCGAGAAAATCAAGGTAGCGATCAGCGTTCCCACATATTCAGGGTCTTCAAAGATCGTCTGATAATTTTCAAACCAGACAAACTCATTGGAGAGTCCCCAGGGATCCTCAAGGTAGAAGGAGAGTTGGATCGCCTCAAAGGAAGGCCAAAGGAAAAAGACTGCAATGATCGCAATCTGCGGCAAGACAAACAGGTAGGGAATCGGGGAGTGAGAGAAGGTAACGCGTTTCAAGTTATTGTCTTTTTAGAACCGGACCCAGAGTGGGCCCGGTATGATAGAAAGGATTAGTTGTAGGTACGGGCAAACTTGACGAGCAATTTGTTCGCACCATCTTCAATGTTGGCTAAGGCAGTCTTTGCATCCTGCTTGCCAGCGAAGAGCTTGTCGTATTCCTCATACATCACCTCACGCACCTGGACGTAGAAGCCCAACTGGTAGCCCTTGGAATGGTCACCACCAGGGAGGTTCAGTTGAAGGATTCCGATCTCTGCATCGGGATTGTCCTTGTAATACCCCTCACTCTTAGCCAATTCATATGCAGCGTTGGTGATCGCTACATAACCAGTTTCCCGGTGCCACATGAACTGAACTTCTGGCTTGGTCAGGTACTCAAAGAAGTTAGCAACACCTTTGTATTCGGCATCGCTATGACCAGACATTGCGAACAGTGCAGCACCACCGATGAAGGTGTTGGTCGGCTTGTTCGTAACCGCATGCCAGTAGGGCAGGTAGGTTGTTCCAAATGGGAACTTCGCAGTGTTCTTCAGTCCACCGAAGGAACCAGATGAACCCAGCCAGATGCCAACTTCCTGATTCACAAAACCGTTCTGGTTATCACCCCAGGCTCGGCCATAGTACTTGTAGAAGCCCTTGTCTTGCCATTCCTTCAACTTTGACCAGTGAGTCACCATTCCTGGATTGTTGTAAAGAATTTTGGTCTCCAAACCACCGAAGCCGTTATTGTTGGTAGCCATTGGCAGGTTGTGACGAGAGTGGAAATTCTCTGAGAAAATCCAAGGACTGTGGGACTGAGCCAATGGCACATAGCCAGCGTCTTTGAGCGCCGGGGCCACTCGCATCTCAAAATCTTCCCAAGTCGCTGGAGGCAGGGTCAAACCAGCTTTCTGGAAAGCATTCTTATTGTAATACATCACTGGTGTGGAGCTATTGAACGGCATTCCAACCATCTTGCCGCTGCTGTCCGCGTAGAAAGAGCGAACACCACTGATGTAGTTGTTGGCATCAAAGCCGACACCGTGCTTGGAGAGCAGATCCTGTACGGGGAAGACCGCTCCCTTTGCATTGATGATCGTAGCCGCACCAGCATCAAAGATCTGGATGATGTGTGGCTGCTGCTTCGCACGGAAAGCTGCAATTCCAGCGGTCATGGTGTCTTCATAACCACCTTTGTACACTGGGGTGAGCTTGTAGGTCGACTGAGATGCATTGTAGTCTCTGGCAATTCGATTCACGGTCTCGCCAAGAGCACCTTCCATCGCATGCCACCACTGAATTTCAGTTTGAGCCCATGCAGATGGGGTGAACACAACGAAGGTAGCCAGCAACACACTGGCTATCAAGTTACGGAATTTCATGGTCATCCTTATCTTCAAGCGGTTAAAAGCACTGACCAAGGTCAGGCACATCAAGAATGTCTGCTCCATTTCCTCAATTCTTTTGGGCTGCATCCAACTTAGTTTCAATTATTCTGATCAATTCAACCTGCTAATCAAAGAATTTTTCTCACAAAAATTCGATGACCCAGCTTCCTCCCATTGATCAAATTGATGCGATAGCCTCCCAAATAGGAACCGATTGCATTGGAGTCTACAAACGTGATCAAAGCGGGCAGATTCCAACAAATGATAATCAATTTTGCAAATGATTTTTTCCCCAAGCGACATTCTTCTGATTTTCCATTTTGAAAAATGGAGAGATTTTTAAAGAAATTCCAGAGGAAACATCGATAAGTTGATTGCCCAAAATCCAATTATAATTTGGCTTGGTTAGCAAATGATGAGAATTTGCCTACAAGTTAG
>Ga0255780_10003332_pt1 | contig 14035 bp, 14 predicted proteins | sample 071ome_32_FD_179978 | JGI IMG/M metagenome (GOLD analysis project Ga0255780, IMG submission 179978) | Coastal salt marsh microbial communities from the Groves Creek Marsh, Skidaway Island, Georgia - 071405AT metaG (version 2) | ecosystem: Environmental > Aquatic > Marine > Intertidal zone >... | reverse complement strand
TGTTTAGATATTCTACTACTTGCTCATTGCTTAATGTCAAAAGCCTTATACGAAAAAAGTTGCGTAATCGAATTCAATTGGAACTTTGTACTCATGTTTGCAATCGTCGCAAGTTACTTGATTGTCGGGTAACCTTCCTTGTTGATTTATATCTGTAATATATTTTTGTACTTGATCCCAGGTCTTTTTAGGTGCATTGTCTAAGAATTCATTAATATATCTAGTGTCAGTGACTTCTTCTCCGTCTACAACAACACTTTTTACGTTAGTTGCTACACTTGCTAGATTAATGTTGCTGACATCTTTGAAAATTTCTTTGAACTGTTTAAGTTTTTCATCTTCACTGAGAGTACTGCTGTTAATTGTTGCCATCATACGTTGCTCTTGGTACATCCTTTGTCCAGCATCGTTAGTTTGCTTGTAAGTCTGTGGCTTAAGGTAAACATCCATGCCATTTAATTGTAAAGGAGTGTGATAGTCTGGGCATCTTACTTGGTCAATAACTGAAGGTAAGTGCAGTTCAAAAGGACTTTCTTCTTTACATTTAGGACACGATGCAGTAAATTCCATGTTTTCACCGTAGCTGGCAATTCTGATTGCTATTAATAAAAAGTCTGTATCAACAGCAGGCATTTTCCAAGGATCTTTGATTTGTGGGCAACAACTTTTCATGACATCCACAACACTTTGCCCGTTCATTAGTGCGTCTGGTGTTTTAATTGTTAGTTCGTCTCTAGCGGTCATTGGATATACTGCTATTTGACCGTTTTCATCTAGCTCAATAGAACCTTCTGGCCAATATTCGCCTTTACTGGGCAAACTAACATAGAGAGCAGGTTGTCTAAAGAACTTTGATAATGGATTTGACATGCATTTTTCCTCGATAAATATTAGTACTATTTAAGATGGATCGTCATGGACATACAAGAAATATTAGCTCAACTTGCCCAAAGCAGTAACTCTGCCGCAATGGCGGCTCAACAGTTAGCCTCAACTCTACAGAGTACTAATCAATCTGCTGGCGGTGCTAGTGCTAGTATAAAGAATTTTAACAAAGGTGTTGGTCTCGTTACTGGCAAACTTAATCCATTAGCCGCTACCGTTAACGCAGTAGCACAGTCATTGATGGGCTACATGGGTGCGCAAATTCGTTTAACTAAGACCGTTCTTGATTTTCAGTCTCAGATTTATGACACTGAAGACACTTTAGCAAATATGACTACAGGGTTAGCTGAGTCTTTCAAAACCATGAAAGATATGGTCAGCAGTTCAGCTGGACCGTTTTTGGAACTTATAAAAGCAATTCCAGGGATTGGCGATATTGCTGGTGCAAGTGAAAAGATGATTTTAGAAGGTCTGCAAGTTATCGAATCGGCAAATAATCAAAGTATGAAGGTTATTACTGGCCAAACAAAAGCCATGCAAAATTTAAACGGCAACTTTGGTGTGTTGACAACCGATGTTTCCAAGTTTAGTCAAACAGCACGTGAAGCTGGAATGACTAGCGATCAGTTTAGTAGGATGCTAATAGATAATTCAAAGCCACTTAGCACAGTATTTGGTGGTGTACATAAAGCCTCTCAAAGACTAGGACAAGAATTATATAAACTCCATAGTCAAAGCAATGATGTACGAGATCAGTTTGTTGCACTAGGTATGTCCCCAGACGAAATGACGGCCGCTATGGTAGAATATGCTAACATGCAGAGAATTTTAACTAAAGGGCAACAACTTCAGCAAGGAGAACTTGCCGCTCAAACGTTAAAATATCAGCAAAATCTTAAATCTATCTCTGCTATTACCGGTCAAAATGCCAAAGAAATGCAGGCAGAAAGAGAAGCAAGGTTGAGAAATGCCGCTTTCATGGCTAAGATAGACGAGCTAAATGCCGCAGGAAAACATGCAGAAGCCGCCGCATTGCAAGAAGCAGTTGACGCCGCGGCAAAATTTGGTCCTGCACAAGAAGCATTGGCGATGGAAATTGCTGTTCATGGACATGCTGTATCAAAGACAAGTCACATGACGACTATGACTAATAAAGCATTGGCTGACACAACAAAGGCAAATATAGATGCCACTAAAGGATTCACTGGAACTGCTGAAGAAGCCGCAAAGATGAACCTAGAAGCCTACGACGCTAAGAAAGATGAGATTGACGCTGGTAGAGCTCAAATGCGAGAGTTGGCTAAACTGTCTAATCTTGGTGTAAACAGCGAGCTTGTGAGTGCTGTAGAGCAAACATACGTTGAAACACGAGATCACATCGACAAAACTGGAAATTTGGCGGCAGAGTTTGAAAGTACCATGGCGCAACTTAGAGATGCTCAGACTGAAGAAATTAAAGCAGTACAAGGTAGAACTAAAATTATAGCAGACGAATCACAACGTCAACAAGAAATGAGAGTTAGGGTTGAGAAAGATACTGAAGCAGTTGCAGATTCTGTGCTGAAAGTTGGCAGTGCTTTAACTCGAGTAGAAGAAGGGTTGATGGAGTCTAGACGTGGATTGATTCAAGACTTTCAAGAATTTACAAACAAATTTGCCGAAGGTGCAGTTAACGCAACACCTGAAAACATTTACAAACTTTTAAAAGATTTCTTTACATCGAGATTAGATAAAGAAAATGTAGCACAAAAAGAAGAAAAGATCAGTCAGGCGGCAACGATACAAATGACTCTTAACCCGGAGGATTCGGCGGCACTGCTAGAGTATGCGTCTGAATTGCAGAAAAAGAAAAAAACAGAACCAATAGGTCAATCAACCGACGGAGTAGCGTTCTCAGGAGCACTGGGAGGAATCGCTGTAGGTCCTAAAACAGGATACAGAGCATTATTACACGGTACAGAAGCAGTTGTTCCATTGCCAGATGGCAAGTCTATTCCTGTAAACTTTGATGCTGAACAACTATCTATGGCTATGAAAGAAGGCATGTCGGGCATGATGTCAGCGTCTGGTGGCGTAAACAACGAAGCACTTGAAGCTCTAATGCGACAAAGTGTTAGCCTAAACTCAGAAATACTAAAGACACTCAAACAAGGCAATGTAACTAATCACAAATTGGTTAGAGTAATGAGTTAATTGTCTTGACAACGCCCTTAACTAAATATACAATACACAAAAGATATCTAAATGGCTTGGAAAAAATACTTTAAAATAGCAACCGACGTAGACCCTGGTTATATCACAGAAGCAAGTAAAGCAAATCCTGGATATAGAAACTACCAGAGTCAATTACCTGAAGTCTATATTGGACACCCTAATCGTATTGAACGTTACACACAGTACGAGCAAATGGACATGGACTCAGAGGTCAATGCGGCATTAGACACTATTGCAGAGTTCTGTACACAAACTAACGTAGAGAACGGCACAGCATTTGACATTAATTTTAAAGACCAGCCCAGCGATAGCGAAATTAAAATTATTAAAGAACAACTACAAAACTGGTGTAGTTTAAATAAATTAGATCAGCGTATCTTTAAGATGTTTAGAAACGTTTTAAAGTATGGTGACCAAGTATTTGTAAGAGACCCAGAAACATTTGAAATGTACTGGGTGGAGATGAGTAAGGTTGTTAAAGTCATTGTTAATGAAAGCAATGGCAAAGAACCAGAGCAGTACGTAGTTAAGGATCTTAATCCTAACTTCCAAAACTTAACTGTATCCGCAGTTACAACTAGTGATGTGTACACTAATCACCCACAAGTAGGTGGTCCTAACGGTGCTTACATACAACCTAATGCACCATATGGCAGTGGCGGTAGCCGCTTTAGTAATGCACAAAACGAGTCTGTTATTGATGCAGAGCACGTTGTACACACTAGTCTGACAGAGGGTTTAGACGTCAATTGGCCCTTTGGAAATAGCATTTTAGAGAACATTTTTAAAGTCTTTAAGCAGAAAGAACTACTTGAAGACGCTATTATTATATACAGGGTACAAAGAGCTCCAGAACGTAGAGTGTTTTATGTTGACGTAGGTAATATGCCAAGTCACATGGCTATGGCGTTTGTTGAGCGTGTTAAAAACGAAATACACCAAAGACGTATCCCAACACAAACTGGTGGTGGTACCAATATGATGGACGCCACATACAATCCACTTAGTATTAACGAAGACTACTTCTTCCCACAAACAGCAGAAGGTCGTGGTAGCAAGGTAGAGACACTACCGGGCGGTACTAACTTAGGTGAGATTGACGATTTACGTTACTTCACAAACAAGTTGTTTAGAGGTCTGCGTATTCCTAGCAGTTATTTGCCGACAGGACCAGAAGATGGTTCACAGACTGTAAATGACGGTCGTGTTGGTACAGCATTAATTCAAGAGTGGCGCTTTAATCAATATTGTAAGCGTCTACAGCGTATGATTGTTGAAAAACTCGACGACGAGTTTAAAATGTTTATGCGTTGGCGTGGTATTAACGTAGACAATAGTTTATTTGATTTACGTTTTAATGAACCACAAAACTTCAGTAAGAACAGACAAGCAGAGTTAGATAACACACGTATTAGTGCATTTGCTAACTTGGAACCTGTTCCATATTTGAGTAAGCGTTTCTTACTACAGCGTTTCTTAGGACTTAGCGAAGAAGAAATGCGTGAAAACGAAGAGCTTTGGAAAGAAGAGAACAGTACAGATGCTGTTCCGGGTAGCGATGCAGGACTACGTAGTGTAGGTGTTACACCAGCAGGCATTGATGCAGACTTAGAAACTGCTGAACCTCCAGCGGCACCTGAAGAAGGTGGAGAAGCACCCGCAGATGCAGGAATGGCCCCTGTTGCACCAGAAGCGGCAGCCAGTCCAGTTCCGCCCGCCCAATAATAAATAATACTATTATGTTATTAACTGAATTCTTAAATAAACATGAAGACGAAAGTTATCCTAGTAATAACGACGATAAGAGCGTTTACAAACTAAGTGACTTGCGTAAAACTAGGCTCACATTGGCACAATTGAATAAGCTCAGAAATATAAGGGACGTTAAAAAAGTAGAAGCAGAAAAAAAGATAAAAGATATTAGGCAACAGTATAGGCCCGCACCACAGGCAGTTTAATTAGCAAAATGACTCCATGATTTGGCGTTTCTACGTCAAAACCACTCAAAAAACCATCATTTTGCAGGGTATTCCTGCACCTCCGTTAAATACTACTATAATACTACTATAGGAGTAACTTCGCATGAGTAAAAAGTACGAACAGTTGATTGAATATATCATCAACGATGAAGAGGACAAAGCAAAAGAACTCTTCCACGATATCGTAGTTGAAACAAGCCGTGACATCTACGAGAATCTAATTGACGAAGAAGATTTTGCAGAAGAAGAATCCATCGAAGATATGTCTGACGCTATCGAATCTGATGAAGAAGGTATCAGTGAAGAAGACGACGAGATGGACATGGAAATGCCTATGGACATGGGCGACGAAGAAGGTGAAGAGGAAGGTGAAGAAGCTGAAGAGGAAGAGCTCGAAGATAGAGTTATGGACTTGGAAGATGCTTTAGACGAACTCAAAGCTGAATTTGACGCTTTAATGGACGAAGAAGGCACAGAAGAAGAACACGATGACATGGAAATGGAATCTGTTGAAGAATCAGAAGAGACTGTTGAAGAAGACGCTGTTGAAGAATCAGAAGAAACAGTTGAAGAATCAGAAGAGACAGTTGAAGAATCAGAAGAAGAAGCTGAAGTTGTTAAAGAGTACGTTGACAAAGTTGCACAACCTAGCAACAACTCAGAGGCTTCTACAAGTCCAGTAGCTGGTAAGAACGACATGGGCGGTAAAGCAGTTGACCCAACAGGTGAAGAAAGCGGTAGCTCAACACCTAAGGTACAGCCAGGTAAGTCTTACAAAAACACAGCTGGTGGTAAAGCACCTTTAGAAAAAGCACCTGCCCCTAAAAAGGAAGGTTAATTAGAGGTTAACTGAGGATAAGCCAATGGCATTATTAAAAGAACACTTAACATTTGATGCGGCCCGTATGGTAACAGAAGGCTCTGAAGATGGTAAGGACTTGTTTATGAAGGGAATTTTCATTCAGGGTGGTGTTAAGAATGAAAATAAAAGAGTTTATCCTGTTTCAGAAATCTCTAATGCAGTTACTACTATTAATGAACAGATCAAGGGTGGCTACTCCGTTTTAGGCGAAGTAGATCATCCTGATGATCTGAAAATTAATTTAGATCGTGTTAGCCACATGATTACTGAAATGTGGATGGACGGACCAAACGGTTTTGGTAAACTTAAGTTACTTCCTACACCGATGGGTAACTTAGTTAAAACCATGTTAGAATCCGGCGTTAAACTTGGGGTTAGCTCTAGAGGCAGTGGTCAGGTCTCAGAGTCCACAGGCGACGTAAGTGATTTTGAAATAGTAACGGTGGATGTAGTTGCACAGCCTAGTGCTCCTAATGCATATCCAACAGCAGTATATGAAGGGCTGATGAATATGAAAGGTGGACACAAGGTTCTCGAGATGGCGGCTGATGCCAGTGCAAATCAAAAAGTACAAAAGTATTTAAAAGAGCAAGTAACACGCTTAATTAAAGACTTAAAAATTTAGGAGATCCGTATGTTAGAAGCAATCAAACCATTGCTAGATAGCGGAATTATTAACGAAGAAACAGAAACAGCAATTAATGAGGCTTGGGAAGCAAAACTTTCTGAAGCCAAAGAGACTGTACGTGCTGAACTTCGTGAGGAATTCGCACAACGCTATGAGCATGACAAGTCAGTCATGGTTGAGGCTTTAGACAAAATGGTCAACGAATCTTTATCTAAAGAACTTCAGGAATTCGCTGAAGACAAGAAGAGATTAGCAGAAGATAGAGTTAAGTACAACACTAAGATGTCTGAGACAGCAGATAAGTTCAAAGGTTTCTTAGTTGGTAAACTAACTGACGAACTCAAAGAGTTACGTGAGGACCGCAAAACAATGGCCGGTACAATGGCTAAAGTTGAGCAGTTCGTTATTCGTCAACTTGCTGAGGAAATCAAAGAGTTCGAGCAAGACAAGAGAGACGTTGTGGAAACAAAGGTCAAACTTGTTGCTGGTGCAAAAGAAAAGTTAGACGAACTTAAAACTAAATTCGTTGCTCGCTCATCTGCTTTAGTTAAAGAGGCAGTTGCTACAAATCTAGAGTCTGAGTTAACTCAACTCAAAGAAGACATCCAGACTGCTCGTGAGAACATGTTTGGACGTAGATTGTTTGAAGCATTCGCAAGTGAATTTGCTGGTACTCATTTAAATGAGAACAAGGAAATTAAGAAACTTCAAAGCATTATTGCTGAGAAGGATGAAAAACTTGCAGAAGCAACTCAAGCAAGTGAAGATGCTAAGAAATTAGTTGAATCAAAAGAGAGCGAAATTAAAGTGATTAAGGAATCTAGTGAGAGAAAAGAAACACTCAACGGATTGCTTAAGACATTAAACAAAGAGAAAGCCACTGTAATGAGTGACTTACTCGAATCTGTGCAAACTGAAAAACTTCAGTCTGCATTTGACAAGTATTTGCCAGCAGTTCTTAACAATTCAAAGATTGAACAAGCCGCAAAGCAAGTTCTTTCAGAGAATAAGAAAGAAGTAACTGGTGATAAAACTGCGAAAGACGCTGTAAAAGAAGATGGTACAAACATCATTCAGTTAAAGCGTTTAGCAGGGCTATAAATTAGTAAAACTATTAGGAGAAACTGAAATGTCAGATAATTTACTAGAAGGCCGTTGGGGTGAGACCAAAGATGCCCTGTTAGAAGGTTTACAAGGTTCTCGCCGTACAACAATGGCTTCTGTGTTAGAAAACACAAAGAAGCACTTGGTAGAATCCGCAACAGGCGGTGCAACAACTAGTGGTAACGTTGCTACTCTTAACAGAGTTATTCTTCCAGTAATTAGACGAGTTATGCCAACTGTTATCGCTAACGAAATCGTTGGTGTTCAGCCAATGACTGGTCCAGTTGCACAAATTCACACATTACGTGTACGTTATGCTGAAACAGCAACATCAACAGCATCTGCTCCGTTTGATACAGATACAGTTGCTGGTGACGAAGCTCTTTCACCATTCAAAATTGCTACAGCATATTCAGGTAGTTTAACTACTGGTCGTGCTGACAGCACAGCAACACTTGAAGGTTCACCAGGACGTAAGATTAACGTTCAGATCTTAAAGCAAGTTGTTGAAGCTAAGACCAGAAAGCTATCAGCTCGCTGGACATTTGAAGCCGCTCAAGACGCACAGTCAATGCACGGCTTAGATGTTGAAGCAGAAATTATGGCTGCTTTAGCTCAAGAAATTACTGTTGAAATCGACCAGGAAGTACTTGGTTCTTTAAGAAGCCTAGCCGCTACTGAAGAAACATACAACCAGGCAGCAGTTTCAGGTACAGCTACATACGTTGGTGACGAGCATGCCGCTCTTGCTGTTTTAATTAACAGAGTTGCTAACAAGATTGCTCAAAGAACAAGACGTGGTGCAGGTAACTGGGCAGTTGTTTCCCCAGCCGCATTAACAGTTCTTCAGAGCGCAACAACATCTGCATTTGCACGTACAACTGAAGGCACATTTGAAGCACCTACAAACACTAAGTTTGTTGGTACATTGAATGGTGCAATGAAAGTTTACGTTGATTCATATGCAAGCGACACAACAGCAGTTCTAGTTGGTTATAAGGGTTCAAGCGAAGCTGATGCAGCCGCTTTCTACTGCCCATATATTCCATTAATGAGCTCTGGTGTTGTTTTAGATCCAGCAACATTTGAACCAGTTGTAGGCTTTATGACCAGATACGGTTATGTTGAGCTTACAAACACAGCGTCATCTCTTGGTAACGCTGGTGATTATGTTGGTGAGATTGCAATGAGCAACCTTTCTTTCTCATAATTCATTATTTGAAAGCAATTTCCTGTTCGGAATGGGAAAACAAATTAGGGGTCGCAAGACCCCTTTTTTGTTGACTTTATATATAGGATAGTGTATAAATATATACACGTTCAGCTGTAAGGCCGGAAGTAGACTTCATTATTAGTCGAAGGAACGCATTATCATCGTTCATCTCGAAAGAGACGGAAGTAGGTAATGGTTACCGAAGGAACGCACCTAACTGTAAAAAGGAGGGTGTTAACATGACAATGTGGACTCGCTATTGTAGAGAGCAAGCACAGAAAGACTATCATAAGTCTCAACTGCTTAAAATCTTATTGTTACGTGCAATACACGAAACAGATAAGTGAACTTCAAGGGGCTGAAACGCCCCTTTTTTGTGACTAACATTTCTATAAATACTATTGTTCAGTAGTTAGGTAAAACTGACTTATGCTGTCCCAACAGCGTAGCGACTAGAACTCGCATTGGACTTCTTAACAAGGAGAAAACAAATGGGAAGACCTTTAAAATTAGCAGAAACAGTTGACGGCAACTTAAAAGTTCCTTCAGCAAACACATCAGGTACTATCGGTAATACAGCACTTAGTGGTTCTACACAGATCCAATTTACAGGTTACGTTACTGGTGGTTCAGCAAACACTGGTTATGCTTCTAAGCAAACAGGTAGCAAAACATTCAAAGTTACTACAAGTGACGGCACAGAAGATTTGTTATTAACAGCAGTTGCCAGCGGTAGTTTAGCCGCAGGACAATGCCAGTTAACAGCAACAGATAGCGCAGGTGGAACATACTATGTAAGTAAAATTACATCACGTTATGTTACACTAGTTCCTAATGACGGTACACAGTGGTCATCCGGTCAAAAAGCATTGTGGGTAGCAAGTGGTCCTTCATTGAACACTTCAGTTAGTATCCCAATGGCATAATAGTTAATTTTTTAACTACTAAAGGCTACAGTGATAATTACATTGTAGCCTTTTTTTATGACACCAATAGCATTTATTATCGGAAACGGACGCAGTAGATTAGACATAGACTTGGAAAGTCTAAGAGGTCGAGGCATGATCTACGGATGTAATGCCTTGTATAGAGACTTTACTCCCGATGTATTAATAGCAACAGACGGTGGTATAGCAAAAGAGATACAAGAATCTGGTTATGCAAAAACAAATAGATTTTATACACGTAGGCCTATAGAAGGATTGGGAGCGAAACCCATTGAACATAACTACGGTTGGTCAAGCGGACAAGTAGCCTTAAGTTATGCTTGCCATGCTAAACACAGTTACTTGTACATGATTGGATTTGATCTAGCAGGATTGAACGAACATCAAAAGTTCAATAATGTTTATGCAGATACCGATCACTATAAAAACTCAACAGAGAAACCAACGTTTTACGGTAACTGGTTAAAACAAATACATCAAACTGTAACAGAGTTTAAAAACAAGCGTTTTGTTAGAGTAATAGCAGAAGATGGCTATGAACCTCCTGAGCTTAAACCTTTAAAAAATATGCAACACATGTCTACAAACGAATTTAAAACCGTGCTAAATACATTGAAATAGGTAAAAAAGAATGGCTACAACTAAACGTGTTTCCGGTGATTATAACATAAGTTCAGTAGATGCTAGTACAGACAATGTTGTCATTACTACGCATACTGTCACGGTAAATGGCAACTTAACGGTTACAGGTAATACAACATCTGTTGAAACAACAAATACCGAAATCACTGATTCTGTTATTACACTTAATAAAGGCGAATCGGGCGCAGGTGTAACTACAACGTACTCAGGATTTGAAGTGGATCGTGGTAGTGCAAATGACGTAGCAATACGTTGGAATGAAACATCCGATATTTGGGAATTAACAACTGATGGTGTAACATACACTGAAATTACTACATCATCTGGAGCAGGTATCAGCGACGTTGTTTCAGACACTACACCACAACTAGGCGGCGATTTAGATATTAATGGATTTAATATTACTAGTGCAGTTTCAAATCAAAATATTGTTATTGATCCTAGCGGTACTGGTAAGTTAGAAGTCAGCAGTGAGTTAAAACTGCTAGAAGTTGTAAGCGATCCTACAGCAGAAACCGCATACACTTATGTATATGCGAAAGATCCTGGTGCAGGTCAAACAGGTTTGTATGTAGCAAACACAACAAGAACAGACGAAGTAGCCTCAAATAAGAGAGCTAGATTATACGGATTAATTTTTTAATAGGAACACAAGATGGCATTAGCAAACGTAGCAGTTGGAAATACCAATACAGACATTTATACTTCAAGTGGCGAAACTTGTGTTGTAACTATGTACTTTTGCAATTACACTGGAACAGCAAGAACAGTTTCTATCTATGCTGTAGCAAGTGGTGGAAGTGCCGACGATACGACAGTCATTGTTAAAGATGTTGATATCGTTGCATACGATACTTACACATTATCAACAGATAGACTCATACTTGCTAATGGTGATAAAATTACAGCGATTGCAGATGCAGGATCGGCAGTCACAGCAACAGTAAGTTATGCGAGTGTATAATGGCTAAACCAGGTAGATTCATAAAGAACACAAAGGTTAACAACTCAGCACAGAGTGTTATCACACTGCCAACTGGTACCGCAGGCGAAAGACCTGCAACACCAGAAAATGGTCAGATACGTTACAATACTTCAGACAACGTTATGGAAATGTATGTCGATGGTGCATGGGTTACAGTAGCAAAGGTCGGACTAGTTAGTATAGTAAAAGACACGTTTACTGGTGACGGATCAACAACTGCTTATACAGCAAGTCAAAGTATTGCAGACGAGCAAGATGTTATTGTGCATGTAGGTAACGTGCACCAGAATCCAGGAGTTGCATATACAGTAAGTGGAACAACAATTACATTTACAAGTCCTCCACCAGATACACATACAATTATAGTACAGCACGGATACAATAGTACTGGTGCGTAAAGGATAAAACATGGCAATTGGTAGAATATCAGGACCCATGCTCAAATCCAACCTAGAACGTCTAGGAGTGGATCTTGCAGTTGAAACAAGTCTTTTGTATGTAGATGTTACCAATAACAGAATTGGTATCAATACAGCCAGTCCTACTCAAAGCCTTCAAGTTGATAACGTAACAATAGCAGGTAGTCAGATACGTAGTACTTCCGGCGCATTAGATTTAGGTTCTAATAGTGATATAAGCATCACAGGCGGTAGTAACGGACAAGCACTATCAACAGACGGTAGTGGTAACCTTACCTGGATAAGTGTTTCACAGGACGGACAATCCCTAGTACTTGGTACAGCAGAAGATAGCGTATGGACAGATGGCGCAGTCAACACTTGGACTGAAACAACACCTATATCATATGCCGTTGATGATGTCAATGAGTGTATGCTTAACATCATGAACAATACAGCAGTTGCCAATATGGACTTTACTGCTGATACAACTTCAGGTGGTGCAGGCACAGTAGTAACATTAACTATTACAGCAGACGGTAACCCAAACAGATATGACATCACTTGGGGAGATGGTGATACCACTTCAGCAACATCAGATAGCACACCAACACATACATATTCTACTAACACAGGTTCTCCATTTGATGTAACTGTTAGAGCATACAATAGTGGTGGTAGTGGTGCTTGTAGCGAAATCAGCAAGACACGTACAGAATACATTATTATCTATACAGCAGATCCTGTTGTAAGTTTTGCGGCTTATGCGGCAAGTTCAGGTGGAAGTCCTATTACACAGTGGGACGATGGCGACACAATTTATTTTGAAAACACAACTACTAACACAAGTGGTGCAACAGTTCAATATACTTGGGACTGGGGAGACGGTAGTAGTGACGATGTAGTATCTAGTGATGCATCCGCAGGTGGTGTAGGTGGTGGCAGACTTGCCCACACATTTACTGCCAGCACAGAACAAGAACAAACAAGAACTGTAACACTCACACTAGATAGCCACAGTACAGCGTTACCTGCAAGTATTCCAACAAGTGATACTTCAAATGTTAAAATTTATGATGATCATACACCTAGTGTAACACTAGATGACAATAGTGGCGTTAATGAAGATGCAACATCGGGACATGTTGTTACATTTACTAACACAACAGAAAGTACTATTGGTAGTTACGCTACATACGGTATTCAATATCAATACCAGTGGGGAGATGGCACAAGTAATACAACAGTCAATGTTGGCTCTGGTGCCGATGGAGATACAAGCGGAACAATTAGTCATACATTTGCTTTAAGTGCAAGTGATCAAGCAAATGGAATTGCACAGGACTTTACAGGTAACTTAAGAGTTATCAGTAACCATACAAGTTCGCCGTTTATTAGTTCAACATTTACAGTACACGTTGAACCAGACGTTAGAGCAAACATTGCGGCTACAGCAGTTACTACAAGTGATAGAACTGGCGACAATCAATACGACTTATACGACTTTACAGACTTAAGTGGTAATAATCGTGCATTAGTACGTGCAACTAACACGTCACAAAATGCTGATGACTACGAATACGATTGGGCAGATGGTAGTACTAACGACACAGTAACAGAAGACGGATCAGCGGCAGGCTCTATTGGTGCAACTTTAGATCATGACTATGCTGGAGAATCAACAGGCGATTACAATCTCACATTCACAGCAAACGGTACTCCGGACATAACTGCACAAACAGATACAGATACTAGCATAACATTTACAATGAATGCTACACCAAGTGCTCCAAGTAACTTGAGTACATTTAGTATTACATTGGCAGATGCTTTCCAAGGCACAAGTCCTCGACTGTGCTCAGGATTTGACGACAATTCGTCAAGTAATCCATTAAGTGCTGGCGCCGCACTAACGACGACAACAGCAAGACGATACACAAGTGGTACTATCGATACAAGTACTGTGAACAATGCATACAACGGTGCATCAGGAACGCTCAGTGCTAATATCAATGGTTCTACAGCAGGTAGTAAAACATTTACAACTGCAACAGGAGAGACGGGTACATTTACTAGTTTGGTAATTAGTCAACAGGATGATGCACACAATACTATTAGTGCAAGTACATATCCTAGCGATTTTTATCAAACATTCGATGCTAAAATTACACAAGCACT
>Ga0255780_10003317_pt1 | contig 14085 bp, 8 predicted proteins | sample 071ome_32_FD_179978 | JGI IMG/M metagenome (GOLD analysis project Ga0255780, IMG submission 179978) | Coastal salt marsh microbial communities from the Groves Creek Marsh, Skidaway Island, Georgia - 071405AT metaG (version 2) | ecosystem: Environmental > Aquatic > Marine > Intertidal zone > Salt... | reverse complement strand
GCAATCAGTGCATAAGGCAGCTGCGTGTAAGCATGCTGAAAAGGTGTGCAGCCCGTGGCTTGGGCGGTCAGCACCGTGGCGTCTGAATAAAAACAGGCGTGGCTGCCGAAGGTACTGCCCGAAAGGGTTGCGCCAACCACCAGCACCATGTCGGCACCCAGGTTTCCCGCCAGGGCAGTCACGATGGGGATGCTAATCACGAACACACCCCAGTTATCGCCTGTTGCGAAAGCAACCACGCCCATCACGAGAAACACCATTAACGGCAATGTTTCTGCTGTAACCATCGGACTGACCCAGTGAATCACCAGTTCGGTTAACTGCAGGCCATCATTGACTTCCTTCAGAAGAAACGCGCAGACCAACACCGCCAAGGGTTCAATCATGGTCTTCACACCGTCGATGATGGTGTTGAAGGTGTCTTCCAACGATAGGGTACGACGCACCAAAATGAGCATGACGGTAATCGCCAAGGTCACGTAAATACCTTTCAAGAAATCCAGATCGAAATACCAGGTAAAGCCTACGAGGGCAGCCATCGGGCCGATGAAGAGCCAGAGACTGGATTCTGCACCCTCCTTTTCTTGGATAGCTTGGTAGGTTTTCGCAATGTGTTCTGCGCCAGGGGGGATGCAGGCGCCGGTCTCATCCGCACGGATTTGCGCACGACGCATCGGCCCGATCAGCGGCACATAGCCACTGACCACAAGCGGCACCATCAATGCGGCAATCCAGGCGTAGAACATGTAGGGAATTGCCTCAACATAGAGCCAAATCCCCTCACCTTTGGGTACGACATCGGCATCTTCGAGCAGCACGCCGAAAAAGACTGCCCAGGTCGAAATCGGAATGATCACGCTGATCGGTGCTGCCGTACTGTCCACCACATAGGCCAGCATTTCTCGTGGCGTTTTGAACTTGTCGGTGATCCGTCCCATGGATGTGCCCACTGCGAGCGAATTCAGGTAGTCATCCACAAACAAGGCAACGCCGAGTCCCCAACTCATCAAGAGTGCTTTTGCTCGAGTGGTCACTCTGACCGCAACACGATCAACAAACACGCGGGTCGCACCGGTCCTGATTAACAGCGCGATCAGGCTGCCCATCAGACTGCACACTAAGATAATCCAGGCGACGTCTTCATCGGTCATCACGGCCAGGGATTTATCGGCGAGCTGGGTCAAAATGGTGCTTGGGTCAATGATCAAAACGCCGACAAGAATCCCAACCAACAAAGATTCCAGCGCGCGATGGGTGGTGACGGCCAAAAGCAGCACCACTGCGGTGGGTACCAGCGCCCAAAGTCCATAACTCTCTGCCATTTCTTTCTCCATTAGCGCCCTTTTTTAGCGCTCACCATCCACCAAGCAGATTGCCGCTCAGCACATCCAAGCCGATTCCATGCCTTCGCGCTGGACCGGTAATCTCAATGAGTCGACCATCGAGCATGCAATCCCTTACTCAATAGTCAGATCCAAGTGGCAATCGACTGAGCAATGAAAAGCAGCGTAGACCTCGAGACCAACGCTTGTCTGCTGCGCATCAGTCTCCGTTCAATCACCTTTTCGGGTCCCAAAACTTGCTTTCGATTCTGGCCAAAAATCCAGCGAATCATAGATCCAAGCCAATCGAACGCAAGCTATTTTTTGCCATTCCCTCGGACTGAGTTCTGTGAGCGCGAGCGAACAGCCAGACCGGCTAACGTACTCAGTTCACGCCTTAGACCCTCATGTGCTGAGCCGGTCCGCCGTCGGCAAAAAACGTTACCCAGCATCAGTCATGACCGATGGGGCATGAGCAATGGGCGATGGGCGATGGGCGATGGGCGATGGACCGCTTGAGGTTGCCGCAGCCGACGGGCGGCTGGACAATGCCCTTCGGTGGGGACCGCGGCGAGTCGCCGCCGGCACGGGCCTGTGGAACGCGAACGAGCGGGCCATCCACCCATCCACTGGCACTGAGAGTGTCGGGCCAATACTCTGAATCCTGAAGGCCTCCGCCTGAAAGGCCCGAAGACGGGCGAAGCCCGTTGGCACGGGCCACTTCGAGTACTCTGAATCAAAAGTCAACAGCTAACAGACAACATGGGTGCGTACATCTGATAGACATCGTTTCGACGGACACCGTCGCTCTCTTCCTCGCAAAAGCGGCAGCCGATGACGGCAGATGGCCTCACCGCCGTCGAATTTAGCGCGAATGGAATTGGGGCTTTCCGCGGGCATCACCGGTCTGTGTCTGGACAGTGGCGTGTCTGGAGGCAATATGTCGCAGTAGAGCGCCCGCGTCCATTTCAGACCGGCGAGGCCGTGTGTGTGCTGCCCCGATTTCATTCTCCCTCAAATTGCTGCTCTCAAAAACGCCTCTGCGCACGAGCAGACGCCTCAAACGCTCACCAGACGCGGCGAGGTCGCTATCTCACTCCGTCCTCCGTCCCACACCTTTCGACGCACCACAGGTAGGGTGAGAACCAAGACGGTGAAGAAGGCCTCGAGGGTCATCATCGAGAAGTATTACAACCGCCTCACGCTTGACTTCGACACAAACAAGCGGGTTGCCGAGGAGGTTGCGATCATCCAGTCCAAGCGCCTGAGGAACAAGATTGCGGGATTCACGACGCACTTGATGAAGCGCATCCAGCGTGGGCCGGTCCGCGGAATCTCGCTCAAGCTGCAGGAGGAGGAGCGCGAGAGGCGCATGGATTACATTCCGGACCAGTCTGCTATCAACCTTGACAACATCGAGGTCGATAAGGACACCATGGATATGCTCAGGTCGATGAACATGGCACAGCTCCCGGGCGTGTCTGTTCAGGGCAGGGACGGGCGTCAGAGGAAGACAAACTGAGACTGATCTCCGTATTTATTTAACTCATTACAGATGATGACTCGGCATTTACTGTTTGGTCCGGTCGTCGGACGAGGCCTTGCGCTGGACAAAGATGCGAAGGGCCTTCTGAAGGGCGTTGCCGCCGACGTCCCTGAGCCTGTTGCGGTCGGCCATCACCTTGTCTTTGATCATGGCACGGACGGCGGCGTCCACGGGCTTGGGGGCGCCACAGAGGAGCTTGGCGTTCGAACGGACGGCCAGGACCCGGTCGTAGGCGGAGAGCTGCTCGTTCGCGGCCTCGGCTGCCTCGGCGAAGTCCGTCGGGAGTGATTTGGGCGGCGAGGCGCCCGGTACGGACGGGTTCGCGCTGGAGGCGGTCTTCCTGGCGAACTTCAGGGCCGGCTGAGACGTCACGGGCGTGTCGGTCCCGCTGACGCCATTCGTCGTCGGGCAGGCCCTTGTAGAAATGGGGGCCATGATGGCATCGCGAGACTCCCTCGCCACGCGGACAAACTCGTCTCTGAGCGACCCGGGGGGTTGGTCCTTCCGATGCTCTGCAATCATCCCCGGCTTGGGGCGCACGTGACCGTTCGAGCCGGCCGCGGCGGCTGCATTGGATGCATTGGCTGCAGCCGCGGCGTTGAAACGATCTTCGACCTCCTTGTCGGCGGACCCGTCGGCGGCGGCGGCCATATAGACGCTGATCCAGAGGTCGTCCGACTCGCGGTGGGCCGACCAGCCATCCGGCAGGTCTCCCTTTCGGATCAGGTCGACGATCTCTCCGAACTGTAACAAGGCGGACTCTCCTGTGAGAAGCCTGACGCTGAAGTATCCCTCCTCCAGCTCCATTCTTTGCGAGTCGTCATACCTCTTGACAGACCTGTCCGACTTGTCCGAATCGCGGCGGGTCGTCTTGTCGTCCTTCCCGCCCTTTTTGTCATGGGGCCCACCCAGGGACCCTCGCGTTTTCATGGGACTGTCCCGCGACCACGAGTGCGTGGGGCTATCCGGCGCCGCGCCGTTGCCCTTGGGAGCCGCAAACGAGGGCAGTGGCCGTGGCTTGTTCACCCACGCCTGCATGAGCTCATATTCGTCCTTGAACCCCAGCCGAGGGTCCTCTGTGGCCTCCAGAACGTCGCAGCGGTACGGAATCTCTGGGATCGCCGGGATCTTTGCGACCTCTTTGGGCCCGTCAACCTCCACCTTCACCGCCTGCTCGCCCTGCTCTCTCTTCTCGTCCTGCTCGTTCGTCTCCCCCTCAAAGTGGCTCCGGATCATATCCCTGGAGAATGGCTGTAAATGTTCCTCCTGGGGCGTAAAGCCGAGCCGCATCGCCATGCGCCTGCACTGGTCCTCAGTCTCGGCCCACGACTTGAGACTTTTCTTCAGGCTCTCGTCGTCTGCCCTCAGGATTCTCATCTTCATCACGTCAATCTTGCTTCGATCCAGCCCCGAATGCTCGTCGAAGACAAGGTTGAACGAGCTTGCCAAGCTGCCAAGCTCGCGGGTGATGACAGGGGACTGCGGAAGCTCCGGGACCATCGGCGGGGGCAGGGGCGCCCAGTCTCCCGCGTGGTTCTGTCGATAATCCCCCATCATCATTTGCCCAGTACCATGGCGGAAGTTGTGATGATCTCTCTCCCCCGGCCCTCCCCGGTGGCCATAACGGTGTCGCCCCCCTTCGTCGTGGCGCTGCCTCTTGTCTGGCTGGCGGCCGCCGTGGCGCTCCCCGCCGTCCCTGCGGTCATATGGTCGTCTATCATTGCGTCGGTCCCACCGGTCATCTCGTCGGTCGTCGCGCCTGTCGTCCCGTCGGTCGTCCCACCGGTCATCTCGTCGGTCGTCGCGCCTGTCGTCCCGTCGGTCGGCACGCCGGTCGTACCGGCGGTCGTCACGCCTATCGTGCCGCCGATCGTCCTCGCGACGGATCCGTTCGTCTCGCCGCTCATTCTCTGGGCGCCGATCAGCTTGCACTTGGACCGGCCGCGGCCCTGCATGAGCTTGGGGCGGGCCGGGAGGGTGTGCACCGGGAACGCCAGGACGAGGCTGGCCACTTGGCACGCCGGCACCGCCAGGTCCTCCGGCACCTGCAGGTGGCCCGGCCGCTGCTTGATCGAGCGCCTTCCTTTCACGCTCCTTCCTCTTCTTCTTCGACGGAAGGTGCTTCCCACTCTCTGCGTTTGATCCACGTTCGGGGCCACCTCCGCGGTTCTGCTCTCCGTTCTGCTGCTGTCGCGGCGCACCACCCTTACCGCCTTGTGCATCAGGTGCCTTCCACACGATTGGGGCCGGATGTCTGCCCTCGTTCGCCATCGTCAGCCCAGACACGATGAGACGGAGAGAAGAACCGATTCGCCTGCTGCTCGCCTGTCCCTCGCACTCGCTCACTCGTGACCAAGCGCCACAGTACTATACTTCATACGGCAAGCATACACCATCAAATAGCAATCGGTCGGGCCGTGGTGACGAGATATCTTTCGTTCTAGCAGTGGAGGCATCGAGACCTTGGGTCGCTGAGATTTTGTGACAAGAAGTCAGGTGACGATTCCATCAGTTGGTTTTCTTGGACGACCTGGCGGCGTTCAAGTGTCGCTCAACCAGCCTGCCGCCCTTCTCGAGCGGTTTGCCGCACGGGAAGCAGTTCCGCGCGGCATTCTCGATGAGCCGGCACGCCATGGCCGACCCGGCGGCCAGGAAAATGGCCTTGAACTTGAGCTCGGTCGGCAGGGCGACGAGCGAGAACCAGTCATTGAGACCGCCAATCAGGTCGAGCGAGAGCAAGACGTACATGCCCACGCTCCACCTGACGCTGAGGGCAAACATGGTGTTGTCCGAGAGCGAGGTCGTCCACGGTTTCCCGACGTAGTTGACGGCAAACGTCATGGTCTGGATGGCAAAGTTGGTCAGGAAGCACACCGTGTTGACCAAGTTTGGCTTGAACTCTCCTCCGGGCTCCTGGCGATCCTCGGGGGCCATGATGAAGTGCGCGGTCTGCTGCATGTGCATCAGGAAGCTCATGTGGATGGCGAACTGTCCCATGAGCGAGGTGAACATGTACCAGGAAAAGATGCGCGGGTGCGGTCGTTCCCTTGAGATGGTTTCCAGCGGTCCGCCGTTGGAGATGAAGAAGAACATGCCGGCGGTGAGCACCCCGGCGAGGGTCGCCTGCATGTCGCCGAGCTTGATGCCGTCGAGGTAGAGCACAGACAGCGAGTATGCCGTCGACAGGGACAGTAGGCCGAGAATCTTGAACATCTGCATGGTGGTCACCAGCGTGCAGCGGCCCTGGCGGAGGATGTCCAGGCAGGGCCTGATCGAGGGCTCCTTGGCCGTGAACGGCGCTGCCATACTGGCGTCTCCCGGTTGGACGAGCGGCGCCTCCGCTTCCTGCGCGGCCATATCGTCCATCATCTTGGCCATGCGCTCGTGGAAGGGCGTCACGGGGATGCCCTTGCGACGCATGTCCTCGATCATCAGCATGCCCTTCCCGACAGGGGGCTTGTCTTCTTGGCCCCCCTTCTTCTTCTTCTTCTGCACGGGAGTGAGGAGCGCTACGCCAACGTCGGCACCCTTCAGGGCGCCGACGTCGTTGGTGCCGTCGCCGCACATGAGCACGCCGAGGTCCTGGTCCCGGAGGACCTGGACGATGAGCTCCTTCTGGTCGGGCGTGACCCTCGCGAATACGCTCGTGAGCGGAATGTACGTGTCAATTAGCCGATGGTCTTCGCTCATCTTCGTGAGGGCGTCGCCGGGGATGCACAAGTCGTAGGCTTCGGCGAGCGCGATGGCCTCCCCGAGATCGCGCTGGAACGGCTCTTCGATCTCCTCGTTTGGTGACTTCCACTTCCAGAGGTCCGTCGGGCCGTTTGCATGGAGCACCATTGCCTGGCGCGTCACGATGTGCAGCTGGGCGCCGACGTGGCAGGCCGTCAGGGGCGCGTCGCCCGTGATCATCACGAGCTGGTGCTGCGACATCCTCAGCATCCGCAATGCGGGCTCTGACTGCGGTTTCAGGGGGCTACGGAAGACCGCGAATCCAGCAAATACCATGTCGCGCTCCGCCTCGTCCCTGGACAGGTGACGAAGGTTGGACGGCTCAGCGGCCTCGGGGGACAGGTGCTTGTACGCGAGGGCCAGCACCCTGGCACCCTCCGCGGCGTACTCCTTGTAAACCCTGTCGTAGTACGACGGAACATCCTTCAAGTGCGCCCGAATCGTCTCCGGGGCACCCTTGATGAGCACGAAATGGTTGGTATGCTTGGTGTCCCGCTCGTGCACGCTGACCACGGTCGACATTCGCTTCAGGCTGGAAGAAAAGTGGAACCTGTGCAGCACGGTCGCAATCTGGCGGCCGTCTGACGACACCACCCTATTGTCCTTCTTGGTCTTCCACCTGGTCGCCTGCAGGGCTGCCACTTCGACGGGGTCGCCCACCACGTCGTCGCCACCGCCGTCGTCCGACCCCGCCGTCGCGCCCTCTGCGCCCTCCGCGTCGTCCGATATTTTCACGAGCGCCTGACAGCAGGACAGGATGAGCGACGTGATCTTCTCCGGACTCCGCAGCTCGTCGATGTGGTTCTCGCTGCTGGCCGCGACGCCCTCCATGACCATGTGGTCGGAAGTCAGTGTGCCCGTCTTGTCGAAACAGCACGTCGTAATCCTGCCGGCAGAAGGAATTCGGAAGGGCTCCGTGCAAAACACCCGCTTCCTGGCCAGCGCGACGAGCGACGCGTTGACGGCGATGGTGAGCTCCATGGGCAGCTCGGGCGGCACGACCGACGTCAGGATCATGATGCAGTTCAGAATCAGCTTGAACCGATCCCTGTCCGGATCGGCCAGCCCGTGACGCAGGACGTAATAGGACGCGGCAATCGCCCACATCAGCAGGAACAAGATGAACACGAAGGTCTCCAGGTTGTTTGCCGACACGCGCTCGGTCGAGTACAGGATGGTCCGCATCAGTCGTCCCTGGGCGGTGCCAAAGCCCGTGCGGAGCACGACAGCCAGGCACCCGCCATCAGGCGTCTTGATGTGCGCCTGGTCGTCCCCAGTCGCCTGCATCAGCTTCGTCCCGCCGAACACAACGTGGATCTTGTGCCGCTTGACCGACAGCAAGGCGTCGGACCGCAGCTCGGAAGAGTCAATCTCGTCGCCGCTGGCCTCCCCGACCGGGTTCTTCCACTGCGGTGTCGACTCTCCCGTGAGCACCGCCTCGTCCACGATGCACGTCCCGGCCAGGAGCAACATGTCGGCCTGGATCAGCGACCCCTCTGACGAGTCGCTGCTGGCGCACAAAGACACCACGTCTCCGGGCAGCAGCATGTCGCCGGATATCTTCGTCCACGCGCCGCACCGGTACACCGAGACGGGAGTCGGCTTTTGCCGCAGCGACCGCACCTGAGACAGGTTCCGGATGCGCTGGTGCACCACCGTCGACTCAAAGCTGACGAGCATGAACACCGTCATCAGCGAATAGTACCAGTACTCGTCGATGGCCCACAGCGCCACGCAAAACATCTGAAAGCAGAAGAATGGCGCGAGAAGCTGCTCCTTGAGCAGCTCCATGAACGAAGGGATCGGGACCTCGAACTTGTTCGTGCCGTAGCGGGCCTGCGCCGCGCGCACGGCCGTCTCCGTCGCAAGCCCGGTGCTCTTCCGATACTCGTCAAACGTTTTCTTGGTGGGATACTTGAGCTTGGTGAAGCCGCCTGGCGGTCCCCCCGCCACCGACGATCCGGCTCCCGGCGATTCCGCACCCCCCTCGACGAATCGAAGCTTGCGGAACTCAAACTCCACCGGCGCCTCGCCGTTCTTTTGAAGCGGCACCAAATCTTTGCTGCCCAAATACTTATGCGGCACCACCTTGACCATGGTCGCGTCCGTCGTCGTCTTGGCCTTGGCATACCGAACCACGCAACGCACGTTGACCGACCAGATGGTAAACAGGTACGTGAGCACGTGCAACGCAACCAGCAGCATCAACGCGAGCTGAGACATCCAGTACGGGTTCGGAGCGTCCAAGGACCGGTCCGCATCGGTGACGTTGACAGCCTCGGTGCCGTTGCCAGCGTCGGCGGTGGCGTTTGCGATCGACGCGTCTTCCAACGGCGGCGGCGCGTCGCCTAGGGAATCCGCAGACACATCGACGTAACCAAAGACATGTACGCCCACGAACACGGCATAGAGCAGACCGAAGGGCCAGACGTCGAGCCTCGCGAGCCAAGTGCGCGGCCGGAGGAGTTCCACAGCGAGCAGGGCCGATCTTTTCGCTGGCGGTTGCGTCATACTCACGCCGCTCGGAGTCTGCTCGCTCACACGCACACGCACACGCACACTCGATCGATCGATCGCGTGCACGTTCAGTGGCAACGTAAAGCGGTCCTCGATCGAGGACGGGTGGCTAGACAATTCGAAAATGAACTGGCTTGCCGCACCGCGTTCGGTCGTGAATGGGGGGCGATCAGCCGGTCACGGCGCGATCCGGGAGCGTCCATGTCGGATACCTGCGTCTCGAACTCGGCGGAGGGGGCGCAGGTGCCACGCCGGGCCCGACGACGACGAGTCGGAGGTCGACATTGACGAGCTGGCAGAGAGGCTCATGCGGGAGGCTGCCTCTGCCGGGATAAACAGCGACAGCGACGCCGGAGCGGGGCCAGCGCAGCCGACGACGTGGCAAGGTGTTCTGGATACCTTTGACGCCGGCCGCCTGGGCGAATTTTACCCCGAGGAGTTCGAGCTGCTCAAGGAGCAGGGACGGCTCGGCAGCGCGGGCGGCGACCCCGTGCTCATCGCATACGCGGGTCGTTTCTACAGCGGTATGCCGTTCGAGGACCCGGTGCTCGTTTCTCTGCGCGAGTTTGTACCCAACGAACAGGACGAGATGCTCGGCGTGCGGGAGCTGATCGTGCTCTCGCACCTGTGCAACGGGTTTCCGCCTCGCGATCGGCGTTGGAAGGTGGCGTCGGCGTACCCGGACAGAAAGACCGATCCCCCGGTCATGAAGTTGCTCGGATACTTTGTGGCCGGCACGACCCTTCCCGGATCCAGTCAAAACTCGATATGGATCGTCCAGCAGTGGGACGGCTTTGCGCCGCTGGAGGGATACTCGCTGGCCCAGCAGACGAGCGGGTTCGGGTTGGTATGTCTTTGCATTCGTACTCCCATACGTTCCTTTCTCGCCGCCTCACCATGTCGTTCTTCGTTCGTACGCGCGCCCAGGGCCGCCTGTTTGGCGCCGAGACCAGAGCCGTGAACGACCGCGAGCAGATGATCAGAGCGATCACCAGGGGCATGCTCGAGGCGGTCGCGTTTCTGCACGATGCGTCCGTCGCACACGGCGCTCTGTCAATGGCGGTGTTCCGGCTGAGCACCTTTGACGACAAGGAGTGGCAGCGCGTCCAAGTGAAGGTCGACGGGCTGGGCGTGGCGACATACGGGAGGCGTATGCCCGCCGTGCTGACGTCAATTTTCTCTGGAGATTTTCTGGAGCGTTGCAGAATGGATAGGCAGCGGCTGGGGCTCTTGATCATCGAGCTGGTCGTCACGAGCCTGTCAACGCCTTCGACGGGGCCGACGGGGACGGGGCCGACCCAGTCGATGGATTTGGCCAGGTTGGAGCGGGTACTGACAGACGTCTACGGGAACGACCTGGAGCAGTTTACGGCATACCTCGTGGAGGAGAGCGCGTACGATGCAGCGGTCGAGTACATGGGGGCGAGTGGGGTCGCCGAGATCGTCGAGCTTCTTTTAGACGCCACGATGGAGCTCTCGAACGTCCTGTGCCACAGCTATTTCGACGAGTAAGCAGTCTTCGTTCTAGTCGTGTAGCAGGTACGTACAGGACGTACAGGACGTACAGGACGTACAGGACGTACAGGACGTACAGGACGACCATGCTCAAGAACGTGTTCTCGCGGATGAGTTTCGCGGGAAGCGAATCCTTTTTCTCGAAGCTAGACTCCAAGCTCGGGCAGCTCCACGAGCAGCTCGAGACCCTCGAGGTACGTATCTGCCGATGTTCTATGTCTGTTGGTCCGAGGAGGGCCAGAGAACGAGGCGAGCACGGCAGAACTCTGGCAACAGAATCCCAACGATCCGGCCGATACGATCCGACGCGGCACGCGGTTCACCGTACACACACACACACACACACGACAGGCACGCAAGCGGCGACAGGAGGAGATCCATGCCGCGTTCCGGACAAAGTTCCTGCTGACCCTCGGCAGCGTCTACGTCGCCGTGCTCGCCTACGTGGCCTACGTCGTACGACAGCCGTACGACGCCTATCCGTCCGGCCTGGCCAGGGCCGCTCGTATCTCTCCGGCTGTCTTGGTGCCTGTCGTCGGCATGTCCATATATAAAATCGTCGAGGCGGTGTTTGGCGCGATGCTGCGGCACACGAACAAGCGGATCGACAAGGTCAACGAGCGCTCCGAGCGGATCGTCCAGAACCTCAAGGACGACATGAAGTTCGATCGCACGGAGAAGCTGCTGCGCAAGTACGACCGGGAGTGGGTCAATCCGATCGGCGCCGCAGCCGGAGCGGGAGCGACCGGAAAGGGATCCAGCGGGAGCCTGCACGAGGCGGGCGACCCGGAGGAGATTCCCGCAGCAAACGCAGCCAGGACGACGATGGTGACCCCGACGAATGCCGGGTTGCATACGCGTTCCGGGAGCGGCAAGCCGCCTATGTCGCTTTCCAAGAAGATCATGATGAGTACGGTCGGCGGCGCGTCCATGAAGCTGTCCGGGGCGCTCGCGCAACTGTGGACGCTGACGGCGGACACGGTCATCGGGGACGATCCCGTCCTGCTCCGGTCTCTGAAGAACGCAGAGGTCCACGCGCAGTCGCTGACAGAAGAGAACTCCCGGTTGCGCGAGAAGCTGGAACGGTACGAGAGCGAATTCGGGATCATGGAGGAGGTGGAGGAGGCGGCAGAAGGAGGGGAGGAAGATCGAGAAGCGGCTGCAGACGGTCGGGGGGGCGACGACGTCGACGAGGCAAGCGTGGAAGTCAAACCGTTGCTTCTTGCCGATGATGTTGGTGGTGGTGATACTGTTGGTGACGGTGCAGACGACGACGACGGAAGCGACGACGACGGAAGCGGCGACGACGAGAGCGACCACGATGACGACAACGAAGCGATCGAGATGGTGGTCGGAGAGGCAGACGAGGACGGGAGCAATGACGATGGAAGCGGCGAAGACGACGACGACGAAGAAGAAGCGATCGAGATGGTGGTCGGAGAGGCGGAGGAAGATCCCCACGCGGAAGAAGCGCAAGACGACCCGACGCCATCCCCACCACCGCGCCGATCTCGCCGGGCCAGAACCAGGTTATACGTATAATAATAATACCTACACAACCCCGGGCAACAGCACGTACCGCACCCGATACAGCTCCTTCCCGTCCTTCCCATTGAACAACCGACGCAGCCGGCTGTGCTTGGCCATCGCCCATACAAACATCTGGCCCGCGCCCACCAACGTGAACAGCCCGGCCGCCGCCGTCTGAGTCGCCACCGTGAACAACAGCCACCCGAAAATCTCAGCGGTGTAGTTCGGACAGGCCACCCACTCGAACCAGAATCCCCGAGGAATGACGTAGGCGCTCTTCGCCGTCGACATACTCCCCGGCCCCCGCAGATTCGCCAATACCACATGGCACCGATAGTTCACCTGGCGAACGAGCGACGGTCGTAGAAGCGCGAGTGAGCATTGAGCATTGAGTCTGCGCTGACTCGCTCGCACGCGCAGGTCGGTCGAGGTCAATACCCTACCAACTGACAGGCCAACGCCCCCACCAAGCACACCACCGTCTGCGTCACCCCAGGCGCCGTATACAACGGGTGATTCACGAAATACGCGACGTACAACGCAAACAGCCAGTAATACGTGCAGTTCTTGACGAGGTTAAACAACGGCATCGTCGCATGCGAAAACCTGGCGAACGAGCAAAGCGCACGGCAGCGCGAGTGAGCGCGTCGGGCCGCTCGAGCGCACGCCGGTCACTCAATATATATACCCACCGATGCACGTGAAACGTCTCGTAGATCCGCTTGGCGTAGTGAAAACACCAGTACACGCACGCCAACGTCTGCGTCAGCGACCTCCCAGACGACGCCGACGACGGAAGCGCACGAGAAAACCACGACGACGACAAAGCCGGAGAGACCGACGCGCTCGCCGGATACACGAACGACGCCGGCAAAAGATACACCAATGCGTATATCACCAGCGGTCCCAGATACTCCCAGAAGAACACAGTCTGATACCCGATCTGAGGACCAAGATCCTTAAAGATCAAGGTCGACCCGTCCCGAATACCGGCCTCCGAAAGACCCGAACCGTCCTTGAGAACCACCGGGGCGCTGCCCTTGGATCCGCTGCCCGGATCGGCCGGAACAGACCACCTGGCGAACGAGCGAACGAGCGAACGAACGAACGAACGAAGCGCGTAGCGCGAGTGAGTGAGTGAGCGCGTCGGGGCTTGCGAAGCGCGAGGGCACGTCGGTCGAGACGAAGATCAGATACCCACCGCTGCCGACTGGGATACAGCTTTGGCTTCAACCGGTGCATCTCGGCTTTCAGTTCCTTAACCGTCGCATCCTACAGGGCGTTTGTGTCGACGGAATGACGCCGTGACGTGACCGGTCGTGGCCAGTGAAAATTCAAACTGCGAACCATCATTCGGGACCGAATTTCAATACGCACGTCCTTCACCTCCAGCCCATCCGGTAAGACCTTGGCCCCAGCCCTGTTCTTGACGATCAGCTTCATGTTGGTGGTGATGATGACACGCACTGTAAAGAATACAATGTACGAATCCCCATGGGGGCTCGGCCAAGCCCCTCGGACGCGACCAAAACTTTCTCGCCCCGCTCATCACTTCAGATACGTTCGATCATAGAACATCGATCATCGATCATCGATCGCCACGATGGCATCACCAGCATCACCAGCATCACCAGCATCACCGGCATCATCCTCCATCGCCGCCGCCGCCAGCCTGTTTCCACGCCTCGGCTACCAGGACAAAGCATTGTCCGACTTGCTCGCCAACAAGAAACTGACACGGGCGTACCTCGAGGTGCTACATGAGGGCGGTATAGATGAGACGAATGCGTCCACAGTGCCCAAGTCTCAGGTGGTTCTGTTGTATATGGTGGCGACGGCTTTTCCGAAGAATGCCCAGGTGCATCGGCGGGCGTTGGTGGGGTTGGTGCGCGGGGGGTCGGTGAAGGATAAGCAGCAGTTGGA
>Ga0255780_10003312_pt1 | contig 14096 bp, 10 predicted proteins | sample 071ome_32_FD_179978 | JGI IMG/M metagenome (GOLD analysis project Ga0255780, IMG submission 179978) | Coastal salt marsh microbial communities from the Groves Creek Marsh, Skidaway Island, Georgia - 071405AT metaG (version 2) | ecosystem: Environmental > Aquatic > Marine > Intertidal zone >... | reverse complement strand
AATGTATGATCGGACAAATCGTCCAATGGCAAATCTCCCAACAGACGAAATTCAAGCCTCGTTTCTGATCCTGCAGGAGTCTGCTTACTGGCACTTCCCAAAACCTCCAACCGGGCACTGGCGAGCAAATACTCCAATGAATGAGGGGAAAGTGAACTGGAGATTTCCATTTGCAGAGTGCCAAGACCAACTTCAACCAGTGGCCGAATCCAACCATCCTCGTCTGTCAGGAAATTCTGTGAAAAAACCTGCTCTCCTCCATGACTGGCCTTCAAAGTCAACTTTTGGGAAGGCGCAGGACGACCGTCGGCATAGGAAGCCCTGACCGGCAATAAAATTTGTTCCCCGGCGTTTCCAATCACCAGACTATCCTTCATGGAAGTAAGCCGGATGACATCCATGACGTCCAATTGAGTGCCCAACAGGTACTCCTCGACATTGGTTGCGCCATCCTGATCCCAATCGAGTAAGGCATCCGTGGCATCCAAAGGATTCAACGGTGGAGTAAACCATTCAAACAAATCGTCGATGCCATCTCGATCTGCATCCAAAGGGGTATCCAAAGAGACCGATCTCAACATAAAATAGTGGTGCGCTCCGTTGGACAACCATTCTTTCGAAATCACAAACTGGCCAAAATCCCCCTCCGGGAAGGACATCTCAATCGGAAACTGAATATCCAACGGATCCTGTCCGTGATAAAGCAGATGGTAGACCTCCGGTTCAGTTGCAAACTCCAACCTCAAATGCCCGCCCTCCATCAAGTCCACCGACACAATACGCGAACGCTCCACCGTTTCCTCTGACAGCAGGCAGCTACACAGGAAAAACAGCATCGTGGATATGGCTCTCAACCTCATCTTTAAAGCTGATTATCTAACACTTAGGCAAAAAAGAATCAAGTAAATGCATCCGGAAGAACACGACCGGAAGAAGGTCCGAAGGAGGAAAAACAAGGTGTGTGTACAAAAAAATGGAGCGAGTGAAGAGATTCGAACTCTCGACATCAACCTTGGCAAGGTTGCGCTCTACCAACTGAGCTACACTCGCTCTCGTAAAAGAGTGGGAGTTTTATAAGGCGGCTCAAAAACCATTTCAAGTGTCGATTTGATTTTTTTTTGCCTGGCATTTATATCGCCTTGAGATGGCCAATTCATTAGGATCCACATGTCCTTATGACCGATTATTCCAAATCACCCAGAATTCGAATCGTTGAGTCCCTCAAATCGGCAGGTTTGATCGCCGTGGTAAGGGCCAGGAGCACGGAACAAGCGGTGCCCCTTTCGCGCGCCTTGCTGGATGGAGGCATCCGCGCCATTGAAATCACTTTCTCAACACCCAACGCTCCCAAAGCCATCAAGGATGTGATCGAAACATTTGGGGACGAGGCCATTGTCGGCGTGGGCACAGTCATTCAGAACGATCAATGCCAGGCGGCGCTCGATGCAGGAGCACAATTTGTCGTTACCCCTATCACTCGTACTGAGCTGATCCCCATGGTCCAGGCAGCTGATCGCCCCATCATGGTGGGAGCCTACACCCCCACCGAAGCGCAAACAGCCTACGAATCCGGGGCGGATATGGTCAAAATCTTCCCGGCCGATGGGCTGGGCCCCAAATACATCAAAGCGCTGCGCGCCCCCCTGCCCCATCTGCCCATCGTCCCGACAGGTGGAGTGAATCTTGATACCATGGAGGCATTCCTGAAGGCCGGCTGTGTCGCGTTGGGCGTTGGATCTTCTTTGTTGACCCGCACCATCATGGAGGAAAATGACTGGGCATCACTCACCGCGCTGGCTCGTCAATACTCGGAATCCCTGGAAAACCTTCGCAAAAACCTTTGATCTTCTACTTGTAAACCATGTCATTAAAAAACATCCATCGTCCGGCACTGTTGCAATTGGACCTCCCGGGCATCCAGCATGTCAAATCAGGCAAAGTCCGGGAAATTTATGATCTCGGCGATACGTTTCTCTTTGTGGCCTCCGACCGCATCTCGGCCTTTGACTGCATCATGCCGAACGGCATCCCCGGTAAAGGAGAAATCCTGACCCAAATTTCACACTTTTGGTTCGATCAAATGAGCGAACTGGTCCCCAACCACCGGGCCCTGGGGAATCACGAAACGCTTCCACAAACGCTTCAACCCTACGCGGAACAGGTGGAGGGACGCAGTATGATTGTCAAAAAAGCCAAACCTTTGGCCATCGAATGCGTGGTCCGGGGTTATCTTGCGGGTTCTGGCTGGAAGGAATATCAGGCGAACCAGACGGTGTGCGGCATTCCATTGCCCGCCGGATTGCAGGAGTCGTCCGAACTGCCCGAACCTATCTTCACTCCGGCCACCAAAGCCGAAACGGGGCATGACGAGAACATCTCCTTCGAAGAAGCAGCGAAGATTGTCGGACAGGATACCGCAGAAAAAGTGCGTTCCCTGAGTCTGGCCATTTATCAAAAGGCGAGAACCTTCGCCCGGGAAAAAGGCATCATCATTGCAGACACCAAATTCGAATTCGGCTATCTGGATGACACGTTGTTACTGATTGACGAAGTCCTGACCCCGGATTCCTCCCGTTTCTGGCCTGCGGACGCCTATCAACCGGGAAAATCCCAACCCAGTTACGACAAGCAATTTGTGCGGGATTACCTGGAGAGTTTGGATTGGGATAAGACACCTCCGGCGCCAGCGCTGCCCGATGAAATCGTCAGTAAGACACAGGACAAATACCTGGAAGCTTATCGCCGGCTCACTGAATCGTAGAGAAGCGTTGGGACGCGACACTGCCATTCATTCCCTACCCGTTATTGTACAAACCAACCACAAAATCGGTAATAAAAAGTGCAACACAGGTGAGGTGCTGCTTTTAAAAACGGCTAAGATAACTTGCGTATGAATAACCCATGCAAGTTACTAATGGCTGGAACCGTGGCTTTGGTTCTCTCACAATCCAACACAATGCAAGGCGACTCTTGGAAAGACAAGTCGATCGCCCCTGTGACAAATCCCCTGTTCTTCGAGCCTGCACAGATCAACACTGAAATCCGTCCTATTTTCATTCATCACGAACTGCCCACCTCGTTCCTCGGTGGCGGCGATGCAAACGTCTATGCGGTTCAGGCACGATGGGCGGTCAATGAGAAATTGGCCATCATCGCGACCAAGGATGGTTATGTTGATCTGGACATGCCCGCAGCAGGTATCTCCGGCAATGGTTGGGCCGATATCGCATTCGGTCTGAAATATGCCGTGGTGGATGATGAAGAAAATCAATTGTTGGTCACCCCCGGTCTTAAATTGGAAATCCCCACCGGTTCGGGGGATGTTTTCCAGAACAACGGTGATGGCGAATGGAATGCCTTCGTGACCGCAGTGAAAGGTTTCGACAACCTTCACTTGACCGGTAGCGTGGGTGTGCGCATCCCGAATGACGGCGATGACGAGTCTTCCTCACTCCACTGGAGCGCTCAAGTCGACTACTACACCTGCAAATGGTTCATTCCGTTTGTGGCATTCAACTCCTTCACGGTGTTGTCTGGTGGTAACGGCGGTATCCCTGTGGAAGGTTACGACTTGATCAACTTTGGTTCTGCAGCCGCGGACGGCGACACCTACAGTGCCATTGGCTTCGGTTTCCGCTCCAAAGTGCACAAAAACGTCGATCTCGGTTTTGCTTATGAAAATGGCGTCAGCAGCGACGACGGCATCTTCGATGATCGTTACACCGTCGATTTGATTATCAGCTTCTAGTCCTGAGTTGCTAATCGTTGGTCCAAACATACCGGCGGGGATACGTCCCCGTCGGTTTTTTTTCACCTTGAAGAAAGGTCGGATTACGTAAGCTTGCCGAAAGTAGTGGCCTAAGCCGTAATCATTCAATTGGGAATCCGCAGATGGCGCAGATGAACGCAGATATTGGGTATAAAAGCCAGATTTGATTTCTTCTAAGTGATTCACCAAATAGTGTCCCAAATTTCAACTGCCATTCGAATGGATCTTCCTTCTATATCTGCGTAAATCTGTGACATCTGCGGATAAACTGCATAGACACGGCTAAGATAAAAACGTGCTCACCAAGGATTCTCCAATGAATGCCTGAGATGGGGCTCCAACAAATCGGGTTCCAGCAGAAAAGCATCATGCCCCTTTTCCGAATGAATCGTGATGTGGCGGCAGTCAATACCACTTTGCTTCAGAATACGGGCCATTTGAACCTGCTCTTCCGGATAAAAGCACACGTCTGAATCCACACTGAAGATCATGTACTTCTGATGTGCACAAGGTTTGAACAAGGATTCAAAATCCTCTTCCCCCGCTTCCTTCAACAAATCAAACCGTAACCAGGCTTCACACAATCGTATGTAAGTGTTCGCATCAAATCGTCGCACGAATTTGGTGCCTTGATGCAACAGGTAGGACTCGATGGGATGGCTGAATTGATATTGTTTGAATCCACTGGACGGTTGAACGATCTCATCGCGCGCACGGTCTTCCATGGTGTAGAGGGACACGTAGGTCTTATGAGCAATCATCCGGGCCAAAGCGAGCCCCTGCTCGGGGTATTGCCCGTCATAATAGTCCCCCCCTTCAAATAGAGGATCTGCCTCAATCGCGTAGATCTGCTCGAAATTGTGAATGCGGTGCAGCGTTGTGGCGTACAAGCTGGTTGCCATGGGAATGACCACTCGCGCGCGGTCCGGATACCGGGTCGCAAAGCTCAAACACGCCATCCCCCCCATGGAACCTCCCACCACCGCATGAACACACTCGATTCCCAATGCGTCCAACAACCGCACTTGAGAATCAGCGATGTCTCGAATCGCAATGCTCGGAAACTGCGATCCATAAGGATTGCCGGTGGCAGGATTGACAGAAGAAGGCCCGGTCGTCCCATAACAGCCACCGAGATAGTTGGCACAAATCACAAAAAACTGATCCGTGTTCAGCGCCTTCCCCGGGCCGATAAAATCCGACCACCACCCCGCATAACAATCATCGGTCCAATAACGCCCCTCCGGCCCCGCCGCTTCCACATGCTGATTCAACCCGGAGGCATGCTGACTCCCGGACAAGGCGTGAAAGACGAGGATCGCATTGTCTTTGGCTTCATTCAGGCAACCGTATGTTTCATAAGCCACCTGCACATTCTCCAGAACACCCCCACGGTAGAGAGCGAAGGGATCAGCCTCTTTACTGATTCGAATATATTGGGTTTCCGTTTTTTCCATACCGGATATACAAAATCACCTATACATGTCCGATCGTCCCCACGATCAATCCTCGACAGATTTCGCGATCAAGTTCCTCATCCTTTGATAACCAAAAGCAACGGCATCCCGAGGAACCAATCTCCAGGGGATGCCTTGCCGTGCAAAATATTAAAGCCTCATCTTACGCCCCGGTGGAGGACTGGATGGCTTGATCAACATCGGCAATGATGTCATCGATATGTTCCAGACCAACTGACAAACGAATCAATTCAGGGGTGATACCTCCGGCTTGTTGTGCTTCAGCGGACAATTGGGAATGCGTTGTCGTCGATGGATGAATCGCAAGACTCTTGGCATCGCCCACGTTGGCGAGATGAGAAAACAGTTTCAGACTTTCGATGAACTTGCTTCCAGCCTCCTTACCACCTTTGATACCGAACACCACCATCGAACCACCTTTGCCACCCAGATACTTGTCGGCAAGCGGCTTGTTCTTGTCACCCTCAAGCGATGGATAGCGCACCCAATCGACGCCGGGATGAGATTGCAAATGTTTTGCCAGAGCGAGTGCGTTGTCACAGTGGCGATCCATGCGCAGCGGCAATGTCTCGATGCCTTGCAGGAACATCCAGGCGTTATCCGGCGTGATGCAGGCCCCCAGATTGCGCAACGGCACCACCCGCATGCGCAGAATGAAAGCGATCGGACTGAGATCGCCCAGGTCATGCGCCCAACGCACACCGTGATAACTGGCCTCGGGCTCGTTCATCAAAGGAAACTTGTCGGACTTCCAATCAAACTTGCCTGCATCCACAACGATACCACCAATCCCGGTTCCATGCCCTCCCAACCACTTGGTCAGTGAATGAATCACGATGTCCGCACCGTGATCAATCGGACGCTGCAGATAAGGGGTTGAAAACGTTGCATCCACCACCAACGGCAATCCGTGATCATGAGCGATCTTGGCGATGGCCTCGATATCGGCAACGTCCAGTCCCGGATTACTCACCGTTTCGCAGAACAACATCTTGGTCTTCGGAGTAATCGCCTTGGCGAAATTCTCCGGATCATTGGAATCCACGAAATTGGTTTTGATGTTGAACTGGGGCAGGATGTCGTTGAACTGCGTGAAGGTTCCACCATACAGATTGTTGGCGGAAACGATTTCATCCCCTGCCTGACACAGATTGATGACGGTATAAAAAATGGCGCTCGTTCCCGAGGAAAGAGCCAGAGCTGCCGCGCCGTTATCCAACGCCGCCACCCGCTGTTCCAACACATCCTGAGTTGGATTCATGATGCGGGAATAGATATTACCCAGTTCTTTCAGGGCAAAAAGATTGGCAGCATGCTCGGTGTCCTTGAACACAAAGGAACTGCTCCGGTAAACCGGAACGGCACGAGCGTTGGTTGCGATATCGGGCGTGTGCCCGCCGTGTAAGCATAGTGTTTCTAATTTCATAAGATTCGCGAACTCACCTTAAGGAATATACCCAAGGTAACTCAATAATGTTTATCCTAACAATTCTTCCACTTTCTGGCCAATCAGCGAAGTGTCACGCATCAATGATTCCCCTACCAGTATAGCTCCGGCACCTCCCTTCGTGACAGTCTGAACGTCTTCCCGTGTGTAAATGCCACTCTCGGCAACCAATAAGGCTCCCTCTGGCCGACCGGACTGCCGCCAGATCTCAGCAAGTCGATGCGTGGTTTCCAGATGGACTGAAAAGTCCTTGAGATTGCGATTGTTCACCCCAACCAGGACGGCCCCTATTCCCATGACACGTCTAAGTTCTTCTTCGTCATGCACTTCAACCAACGCCGTCAAACCGGCCTCCAATGCAAATTGATGTAAGTGACTTAATTGCGCATCGTCCAGGATCGCGGCAATCAATAAAATGGCGTCCGCCCCATGATCGACCGCTTCTTCAATCTGCCGCGCATCAATCATGAAATCCTTTCGAAGCAATGGAAGATCCACCACCTCACGAACTTGCTTCAAATAATCGAGTGAGCCTTGAAAGTAATCCTGATCCGTCAGAACCGATAAACAGGTCGCACCGGCGGTTTGATATGCTTTAGCCACACGAACGGGGTCAAAATCAGGGCAAATCACCCCTTTGGATGGAGACGCCTTCTTCACTTCTGCTATCAGGGCAACATCTCCTCTCCTGGGTTGACGCAAAGCTTGCAGAAAGTTGCGCACGCCCCTCTCTTCCAGCTTGGCCCCCACTTTCGAGACATCAGGCGCTTCTGTTGGCAGCAGGCTGACTTCCTTTTGTTTGGTGGCGACGATTTTATCCAGAATGGTCATGCATCCCCCTCTTCGCTGCTTCCGGCAATTTTCTTGGTTGGGCATCCGGCTCGGAGCCAACCATTCACAAAATCATCCAGATCACCGTCCATGACTCCTTGAACATCACTGGTTTCCACTCCGGTTCGCAGATCCTTCACCATACGATAGGGTTGGAACACATAACTACGAATCTGGTTACCCCAGGAGACACTGCCCTTTTCCCCGTAAAACCGCTCCATATCTTTCTTTTCCTGATCCTGTTTCAAAGCGAAAATCCTGCTGAGCAACAAGTTCATGGCAGTGGCTCTGTTTTGGTGCTGTGATCGTTGGGTTTGACTGGCAACGGAGATGCCGGTCGGAATATGAGTGATTCGCACGGCCGTTTCCACCTTGTTGACATTTTGGCCCCCTTTGCCACCGGATCGAAAGGTGTCGGTCCGGAATTCAGTGGGCGGAAGTTCTTCCTGTTCCGATTCAGGGATTTCCGCAATCACATCCACACTCGAAAAACTGGTGTGACGACGTTTATTGGAATCGAACGGAGAAATTCGCACCAAACGGTGGACGCCGCGTTCGGCTTTGCAATATCCATAGGCATTGTCACCGGAAATCAACATCACAACACTCTTGATGCCGGCAGCATCACCTTCGAGCAGATCGGTCACGTCAACCTTCCACCCGCGTTCTTCAGCCCAGCGTTGGTACATGCGCATCAACATACTGGCCCAGTCACAGGATTCGGTCCCTCCGGCGCCGGCGTTGATGCTCAGAATGCAGTTATTGGCATCGTGGGGGCCGGTCAGCATCGAGCTTAACTCAAGGGCTTCAAAGTCTTTTCGAAAACCTTTTAGGTCCTGGGTCAAATCAGTCTCGATGGATACTTGAACATCCTCCGGCTCCTCCTCCCCGAGCTCCAGCATGACCTCAATGTCTGAGAGTTTTTCTTCTCCTTTTTTGAGGGGGTCCAGCTTTCTACGGATGGAACTGGTTTCATCCATGAGCTTTTGAGCGGATTCCCGGTCATTCCAGAAATCTTCCCGGCTCATTTGAGCTTCCAGCTCAGTAAGGCGTTTTTTCAATCGATCCTCGTCAAAGAAACCTCCGTAAATGCGAAAGTTTCACTCTCAAAGCGACTAACTCTTCTTTAACCTGCTCAAACATAGGGGGAGAAAACTAAGGGATCCGCCTTCGGATGACGAGTGAAAACCAGAAAATTAATTTTTTTTAATTTTTTTGACACCGAAGTGATCTTTTTTACGCATTTATATAGCGAGGGGGGAATCTATGAGGGAGGATACTCTTTCGGACCTTCTCGGATTTCCGCTTGGACCGGTCGCCTATGGTTTTTAAAAGGAGGACGGGTGGATCGGCCAGGTTGAAATTGAATCATGGTGTGGTGGCGGACTTGCTTGGTTGCTCCGCCACTGCACTGTGTGAGAAAACCGGATTCCTTAAAACTCTTGCAGTTGTTTCTTGGTTCAACTGCAATAGGTTCCGAACCGCCCCAAATCATTGCAGGGGGCGGTTCGGAACTTCCCTCAATCTCACCTCTCACCGTTTATGCTGCCTACAATCTTCGTTCATTCAACGATTTCCAATTGAGACGGAACCACTTCCACTTCATTAAGATAGTGCGTCTTGAGGTTTCCAAAGGCCTGGACCAGTTCGGGTCGTTGTTCCGCCAGATCAAAGCGTTCAGATGGGTCGTGCCATAGATTGAAAATCAAAGGAGTTTCGTGCTCCACCACCGGATCCCTGCCGTATGCGGATTTGGTCAGGTAATGAGCTTTATAGGCCCCCATGCGCAAGGCAAAGATCCGCGTGCCACGATAAAACGCAAAATGAGGCCGGGGGGACCGGCCATTCCCGAACAATACCGAAGCCAGGTCATAGCCGTCTTTTTGAGTGATTTCAGAATCCCGAATGCCGGCAATACGGGCAAAAGTAGGGAAAAGATCGAGCGTGGATGCGAGTTCACTGGTGATTCGCCCCGCATCGATTTTTCCGGGCCACCAGGCAATGGCCGGTTCGCGCATCCCGCCTTCCCAAGTGCTGCCTTTTCCTTCGTGAAGCAGACCGGCGGTTCCTCCGGCAGGCCCCTGCGTCAGCCATGGCCCGTTGTCACTGGTGAAGAACACGAGGGTATCCTGATCAAGACCGGTCTCGCGCAGCGTGTTCAGCACCTGCCCCACGCTCCAGTCAACTTCTTCCACCACATCCCCAAACAGCCCACGAAGGCTTCTGTTTTCAAATTGGGGAGACCTGAACAATGGAACATGGGGAAGAGAATGAGCCAGGTAGAGGAAGAATGGTTTTTCCTGGTTGGATTTGATGAATTTCACCGCTTCTCTCGTGTATCGACGCGTAATGGTGGTCTGATCGGCCGGACGTTCCACTACTTTCTCATTACGTATCAAGGGAACATTCCACCACTCCACTTGTGGCTCCAAACTCTTGGCGGCTCCTCGGGGAGCGCCCCGAACACCGTCCATATCATTCGAATAAGGAATGCCAAAATAGGAATCAAATCCATGACGGGTCGGTAAAAATTGGGGTAAATGTCCCAAGTGCCATTTGCCAACAGCGGCTGTGGCATAGCCTTGGCCCTTGAGAGCCTCGGCCATCGTCCATTCTGTAGCGGGTAAACCGCCTTTGGAATTCGGAAACAACACCCGACGTCGATCACTGCTCATGCCGCTGCGCACCGGATACCTCCCCGTCAACAACGCCGCACGACTGGGGGTGCAAACCGAAGCTGCGGAATAAAAATCAGTGAACCGCATCCCCTCCTGAGCCATACGATCCAAGTGAGGCGTTCGAATGGTCGGATTCCCATAAACCCCCAAATCGCCATACCCAAGATCGTCCACAAAAATCATGACAATGTTGGGTTTATCGGCTCCGTGGACCTGAACTGCACGGCAAGCAAAGGCAGCAAGGATCAATGCGAGAAACAGCCGGATACCAGTGTGAATGTGTCGCATGGCTAACAGACGCAACACCCGTGTTGAATTCATGTCCGATGGGGAATACATGCGGCGATTCTGATAAAATCCAGTGAACCTTTCGAGCACAAAACCATCCCCTGAACCGCCTCGGGCACAGTTCAGTTCTTACAACATGGAGGGATCGGTTCCACCCGGTTCCCAAATTTCCTCCTCAAGCCATCCCTGAGCAAATGACGTGGAACGCGGGAAGTCATTAGTATTCGATTGATTGTGGTGTTCCCATCGCCACCCTCTGAATATAGGGTTGTTCTGAGGGTTGAAGTAGGTGCAAGGTGGCGCTTGCCTCTCAAAATTTGGATTTCTATTTTTTGGACTGCGCCCAAACGCCTCAGGAGAACTTCAGTTCGGTCGTGGCGGCGTCGGCATCCCAATTCCGCGGTGGTTTGGTGCGGATGGAATGCACTTCCTTGATCGATATCTGGTTGCCTTTGGCTTTGGCTGTCTTGGCGGACAGTTCACCCGGTTTGGCGATTTGTTGGGTCACTTTTTGCCGGGGAGCCGGCTTATACTTGATGTATAGCTCATCCGGGGTTCCCTCTTCGAAGAACAGGACCTTGGACTTCTCCGGTGCCAACCGGTATTCCTTGTTCAAAATTGTTCCACCAAATGAAAACCGCTTCAGATAAGTCACCTTCTTGTGCTGATACGCCATGGTGATGATTTGATCCCGGTCGGGACGCGCACAGAAAATGATATCCTTACCCACAAAAAGTTTGTCAGGAATTTCAACCACCTTGTAGAGACCGTCCTTGAACACGATCAACACCTTGTCGTATTTCGAACAAGCCATCTGAAATTCATCCCCGGAGATCTTGTGCCCCAGATATCCCTTGTCCCGGTCATAAGAGAATTTAAGCGACTTAAAGGCTGCTTCTTTGGCGGTGACTGCTTCAAACTCAGCAATCTGCGTCCTGCGCGGATAAAGGTCTCCGTATTGTTTCAGCAGGCCTTTGATGTGGGAGATCGTGTATCGGACAATCGACTTCAGATACTTGCGGGTCTGATCCAGCTCCGCCTGCACTTTCTCAATGTCTTCCTTATGACGATTGATATCAAAGAGTGAAATGCGACGGATCCTTACGCCCAGGAGCATTTCGATATCACTATCCTGCAAATCCCGGTAATACTCGTCACGGAAAGGTTCGAACCCCTTGTAGATCGCCTTGTAGATCGCTTCGTTCGTCTTACAATTCTCGATCTTCTTGTAGATGCGGTTCTCAATAAAGATCCGGACAAGGGTCTTGAAGAACAGATCTTCCAGCAACTTGGCTTCCTTCAGTTCAAGCTCGCGCTTCAACAAGTCCACCAACTGCTCGGTGTTTGCCTTCAGCACCTCGGTAACCGACATTTCCACCGGACGATTGTCACGGATCACGATCAAACGACTGGAAATACTGGTCTCACACCCGGTGAATGCATAAAGGGCAGGCACCAATTTCTCGGCAGGCACACCGGGGGGAGACTTGATTTCGATCTCGATTTTTTCGGAAGTGAAATCGTTGATACTCCGAACCTTCAACTTGCCCTTGCGCGCCGCATCTTCAATGGACGCCATCACGGATTCCGTGGTCGTCGCGGGTGGTATCTCGGTGATATGAAGGGTGGATTGATCCTTGACCTCGATCTTGGCGCGGATGCGGATGTTGCCCCGGCCATCGTCGTAATTGGAGGCATCCATCAAGCCGCCGGCAATGAAGTCAGGCAACACCTCAAAGGATTGTTTGCGCAGGATGGCTATTTGCGCTTCGAGCAGTTCACAAAAGTTGTGGGGCAATATCTTGGCCGACAGGCCCACAGCAATCCCCTCGGCACCCAACATCAACAACAGGGGAAGCTTGCTGGGAAGACAGACCGGCTCCTTGTTACGACCATCGTAACTGGGCACAAATTCCGTGAGTTCGTTATTGAACAACTGAGTGCGGGCCAGCTCGGTCAATCGACACTCGATGTATCGTGAAGCTGCCGCCGGATCCCCGGTGAATACATTCCCGAAATTCCCCTGCCCTTCGATCAGATACTGCTTGTTGGTCAACACCACCAATGCGTCGCCAATGGAGGCGTCGCCATGTGGATGATACTGCATACAGTGACCGACAATATTGGCCACTTTGATGAATTTACCGTCATCGTTCTGATGCAGTGACCACATGATACGTCGCTGCACGGGCTTCAATCCGTCCACCAGCTTAGGAATGGCGCGATCACGGATCACATAGGAAGCATACTCGAGGAAATTCGTGTCCATCCGCTTATGCAGACGACTCCGTTCCTTTTTCACTTCGGCGTCCTCTTCCGGCACATCCTGGTCGGGGGTATCCTCCCCGGATACTTCGGCAGTCTCACCTGATTCGGCGGAGGCATCCGTTTCTTCTTCCTCTTCGCCGAAATCATATTCGGCGTCGATGGGAAGTTCCGGATCGTTCGAGCCTTTGCTTTTCTTCTTCCTGGGCATGGTTTCTGAAAATCTAAATTCTTTTAATCCTCAACAGGCACCACAAGATTATCCATGATGTAATCCCGACGCTGGGGCGTGTTCCGTCCCATGTAAAAAGAGAGGATGTGACTGGCATCGCTGTGCGAAGCATATTCCACCTGATTCAACCGCATGTCATCGCCGATGAAATGCTTGAACTCGGAAGGAGAAATTTCACCGAGCCCTTTGAATCGGGTAATCTCCACCCCGCGTGCCAATTCCTTGATGGCTTTTTCGCGCTCGGCCTCTGAATAACAATAAATGGTTTTCTTCTTGTTGCGCACGCGAAACAACGGCGTTTCCAGGACATACAAATGGCCTTCGTATATCAATTGATCGAAGAACTTGAAGAAGTAAGTGATCATCAGGTTACGAATATGCAACCCATCCACATCCGCATCCGTGGCCAGGATCACCTTGTCATACCGCAATTCATCAATGGTATTTTCGATCCCCAGACAACACATGAGGTTGTACATCTCATCGTTCTTGTAAACCACATCACGCTTGAGATCCCACACATTGAGAGGTTTCCCTTTCAGAGTGAAGATCGCCTGGGAGCTCACATCTCGACAACTCACAATCGAACCGGCTGCAGAGACACCCTCGGTAATAAACAGCATGGTGTCATAGCCTTTGTCCTTCTTCTTGTTGAGATGTTTCTTGCAGTCCTTGAGTTGAGGAATGCGAAGACTGACGGCTTTGGCGCGTTCGCGGGCCAGCTTTTTGACCGCCATCAATTCCTTGCGTAGCTTGCGGGTGTCTTCCACCTTGGCCATCAACTTGTCGGCCGTGTCCTTGTCCTTGTGCAGCAGGTGCAACACTTCTTCGCGGACCTTGGCCACAAGATCGGATCGGATTTCCGTGTTCCCCAGCTTGTTCTTGGTCTGGGATTCGAACATCGGATCCTGCAAACGAATCGCCACAGCGCCCACCATGCACTCACGCACGTCGTCCCCATCATACTTGCCCTTGGCGTATTCATTGACCGCTTTCAGCAATCCCTCGCGAAACGCGCTCAAATGAGTTCCGCCATCGGAGGTGTATTGACCGTTAACAAATGAAAAGAAAGTTTCCCCTGATCGACCGGTACTGTGCGTGAAGCAAA
>Ga0255780_10003303_pt1 | contig 14118 bp, 12 predicted proteins | sample 071ome_32_FD_179978 | JGI IMG/M metagenome (GOLD analysis project Ga0255780, IMG submission 179978) | Coastal salt marsh microbial communities from the Groves Creek Marsh, Skidaway Island, Georgia - 071405AT metaG (version 2) | ecosystem: Environmental > Aquatic > Marine > Intertidal zone >... | reverse complement strand
GATGTTGACCTCGATAAAATCTGTGAATCGATTCTTAGGGGCAAATTCCTCAAGATAGATAGCAGTTGCCGCGCCGATTGGAAACGAGAGAAATAGCGTGATACCCAAAACAAAAACAGAGCCCATAATGGCCCCCATGACACCGGCCATCTCTGGGTAGCTAGAATCTCCTCTGAGAAATAGATTTGTGTTTATCTGTCTTGATATCAAATTTCTATCTGAAAGCGATTGAAAGTATTCATACTGCTGCTCACTTAATCTTCCTTGCGGTGATTGACTGTCTGCAAAATAACCTTTATTAACCATATCGACATCAGATGAGGCTAATGCAATAAAATTGATGGTACCCGGGATGGTCTCTGCATAAATATCTCTCTCGAGATCAATTGAGGCACCTCTACTTATGAGTCTAAATAGGTCAGCAAGCTCAGCTCGGGCCTGCAGTTCAGGGAATAGCTCCCTCAATCCATCTCGGATTTTGTTTTGAAAATTAATCGATGAAATATCTTCGATATCGGCTACCGATAGCTCTACAGGTATCTCGATGTATGTCTGAGTGAATGCTCTGTAGCCCTGCGAAAAGATGATGCTAAGTATGAGGAGCAAAAAGCCAGAAGCAAAAAGAAGCGCACTGATACCCAAGGTTCGCATGATACGTTCGTTTCGATAGCGGGACTTTAGGCCTTGAGAAACTAGTTTTTTTAGATCCCTACTCATATTGTTCCCGATATTTTCTTACCACATGTAGGGCATAAATATTTAATAACAGCGTAACAACAAATAAAACCAAGCCAAGAGCAAATGCAGCAAGCGTCTTAGCACTGTCAAACTCCTGATCGCCAACCAATAACGTCACAATTTGAGCGGTCACCGTGGTGACAGGCTCGAGCGGGTTAAAAGTGAGGTTCGCGGCCAATCCTGCTGCCATGACCACAATCATGGTCTCTCCAATGGCTCTTGACACGGCAAGCAATACCCCCGCAATGATTCCAGGAAGGGCTGCGGGTAAAACTACATTTCTAATGGTCTCCGACTTAGTTGCGCCGCATCCATACGAACCCTCCCTAAGGCTCATGGGGACTGCACTGATAACATCACTCGAGATAGATGAGACAAAAGGAATAATCATGACACCCATAACGAGACCGACCGCAAGTGCACTCTCAGAGGTCAGTTGCCAACCTAAGCTGCCCCCTAACTCCCTAATAAAAGGACCAATGACAAGAGCGGCAAAGTAACCATATACGACAGTTGGAATGCCTGCTAAAATCTCCAAGATAGGCTTTAAGATGTCTTTTGTTGAGCTTTTAGCATACTCAGAAAGAAAAATGGCCGAGAAAAGACCAAAAGGAATAGCCACTGCCATTGCAACCATAGCGATTAGGAGAGTTCCACTAAATACTGGAACGGCACCAAAAGCTCCACTTGAGCCCACCTGGTCCTCCCTGATAGCTGTCTGAGGGCTCCACTGCGTTCCAAAAAGGAAATCTATGATAGATACCTGGCCAAAGAATCGAATACTCTCAAAGAGCACAGAAAGCAAAATTCCAAAAGTTGTGATGACCGCTATCAGCGAGAAAAGCGCCAGTATCCATTTAATCATAGACTCTGCATGGATCCTTGCATTAAAGCCAGGTTTCGTTCGATAGAATGAATACAGGGTAGCGAGGAGCACAATACTCCCATAGAGAATAATTTTAGCAATCGAAGCTGTATTTACGGCGCCTACATAAACTGCGAGCCCGAGAGCATGTGTGGTATTTGATGCGTCAAAAGGGATGATCCCTGCGTGGACGTTTAAGAGCTCATTATAAATAAATTGAAAGCTTTCAGGCTCAACAACAAGGACAGCAGTTAGGGAAGATTGCACTAGGTATCTGATCAGCCCAGGCTCAGCGAGCGAATAGGTGAGCAGAAATAAAAACGATGGGACAAAGGCCACCAAAAAATTATGCAAGCCAAAGTAACCCTTAGTTGCAAAGAGTTTATGGCTCGATGAGAAGGCAATTGCCCTACTTCTCCCATAGAGATAAAGAAGCAGGGCAAGAATTAAATTAATTACAAAGTAGGCGCTAAAAGACACCTAACAATCATAGCTGTAATGGTGATAATTGTCTTGCACTGGATTGAATCATTTCGAATTCTTCATATCCCATAGGAATTAATCCTCTATCCGTAAGATAGCCAAACTCCCCAATGGTATTTTCATCGGTATATTCAAATACAAACTCCTCAAGCCCCGGAACAATACCAACATGTGCTGACTTAACGTAAAAGTAAAGGGGTCTTGAGATGGGGTACTCACCTCCTGCGATAAAATCAAATTCCGGAGATACACCATCTATACTTGATCCTTTAACAACATCCCTGTTCTGATCCAAGAAACTGTAGCCAAAAATCCCCAATGCATTGCTATTAACATTAAGTCTTTGAATGATCATGTTATCGTTTTCTCCAGCCTCAATAAAATGACCATCCTCTCTCATGGATTGGCATGCAAGCTGATGCGCCTCGCCATCCAAAGCCTCAATTTCAGGGAAACTTGTGCATGCCGCATCCATCACAAGTTCTACAAAGGCATCTCTTGTGCCTGAAGTAGGAGGTGGGCCTAGCACCTCAATCCGATTGCTTGGAAAATTCGGATTAACCTCTGACCAAACGGTATACGGATTCTCAATTAAACCTCCGTTGCCATCAGGAACTGTTTTAGCTAACGCTAAAAAGATTTCTTCTCTGGTTAAGTTGAAGTCTTCACCACTTAATGAATTGGCAAGCACGATCCCGTCATAGCCGACCTTTACCTCGATGATTTCAGATACACCATTTGACGCACACTGATCTACCTCGCTTTGTCTGATTCGTCTTGAAGAATTGGTGATGTCAGGAAAGTTTAATCCAATCCCCTGACAAAAGGCTCTAATACCACCACCCGAGCCTGTGGACTCGATTGTTGGTGTTCTGTAGCCTGTTGCCAGACCAAAGTTTTCTGCAACCACAATTGAAAAAGGATAAACAGTGGACGATCCCACAATACTGATGTAGTCTCTTGAGGACTGTGCATTAACACCAGTCATAATTAGGTAAGAAAAAATGATAATAAATGCTCTGTTTACAAATTTCACGATTACTCCATGTATAGTTGATATTCGTAGCTTAGTAATCAATTGTTACATTTTTATTACATTATTAAACAGGGCTCGCTTTTAGCATGAATGAACAAACATTACTCAATGAATTGCTTAAAATTCAATCAGTTACACCTAATGACAATGGCTGCTTGGAATTAATTTCTGACCTCCTTAAAGACAGTGGATTTGAGATAGAGAGGTTTGATAAAAATGGGGTCAGTAATTTATGGGCAATCATTGGTAAAGAGGGTCCCATATTTTGTCTTGCAGGGCACACCGATGTGGTCCCTGCTGACAAAGAACATTGGGACACTGACCCTTTTGTCCCCACCGAGATAGAGGGAAAGCTTTTTGCTAGGGGGGCTGCAGATATGAAAGGCGGTCTTGCCTGTCTTGTCACTGCCGCCATAAATTTCATTAAAAAAAATCCTGGTTTAAAGGGGAGACTGGCTTTTCTGTTAACCAGCGATGAGGAGGGCGCAGCAGATTTTGGCACCAAGTATGTGATGCAAGAACTTCAAAAAAAACAAATTCAGTTAGATTGGTGTTTAATTGGTGAGCCATCGAGCTCCGAAAGGCTTTTTGATTTTGCACGCATAGGGCGTAGAGGCAGTCTAAGCGGGATACTTAGCATCCATGGACAGGAAGGTCATGTCGCTTATCCTCAACCAACTGAAAATGTAATGCTAACCTATGCGAAATTCATGGATGCCATGGACAAATTAGATTTAGGCAGAGGCAATAAATTTTTTCCAAAAACCAGCTTTCAGTCTGTCTATGTTCACTCTGATGCGAATGCAGTGAATGTGATTCCGTCCTCGCTGAGTGCTCGATTTAATCTTAGATATTCTGATGAGTGGAGCTTTGAAACACTTTCATCACAAATAGAAAAAATTCTTAATTCACTCTCATGCCAATATAAGATTGAGTGGAAAAATGCGGGCAATCCATTTATCACTAAAGAGGGTCATTTTTCCGATGTGGTTAAGGGTTGTGTCTATGAAGTGGTGGGGGATGAACTAACTTATTCAACCGCAGGCGGCACCTCGGATGGGAGATACATCGCTCCCTATGGCACCGAGGTGATTGAGCTTGGCCCAATCAATAAATCCATCCATAAGAACAATGAATTCATTAAGTTGGAACACCTAGCTCTTATGAGTAAAACTTACGAGAGAATTCTTGAGAAGATGCTAACTTAGCTCGGACCTTTTCCAGTTTACCGTGAGCACATAAAAGCCTAGAAACCCAAACCAAACGAGCACCCAGCCAGGCATCGAGACTCCCAAGAATCGCCAAGAGACTTCTGCGCATTCTCCTGAGCCTGTCATGATTAATGTTAACGCCTCAAGCAAAGGAAAGGCATCCATCAAATAATCAAGACCAGGTCCACATGTAGGCACAAGCTCAGGGGGTAGATTCTGAATATAAACATGCCTAGCGGCAATACCTAGTCCAATCCCAGCAATAACAAAACCCAATAAACCTAATAGCCTTGACACGATTAAGGGTGCCCACTGTGCAAAAAATGCCAGCGCAAATATGACACCAAGGCCAATCATCGCTAACCTTTGAAATATGCATAAAGGGCAGGCTACCAAACCGAGTACATGCTCAGAATAAAGCGCATAACTCATAAGTAAGCAGACGATCAAAAGGCCTGATAAGTTTCTGATCTGTGCTTTACTCATGACCTACCCTACTTGCTCCTCAGCATGCCTAATATCCAGGCCTTTTTCGGTATAGATAACATATTCACAAATATTTTTGGAGTGATCCCCTATCCTCTCAAGAGCACGAGCAATCCACATAATGTTAAGTCTTTTCGTTATCGATCGAGGATCTTCCATCATATGGGTAATGCTACTTCTTGATAGAGATTCGTACTGTGAATCCACCATCTCATCAGACCTAAATGTTGCTAAAGCAAGCTCTGAGTCAAATCGAGCAAAAGCATCTAATGACTTTTTGGTCATGGTCTGAACTAATTCACCCATGGTTTGAATCTCAAGATGATCTGTTTTATTAATCTCTGTGCTTTCTAGTAAGTTTATAGAGAGTCTGGCAATCTTCTCTGCCTCGTCACCCATACGCTCAATATCTGTGATTGTCTTGATAATAGCCATGATCAATCTCAGATCAATGGCAGCTGGAGCACGAGTTGCGAGAATTCTTCTGCACTCATCATCAATCTCAAGCTCAAGATCATTAACCTGGTCATCCATCATAATGACATTCGTACAGACCTGAGAGTCACCTTGAAAGAAACCATGTAACGCCTGGGTGAGCATTTCTTCAACGAGACCCCCCATCTTGAGTACGCTATTCCTAACCGACTCGAGTTCTTCATTGAATTTTCTACTGGTATGTTTATTAAACTCATTCATTTCTGATAATTTAGCAACTCCTTTAATCTTTGGCTAATCTTTTGTTTGGAAAGCGGCAGCTAAAGGAGCTTCCAACAAGCAGTTCACTCTCTATTACAAGTTCTGCACCCATCCTATCCAGCGCATGCTTAACAATCGATAGACCAAGCCCCGTGCCTCCTGTTTTAGCATTTCTTCCTTTATCCACTCGATAAAATCTCTCTGTGATTCGGTCAATAGATTCTTGTGGAATGCCGATTCCAGTATCCTGAACGAGCAAAGTCGCATATTCAGGGTTTGCAGACCAAGAAATAAAAACCTCGCCTCCTTCATCCGTATATCGATGAGCATTTGAAACAAGATTTTCAACAATAGAATAGAAAAGCCCCTCGTCAGACATTAATTTTTTATCGCACTCAATGCTTACATTAAAGTTAATTTTTTTGTTCATAGATTCATAGGACTCTAAAACTTGATTGATAATGGATCCAACATCTATTGCGTCATCATTTAGATCCATCTCGCTGTTCTCAATTTTTGAAAGTGAGAGCAAATCCTCAATAATCTTATTCATTCGATCAGCTTGTAATGTAATTTGGTTAGCAAAGTTCGCTAACTCCTGATCCTTCGTATCCTCATTAATGATCTCAGAGTACCCCTTGATGGATGTAAGGGGTGTTTTAAGCTCATGACTTGCATTGGCGATAAAGTCCTTTCTTATCTGATTCAGCTTGGACTGAGTGGTGACATCGCGTACAGATATAAATTTTTTATTTCGAGAGCTATAGTCTCGATACTCAACAATCCTAAATCTTAGAAATCTCTTATTATTACTATCCTCAATATCTATAAAGCTATCCGTCTTATGGTATTTAAGATACTTGTTAAATGATGGGAAACGGATAATGTTGCCAACCTTTTGCCCGATATCTCTCTCTTGATCAACACCTAGGAGCGTCAATGATGAGCGATTGCACCACTCTATGTTATCAAATTCGTCAATGATGATTCCTGCATCTGGGATTGCGCTTGCTAAAGCATTTACCTCTTTGATGAGCTGTGCAAATCGCTTTCGATACCTCCAACGGCTTTTGCTTAATGCCTCGATACTTGAGTTGATCTCACTTAAATAACCCCTTGTTCCAAGCCATTTAATTTTAAAACCATTTTGCAAACTCTCTTTAAGTGAGAATACATAGATGAGCATTAAAATAAGGTATAAAGAAATTATGATCAAGGCTGAGAGATAAAAGCCTCCCAGCAAGGCACTCAACAAAACGATCGCTACGATAACAAGGAGTAGCTGACCGAAAAGGAAAAAAATTAAATTAGTGAGTCGCATTTAGTTTGGGCTTTGAAAATATATATCCTGAGCCTCGAACCGTTTTAATATAATTCTCATATCCATAAGGCTCTAGCTTCGCTCTTAGCCTCCTAATATGAACATCAACGGTTCTATCGTCAAGATAAACATTACCACCCCAAACACTATCAAGAAGTTGTTCCCGTGAAAACACCTTTCCTTGTCTAGCAATAAAAAAATGTAATAGCTTAAATTCAATCGGTCCTAAATTAATTTCGCTCTCATCTATTGCAACCTTATGCGACTCGACAGCAACCTCTAATCCATCCACTCTAAAAATATCTTTTGCGGTAGGAACTCTTCTTAAATTTGCCTGAACCCGAGCAAGTAATTCCTTGGATGAAAAAGGTTTGGCCACATAATCATCTGCACCATTATTTAAGCCCATGATGGTGTCATCCTCAGAGGATTTTGCCGTCAGCATGATGATAGGAATTGAATTAAATCTCTGTTCGCGTCGAATCTGTCTAATGGCCTCAATGCCACTCCTATCGGGGAGCATCCAATCCATGATGATGATATCAGGCTGCTTATCAACCAATAAGCTAAGCCCACCGGACACTGTCGTTGAGCTACGGACATTGTATTTATGTCTCTCAAAAAAAACTTTAAGCATATTGACAATACTCAAATCATCTTCAAAAACCAATATTTCCATATTTTCTTTCATTGATCTAGAAACAATAAAAATAAGGTTAAGTTGTTAAAAAATTATGACAATATGAATTACTTTTCATTTCCATGCGCTATCATCTCTGACATACAAAAACTCGGGTTCCATATAATGATGGCCCATAAAGCTTTTTGATTTTATTACATGGTACTCAAGAAGTTCAGTCGGACTGCACTTAAAACTCTGTACCTCGCCTGATGTCCCTGAAATCACCGTAAGATCAAAATCAAAAGAAAAAAAATTATTTTGAGCAAGATTTATTTTTTTATCCGATAGAGTGTTTATATTTTTTAGTTTAAAAGTTCCATTCTCATCCCTCTGATATTCTGCAATAAAAAATTCTCTAGAGTAAGCATTCATGATGGTATGAATGGTCTCCAAGCCAGTTGCCTTCCAAGCAATGTAGGACAAGTATTCAAGGCTACCAATAGGTATTAGTCTTACTTCGGACTCAAAGGCCAGGCCCTGAGCAAGCATGAGAGCCATCCGAATACCTGTAAATGACCCTGGCCCATTGACGTATGCGATTGAGTCAAGCGTCTCGAAGGAGTGCTTCTTTTTCTGATCGTCTAAAAAATTTAAGATATGGCCAAGCTGATTCTTGCTCGACGGCGATTGAAAGGAGCTCACTAGCCCACCATATTGCATACTAATGCTAAAAGTAGTTCCCACACCGTTGAAACAAATTAAATTAGTCTGGGACATAAAAATACTTAATTTTATTAACCATTTGGCAAGATATTTAGATATAATCTAATACTTTCATTTTACATAAAATAAAAGTAATTATGACACAAACTACCTTACCAGAACTCAGCAATTGGGTATCTGAAGTTGCCTCTCATTGTAATCCAGATCAGGTCCATTGGTGTGATGGTTCAGAAGCCGAGTATTTATCCTTTATTGACCAGATGGTCACAACCGGTGATATGGTAAAGCTTAACGATAAGACCTTCCCAGGATGTTATTTGCATCGTTCTGATCCTCAAGATGTAGCTAGAGTTGAGCATCTAACTTACGTGTGCACTGAGACCGAGTTAGAGGCTGGTCCGAATAATAATTGGATGGAACCCTCGAAGGCAAAAGACATGATGAATGACTTTTTTGCTGGATGCATGAGGGGCAGAACTATGTACATTATCCCCTACTGCATGGGACCTCTTGGTTCAAAATTTTCAAGGTACGGTGTTGAGATTACAGATAGCATCTATGTTGCTGCAAATATGTACCTTATGACCCGAATGGGTCAAAAGGCATTAAATGAGATTGAGTCATCAAGATCCTTTATTAAGGGACTGCACTCCACAGGTGAGTTAGATCCTGAGCGAAGATTTATTATGCACTTTCCAGATGAGCTCCTAATCATGAGCTATGGTTCTGGCTATGGCGGTAACGCGCTTTTAGGAAAGAAGTGCCATGCTCTTAGAATTGCATCTCATCAAGCTAGGACCGAAGGTTGGTTGGCTGAGCATATGTTGATCGTCGGTATAGAGAATCCTCAAGGTGAGGTACACTACCTCGCCTGCGCATTTCCATCGGCATGTGGGAAAACAAACCTTGCCATGCTGATTCCGCCTGAAGAGTACAAAGGATGGAAGGTATGGACCTTAGGTGACGATATCGCCTGGTTGCACCCTGATGAGAACGGCCAACTTAGAGCCATTAACCCTGAGGCAGGATATTTTGGTGTTGTGCCAGGAACCAATTTAAAAACAAATCCTAACGCCTTTAATACCATTACCAGTAACACTATATTCACAAATGTTGCAGTGACTGCGGATAATGAACCTTGGTGGGAAGGCAAAGAGACAGGTACCCCAATCACAGACTGGCTTGGAGATACATATACGGGCGAAAAACTAGGTGCGCATCCAAACTCAAGATTTACTGTCTCTGCAAAACAAAACCCTAGCTACTCTTCACTGGCCGAGGCCCCAGAGGGTGTTCCCATTAGCGCATTGGTGTTTGGTGGCAGAAGAAAAGAACTTGCGCCCCTTGTTTATCAAGCAAAGGGTTGGGAGCATGGTGTGATGGTAGCCGCAAGTGTGGCGTCAGAAACAACAGCCGCAGCTACTGGCAAAGTCGGTATTGTTAGAAGAGATCCCATGGCTATGAAACCTTTCTGCGGATATAACTTTGGAGACTATTGGGCGCACTGGCTGACTTTCAGTGAAAAGCTCAGCGCCTTGCCTAAAATATTTCATGTAAATTGGTTTAGGCAAAATGCCTCAGGTGAATTCCTATGGCCGGGTTTTGGAGAAAATATGAGAGTTCTGGAGTGGATCATCTCGCGTTGCAAGGATGACACCCATGCAGTGGAGACCCCCATTGGTTTTGTCCCAGGAAATAATGATATTAACCTGAATGGTCTAAGTATTGGCTCAAACCGAATTGACGAATTGACGCATATCGACAATGAGCAATGGAAGCGGGAAGTATCTGAGTTCAAGAAATATCTTGAGGAATTTGGTGACAAAACACCAGACAGGCTCCTAGAGGAGTGCGATAAGGTATTAGCAAAGCTCTCCTAAGAGACTGCTTATTTTTTAGCTACTATATAAACGACCCAAGCAGCGTCATTGGTGCCTTTGGTTTCAGACAAGTAATTGCCTGTTCCGTCACCATCCTCATCCTCCTCCTCCCAGTATATGGTGACCTCACAAAAGCCTGCATCAAGGAGAACTTCTTTTATCTCAGGCAAGGTCCACAACCTCCACTCATAGGTGAATGCCTGGGGTATCTTTGAGCCGTCCGGGAATTCAAACCCGATATGACACCTGTATCTTGCCGTAATTGGCTCAAAATATACTTGGTGCCAAACATAAGTGAATGTCCTGTATTTAGTTCTCTCCTTTTGAACCACATAAGCATCAGAACCTCCAAATGCATCGAGGAACATGAGGCCATCCCTATTCAAACCTTGGAGGCAATTTTTAAAATAGGCTTTTAGCTCTTCCCTCTTATGAAAGACCCAATAACTAAAATTGAAGGCTCCTATCACATCAACCTTTGATGTCTTAACTTTAAGTACGTCCTTATGAATCAACTCAACTCTTTGCCTCTGCTTAGAATCAAGCTTATTGATATTATGTATCTCGGCCCAAGCTAGTACATCTTCATCTAGATCAACTCCGATGGCGTGCCTATCTTTTCCTGCCTTTACCCACTCACAACACAACGCTGATGTCCCTGAGAAATCTTCACGCAGGATAGATGGCTGATTACCATTAAAATGATCTGCATAAACCTTATCTATAAACTCAAGCTCAGCCCCAACATTCTGGACAGACTTTTCATAGAGTTTATTGATGTCTACCCTTTCTGCTTGTTTTTTCCGTTTCATATTTCTAGCTTGCTTCTTTAAGTTCATCGAGATAGGGTTTCATCTCTTCAATAGTTGACTTTTGGATGATGGAAGAGCGCCATTTACGAGTATTTGCGGTGTTCTTTTTAAATGGCAATAAATGCCTAACGATGTGCGATGGATGTGTACCCATGGATTGAGATGATTCAATGTACTCAATAATCCTATCTATGCCATCGGACAGATTGATATTCTCTCCATAGATAAATTTATAACTTTCTATAAGCTCAGGGGTGTTTTTGTAGGCCATCCGACCAACCATAATTCCTTTAATTGATGGATTCAGACTCTTTATGTCATCAAGTGATTCAATGCCTCCATTGAGCATAAAGTTTAAATCGGGTCTCTCATCGATAAGTTTTTCTACCATAGTGTAGTCAAGCCTAGGTATGGATCTATTTGCCTTGGGGCTAATTCCATTTAGGATTGCTGGCCTTGCATGCACAATAAAATCTTTGGCACCAGAAGTTGCAACAATATCGATAAATTCTAGCAGCTTCTTAAAGTCAGGATTACTACCTATTCCAATTCTACATTTAACTGATACCTCTAGGTTAGAGTGCTCTAACATTGCACTTGTGCATTCCTTGACTAATTGAGGTTCACGCATCAGGACTACTCCAAACTTTCCTTTGCCTACTCTGGGGCTCGGACAGCCACAGTTTATGTTTATCTTTTCGATGCCCATGTCCGAGAGTAAATCTGCTACTAATCTATATTTTTCAGGCTCATTACCTCCAAGTTGAACCGTCACCCTCGAGTAATTACTGCTGTAGATCTTTGGAAATTCTTTTTTATTTAAAAAATAATTAAGGTTCACCATCTCTGTATAGAGAGATAGCTTTGGGAATAAGGTTGAGTATATGTACCTAAAATGTCGGTCGGTATATCCCATCATAGGAGCGATGGCTAAGCTTGAAATCTTGCTGTACATATACTAACGCCTGAATGTGGCGTCCCCAAGGGGATTCGAACCCCTGTTGCCGCCGTGAAAGGGCGGTGTCCTAGGCCTCTAGACGATGGGGACAGCTAAAAATTTATTGACGATTATAACCTAATTATTTGGATATTAGGACTGAATAATTTGATATCAGTATTATCTATTGAGCAGTTCAGTTGAAGTAATCCCCAAATGATTCCTGTTCATGACGATGGGTAGCGTACTCTGAAAAGAGAGACCTTAAACATTCTAGAATTTCTGATTCGTCAGCCTCTTCAAGCAAGAGTAATCACTCTGACCTGAAAACCAAGCTCCATGAGAGTCTCTGATTTAGCTTGGGCAATCTCTCCTCCGCCTACAACAAGGACCTGCGGAAAACTTTGAGATTTAAGGAATATAGGTAAGTATGACATAGCCAAATATGCTTATTTTTGACTATATTAACGAGCCTTAATAAATTTTAAAAAACGATTCAGGAATGAATAAATAACCAATTGCTCTAAAAGCAAACGAGCAAATTAAAGAACAATTTGGTGGAGCCAGGCGGGATCGAACCGCCGACCTCTACAATGCCATCGTAGCGCTCTCCCAGCTGAGCTATGGCCCCACACATGAGTTAGTCATTATCTTTAAGTTAGCGAATAGAGTCTATAGCCAATTGAATTCTTTTTAAGCTTTTTTCTTTTCCCATTAGAAATAATGTATCTGCAATCCCTGGAGAAGACGCCTTACCGACGAGCGCGACTCTTAGAGGTTGCGCCAAATCTTGCATCTTTATCCCCTCTTCCTTAACCAGACTCTTGATTTGTGTGTCAACTGTTTGGGCTTCCCAAGCATTTAATTTGGATAGACTCATAAGCGCTAGCTCTAGGTTGTTTTGGAAGCTCTGGCTTAAAAACTTTTCTTTATCATTGGGCTCATAAGTTATCTCATCTACAATATATGGGCTGATCTTTTTTGCCATATCACTAACTGAGATGCATCGCTCCTTATAATGCCTGACAAAAGATTCAGCATCTTGCCTAGGTAGAGATAGACCATTATTATCAAGCTCTTGAATTAAGAGCATTGCTAATTTGGAATTATCCATGCTCATTAGGTGCTGGTGTGATACCCAATCAAGTTTCTTGTAGTCAAAGACCGAGGGAGATTTAGAGCAATTTTCTAGACTAAATAAATCAATAAGCTCATCAACACTAAAGATCTCTTGGTCTCCTGCAGACCAGCCTAGCTTTGCTAGGTAATTGATCAGGGGCTCTCTCATATACCCCTGGTTTTTAAATTCAACGACACTTGTCGCGCCATGGCGCTTGGATAGCTTTTTTCCGTCCTCGCCAAAAATCATGGGCACATGCGCGTATAGTGGGATTTTTTCTTCTAGTGCCTCGATAATCTGAACTTGCCTGGGGGTATTGCTAAGATGATCATCGCCCCTGATCACATGGGTTATCCCCATCTCAGTGTCATCGACAGCGACACAAAGGTTATAGGTGGGCGAGCCGTCGGATCTTCTTATGATTAAATCATCAAGCTCCTCATTAGGAAATACGATGTCCCCTTTGATTAAGTCATGGACAAGTGTCTGACCTGTCTGTTTACTCCGAAACCTGATAACGACGCCTTCTAAATTAGTATCAATATTTTTTTGACTGCACGCGCCATCGTACTTCGGTTTTTTACCTGACTTTAGTAGCTCCTCTCTGAGTAAGTCGACCCTCTCTTTTGGGCAATCACAGGCATAGGCGTGCCCACTGGCGATTAATTGATCGATAGCATGACGGTAGAGGCCCTCCCTCTGACTTTGAAAGATGGGGGCAGAGCCTGAGTCTATTTTTAACCAAGACAGCCCATCAAGGATGCTGTCTAAAGACTCTTGGTTTGATCGCTCCCGGTCAGTGTCCTCGATTCGCAGCAGAAATTCACCCTTATTTTTCTTAGCAAAAAGCCATGCGAACAGGGCTGTCCTGACGCCACCAATGTGAAGGCTTCCGGTAGGGCTTGGGGCAAATCGGGTTCGCATCATTACGTTCGATACTTTTTGATGTATCTATTTTTGGTTATCGTAAATGCTATCAGGCTTAGGGAAAATAAAAATATGTTCGTGTAAAGACCGATGCCATTGATGATGCAGATAAAGCCAAGCGTAGCAAAAAAAGACGAGACGATTAAATATCTCAGAATGATGGATTGCCTCGAGTATTGTTCTGCTAACAGGTGATGAAGGTGATCCTTATCCCCATAGAAAGGGCTTTTCCCTTTTAAGACTCTATAGTACATCGTATGG
>Ga0255780_10003302_pt1 | contig 14118 bp, 8 predicted proteins | sample 071ome_32_FD_179978 | JGI IMG/M metagenome (GOLD analysis project Ga0255780, IMG submission 179978) | Coastal salt marsh microbial communities from the Groves Creek Marsh, Skidaway Island, Georgia - 071405AT metaG (version 2) | ecosystem: Environmental > Aquatic > Marine > Intertidal zone > Salt... | reverse complement strand
TGGAGACGACGCTCGACCAGATCTCTTCCGGGTCCTGCTCGACCCATCCCGGGCGCGGGTACGACTGGCGCACCGGCGAAGCGTGGTGCCTAGAGGGAGAGGGAGAGGGAGAGGGAGAGGGAGAGGGAGAGGGAGAGGAACAAAGAAAGAAAGAAAGAAAGAAAGAAAGGGGAGTGAGCGACGAGTGGACGTCTGGAGAGGACGTCTACGGAACGCACCCGACTGGCACCGAGAGATCCTTGGGGTTGTACACGATGAACCGGGAACTCTGCGTGCCCTGGTCGATGGCTCCGATCAGGGTCACGTCTTGATCGTCGGACATTGCGTATCAATCAAGGTATCCAGGTATCAACGAGCAGACCACTTTTTTTGTTTGAATTCGAGCCGTGTCTCACAGCGAGAACAGCGAGAACAGCGAGAACAGCGAGAACAGCTAGAACAGCACACGTCGTATCATACGTCATACGTCATACATACCCAGATAACGAATCCATGAGCGTCGCAGCCCACCCCCCCCAGAACAACAACAACCAGGGGCACGTCTCGCGGCACTCGCTGGGACTGACGGCCAGGGCCGTCTGTGCGGTGCCCTTTCCGGCAGCCGGCCCGGAGGATGCCGAGGGGCGGACAGTCCACCACAACATTCTATGCGTGGCAGGGTGGAACGAGGACGTCCGGGAACAGCAGTTGAACCTGGTCAACTTGAACGTGCACAAGGTCATGGGCGAGATTGCCGATCCTCCCGAGGTGTCCCTGCTGTCGAGCTTCTCGGTGCCCTCTCGGTCGGTGACGTGCATGGATGTGTCTCAGGAGACTCGGGGGTCGGCGGTGGTGGTGGCTGGAGGGGACGATGGCGGGCTGTATAGGCTGAAGTTGACGCTGCCGACGACGCCGGGGTCGTCGCCGTCGGCCGTCCGGCTGGACGCGGCGGATATCGGGGAGACGGACCTGTTGGAGTTTTGCAGGCCGCATGGGCACCTCGTCACGGACGTGCGGGTGCACGAGTCTGGGGAAGTGGCTGCGAGCGTCTCCATGGACGGTTCCCTGTGCCTGACGGACCTCAGGAGGGGCCGAGGCGGGGCTGGAGCGGAAGGGGGGGCGTCACAGACGGTGGTGCGGAACGTCGCGACGTCGTTCACGCAGTGTGCGTTCACGCGGTCGAGCAACCTGTCCGTGGTGACGGGTAGCCACCAGGGCTGCTGCGTGGTGTGGGACGCGCGGAATGGCGGGAACAACAACAATGGCGGGAAGCTGCGCGTCGGGAACGGGATCGATCGAAACGATCGTGAGAGTGAGAGTGGGAGTGAGCCCGTGACGGCGCTCGCGACGCACCCGTCGAAGCCACACGTGTTTGTGTGCGGCAGGGCCGGCGGGCTGTTCCAGGAATTCGACTTTCGGTACCCGGACCGGCCGACCTTCTCCGAGCGGGTGGGCCGGGACGCCATCACGTCCATGTGCTACGAGAACCAGGGCTCGTCGGTGGAGCGACTGCGGTTCTGCACGGAGGGGGGGTGCATCTACAAGGTGGTCAAGGGGGACGGGGCGGTGCTCGCCTACGAGGAGGCGGGCACGCCGTTCACCGGGCTGGCCGTGTCGTCCCGGGCGGGCGACTCGCAGGTGTTTTGTACGACCGGAAGCGAGGGGCTCGTGTACCTGAGTATGAGCTCCAAGTACTACTGATATGTGATCTGGCGCTCGGGCCCTATCTGGCTTTTCTGTCAGCCGATCTGGAGACCGAGTCCAACCCTGTCGAGTCGAGTCCGATTCAGAGTACAGATCGAATTGTATCATACAGTTTTCCTACCATGTCTATGGCCAATGCGCTGCGCGTGGCCCCCACGGCGGGTCTAGGCTGTGCGTTTTGATGATTTCACACGTGGGATTCTGGGCCATCTGCCCTCGCGTCCTCCCTGCCCCGTTGCGTGCGACAACGACCCTCACTTGATACATTCTATGACATACCGTAGGCCGTGCGAGGTCAAGCCGCGGAGCGAGGATGGGGTCGAGGAAGACCGCACCCCGCTCGTCCCCGCTGATGGGGGTGAGGGCTTCTGCCTGTGCCGACGACGAGGCCTCGGCCTCGGCGCTGCGGGAGGAAAATGCCCTGCTTCGCAATCAGGTTCGCGATCTGATCGCTGCGGATGGCGAGCTCGAGGGCCGTCTGGCCCGTTACCTCGAGGCGCATGAGCTCCTGGTGGCCGAGGCCAGGAGCATCGAGGTCGTCGTCCCTGGAATTTTCGGTGGTGGTGATGTCGAGGAGGAGGAGGAGGAGGAGGAGGAGGAGGAGGAGGAGATTGTGGAAAAGGAGGTGGAAGAGGTGGCCAGCGTGGCCAGCGTGGAGAAGCCCGAAGTGGTGCTCGCCGTGGAGGCCAGCGCGGCCGTCGTGGAGGGGCACCCGGACGTCGTCTTCACAAAGGAGGAGGATGACACGTTGGTGTTCAAGTTTGGCGTGTCGAACATGGTCAAGGCCACTGCGATGGCTGCCTCCTTTTCGTCGTCGTCGTCGTCCTCGTCGTCTGCCTCCCCTCCCCCTTCCTCTTCCTCCACTCCTCCTCGCCCTTCTGCGAGTTCCTCCTCCCCTCCCCCGACCGTCCCCAGGGCCCCAGTTGTCCCGACAAAGTCCAAGCAGGATATTGCCATCGAGATGGCTGACAAGCTGGTGGCGTCGACGACGGCCGCCGAGGCCGTCGAGGGTAAGGAGGACTGGCTCTTCCTGACCGTGCCGGAGACCCCGGTCGCTGGCGCCAAGGCGACCCTGTACTACAATAAGGCGCAGTCCAACACGCTCGGACAGCGCCCCAACCTGGAGCTGTACGCCAAGTTCAACAACTGGGAGCTCGGTGCCGACGACGGCAAGGAGACCCGCGTGGACATGGCGCCGGCCGGCGTCGCCGATTTTTTCAAGGCCGACTTTGTCGTGCCCAAGGACGCCTACGAGCTCAACTTTATTTTCAGCGACAAGGAGGGCACGTTTGATAACAACGATACGCAGAACTACGCCCTGCCGGTCGACGGCGAGATGACCGCCGCCAAGTGGGTCGACCTCGCCGCCGAGCGCGCCGAGGCCGAGTTCATCAGGGCCAAGGAGCAGCGCCGCGTCGAGGCCGAGCGCGCGGAGAAGGAGCGCGAGGCCAACGCCCTCGTGGAGGACGGGCGCAAGGCCCAGGACACGGCCAACTTCCTGAAGGCCGAGTACGAAAACATGCGGGCGAGCGCCGGCACGTACGACGCCCTGGTCGCTAAGCAGACCGTCACCCAGAAGACGCAGCAGGTGAAGATTTCCTACGACAAGTCGATCACGGCCCTCGCCGGGATCGACTCCGAGGACATCGTCCTGCGCGTCGGCTTCAACGGCTGGCAGGAGGCCGTCGACGTCCCGTTCAAGAAGACGGCCGCGGCCGCCAAGAAGAAGGGCGACTGGTTCGAGGCAACCGTCAAGCTGCCGATTCAGGCCGTCACGCTCAACATGGTTGCCTTCTGCGGCGACGTCTACGACAACAACAACAGCCAAGACTACTGCGTGGCCGTCGACAGGGGCACCCCTGCCGAGGCCGCCGTCTGGGCGGACGGCCTCGTCGCGCCGCTCACGGAGGCCATCACAGCCGCACGTCACGCCGAGGAGGCCGAGCAGAAGCGGATCGCCGCCGAGAAGGCGCTCGCCGAGCAGGCCGTCCGCGACAAGGCCGAGCGCGTCAGGAGGCTCCAGATGAAGCACGTGCTCTACACCAAGCCGGAGGAGCCCGTCGCCGGCAAGGAAGTGACCATCTGCTACAATCCGAACAACACCAACCTGGCCGGCAACCAGGAGGTGCGCATGACGCTCGGCTACAACAGGTGGAAGCACGCCAAGTCGGCCGACCGCCTCGAGATGACCAAGTCAGCCGCCGGAGATCACTACGAGGTGACCGTCTCGGTTCCCAAGGACGCCTTTGCGCTGGACTTTGTCTTTTCCAACGGAGACGGCAGCGTCTACGACAACAGGGGCGGGCTCGACTACAACATCCCCGTCCAGGGCGCCGTGGTCGAGGAGCCGCCGATGTACGTCGTCAACATCTGCGTCGAGATGGCCCCGATCGCCAAGGTCGGAGGCATGGGAGACGTCGTCACGGCCCTGAGCCGTGCCATCCAGGACGCCGGCCACAACGTCGAGATCATCCTGCCCAAGTACGACTTTTTCAGGGACAGCCCGCTGCTCGGCGGCACCGAGTACGAGACCGAGTTCGACTGGGGAGGCACCAGGATTTTCGTGAGCACCTGCATCGTCGAGGGCGTGAGGGTCTGGTTCATCGAGCCGGCGAACGGCATGTTCTCGGGCGCCGTGTACCACGGCAACGGCGACGCCGGCCGGTTTGACTTCTTCTCGAAGGCGGCCCTCGAGTTTTTGCTGCGCACCTCCCGCCAGCCGGACATCATCCACTGCCACGACTGGTCCACGGCCACCGTCGCGCGCGCCTACTGGGAGGACTACCACAACAACGGGCTGTACAACCCGAGCGTGGTCTTCACCATCCACAACCTGGGCTACGGCGCCGACCTCATCGGCCAGGCCGCGTACTACTCGCAGAAGTTCACGACCGTGTCGCCCACGTATGCCTGGGAGATTGGCGGCAACCCCGCCATCGCGAGCAACAACTCTAAGCTCGTCGGCGTCATCAACGGCATCGACCAGGACATCTGGAGCCCGGAGAACTGTCAGTTCTTGCCGATCCAGTACTCGGCTGATAACTGCCTTGAGGGCAAGGCCGCGGCCCGCGAGGCTCTCAGGCAGCGCCTCGGCCTCACCGGCTGGGGCGACAAGCCCATCGTGGCGTGCGTCTCGAGGCTCACCAAGCAGAAGGGCACGCACCTGATCAAGCACGCGTGCTGGAAGGCCCTCGACAGGGGCGCCCAGTACGTGCTGCTCGGATCGGCGCCTGATCCCAAGATCCAGGCCGAGTTCCAGCAACTGGCCGACCAGCACAGGGGCGAGAACGCCGCCTTTGTGTTCGACTTCAACGAGAGCCTGAGCCACCTCATCTACGCGGCCGCAGACTTTATCATCGTTCCTTCCATGTTCGAGCCGTGCGGACTCACGCAGATGATCGCGATGAGGTACGGGGCGGTGCCCGTGGTGAGGAAGACGGGCGGACTCGCCGACACGTGTTTCGACGTCGAGGTCGGCAAGGCCCAGGCCGCCTGGGAGATGGAGGGAAGCTCCGACTGGGAGGCCGACGGAATCGACGCGACTAACGCGTTCGTGTTCGAGGGCACCGACGAGGGCAGCATCGACTGGTGCTTGAACCGGGCGCTCGACGCCTTCTACGACGCGCCCGAGTGGTTCAGGATGCTGCAGCAGCGGAACATGAGGCAGGACTTTTCCTGGATCGGGCCGGCCAAGTCGTACGTCGACCTCTACCATGCTGCCGCGAAGAAGTAAGGATGCATGGACGGACGGATGGATGATTGGAAGGCGGAGGGGTTTCAACCCACTGGGTTGGTATTAAAAAAAACGATCTGCAACGTGAGATTTTCTTCGATTCGACGCCCTGTCTGTCGTCTATCGTACACCCTCCACCCATGGCCGCCGTCGACGACGCGCTGCTGCCTCGACCCTTGACGGGAAAGGTCCTGACCAGCGACGGCATCCAGCTGGTCTACGACATTCACAACCCGCAGGGTCGCTCGACTGTCGTGCTGATCCACGGCTGGTCTGGGTCGAGGAGATACTGGAAGCTGAACGCGCGGGAGATTGCGTCGGCTGGCCACCGTGTCGTTTTGTACGACCAGCGGTTTCACGGCGACAGCGATCGCCCGAAGCACGGTCACAGCGTGGCTCGGCTCGCGGCGGACCTCAAGACGCTGCTCGAAAAGCTCGAGATCAGGCGCGCCTGTTGCGTTGGGGCGTCGATGGGCGCCGCCGTGCTGTGGTCGTACCAGGAGCTCTTCGGGACCGCGGCGGATGATCGCATCGGCTCGATCGTCACCGTCGACCAAGCTCCGCTGCAGAACATCGTGCCCGGGTGGAGACTAGGGAGCACCGGGTGCTACGACGGGTACACGCTCGGCGTCCTGCACAGCGCTCTCCGTGCCGATTTCGCGAAATTCGCCCAGGACAATGCCGCCTTTTGCTGCGACACGAACAACATCAAGCCGGAAGTCCTGGATATGCTCGCCGTCGAAACCATGAAGGCCGACCAGGAGGGGCTCTGCAAGCTGATGGCTGATCATACGGCGAACGACTGTGAGGCAGTTGACGTCGTCGGCGCGTGGCCGCAGCTCGTTCCTCACTCGAACGCTCGACCCTGTGCGCACCGTAGGGCGCGATATTCTAGCCACGATCACCGTCCCTTGCTTGAACTTTGTCGGGAAAGCGAGCAACGTGTTCCCTTGGGAGGGTACGGAGGCCGTGTCGAAGATGCTGACGGCTTCTGCGCACGTGCAGACCGAGTACTCGGTCTACAACCACTGGCTTTACCTGGAAGATCCGGGCTCGTTCAATCATGTCGTGGCCGAATTCGCGACGCGACACTCGTGAGGGGCTCAGGCACAGGCCGTGTCTTTCGTGCTGAGCGAGGTTGGTTGCTGTGCTCTGAAGTTGCACCTTGATCGTCGTCAATTGACGACTTTTGCAAAAGCATGAGAATGAGCAATGGAGATTCTAGTGTACATGTACATGCGCTCGTTCATTCATTCGATGTAGGGTACAGGCTCGCCGAGCGCGATCAGCATCGAATCAGCTTGCCGGCGCTCGTGCCCGCGATGAGCGTGTTGCCGCGCGCCGCAAGCGCGCGGATTCCCTCGTCCTCGTCCAGCGCGGGCACGATGACGTCGCGCTCCTCCAGCACGATCGGGTCGAACGCCCTGATGGTCCCGTCCGAGCCAGCCGCATACAGGAGCCCGCCCTCCTTGCCGTTGTGCGCGAGCGCCAGGACCCGGGCCCCGTTGCTCTTGGCCGACGCCACGATCTCGAGGTCGTCCTGACCCCAGCTCTTGACCGTACCGTCGTAACTCGACGACAGCAGCATGCCACGGTGCGTCTTGAGGGACGTGACGCGCCCGGCGTGCGCCTTGGGCCTGGCGTTGGTGAGCTCGAGGGCGCCCGTCTTGGCGTCGATGGAGAAGGCGAACAGCGACCCGTCCACGGTCCCGGCGAAGAGGCGGTCCTTGGTGCACACGAGGCTCAAGATGTCGCCCCTGTCGAGCCTATACACCTTCGATTTCTTCGTCTGCAACGAGAACTGCTTGATCTCGTTGCACGAGGCGGAGAACAGGCTGGTGCCGTTGCTGGCCAGGTCGCGCGGCCAGCCGCACAGGTTGGACTCGAGCACCGAGTACTGCATGTCCTGTAAAAAGTCCGAGGAGGCCGGACTCACCAGCTCGAGGAGCGAATTGGAGTGCAGCCCCAGGATGACGCCGTTCGACGTGGGCAGGACCGAGTGGACCGGCCCGCCCGACAGGATGATGCGCTTGGCCACCGCCATGCGCACGCCGTCGTCCGTCTGGACAGAGTCGGCCGCGTCGACAGAGTCGACAGAGTCGGCCGAGTCGACAGAGTCGACAGAGTCGACAGAGTCGACAGAGTCGACAGAGTCGACAGAGTCGACAGAGTCGACGACGTCTTTGAATTCATTCATTCCGTCCATCCCGTCCAACCCGTCGACCTCCTCGTCAATCTCGTCACAGGCCGGCGCCAGTTCGACGAACGAAACAGTCTTGTCCAAGCCGGCCGACAGCAACGTCGAGTCGTCCAGCCACACGAGGGTGGTCACCGTCGAGCCGTGGACCTGGAGGGCCACGTCCGGGCGCGGGAGCGACTCGAGCGACTCGAGCGACTCGAGTCGGTCCTCGAGCAGCCCCTCGAGCTGCTCGAGCTCCTCGTAGTCGAGCTCCGCCAGCGAGGTCGGCAGCTCGAGCAGCCCGTCGCCACAAATCAGCCGGCGCTGCGTCGTGCAAGGAGAGGTGGGGACCACGCACGTCGAAGAGTGGACCGAGCGCGAGGCCGGCTTGGAGGTCGCCTTGGCCGTGGTCGGGGCGGTCGGGGCGCGACGGAGTCGACACCGACGGGGCCTCGCCACGCCGCCGGGCACGCCTCGGATTTTGCACGAAAGCGTGTTAGTCATCTATCTATCTATGAATGAAACCAGTGGTGAACAACAGAAGGCGGAGGTGAATGCTGGAGATAATTGGGTGTGACCCTCAAATTTCTCCCGGCATCTTGCACAACAACGCCTCGCTGGACGAAAATGAGAGTAGAATGAACTGAATGTCAATGAAATGGTGAAGACGAGGACGTGCGCGGACGTCAGTCCCGCGATTTTTAGTTGTGTGTGGATGACTGGACAGACGACCAATGGCCGAGGTGACGAAGAAGCAGAAAACAGGACTCTACTCCGACGACACGAACAGCCCGTTCATGAGCTTGATGCCTCGCGCCACGGCGTGCTGGCTCAGCCCCCACTGGATGTCCATCAAAAACTCCTGCGCGCTGGACCGCCGGAGGATCCTTCCGGCCCGCTCGTCGACGCCCGTCAGCCGCTGCTGGATCCCCGTGACCAGCGTCCGCACGTCGGCCGGTCCCGGGACTTTGTCGGTGCGCAGCAGTTCGAGGTCGACACCGATGAGACCCGCGATCGTGCGCATCCGCTGCAGGGACGCGGCCTCCTCGCCGCTCTCGGGCACGAGCCGCAGGGCCCGCTCCTCGCCGAGCTGCGCAGTCATCGCCGTCCTCGCCACGTTCGAGATGTAGGCGTCCACGATGCGCACCATCTCGCGGGCGAGCGGCTTGCGCACGGGGCGGCCGCCGTCGCTGAAGACCCACTCGGCCAGCGTCCAGACGCCGTCGGCGTCAAAGTCGTAGCTCTTGGATCCCTCGCGGACGAGGTTGTCCAACCTGTTGAATCGGAGCTTTCCGTCGTCCAGTATCAGGTCCTCCAGGCTGCTCCGCAGCTCGGGGGCCTCGTCGGTCAGGATGCGCTTGGCCACATACGGGTAGGCGCGTCCCAGCAGGTTGTAGTCCGGGTCGGCGCCCAGCGCCAATCCCTCGAGCACGGTGAGCGACCGGAGGATCAGGGCGTAGTATGGAGGCACGCGGAACGGGTACTGGAAGAGCACCCCGCCCAGGCCGTCGACCAGCGACTTGAAGTTGAGCCTGTTGACCGTCGAGTCGGACAGAATCTCGTCGAAAAACTCGGCGAGGGCCGGTGCGATGGGCGTCGTGTCGACTTCCGGGTCCATAAAGTCCAGCGTGTAGTAGTCGTAGCACATGGCCAGGTAGTCGCGGTTAACGAGGTGGACGATGTGCGCGATGATGGCGTACCGGGCGTTGCTGGGCGCCTCGGACATCATTCCAAAGTCCAGATAGACCAAGTCACCGCTATTGGTGGCCAGCAAGTTGCCTGGGTGCGGGTCAGCGTGGAAGAAGCCGGCCTCGAGCAGCTGCCGGAGGGTGCACTCGACGCCCACCGTCACAAAGTCGACCACGTCGAGGCCGGCGTCGGCCATGGCCGCCTTGTCGGTCAGCTTGACACCATCGATCCACTCCATGGTGAGCACGCGCCGCGACGTCGCCTCCCACTTGATGCCCGGCGTGCGAACCCGCGGGACGTGCCGGTAGAGGTCCCGGAACTTTTCGCAGTTCCTGCCCTCCTGCACGTAGTCGAGCTCGCCAAACAGCCGACACGCGAACTCGTCAACCAAAGGCACAAACTCCTGCGACACGAAGTTCTGCGTGGTGTCGACCAGCCCCATCAGGCGCCGCAGCAGCACCATGTCGACCGCGATGGCCTCGCCGATGCCCGGCCGCTGCACCTTGATGGCCACCTGCTCCCCCGTCGACCGCAGGACGCCCTTGTACACCTGTCCAAGCGACGCCGCAGCCACGGGCTCGGGCGAGATGGAGCTGTAGACCTCGTCGACCGGGCGGCCGAGCTCCTCCTCGATGACCGCCATGGCCACGTGCGACGGAAACGACTCCAGACGGTCCTGCAGCGACGAGAGCGCCTCCAAGTACGTCCGCGGCAACAAGTCGGGCCTGGAAGACAGGGCCTGTCCGACCTTGACGAACGACGGGCCGAGGCTCGCCAGCGTGTCGCGCAGCTGCTGTGCCCGGCTCGCGTTGCTCTCGAACCGCCCGCTCGCCAGATCCGCGGCGATGCCACTGATCACGCCGCCCAAAGACGTCGCAATGGTCAGCGCCCGGCCCGTCGTTCGCGCCGGCCGGCTCGCCATGAACTCGGCCAGCCTGGCCGCGTCGTAGTCGGCGGCCATCTCCGCCAGCAGCTCTGCGATGTCCTGACTGGACACCGACATCTCCATCGCCTCGGCCAGGTTCTTCTGTCCCACCTCGCTGTAGAACCATTTGAGGTCCTCTTCTTTGACGACGACCGTCGACGTCGACGTGGAGGTGGAGGTGGGTGCCTGAATCCTGGCTTCGCTTTCACGGTCCGTCTCGACCGCGCGAGGGGGCCCCCGCCTCGGAGTGGTTTTTGACGTATAGGAGCTCCGCGATGGGGCGCTCACGCGACCACCAGCGGACGCGAGGCGTGTGACCTTGACCATCGGGAATGTGTGTGGGTGAAATTGGCCTACGAAAGCCCGACCAAATTGGCCAGTGTACGTGACGCTGCGTCGCCGTTGTGCTCCCACGAGTATCGTGAGAAGACTGGTTCGTATGAAATGTGATGAGAACGAAATGTGTTGTACCTCTGTCGCGATCGCGAGGACACCGAGTCCCGTGAGCAATTCAGACAGACAGCTTTGCGCATGCTGGTCAAGAAGCAATTCTCTCTCTCAAGCCTTGCGAGGCTTGACGTATAGATGTCGTATAGATGGCTGTCTGGTCCGCGGAGTCCAAGAGTCACACCTCCTCCCTCCTGGTGATTTTGGTGGGGTAGTTGACCGCCGTGCGATCGCACGCCCCGACTCGATTCTCACTCGCGCTACGCGCTTCGCTCGTTCGCCAGGCGCTGTATATCGGGGCGTTGGTCTTCCTCAAACTCGCTCCGAGCGGGCCCTCGACGACGGTGGGTATTGACCTCGACCGACGTGCGCTCGCGCGCCCTGAAGCGCTCACTCGCGCGCTTCGCTCGTTCTCCAGGGTATCCGTATCCAAATTCAACAGCCCACCCGCCTCCGGCCCCTCTCGGACACCTGCAAGATGTTCGAATACGAGGCCTACTATCGCGCAAACTCCTTCGAGGAGCTGCGGGCCTTGGGCCGACGCGCCGGGCCGGGTGACATGATCGAGCTCGTGGCCGGCACGCACGAGCCGCACCACGCGCCCATGGAGGATAAGGACGGCGAGGGAAAGTGCGGGACGTGGCCGACGCGGGCGCTCGAGGGCACGGTGTTCGACCTGCACGGGGAGCCCGGCAGGCTCATCACGTTTTGCGGCGACCGGGAACGGACCGTCATCGACGGGATCGGGAACAGGAGGGGAGGGGCCGGGATCCAGATTGTGCGGTCGACGTACGTGCGGTTTGCGGGGTTCACGATACGCAACCTCCTGCGGGCGGTCGACATACAGGACACCTCGCACGCCGAGGTGACGCACGTCACGAGCGAGAACACGTGGCACGAGGGCTACCGGATCCGATATAATTCGACGTACAACCTGATTCATCACTGCCACATCAAGGACACGGGCAAGGGCTACGTCGGGAACGGCGAGGGTATCTACGTCGGTACGGCCAGAGGCAGGACGACCGACTGCGGGAACCCGGAGGACAACAGCGACTACAACGTCCTGTCGAACAACGTGTTTGGTCCCAACGTGCCGAGTGAGAACATCGACGTGAAGGAGTACACGACCGGGGGCGTGATCCGGGACAACGTGTTCAACGGCACCGACCTGCGGGGGATCCACGCCTCGACGAGCTGGGTCGCGCTCAAGGGCAGGGGGTGGCGGCTGGAGAACAACGTGGGCGTGGGGATGGGGGTGGAGAACGGGGCGGGCATCCGAGTGCTGGAGCGGGCGCCGGGGTACGGAGGGAGCAACGTGGTGCGTGGGACGACGTGCCGCGGGCTGTCCAAGGGGAGCGTGTGCGTGTTCGTGGACGCCAGGACGACGAACAACACTGTGGAAGGGGTGAAGGTGGAGGAGAGCGACCCGAGCGCGAGGGAACGAGGCGGCGGAGGACGTCGATGAAATAGACTGCGGAGGACGGCACGCTCCAGTCCCCGCGGCAGGCAAGCAAGCAAGCCGTCCGTGGCCGAGTCGCGTTCAATCGGCGCGCACGCGAACCGTGGACGTCGCCGTGGACGTGAACACTCAGAGCCACGTGCGCATCGACGCCCGCAAAGCCCAGGCCGATGAAAAATGGTCAGATTCTGCGGCGGTGGCCCCCACGGCTGAGAAGCGCTCACTTCGCGTGAGATACGCTGGCGAAGTTCGGTGACAAAGCTTCTTCGGTGACACATTCTTCGGCCATTTTGAAACTGCATTCATCGCTACAATCTCAGTACAACACTACACTCGCAGTCGTCGGTGAGGTATCTGCGCCACGAGCGTCCACTGTGAATCGACCCAGCATTGCTTTAGTTCGCCGATTTCGTTCGTCATGGCCTCTTCCGGCTCTTTCCCGCTGATGGAGCTTCCGGATAATGCTATTGTGGAAGGTAAGTGCGCGCAGATTGTCCCGACATGGCCGAATCATGGCGCAGGGTCGCTGAACGGAACTGCCAAATTGGACACGGCCCCGTTCCCACGTGCCGCCACTTCCTCCGCGTCCGTGCCCGTATACGCCCTCGGGAAGTACAATGTGCATCCAATTCCGCGCTGCCGGCCCCGGGCGTGACGCATTCCGGCCCTTGGATGATGACCGATGTCGCCCGACCCTGACCACCTCCGCTTCCGCACCACACAGTTCTGAAACACCTCGACGGCCACACGCTGAACAATATCGCACAGACCTGCCGTTGGTTCACCCGGTGCCACGCCGGTGAGACGCGCGTGTGCGAAGCCATCGCCAAACAGCGCCTCTTGGACCAGCACGGGGGCTCGCTGGAGGCCGCCTCCAGGTTCAAGAGCTACTCGTGGAAGGAGCGGCTCTACATCGAGGAGGACGCGCCGGTTTGGTTTGACATGCCGACGTGCCGCCAGTCGGGCATCCACGTGAGCCAGGTGCGTATATCATCGTATATATCATCGTTCGCGTTCCCGCTCCCGCTTTGCTCCCCGCCCGCTCCCCTCCCCTCACTCGCCGACCCTCATCCTCCTCCTCGTCGTCGTCGCCAGGCCCGGGCCAACAAGCCGGCATCGGTCAAGCTGATGGACATGGGCCCCAAGCTCCTGCTCTCGGACCGCTCCACCGCCGACCAGCCACTGCTCCGCTGGCGCCTGCGCGTCATGGGCAACACGGCCCTCGAGCTCGGCGTCGTCCCCGCGTGCCTCGAGGTGAGCAACAATTCGCTGCATAAAGCGGATTCCGTCAAAGGCTCTCGGACCCTGCGATGCACCGGGTTCTCCAGCCAGATCACGGCCGGCAGCCACCTGCCGGTGAAAATCCCGGTCGTGCGCGGCACCATCGTCGACCTCGTGGCATCGAGAGGCCTCGTGCAGATCATCCTGTTCTACCCGGCCGACGCCCAGGAGATCAAGTGGAATCGAGAGGGCCACCCCGTCCCTGCCCCGTACCAGGGTCCCCGCGTCCTGCGGTTTGAGCTCGAGTTTAGCGAGTCGTACGACGTCAAGCTCGCCGCCACGTGCTGGGCCAAGGCAAGCTTCGAGGTGCTCCACGCCAAGAGAAATTGTGACGGCGAGGTCCACACTGGGACGCCAGCGGCGGCCGTCCACGCAGGCGCTCCGCAGGCTGTGATCGAGACGACGATGGAGGCGATCCCGGCCACCGGCGCCGAGAGGAGCTCATCGGCGGAATTTGCGCCGATGGACGTGGACGAGGACGTCGGAGGAGGCAACGAACCGCCCTCGCGGAAGCATGGGGGCCTCGAGGGCGCGAGGTGCAGCGATGTATGCAACGCCCTCAGCGACGACTCGAGCCAGTCACTCGGATGAGGACGTGGAAAGGGGGGAGGAGGAAACAACAACAACGGAGCATTCGCTCGATTTGATACCCGTATTTGATACCGATACAGATACTGCCTGCCTGGCGGCACCGACACGATCCACGACACCGTCGTGGA
>Ga0255780_10003296_pt1 | contig 14136 bp, 8 predicted proteins | sample 071ome_32_FD_179978 | JGI IMG/M metagenome (GOLD analysis project Ga0255780, IMG submission 179978) | Coastal salt marsh microbial communities from the Groves Creek Marsh, Skidaway Island, Georgia - 071405AT metaG (version 2) | ecosystem: Environmental > Aquatic > Marine > Intertidal zone > Salt... | reverse complement strand
GCCATACAGTTCGAACTTTTGATTTTGCCTCACGTTTCCATGGATAGTGTTGTAAAGAACCCGAACGCGTTTTGAATGTCCGAACATGTACCTCGGTGATAAACGTGGACGAGGCGCGCGCGACGACGACGACGACGACGACGACGACGACGACGACGTCGGACGGCGCACGCGCTCGCTCGCTCGCGACTGCGACGACGATCGCGATGACGGTCGCAGCACGCGCGCTGATGCCGGCGCGACGCGCGATGGCGACGAGAGGCGACGCCAGAGGCGCCGCCGAACGACGTTCGGGCGAGGGACGTCGACTCGCGCGGGCGACGCCGAGAACGGCGCGAACGACGCGAGGACGACTCTCTCGCGCGCGCGGCGCCGAACACCAGTTGGATGAGCTCTACGTCGGCGGCCAGGCGGTTCGACGCGCGCGAGAGCTCGAGCTCACGATCGGTGAGTCGACGATTCGTTTGGAGACGGGGCGCATCGGTTTGCAGGCGAACGGCGCGGTGTTTGCGTACGAGGGAGAGACGATGCTGTATACGACGGCGTGCGCGTCGAGAGATTGCACGGGGGATGGGTCGTTCGTGCCGTTGACGGTGAACTACGCGGAGCGGTTTTCGGCGGCTGGGAAGACGTCAGGCGGGTACAAGAAGCGCGACGGCGGGCTCCGAGAGAACGAGACGCTCAAGGCGAGATTGGTCGATCGACCGATTCGTCCGATGATGTACAAAGGTTGGGGATACGAGACTCAAGTTTTGCAATGGTTGATGAGCTTTGACGCGGAGCGATCGACGGATGCGTTGGCCATCACCGCGGCTTCGGCGGCGTTGGCGGTGAGCGACATTCCTCTGAAGAAGCCCGTCGTGGGGGTTCGAGTCGGTTTAATGCCCGGTTCTGACGAACCTATCGTGAACCCGACGTCGGTGCAAATGAAAGAATCTCGCTTAGACTTGGTGCTCGCCGGTACCGACGAGGCTGTGCTTATGATTGAAGGTTTCTGTGACTTTTTGACGACGGATGAAATGTTGCGAGCCATCGAGAAGGGTCACGAAGCGGTGTCCAAGGCGTGCAAGGAAATTGAGGCGTGGGCCGCGAGCATCGCTCCGGAAAAGATGATGAACAAACTCATCGTTCAGCCGGAGGGTGTCGAAGAGGCGGTCGAAGCTCTCGTTGGGGAGGATTTGGAAAAGGCCATCATCATTCCCATCAAACAAGAGCGAGGCGCGATGATCGGCGCCGCTCGCGAGCGCGCCGTCGAGGCGCTCAAGGATCAATTCGAGGTAAGTCCACCGATTACGTTCATGTGATGTGCTCTTCTTTTTCTCGAACAAGCATCGCGCTCTACCGAATAGTCACCACCGTTTCTCTCGAGAACTTGTTGGTCGTGGCTCAACTGCGAGCGCGTATATAAACGTGAATGCTTCGAACGGGCGGCCAGCCCACCTTGGTGTCGCAGCCGAGTACTTCTGGACGCGCCCTTTGCACGCATTCTAAATCTTGTTTCTTTTTTCGCAAATCGCCCGCGGTGACTGACCTGGTTTGTTTTGTACACGCCGTAGGCTGCCGCCGTCATCAACGCGTGCGGCAAGATTGAATCGCGCGCTCTTCGTGACAACATCAGAAACAAGGGTCGCCGTCAAGACGGTCGAACGACGACGATGGTTCGCCCGATCGCATGCGAAGCGGGCATTCTTCCGAGAACGCACGGCAGTTCCCTCTTTACTCGCGGCGAAACGCAAGCCATCGGCGTCGCCACTCTCGGCGGGGCTCAAGACGCCCAGAGACAAGACGACGTCGAAGCGGGCGACGATAAGCGATTCATGTTGCACTATTTCTTCCCGCCCTCATCTGTTGGCGAGACCGGACGAGTCGGCGGCGCGTCTCGACGCGAGATCGGTCACGGTAACTTGGCCGAGCGCGCGTTGGCGCCCGTCATGCCGGGCGAGGAAGACTTTCCGTTCGTGTGCCGACTCGAGAGCACCATCACGGAGAGTAACGGTTCGTCCTCAATGGCGACCGTGTGCGCGGGCACGCTCGCTCTGCTCGACGCTGGTGTTCCCATTAAAAGGTACGTGTTTCTATTCCACCGCGCGCGAGTTAGCGCGCTTCTTTTTTCTTGCAAAGCCAGGTCCTTAAGAACGCTCTCCGTCGCGTCGCTCTCGCGGCGTATGGAGAGAGATCGAGTCATAACTTGGCGACATTTAAACGCGATTCGACGCGTCTTGCGTCGATCCTTCGCCGCCGCGCCAGCGCTCGAAAAGCGAGTTGGGCTGATTCGTCATACTCACCCAAACTGCGATCGAAAGCCGCGTGGATATTCACTGGATTTGTTTTCCTTGTCGTCTCGTCTCTTCGTGTTCGCTTCTGACCGCGTCTCCGTTTTCGTCCATTCGCAGAAAAGTTGCCGGCGTCGCCATGGGTCTCATCTTGGGTTCCGAAGCGGCCGGTGGCGGCGAGAAGCTCGAGCCCATCGTTCTCACCGACATCTTGGGCTCGGAAGACGCGCTCGGCGACATGGACTTCAAGGTCGCCGGCGACGCCGAGGGCATCACGGCGTTCCAAATGGACATCAAGGTCGAGGGCATCACCATCGACGTCATGAAGACGGCGCTCGAAGAGGCGCAAAAGGGCATCGTCCACGTCTTGGGCGAGATGGACAAGTGTAATCCCCCGCCCGCGGGCCAAGCGAGCAAGTACGCGCCGAGGATTCTCTCCATTCCCGTGCCGGAAAAGTTTTTCGGCAAAGTCATCGGAAAAGGTGGCGAAACCATTCGTTCCATCATGGAGAAGACGGGCGCCGAGAACATCGACGTGAACAAGGAGAAAGAGATGGTGTTCGTGAGCGGAGGCGGCGATGCGGATCTCGAAGCTGCCATCGCCATGATCGAGGGCATGATCGTCGAGCCGGAGATTGGTCGCGTCTATCGCAACTGCGAAGTCAAAAAGATTGTCGAGTTTGGATGCTTCGTGGAATATTTACCCGGTCTCGAGGGATTGGTGCACATCAGTGAGCTCGACGTCTCGCGCGTCCCGAATGTCGCCGACGTCACGTCTGAAGGCGCCTTGCTCGACGTGAAAGTGATCGAGATCAACAGCAGAGGACAAACGCGTCTCAGTCGAAAGGAGGTGCTCCTCGAGGACAATCCCGAAGCCGCGACGGCCGCGGCCGCGGCGGTCGCCGGCGGCGCCGCCGACAGTGAGGAACGATCGGAACGACGCGGCGGCGGTCGAGGCGGCGGTCGAGGCGGTGGTCGAGGCGGTGGTCGAGGCGGACGTCCGAAGCGCGACAGCGGAGGATTCTAAATTAATTTGCACAATTTATCGATTTACGCGGAGTATTGCTAGTGTAGTACGTAGAGCTAGACTTTTCAACGGCGAGGACCTATTGCGATTGCGAAAGACGAGTCGATTCGCGCGTTCCCTTTCGAAAAACCTTCGCCGGCTTAGCTGGCTTTGCCGGAGACTTCTTCGCCGGCACGGATTTAGCTTTTGATGAAGTTCTTTTCGAAGAAAGCGCTTGCCGCATAACCGACGCCTTTTTTGTAGGAGACTTGCTTCGCACCTTCGCCGCGCGTTTCGCGGGCGCTTTCTTCGGCTTCGGACCTCTCTTGGGAGAGGTCGCTTTGAGCTCCTCCTCTTGATCGTATTCGTCCTCGTCGCCATTCACCATCTCTTCATCGACGTCTTCCTCGTGCTCGTGCTCGTGCTCGTGCTCGTCCTCATCCTCGTCCTCGTCCTCGTCTTCCTCGTCTTCCTCTTCGTCCTCCGGTTCGGGTTCGGACTCCGAGATGGGCTCGGAATAACTCTCCGAATCAGACGCCTCCCCGCGAGACCGCTTCTTCCCCGACAAGGTCTTCTCTTGACTTTTCGGCGAGACTTTCTTCGCAGGCGACGTCGGCTCCGTCCTCGTCGTCCTCGTCGTCTTCGTCGCCGGCGTCTTTACGGAAATCTCCGCCATGTCGATGTGCCTAAACCGAGGTTTACTCTCCTTTTCAACGTGCTCACTTTTCACCTCCGCGTCGTTCGTCGCGTTCTTCGAATCGGTGTCCCCCTCCGCGTCCGCGTCCGCCCTCTTCTTGGCCATTTGCATGCCAATCTTCGTCTTGTTGTTTCGATCCAACGTCCCCAACGCCGCGGCGAGACGCGACCCCGCGCCGGCGGCGGCTCTCGCCGCCCCGCCGCGCTCGGCGATGGATAACGCCGCCTCTTTCGCCCCAGCCTCCATGAGCGGCGTCAATAAATCCGCCGCGTTCGGTGGATAAAAGAGATGAATCGCTTTTTTACGCGCGTGATCCGCGCGAAGCGCGTCCGCCGGCCCGCGCGCTGCGGCGGCGTGGTCGCCCTCGGCGGCGTGGTCGTCCCTCGCCGACATCGTCGCCGACGCGTCCTCGTCCGTCTTCGTCGCCGACGGCGGTGGACGCAGCGCACCGTGCGCCGCCGTGTCTTGGATGTGTTTTCTCGCCTTGTGCGCAAACTTTTCGTAATCCATGTGCCAACGCAATCGAAGCGTCTCCATCATATTTTGCGCCGCGCCGAGGACGCCTCCGGTGCCTCGGGCCTCGTGTTGCTCGATGGTTGTCCCGTACTCGACGTCGTTGCCGTACGGCATGAACGGCGTCACGGCGAGAATATGCGGACGCGCCCCGGGTTCCCACACCGCCGTTCTGTCGTCCACGATGACGGCGAGTTCGGTGGGGAAGTGCGCGCCGCACGTCCGCGCGAGGGATTTTAACTCGTTCGGCGCGACGGATTTCACCCTGTGTTCGAGCTGCGCGGGATCGAAAACGGTGCCGTGTTGATCCAATATTCGACACATCTCTCGAGCGTACTCGATGTTGGCCATCGTGCACACGAACACCTCGGCGCGCTTGGACTGTCGATCCTGTCCGGACAGATACTTGCGCAACTCTTCCCATCCCGGTCGCACGTGCACCAACATCGCCGTGCCGGGATCGGCGGGATTGATCACCGTGAACACGATCATCCCACCCTTGATGTGCGGACTCGGCATGCGAATGACATTTTTAAGTCTCTGCGTGCCGTTTGGGAGGGATTCAATCTCTGGAATCGTCACCGATCGTCGATTATTCAGTGTCACCGCGCCCTCGACGCAATACTGCGCCAACATGGCCCGATCCGTCTGTAACCTCCTGAGCGCCACCTCGCACGCCATTCGCTCCTTCTTCACCTCCTCCACCATCACCGCGGACGCCCGCGGATTGTTGTGATCGAATTTCATCAGACTCACCATGCGCCCGCGCGTCTTCTCGATGCGTCTATCCAGCGCGTGCAACGTCGTCGCCTGCACGAGCGTCTCGTCTAAATCGAGCACCACGACCAACCTGTTGTGTTTCAACAGCGGCATCGCGTACGCGGGCGCCATCTCTTTCGTCTCGAACGCGATGAAACGCGTGACGTCCATCGTCGTCGCCACCTTTACCGCCGCCGTCGACGGTCCCTCGCCTTCGTCTTCGCTCGCGCCTCTCGGCACCGCCACCAAGTGCAACTCGCGCGTCCCGTCCTCCCCCTTCATCTGCACCACCGCCGTCTTATTCTCCCCCAACATCTCCCCGTGTAACGATTCGATCGATTCACGCTCTTCATCGTCGCACGCATCGCTCGGCGCGCACCGAAACGACGGCGCCCCTCCCGAGTCCCGCGAGAGAAAGTGCAACGCCGCGAGCGGATCGCACATCCCCTTCGATTCCCAAAACCCCACGATCGTGAGCTCACCGCCGCGCGCGTCGAGGCGGGCGAGTAACGCCTCGTTCGCCGCTCTCGACGCGCTCGCGCGCGCGTCAACGCGCGGGACGGCTTCGGTGGTGGAATCGAGCGCGTCGGCATCATCGGCGACGATGCGCTCGAGGGCGACGCACGCGAGGCGAAGGTTCGTCTGACGCTCGCGCTTGACGACCGAGGCGCGAAGCACGACGGACATGGATGGCGTCGCGCGCGCGTCGAACGCGTCGCGTCGCGCGGGTCGGACGTCGGCGCGAAGTGACGATTGTGATTTTCACGGTCGTTGGTTGGGAACGCGCGCGCGACCGCGACACAGCGCGACGCGCGCGAGGACACGCCAGGACGCGCCAGGACGATGGCGACGATGGCGATGGCGACGTGCGTCGCGGGCGCGCGCGCGGTGTGGACGGTGGGCGCGCGGGGAGGCGCGACGGTGGGCAGAGGTGGCGCGAGACTCGGGACGAGAAGACCGCGCGCGCGCGCGGCGACGACCGCGGACGAGCGCGCGACGGCGTCGGTGACGTCGACGAGTGAGTTTCGCGTGTACATCGAGCACACGGATGGGTACGGGGTGGTTTTCTATGCGACGTACTTTAGATTCTTGGCGCACGCGTGCGAAGAGTTCGAGTCGACGAAGGCGACGACGAAGGCGGCGCGAGACGCGTCGTCTGGATTCGATTTCTCGCGCGCGAGGTGCGTGAAGATTGAAAATTGTAAGTACGCGCGCGCGGCGACGCTCGGGGACGTCGTGCGCGTGCGATCGACGTTGACGCGCATCGAGAACGGCGAGGCGACGCTTCGGCAAGAAATCGTCTCGGCGAACGACGAGGAGACGTTATTTCTCGTCGCGGACGTCACGTACGGCGTCGTAGTAGACGAATCGAACGGGAGTGGTTTGTCGCTGGAGTGTCCATTCGCGGCGAGCGAACGCGCGACGACGGATGTGAAACTGTTTCGAAGCGAACGTTCGCTCGGCGAGAGCTGTTCGCACGTCGACGCGCTGCGATTCTTCGAGCGAGGTCGAACGGACGCGATCGGCGGACCCGACGCGCTGAGCGAGCTCAAAGAAGCGTTCGGTGTCGTCGTCGTTGTTTCACGACTCGAGGCTCGGTTCTCGGCGCGAATCACGTCGAGCGCCGCCGCCTCGACGATTCCAAACTGGACGGTGGCGTCCTCCGTCGAAATCAAGCGACGCGGCATCCAGGTTGTTTTTCACCAATCTCTTGTCACGAACGACGGCACGTGCGTTGGATACGCCTCCATCACGTGTACGTGCCTAGACGGCGTCTCCATGCGTCCGATTTCGTGTCCCGAGGCCCTCGTCGAGCGTTTCGCGCCGTTTACGGTGTCGTCGCCGTGACGACGCGTTCCAGCCATCGCGCTCGACTAGTCTAGACCACCGCGCCCGCGAGCGACTGCGACGCGTATGTATTGATTGTATTCATTTCCCCCGAGCATCCCTCCACTCCTCTCGTTATCGCGTTCGATTCCCGCACGCGCGTCTCGACGCTATCCGCCGCAGTCGCCGCCTCTCGCGCCGTCGATGCCGGACGTCGTCCGCGTCGGCGGCGCCGAGCTCGTGCGCACGCGAGAGGCGAACGGAGAGTTCACCTACCGTCCCGTCGACGCGACCGGCGCCGTCGTCGACGCCGCCGCCTTTGAGGCTCGCAAGAAAGCCGAGCGGGCGGCAAAGCTGGCGAACGATCCTCGCGTCGCCGAGCGCGCAGCCAACGAGTGGGCGGCGCAACAGCGCGCGGCGATCGCGCGCACGCGCGTCGATGAGAGCCGTCGGCTCACGCGCGAGGAGGCGCGGCGCAGGGAGCGAGCGGGCGGGACGACGGGACCGAGACGACGGACTCGAGAGTTGGGGGCAAACGTAAAACCGTCCAAGGCGCTCGCCGATCTGCGCGAGGAGATGCGCGTGGCGCTCGCGACGGGATTGGAGAAGAAAAATCCGGGCGCGCACTCGTTTCTTAAGGCGGCGTTGGACGTGGAGGAGGCGAAACATTCCAAGTTGGTGGACGCGGCGAGAAAGCGCGACTACGCCAAGGCGAGAAAGAGTAAGGGCGTCAAGGGTGACGCGGGATTGGACGCGACGCTAAGCTCTGGGGACGACGAGGACGATGTGCCTCGCGTGCGAGGGTCGTTGGCGGATCTGGACGATCCGGATTATCGCCGAGGGCCGGCGCTGAGCGGAGCCGAGCGGAGCGTCGAGCCGAAAACAAAGGCCAAATCAAAACCGGTCAAGGGGGCGTGCAGACGGTGTGGGATGCAGGGACACTACGCGCGCGACTGCGAGGCGGATGCGAACGACGTCGCCGCCGCCGCGAAGGAGTTGGCGGATAAGGTTGAGAAATTGGAGGTGAAGCCCAAGTCGAATAAATCAACGAGAGCGAAACAAGCCAACGTCGACGCCGACGATCCCGATTACAGGCGCAGCGCCCCGGCGTCTGCGACGGGCGATGGTGCGCAAAACCCGAAACAGAAGCGCGGTGGAGGCGGCGGACGAGGCGGGCGCGGCGGACGAGGCGGAGGTCAACTTTTGGTCTTTAGCAACACGTGACGCGTATTGGATACATTATTGATACATTATTGATACTATCGAGCTCACGCGCTCGGGTTCATGTTCAGCGTGCGTTGAACGGCATCGTTCCAACGCACGTAGTTTGCTTCGCGAACTTCTGGCGAAGACTGTGGTTGAAACACCTTACCCACGGCGACGGTGTCCTTTGAGACGGAGAAAACGTCATCCTCCGTCATCAAGCCGGCTCCGATGGCGGCGGCGTAGGCTGCGCCTCGCGCCGTCGTCTCGATATCCGAGGGGCGAATGACGTTGATTCCAACGCAATCCGATTGGATTTGCATGAGTAGATCGTTCACACTGGCACCACCGTCCACTTTTAGAGTGTTGAGCGCGTGCGACGTCGACTCGGCCGCATCTTGACGCATCGCTTCGAGAACATCTCTCGACTGAAACGCGATCGCATCAAGAGCGGCGCGAGCGATGTGGCCTTTGTTCACGTACTGTGTTAACCCAACTATGACGCCGCGCGCGTCTTCGCGCCATCTCGGCGCGAAGAGACCGCTAAAAGCGGGAACAAAAGTCACGCCGGCGGCGTCCTCCACGCCGCTCGCCAAGCCTTCGATCTCGCTCGCCTTTGTAATCAAACCGAGGTTGTCGCGTAACCAGTGCACGACGGCGCCTCCGATCGCGACCGATCCCTCCAACGCGTATTTGGGCGTCTTATCTCTCCCACCGAGTTGCCACGCGAGCGTCGTGAGCAAACCGTGCTTGGAAGGCACGGCCGTCGCGCCCGTGTTGAGAATCATGAAACAACCCGTGCCGTACGTATTCTTCGCCTCACCCACGTCACACCTCTGCCCGAGCGTGGCCGATTGTTGATCGCCGATGCATCCGGTGATCTTAATTCCACCCAATCCCTCCACGCTCGCGTCGATTTCGCCGTAAAACTCGGCGCACGATTTGATCTCGGGCAGCGTCTCCTTGGGCACGCCAAACGCCTCGCACGTGGCGTCGTCCCACGTCAAATCATCCAGACGCATCAACATCGTTCGCGACGCGTTCGACGCGTCCGTGACGTGTACTTTACCACCTGTCAGTTTGTACACGAGCCAACTCTCGATCGTTCCGAAACACAAATCACCCGCGTCCGCCGCCGCGCGCACGCGCGGTTCGTTGTCCAACAACCACCGCATCTTCACTCCGCTGAAATACGTGCTCACCGGTAAACCGCACACGCCCGCGAACGCTCGCGTATCTCCACCGCATTTCTCTCGAACCAATCGGTCGCACGTCTCCCTCGTGCGCGTGTCCAACCACACCACGGCGTCGCAACACGGCGTCCCGTCGCTCCGTCTCCACGCCATCGTCGTCTCTCGCTGATTCGTGATCCCCACGCACGCCAAATCGCTCGCCTCGATCGACGCGCGCGTCAACGCCTCTCTCGCGCACGTCACCGCGCGCTCGAAAATCTCTTCACCGTCGTGCGCGCACCATCCCGGCCTCGGATACTTTTGCGCATGTTCGATCTGCTGCGACGCGATCGCCACGTACGTCGACGGATCGCGCGCGTTCGACGCTTCGTACACGACGAATCGCGTCGACGTCGTCCCTTGATCGATCGCACCGACGTACGCGCGCGTCATCGCGCGACGACGCGCGCGGCGAGCTCTCGAGCGCAGCGTTCCCAATAATCGACGATGACGTCTTCGACGCGTCGTCACTTTTGAGCTCGCGTCATCATGCACGCGAAATCTGCGAGCTTTGCCCGCGCGACGGCGGTGAAGACGTGCGTCAAGCGATGTGACTTCGCGAGACGCGCGCGAGACGCGGCGGCGGGCGACGCGCGAGACGGCGTGGGGTGGTTGGATGAGCACGCGCCCTCGAAAGCCCTGTCCCTCAGGGACAAATGGGCGTCGGCGACGACGACGCGGGAGATGGCGCTCGACGCTCGCGCAGACAAACGGTGACTGACGAGTTTTATTTCTATCGTTTTGTTTCCTCGCGCGCAGACGAACGACGCAGCGATGCGATCGTGGACGCAAGTCGACGGTGACGCGCGCGAGCAAGGTTGAGCGAAACCCGCGCATGGCGCAGCTCAAGGCTGGATACCTCTTTCCGGAGATTGCGCGCATTCGAGGTGAACACATGAAGAAGAACCCGGGGGCGAAGATTATCTCTCTCGGTATCGGTGACACGACGGAACCTATTCCGAAGCCGATCACGGATGGCATGGTGGCGGCGGCGGCCGCGTTGGGCACGGCGGAGGGGTACTCGGCGACGGGCGGTTACGGTCCGGATGGGGGTCAGATGGCGCTTCGCGAGGCGATCGTGGAAAAGTTGTACCCGGGCACGCCGATCACGTTCGCGGACATTTTCGTGTCGGACGGATCCAAGTGCGACATCTCGAGAATGTTGCAAATGTTTGGCAGCGGACGCAAGGTCGCCGTGCAGGACCCATCCTACCCGGCGTACGTCGATAGCTCCGTCATCATGGGTCACTCCACGGGCTTTGACGACGCGACGATGCAGTACAAGAACATCACGTACATGCCGTGCAACGCCGAGAACGATTTCTTCCCGGAATTGTCCGCCGCGAAGGGGTCGGAACTCATCTTTTTCTGCTCCCCGAACAACCCGACGGGCGCAGCGGCGACGCGCGAGCAACTCACCCAGCTCGTGAACCAAGCCCTGGAGGACGGCTCCATCATCATCTACGACGCCGCCTATTCGGCTTTCGTCGGTAACCCGGACTGCCCGAAGACCATCTACGAGATCCCGGGCGCTGAAAAGTGCGCCATCGAGACGTGCTCCTTCTCCAAGTACGCTGGTTTTACCGGTTTGCGTCTCGGCTGGACCGTCTTCCCGGAGGCGCTCAAGTTCGCCGACGGCTCCTCTGTCCGCGCCGACTGGGCTCGCATGATGGGCACCGGTTTCAACGGAGCGTCCAACGTCGCGCAAGGCGCCGGTCTCGCGTGCCTCTCGGACGCCGGCCTCACCGCGATGAGCGACTTGGTGGGCTTCTACAAGGAGAACGCCGCCATCCTTAAGAAGACTTGGGAAGAAATGGGTTACACCGTGTACGGTGGCACGGACGCGCCGTACGTGTGGGTCTCCTTCGACGGCCGCGATTCTTGGGAAGTCTTCACGGAGATTCTTGAAAAGACGAACATCGTCACCACCCCGGGCGCTGGTTTCGGTCCGGCCGGTAACGGCTACGTGCGATGCTCCGCCTTCGGTTCTCGCGATAACATCAACGAAGCCGCGCGCCGCCTCAAGGAGGCGTTCGCCAAGTAAAGTGTTGTGATGGAAAATCAATCCTAATATTTACCTCGTCAAGAATAATTTTTTATGGTACTTTACAAACATCGTCGTGCCTAAATCTCGGCGTAAAATAGGGCGGTACGCTCACTCACGGAAAGTTGCTGGATTCACTATATTATGTTCCAAAGCAACTTTCGAAAAAATGAATGAATGAAAATTGTGGTCCAGACGACCGTTTGCAAGGGAACCGGCAAGTTCTCTCAGCTGTTTTCTTATTTATGCGAAATCATCGACGGCTCTCTGCCGCCGCCTTCGCCTTGGCTTGCTTCGCCGCCAGCTCGCGCACCTTTGCGAGCAGCTCCTGCGGTATTTCGCGCTTCTTATCACTTACAGTCTTGACCGATTGTTGAGGCAACATGGCGATGCGCAAAAGGTTGCGCCACTTATCCTTAAGATCGACGGCGGTGCGGTGCTCAATGGCGGCAAAGCCGAGCTTTTTGATGTCGGCCCACTTGCCGCCTCCGCACTGCGCTACGCCTCGAACGAGGGCTTCCGCCTCCTCGAGAGCCCACGGATTGTGATGTTTGCTACGTCGACCGGTACCGTTCTCGCCAGGTTTGCCTCGTCCGGTGGCTTTCGCGGCGCGAGCGCCCTTCTTCTCGTCGTCGTCCACCTTCAACTTTTTATTCGCACTCTTCGGAAGCGAGGTCTCCGCAGTGCGCTTACCCTTTGCATTTTTCGCGCGAACTTTGGAGGCGACGCCACTTCTAGGACTCTCCGGCTCCTCGAAGTCATCATCGTACTGGGATCGCGACGACTTGACGTGTCGTCGTCCCGCGGCGCGCTTGGGCGAACCTTGCGGTTTGAATCTCGAGTTTCCGATGGTCAACATCGTATCTTCACCGGAAAGAGGCGAGCTAAACCGACTCGATGACGGCGTGAAATCGTCACCGTTTCTGAAGGCTTCGAGTCGCTTCACGATCCATTGTCTATTGTTTGAATTAGTCTCCTTGCCAAACAACGCCTTGTACTGATCGCGCAAACTGGCGAGTGATTCCACCTCGACTTGTCCCGGCACACCGAATTCCACCACCGCCGGTATGTGCGCGTACGCACCACGAGCGCCACCGCTCGATGCCCACTCGGGTTCGTGTCCGTTCGGCACGTCCAAGTCGCACAGGTTGCCGTTGCTCATCCAAGACGAAATCGGCGGCGCCGTGTGCTCTACCAGAATTTCCGCCCCGTCGTCGTTGATGAGACCTATGGATCCATCCATGTTTGGCGCGCCGAAATCACACAACAAATGTTCCGCGGATTCATCTAAAGCCGCGTCGAATGGAGAGTACGACCGTCCCGTGGGATCGACGCCGTGCAAATACGCCACGCTTTGCGTCGACGCCTTGTCGTCGTCGTCGCTTCCGCCCGACGCCAAAATCGTCGAAATTCCACCTCCAAGCATCGCGTCGTACTCCCTTCCATGCTCCAACAACGCCGAGCACTCCGCCGCGACGCGTCTCTGTTCCTTTGTCGAACTCAAAATCTCCCGCTCCGCCGCCTTGAGCACGGGATCCGCGTAAAACGCGCGCGCGTCGACGGGATCCGCCATGTGCGACGACTCTCCATCCACGCCCTGGTTATACGCGCTATCGAATCTATACGACCGCATCGCTCCCGGCGCACCGTCTCTTCGCAGAGGCGTCGCCGAGGTGACCGCTTTCGCCGCCGCCGCGGGCGCCTTGGCCGTCGTCGCCGTCGCCATTCGCGCCGACGGACACCCCCTCTCGGCGCGTATGCACAAACAGTCTCAAGAGCCTTTCCTCCGTGAGTCGTGACTCGTCACACGAAATCGATCGCCGCCGATCCGTCCGCCTCGTCCGCGCTCGATCTCCCGTCGTCGACCGACGCGTCGATCGACCGCACGCTCGCGCGATCGCGCGCGAGCCTTTTCCCACCGCGCGTCTCCCCCGCGATCGCGCGCGTCGCCTCCGCGCGTCGATCGATCGCGCGACGTCCACGGCGTGCGCCGATCGAGCCCCGCCGCCGCCGCGCCGCGGAATCCGATCCGTCCGACCGACCGATGTGCGCCTCGCGACGGTGTCTCGCGCCCGCGATCGACGCGCGCGCGAACGCGCGCGCGACGAGAAATACCCCGAAAAGTCTCTCGAGCGGGCTCGCGCGCGGCGACGCTCTCGAGTGGTCTCGCGCGCGGCGACCGTCCGCGCGACGAGCGCCGTGTGACGTCGGCGGCGGGCGCGCGTCGCGCTTTTCGTGTCATTCGGGACGTGTGTTTGATGGGTGGTTTTGACGGATACTACGTGGTGTCGATCGCTCGAGCATCGCACGATCGTACGCTCGTAGTGTGCGGTCGGAAAGTGCCATCACGGGAAGATCTCTGTGTCCAACGCGTCCGCGTCATCACCCAGGGACTCGTCGACCGTTTGTGATTCGATGAATGAGTCGCAATCGGTGAATGAGTCCCGATCCGAGGGTTCAGGGAGGCGCGGCCCTCGACCGCTCGACGCGCGGGACGCCGGACGTTCGCGCGCGACGCGACGCGTTCGTCGGAAGTGGACGGGACGACCCGTTCGTTCGTTCGTTCGCACATCCCTCGATCG
>Ga0255780_10003294_pt1 | contig 14142 bp, 9 predicted proteins | sample 071ome_32_FD_179978 | JGI IMG/M metagenome (GOLD analysis project Ga0255780, IMG submission 179978) | Coastal salt marsh microbial communities from the Groves Creek Marsh, Skidaway Island, Georgia - 071405AT metaG (version 2) | ecosystem: Environmental > Aquatic > Marine > Intertidal zone > Salt... | reverse complement strand
AGACGGACGCGGACTGCTCGCATTGGACTTGCCCGCCACGGAGCCCCTTCCCAGGCGTCCTCGCCCCGTCCCCGACCCGGATACAGTCAAAACACGCAACATCGAGCGCGCAATTTCGTTTTTTTTTGACGTTTTTGGAAAGACCTGAGGCGTCTCGTTCTCGTCGAATAGACCGTTCGGAGCGTACCGGTTTGGCGTGTGTATACTCGTGTATACTCGGAAGCGTTTGGTCGTGCGAGCAACGAGCGGGCAGGGTCGCCGGGTCGCCGAGGCGTTTGAAATTCGATCGGCGAGGACGACACGCTGGTGAGCGAGTGAGCGAGTGAGCGAGTGAGATCGAGGTTTGCGTCGGGCGGAGAGAGAGACGGATAGAGAGAAGGATAGAGAGACGGAGGAAGCACCGCGTCGTCTTGTCTCGTCGCGTCGATGTCTTCTTGGCGGTCGGGGTTGTCGAAGGCGAGTCCGCGTGGGCGTGACCATGGGGGAAAGGAGAAGGAGAAGGTGCAGCAGTCGACGCTGTCGATTATAACGAGGTTGCAGCTGTTGGACGTGATGCTGGGGAGCGTGCAGGGGGGGTCGGACGCGCGGTCGTATGCGATTCTGTACTTGGATGGGTTTACGACGCAGGTGATGTCGAATATATGCGGGATCTCGGATCTGTTGGACTACGGTACGTTGTCGGAAAGAAGAAGGAGAAGAAGATGGAGAAGATGAAGAAGATGGACTACGTCCCTCTTCTTCTTCTTGTTCTCACGCGTGCCCCGACCCGAATCGTTCTCACGCTCGTTCTCACGCTCACGCTCACCGCAGGGATTTCGCTGGTGGACAATATCAACAATACCAAGCCGACGAAGCAAACCAAGGTGGGTGATGATCGGCACGTCGGTGGGGGCTCGACTTCTGTTCCTGCCAGTGGTGGCCGCCTTTGGCGGCCGTCTCTCTCTTTCTCTTTCTCTTTCTCACGCTCATCTCACCCCTCTACCCTTGCTCAGGTCTTTTTCGTGACGCCAACGGACGCCAATATCGCGCTGCTGACGAGTCGGCACAAGCACAGTAGCGATGTGCACGTGTTCTTCACGACGGCGCCGTCTCCGTTTCAGATTGAGGATATCAAGAAGAGTGGGCAGCTACTGAGTCATCTGGTGACGCTCAAGGAGGCCAACGTGGAGTACGTGATGAACCCAGATGCGAGGGGGTTCACGACGGGGCCGGAGGACGCGCTGGAGCGGTTTTACGGCCACGGGGCCGAGCTGTTGCCGGAGTACGACGAGGGCATGTATCAGATTGCCAATCGGCTGGCATCGCTGTTCGTGACCATGAAGGAGATGCCGAGCATTCGGTACAGGGCGGCCCTGCCGCCAGACTCGCACGAGTACCCGCACGGCCTCGAGTCGCGGCTGCTCGTCACGCAGCGCCTGGCGGTCGAGCTGTCGACGCTGCTCGAGCACCACCAGGAGGCCAACCAGATCCCCGAAGGTACGTTGTTGTTCGTGTTGGTGGCGGTGGCTGGGTCGGTGCTCCGATCGGTGCACCACCGGTTGTTCTCGTTCTCGTCCTTGTTCCTCCCCCCCTTTCCACCCACCCACCGCGACCTCATGCATCTTGTATCACTACATCCCCTCCCCTCCCCTTCGTACCCTCAGGGGAGACGTGCGAGCTGATTATCGTCGACCGGGGGATGGATGCGGTGGCGCCCATCGTCCACGAGTGGACCTACGAGAGCATGATCTACGACCTGCTGGAGGACGAGCTCACAGAGGGGAGGAACGTGTACCAAGGGCACGTATTGAACGACAAAGACGCCATGTTTTGCAAGCTGCGACACTTGCACTTTGCCGAGGCGTCCAACACGATCACCGGCTACTGCGACGAGCTGCAGCAGAAGAACGGCGGGCGGGGGAAGAACCAGAACGTCAAGGATATGGACTTGAAGAGCATGGCAAAGCTGGTGCGGTGCGTGTTTTTCTTGATTTCTCTCCGTTTGCTGCCCGTTTGCTGACCCCCCCGCGGCTCGCAGGACACGACACGTCACTCGTCTCACTCGTCTCACTCGTCTCACTCGTCTCACTCGTCTCACTCGTCTCACTCGTCTCACTCGTCTCACTCGTCTCGGCACCGTTCTCATCCCACCCGCATCTCCAGGAGTCTTCCCAAGTACCAGGACGAGCTGCGGTCGCTCAACGTGCACGTGGACATCGCCAGCGCGCTTAACAAGCAGATCGACGGCGGGCGACTGACCGAATTTGGCTCGCTGGAGCAGGACGTGATCTTCGGGAACGCCACCAGCAAGGATCTCATCTCGTTCCTATCTTCCAACCAGCTCATGGCCGAGTCGGACAAGCTGAGGCTGCTCCTGTGCTACTGCGCGACGCACCTCGAGAAGCTGGACGAGACGCGGCAGTCGCAGTGGCAGAAGCTGGCGCGCCTGAACGCCGCGGACGTCCGGTGCCTGAGCAATCTCGAGTACCTCGGGGTGCCCGTGTGCAAGCGGGAAGGCGGCGCGCTGTCGTCAATGTCGTTCGGCAAAGTGAAGCGGAAAAAGAGCTCGGTGCGGAGGGAGCGCAACGTGTTTGGCATGAACAGCGACACATACTCGTTGGCTCGATTCGTGCCCCTCTTGGCGGTATGCTGTTTCGATCAAACGTCGTCGTCGTCGTCTCGACTCGTCGACTCGTCGGGAAGTTGAGCAGTTCGATTCATCGATTCACCTCCCTCACTCTCTCGATCACGTACCGGCTACCGCAACGACAGGAGAAGCTGGAGTCGCAGTACCACTGTCGACTCTCGGAGGACGAGTTTCCGTTTGTCAAGCCGCCTGTCCACCTGGCCGGCAGCCCGCAAAGTTCCGGGACCGGCGGGGCTGGCGGGGCTGGTGGGAGCGGCGGGACTGGGGGAGTGCGGGCGGTGTCCTCGTTCAGGACCAAGGGCGCCGCCGCTGCGTCGACGATCCCGTCGCCGATCAAGCCGTCGAAGGGCGTCACGGCTGGCGCCCTTCGCACGGACACTCAGCGGGTGTTCATCTTTTTCGTCGGCGGGTTCACATACTCCGAACTGCGCCTCGCCCATCACATGTCGGAGACGCTCAACAAGGACGTCTTTGTCGGCGGGACGAGCCTGTTGACGCCGACGGCGTTCATCGAGAGCCTGCGACGCCTGTCGAAGAGGTAAACAGTCATTCATGTGACGAATGTGTCATCATCGCAGCCCTGTCATCGATCGATTTCTTAGATATGGCATGATTCAAGCCCTCTAGACTTTGTTCACCGATCTCCACTCCCGCTCCATGCGCACCACGATGTCGCTCATCTTCTCGACCCCCTGCACGAGCAGCCCTCCTTCGGGAACGTCCTCAGCAGCCCGTGCGCGCTCCATACCCACGTACTCGCCCTCGACGAGTCCGAGGAGCGGGGGCTGCCCCTGGAAATGCATCATGGCACTCTGGATCTCCTGGCACTGCTGGAAGAGCGACAGGCGTCCGAAGCAATACAGCCCGAGACGCGCGCGCGAGAGCGCGACGACCAGGCGCCGCACGTCGCGGACGTGCCCGATGCGCTTCGTCCTCACCAGACTGAGCAAGATGAAGTCGTTCTGCTGCCCCTGGAACTTGTCGACGGTCGATATCGCCGCGGGCATGCCGAACAACGGATGGTCGGCGCACTTGGCGCGGAACACGTCGTTCAACAGGGCCGCCTGGCCGTTGTACGTCGTGAGGACCGAAATGCTGGACGCGGGGTACCCCAGCAGTCGCATGTACTGATACGTCAGCACGACATATTCGGCCTCGCCCAAGTTCTGGTAGAAGTGCGGCTGCGGCTGGGACTCGCCGCGCCCGCGGAAGTCGCCCACGTCGACAAACTGCATAGGGTAGGCAAAGCCCGGGTTGGCCAACGCGTAGGCGCCTTGCAGGGTCCGAGGCAAGTTGAGGAGCTGCTTGTATCTCCAGCTGTAGAGCGCCGCGATCCCGGGCCGTGCTCTTCCCTGCGCGTTGAGCTCGATGTGCGGGGTGCCCAGCCGCACGAGCCTCGCAAACAGGCTCTGCTCGAACCTGCAGTGGTTCTTCAGAAGCGGATTGGTGACCACAGGTGGGAGCTGATTGTGGTCGCCGATCATCACCACGCGCTTGAGCCGCGACGTGTCCGTCTGCATCGTGAGCGGGAGCACGCTCTCGATGTCGAGGATCTGCGCCGATTCCTCCATCAGGATGTTGTCAAAGCCAAACCCGATGTCCAAGAATTCCTGCCTCTTGATGGCAGCATGCGTGCACGTCATGGCAATCACCTTGGCCTGCTTCGTGAGCATGTACTTCACGCGGTCCCTCTGCCTCGTCAAAACCTCGAACGGCCGCAGCGACTGCAGCTCGTCAAAGATCCGCGAGACGGACCCGAGCTCGGGAGACAAGCCCCTGCTCTCGACAAACGCCTGGAACGGAAACTCGGACGCGCCGTTCTGCGTCGAGTACTTCTCCCACCTCGGCAGCACGTGCAGCTTCCAGAAGCTCGCGCTCGTCTCGCAGGTGAGGTCCGTCTCCGCCCCCGGGGGGAGGGCAGACAACACGCCGATGCTCTCTCCCAGCTCTTGAATCTCGTTCAGCAGCTGCATGCGGCGTTCGAGCATCGCATTGACGCGCCCGAGCTTGTCGTACTCCTCCTCCGTCTCGAGCAGGCGCTCGCCCTGCCCGAGGCGAATCATCTCGCCGACGTCGATGTCCTTGCTGGCGAGCTTCTGAAAAATGTCGTTGAGCGCCTGGTTGGAATGGGTGATGATGAGGGTGCGCTCGGTCTTGTCGTTGTGGTACAGCGTGTGCAGGATCTGCACCGCCGTGTCGGTCTTTCCCGACCCGGGCGGTCCGACCACCAGGCTCAGGCCCGGCTGCAGACTCCGCGTGATGGCCGCCACCTGCGCTCTGGTGAACTCGACCTGTGTGTTTGCCATGGGAGAGACGGCCTCCGCGCCCTCGATGGAGAGCTTGGGGGTTCCATCAGACGCGGCCGGGGCCGGCGCGCCGAGCCCCGCGCGGAGGCTGGCCTCGTCGGCGAACGTCACCTTGAACGGAGCATTCCGACCTTCACCCCTCCACTCGATATCGTGATCGGGAAAGCACTCGGAGACGTGTCGCTCGCTGACGAACGTGTCCTGGTAGTCCAGCGTCAGCCGCCTGGGCAGTCCCCCCTCACCTCCGAGACTCGTCGACTCGGCAGGATGGCCGTACCCCAAGAACGTGTCCGAGAGCCACGCCGGGAGCACCGTGACGTGCGAGCTTGCCTGCGAGTTGGCCTTCCCCTCGGGCATCGGGCCACCCTTGACGTTCTCGTCCATGAGCGCGTCGCGGATGCTTTTGAGCACCGACTTGAAGTTGTTCTCCTTGGCGTTCCTCCGGACGATCAGCTGGAAGGACGAGTACAGCGACACGTCCCCGGCGACCTCGTCCTTGTGGTACTGGACGGGGTCGAACTCGACCGTGACGGTCCTCTTGAACCCCTTGGGATCCTTCTCCCCCCGCTTTCCGTCGTGCTCTTCCTCTCTGTCTTCACCCGGAACGTTCATGTTGACGCCCTCCTCGTCGCAGATGCTCTTGACCTCGCACCCTCGGACGTGCCTGATCCGCGACGCCAGGTACTCGAGGTCGCCCACCTTTCTGGTCGCGTCGAACATCCCGCCGTCGGTATCGTCCTTGAACGACACTAAAAGCAGGATATCGTGCTCACGCAGCTGATCCCATTCAACCTTGACCCGGTTTTGCATGCCGCGCGTCGTGAAGCGCACCTCGGCCAGCACCCGCGACGGGAAGTTCCACCCGATGTCGGCCGGCCGCACGTCGACCACCTTCGGGGCCTGCGAGACGTCGACGCCCATCGCGGACCATCCCGCAAACTCAACCCTACCATCGTCATTCAGATGCGGCGACATGCGCTTGATCACCCCGACCAAGTGCTGGCGCACATCGTAGCCGACCTCGGTCAAGTACAGCTTGAAGTTCCGCTCCAGATACTCGGGCAGGGACAAAAACTGGACGTTGATCTTCGGCACAGCCGCGACCAGCTCCAGCATATCCTCCCTGTCCTCAGGGATCAGCGACGGGTTGAGGATGAGCGCCTCGGTTGGGTAGACCGGCATGTCCTCCACGGCCCGCTTGCTCGACGTCTGCATCGTCATCTCCTCCGCAAACACGTCCTCCAACAGCTGCCGACCATACACATCAAAGTCCTTGGGCGTCGCCAGCTTGAGCTGGACACACACCAGGTCCTTGAGGTCAGCGTCGCTCAGCCGGCCCAAATACTCCGCCATCACGTCCCGCGACGCCATCTCCTTCGCTGAGAGAAACGACACATCCTTCAGGTTCTCCCAGTACTTGAAAAACAGCCGCTGAACCTGTTGCGTGGTCCCGTAGAATGTCTTCATCGAGTCGTCCGCGGTGACCACCTCGCCCGTCAGGTTGTCCACGTCGACCGCCATCATATTTGCCACAGACGCGACCGTCGACGCCAGAATCATCAGCGATTTCTTCTTATGGCCCAATTTCTCTGCCCTCGACAACACCAACCGCGCCTTCGGAAGCACGTTCTGCCGCCGCAGATACGTCCACGCAAACCGCCTCGTCGGCAGCTGCGACAGCACGTCCACCACCAGCCCCAACGCCACCTCGACGAAACGCAAGTCACCCTCCTTCCCACCGCCCTGCCCACCCTTGCCGCCCTTGCCGCCCTGCCCACCGCCGCCGTCACCAGCCACCCGCAAGAGCACGTCGAGCGCCCGCTCCACCACCCAGGGAAAAAAACCCGTCTCCACCGCCCCAAACACCGCGCCGGGCGACTTCTCCTCCTTCTTCAGCACATGCCGCCACTTCTTCACCAACAGCTCGGGACGCCTTTGCAACTCCACCTGACGCCGATCCTCCGGAATCCACTTCCACATCCCGATCCCAAACGCCTTCATCACCTGCCCCCGAACCACCGCATTCTCCAGAGACTGCACACAGTTGGACAAGAACGTCAGCGCCACCACCGACTCGTCCTGCGAAAACCCACCACCGCGTCCCGACGACGAGGACGACGAGGGCGACTCGTCCTGAACTTGAAGCAGCGTCAGCACGCTCCTGAAAAAGACGGCAAACGGAAACTCCGGACGAGCCTGCGACGCCGACGCCGACGCTACACCAGTCTCCGCACCCTCACCCGTGACGGCGTCCCAGCTCGGCAGCGCCTTCTGAAACTTCTCATTCAGCATCAGCATGATCGACATCACACACGGCACAGACGCCAACCGCGACGCGTCCGAGGCACACAACGGCACCAAGCACCGCTCCAGATACCCATAAAACTCCAGATTCTGCAGCGCCTCCTTCTTCGGCTTGCCGCCCCCCAGCAAACCCGAGTACACATCCGCGATAGAACGGCCGCTTTCGACGACGGCGTCTTGCCCGTCTTGCCTGTCTTGTCCGTCGACGTCTCCGAAAAAGGCCCCAAGCACGGAAGCCTCCGTGGAGAGATCACCCCCAGCAGAGGAAGGGGCCTTCTTCTTGTCGGTGGCAGCCGGACCAGCAGGCGCCGCCTCTGGCTGCTGCTGCTGCTTCGCCCCGTCCTTGGTCTTTGACTTCTTCTTCTTCGGATTAAACTCCTCCTCCCGTGCCGCGACCGCCTCCTCTTTCGCAACCCCGCTCGACCCACCCTCGCTCGCCTGGCGCTTCTTCGCCGTCTTCGTCTTTGTCGTCTTCTCCGGCTTCTCTGTCTTTGCCGTCTCGATCGCCACCTCCACCTCCACCTCCTCCTCCTCCACCTCCTCCACCTCCTCCACTTCCACGCCCTCTCCCGCCCCCTCCTCCGCCTTCAGCGCCTCCTCCAGCCTGGCCACCAGCTCGGCCTTCTTCCCATTCACGGCCAGGCCGCGCGCTTTCAGCAGCTCCTTGAGCTCGGCCACTTTCAGCGAACTCGGCGTCGGCATATCCGTACCCATTCAATGCATATGGTCGTGTCAGTCCACGAACACCGCCATGCAATGTCAGAAAACCCACAAGAAACGAACAAAACGATTTTTGAACTTGGGCTGCCCGGACTCGGACTGACTCGGCCGATGGCGCCTTCTCCAGCCCTTCTCCTCGTGATCGCCCACCCGGACGACGAGTGTATGTTCTTCGGGCCGACACTGAATGCCCTGCAGCGGTCCGGGTGGCCTGGATCGTCGTCGTCGTCGAGATCGTCGAGCCCCGCGCGCTCCGTCTACGTCCTGTGCCTGACCAACGGTGACGCGGACGGGCTCGGGCGTCGACGAGCCAGCGAGCTCCGGCACAGCTGTAGTGTGCTGGGCGTGCCGTATACGCGGGTGCGTCTGGTGGACGATGCGCGGATACGGGACGGGATGGGGGTCGTTTGGGATCGGTCGGTCGTGGCGGGGCTGGTGGGGGACGCGGTTCGGGCGTGGGGGCTCCTGGACGACGACGACTCGGACGACTCGGGGCTTCGATTTCGGATCGTGACGTTTGACGACTATGGCGTGTCTGGGCACGCGAATCATCGGAGCGTGCACGCGGGGGTGCGGTGGTATTGCAAAGGGGTGGGAGGCGTCGAGTTGTGGGTGCTGAGGTCGAGTTGGTTGGTGGTCAAGTATATGGGGTGTCTTTCGTGGGTGGCGGAGCCGTGCACGTGGTGGGTGGCGTCGTTGTTGGCGTGGGCGGGGAGCGCGGTGCGTGTGGCGGCTCCCGAGACTTCGAGAGTCTGCTGGAATGTGGACGTGCGGAGGGTGTGGCGGGCCATGGCGTGTCATGCGACCCAGCTGACCTGGTGAGTGTTGAAATCCGACCGATGTGCGCTCGCGCGCCCCGACTCACCCGCACACGCGCTCGCTCGCTTGCCAGGTGGCGCGTCTTGTTCGTCTTTCTGAGCCAATATAGTACGCTGAATCGTTTGGTTCGTGTGGAATAATACAATGTAAACACGTCGTCGACTGCTACGTTTGCTCGCGGCGGTAGACTTTTGCGCCGCTGTCGTAGGCGCAGACGCCGCGGCCGACCATGCGCTCGAGGAGGCCGGTGAGGTCGGCGATGCTCCGGTCGTAGGGGGGGTCTGTGACGAACATCTTGAGCATGTTGTGGATGCGGTCGAGCGGAAGGGCGTCGAAGTTGGTGAGCATGCCCGCGATGAAGGGCTCGAGGTAATCCATGGAGCCGTCGATGCCGTCGTCCGAGTCGCCGCCACCGTCGTCCACGTCCATCGTCGTCATCGGTCTCGTGATTGTGTCGTTTCTCCGCAGAACCATGGCAGCGCCATTCTTGTCGATCCGCATGACGCCCTCGTTGATCCAGAAGATGGCGTTCTGCATGAGCACTGGCTCGGGGAGGCCGAGGGCGTCGACCAGGTCGGGCACGGTGTACTCGGGGCGGTCCTCGAATGCGAGGAGGATGGTGGCCTGGACCGGCGAGACGGTGAAGTCGACGGTTTCGTCGCCGATGGTGAGGTCCAGGGATACCTCGCCGACGGCTTTCTTCCACTTGAGCGTGCGGGGGGCCTTTTGGCTGTGGTAGCGCTCGGCGAAGAGGGCTGTCGCGGCTTCGATTGGGGCGGGGAGGGCGAAGTCGATGGTGTCGTCCTTGGCGCTCGGCCAGTACTGATCAGACGTGACGAGCACGCGGAGAGACGGGAACAGCTCTGGGATTGCGTCGGCGTCGGCGTGACTGCCTGCCCTGGTGTTCGTCCTTGTCGTCGTCCCCGTCGTCGTCCCCGTCGTCGTCCCCGTCGTCATTGTCGTATTGTGGATCACGGTGTTCAGCCGCTTGGAGTCGTTGACGTCACGCATCATAATCTCGGCGTTCTGCAGGGCCGCCTCGCCGAAGCGAATCTTCAGCAGCTCGAGCGTCTTGAGCTCTTTGGTGCACTCAAAGTCGATCTTGTGGACCAACTTTTCGGCCAGCATCGACCGATACGCCGACAGGAAGAGTTCCTTGGTCCCGTAGATGTCGGTCAGGAGGGAGATGGTGTCGGTGTTGGACGGAGGCCGCCGACCGCCGCCGCCCTCGGACGCCTCCCATCCGACACTCGCAATCTCCAAGGGTGCAGGCGCCCACGTTCTAATGCTCGCAAACGCCGCCGCGTCGCTCTCGTAAAACTGGTTGAGCCCCGTCATCGACGCCCCGCCGGCCGTCGACCCAAAGAGCGCAGCCGACCCCAACGACACGGCCCCACGATCATCCCCGATCGCCGCATGGACCCCTCCACGAACCGCTCCACCAGCCACGTCGTCGTCCAACCCACCGCCCAACGTCATCATCCCGCCGCCATCCTCGTCGTCGTCCTCTGTCAGCAACAAGACGATGTTCTTGATCGCGTCCTTCCTCGACCGCAGGTACCGCTGGATCGGCTTGCTGATACTCTCCAGGATATACCCACTCGGGTCGATATACTTCAGCACCTTGATCGTCGACATGTAATGCTGGATGATGTCCGACGTCGACGCCCCCGGGTGCAACAGCCGCGACATGATCGACCTGGAAAACTCCTGGATCAGCACGCCGTACTTCCGCGTACGCTTGATGCACACCTTCAGATCCTCCAACGCCGGCAGACTGTCTGGGTAGTCGATGACCAAGTCGAACAGACTGGCGATGCGCTGCTGCTGCACGACCTCGTAGACCGGCAGCGTCAGCGTCGTCTTCGTGGAGCTCGAGCTCGAGCTCGAGACATTCGACGAGACGCCCTTCTTCGTTCCCGTCTCCTCCTCCGTGTCCCCCAGGCTCGCAGTCACGTACGCCGACAGCCTGTGCTCCACGTAGGCCAGCACGTCCCGCAGGATCCCAGCCGACTGCTGCCCCGTCTCCTCACCCATCTCACCCCCCGCCGTCGAAAGGTGCTGCGTCATCTCCGTCAGATGCGTACGAAGCGCATCCTGCGCCGTCTCCACCGTCAGCGCCCCCATCCCCAGCGCCCGCATTTTCATCGACACGTCCGCCAGCGACCCCAACAGCCCCTCGATCACCATCGGATCATCGTTGTGTCCTATTTCAGACAGGACATGCGCATGAAATCGCAAAAGCACCCTCGGAAACGACGGATACTGTCTGCGGAGCAGCGCCGACACGAGCGAGACCAACAAGGCCGTATTCGCGGCCGAGGACTGCGTCGACGTCGACGTCGGCGTCGACGTCGCCGCCATCGCCGCCGACGCCCGGGACACGTACGCCACGGCAGCACCCAGGATGCGCTGCATGTCCTGAACGTGCACCGGCTCCAGCGGACCGCCTTGCGCGTCCTCGTGTTCCTCCTGGTCGCCGGCGAGGGCGAGGGCGCACGCGGAATCGGCGGTTGCCACGAAGACTGATCCGGCGGAAAAATCGCGTGCCACGCGCTCGGCTGTCCGGAACAGCCGTTCCCGATCCTCGGCCGAGTGTTTATAGAGCATCCCCGCCATGGATACAACCACGGGTGGACGTGGGGAGCGGGAAATGACGACGTACTCTGCGTTTTTTTGAACACCCCGGAGTTTTTTGAAATAACGTCGACGCCGTTCATGAACCCGACCCGACCACCTCCGACCTCCGATGCCCGATCATCATGAGGGTCACGCTCTCCTTCGACTCGTGGACGGACGGGGCGAGGGAGCTCAAGACGCTCGTGAACGAGCTTGATCGTTGGGAGGTCCATTGCGCCGAGACCCTCTCCGTCACCTTCACTGACGACGACGCCGGTGGGCTCGAGCCCATCGCGCTCCGGGTGGTGCAGGCCCCGCGTGCCCTGGCGAACGAGAAGGTCGGCGTCGGGGCGTGTCTCTGGGACGGCGCGATCATCCTCGGTGCGTACCTGGCGTGTCAGCCGCGGCACACGTACATTGGCTGTGGCGTGGTGGAGCTGGGTGCGGGCGTGGGGATGCTGTCGACGCTTCTCTGCAAGTTGGGTGCAGGGAAGGTGTACGCGACGGACCTGGAGAAAGTGCTGGAGCTGTTGCGGCAGAACGCAGACGCCAACGGGTGTACTGAAAAAATGGAGGTGATGGGGCTGGAGTGGGGCGTGGGGTGCGGGCACCTGGACAAGGCCGATGCGTTGAACGAGAGCTTCTCCGGGGGCTACCCGGACCTCGTGATTGCAAGCGATGTGACGTACCATGACAACGAGGCGTGTGTTCAGCCGGATACGATCGAGTTTGTCAGGTTGTGCCGGCGGCTGTGCGGGCCGAAGACCGAGGTGCTGATCGGGCTGGAGCGGCGCAGTGGGGCTGTGCGGGACGGGTTCATCGCCGAGATCGGGAAGGTATTTGGGGATGTCTCCGTGGTGGATATGCGCAAGGTGAAGGGGTTTCCGAAAGCGTTGTGCGTGGATCACATTGACGTGTGGCGGCTAGGATTGTGACCGACTACTACTACCTGTCAAGATCGAAGACCTGCACCAGGTCTTGTCGGCGGATGCGGCCGCCGTAGACCTTGCCCGACTCGGCAACGAGGGGGATGCGCCTGAGTTCCTTCCCGTGTTGGAAGCTGACGAACGTGGGGAGTTGGTCCGTGGCGCCGTTGAGGTTGACGTTGAGCTCCTTGGCCATGGCCGGCCACCGGCTGACGTCGAGCTTGCCGAACTTGCGTTTCTCCGTGGCATACGTCTGGCTGAGCTCGGCGAAGACGGGTTCCAGGACGAGACATTGGGGTGACCACGGGGCGAAGAGCTCGACGATGTGCGTGACAGCGTCAGGGTCAGCGTCTGCTGGCGTGGTCGGCGATTTCTCCTTCTTCTCCTTCTTCTCCTTCTTCTCCTTCTTCTCCTTCTTCTCCTTCTTCTTGGTATCCTTGGTGTCTTTCTTGTCATACTTCTCGTCGTGGCCAGTCAAGACTGTCTCGTAGAAGGTCTGCGGGGTGTACTCGACCGCCTTGGTGGGGCCGGCATAGATTGGCTGCGGGAACAGCATGGCGAGCACGAGGTAGGAGAACAGGTAGAGGATGCTCCACCTGGCGAACGAGCGAAGCGCGTCCCGCGAGTGAGCTTGAGCGTGAGCGTGAGGGTCGAGTCTGGGCGTGCGCACGTCGGTTGAGATCAATACCCACCGGTAGTCCATGTACCACAGAACGAGCGCCATCGCCGACTTGCAGTAGAAGAAGAGGTCCACAAAGAACCCGTCAAGGGAGACTCTCCGGTAGAATTTGAGTGGCAGGGCGACCGTGAGCAGGGTCAGGGCCTGCCGCTCCATCTTGTGGAGCTCGCCGAACGAGCTGAACTTCGAGTTGGCCAGGTTGGCGTGGTCGCTCAGGAACCGCGTACGCGTGAGGACGTAGCTGAGTATGACCAGCACGTTCATGCAATAGTAGCTGTCGGGGACGGTGGCGGCGGCGGTGGTGGTGGGTGTGTGAGGGGTGTGTGTTCGGTCGGTGGGTGTGCGGGCCCCAGCTCGCCGTGCAACAGACGCCACCACGTACAGATCGAAAAAGCGCGTGCCCGGGTGCGCCATCGTGCTATGTATTCTGTGGGCTCTGCGTGGGCCGCGTCGCGTCTCGTAAAACGTAGGATTTTTGCTGCAAATGAAAGTTTCCGGAGGCTAGGCCTTTGGCTTTTTCTTGGCCGGCTTCTTCGCAGCCCCAGCCCCAGCAGCCTTCTTTTTCTTCTTGGCACCCGTCTCAGCAGCAGCCTTCAACTCCAGGCTGACGCCCTTCTTGCCGAGCTTGTTAGCCAGGGCGCTGGCATCGACGTCGTCCTCGTCCTCCTCGTCGACCGCCATGACGCCGTCGTCGAGGTTGAGCCCGCCGTCGTCCTCCCCGTCGCCGTCGCCGCCGCCGCCCGCAGCCTTCCGCTTCTTGCTCACCTTGGCGTCCTTGAGCACCGCGCCATTCTTCGCCTTGATGCCCTGGGAGTTGAAGGCCCGCGTGAAGGCCGTCTTGACCGCGGTGGGCACGGCCTTGTACCTGTCCTCTGCCCACTGCGCCTTTGTCTTGAACTTGGTCAAGTCGATCAGCGCGTCGAGGTCGTCCCTCTTGAACGCGTAGTCGTTCATGACGCCGATGGCGTCGCTCACGCCTTCCTTACCCTTCCTGACGAGCGGCTCAACGATGGCCTCCTTGAGGACGCTGCAGTAGTCAAGGCGCAGCGCCGTCCTGTCGGCGTGGAAGTTGCCGGAGGAGATCATGTTGGTGTGGAGCTCGCCTGGCGAACGAACGAGCGCAAAACGCGGGTGAGCGAGAGG
>Ga0255780_10003293_pt1 | contig 14143 bp, 10 predicted proteins | sample 071ome_32_FD_179978 | JGI IMG/M metagenome (GOLD analysis project Ga0255780, IMG submission 179978) | Coastal salt marsh microbial communities from the Groves Creek Marsh, Skidaway Island, Georgia - 071405AT metaG (version 2) | ecosystem: Environmental > Aquatic > Marine > Intertidal zone >... | reverse complement strand
GACTTGATACTGCAATTCAACTCGGGGATCTCGCTTTATTTGCGCAATCTTTGCGGAGCTCGGCCCCGTGGCAAACCAAAGGATGCGACCTTCCCAGGTTGGATGAATCATGCGCACCCTTGCGCCTTTCGTAGAGCTCGTCGCCAGCGCGCACCAGATGGCTTTTTCGCTCGCGGCTCGCACGCCTTCAAAGAACGCTTCGGTCTCACTACGGGTCATCGTCATTTGAGGTTCCTCTCGGATCAGGTGTCAGCATACTACTCAGCTGATGGGCCGTGTCTCCATAAGAGTTTGATATCTTGTGTCAGAATATAGCGCATGTCGAAATTTAACAGACTGACCACCATGACCAAGCCCTGTTTAATCAGTACCGAGCGCCTGTTACACGCCGCGCTGTGGCTTTTGCTTGCCCTCTCAGCTGGACACGCTCGATCGGATGATTTTTGTGGGGATCCTAGCCTCAGCGTCACGCTCAATGCACAAATCCCCATTCTTGGCAGGGCTAATTTCTCGAGATTTATTGCGGCACATGAGTGGAGTCAACAAGCGGAAATCAGAGACCTGAGCGAGATCGCGCAGAGCTTAATCAACGAGAATAAAAGCAGCCTATTGGAAGTGAGTCAGTTCCTCCGATTTCTTGGCGACTTTTACCAAAGCATGCTCAATCTAAGCGATGAGTCCATTGGGCGCGCACTTTCGGATGAGATGCTCGCTCATCTTGATCGACTCTATTTCCAGCACAAAGTGCCCTTAAGGCGGATTCATTTTGTAAGAGTGGATCCTGAGCACACGAGTGATTACGCGCTGTTCGGCAGCTACGATTACCTGGGTGGCAAAACCTTGCGTCTCTCGATTCGCGTGCTCAATCTTAACTCCCTTGAGCAACGCGTGTTCAGCGCCACCGGCACCGAGGTCGCGGCATCAAAGCTTGTCGCACAGCAGATTTTTGATGCTTTTCAGCTCACCAAGAACGATTCCGCATTCAACCCTTTGTCCAAACGCGTGTTTATCGCAACCGATGGCAGTCAACTCGCAAAAACGACGACCGCCGTCGACGCAGCCGGGTTTTGCTCGATGTTGAATGCTCGCGTACCCACTCGAACCGAATTGAAGCTGGCTGATTGGGTGGGTCCGTACGTGTCCGGAATCCAACTCTTACCGGATAAACCTTATTTCGTCATGGATGAGGGGCGTCTTTCGACGATGATCCTGGCATCTGACGAGTGTCTGCCGGTCCCTAACTATGAACAAATCCAAGCCGTTTTAGTGTGCATCAAGTAGCTCGCTCAAGGCATTGGGTCACACCATCTCAGCCAGTGGCATCCACCATCTTGCCTTACCAAAACAAACCTTGATTAGACCGCCTTTTAAAAGCCAACAATGGATCCCGTGCTCTAAGGCCGAAATCTAACGCGCTGTAGCTGATCGTTACGCAAGTGTCTTCTCCGGCGTGTGGATCATGGCTGAAAGTGTCATATGCATGAGGCAATTTCGAAAAACCTTGCTTACAATACATGTAGGGGTCCTAAAACTTCATCGCTTCATCTGGACCATCAAGGGGGCTGTCAAATACATGAGACGATGGTTTTCCATTCGATCAAAAGTGATGGTCGCCATGCTTGCGGTGGTCGTGGTCAGCGTGATTTTCAACTATGTGCTGCTGAATTTCGCACTGGAGAGTTTTGCGAGGGAGTCGAGTCAGGAGAGATTGCTCGGTAGCAAAACAACGCTAGAACGGTTTTTATTAGAACGGCATCGGGTGCTCGGCCTTGAGGCTCAAGCCCTTGCGAGTTCGGCCGCCCTCAGAGCAACCCTTTCCATTCCACAGGTAGACGACGAAACAGTCGCCTACGCAATCGAATCGATTCGTCTGAGAGAACAGAAACAAACTCTGATACTTCTCACCCGAAAAGATGGCTCCTTGTGGTACACGCCGGACGACATTTCACTATTTAGACAGGATCTCGAGCGACAGATACAGAAGATCCCGACCGAAAACCAAGTAAGCAGCGGCCACTTTCTCGACATTGGCAACATCTATGTTGCAGCCCGCGTTTCGATCACTAATCGAGACCAAATACTCGGCGACTTAATTGTTGCTCGGATTCAGGATGACCGTAAGTCACTTGACGAATTCGAACTCGTCTCCGACGACATCGTCACCCTCCTGAGGGGCGGCGTATTGCTCAACTCAAGCAACGATGACTTCATGCGCGCGATTTCGACCCTCTCCCAGGGGGATCGTCTAGGCATTCTTCGAAGCTCTAAGAATTCAGCCGTCAGCGCGAACCTGAACAACACACCCTATTTGCTAACCACGATGGATTTGACCGACCAAGAGGGCTACCTGTTGCTTGCCAAACCGTTTAGCGCGCTCCCGACCAGTGTCGGCCAGGCCCAACAGCTCGCACTGGTGTTTGCGCTGGTGCTCTTGGGCTTAGGTGTGGTTGCCAGCTTTTTTGTTGCTCGCACCATCGCAAAGCCTCTCGCGAGCCTTACCCGTGCAACCGAGCGATTTTCCACAGAGCAACCATTTGAACTACTCGAACGAGAATCTGACGACGAAATTGGGGACCTCTCTTCCTCTTTCAATGCGATGGCGCAGACGATTCAAGCCAATCAGTCGCGATTGTCTGACGGTATTCTCATGGCTGAACAGGCCAGCGCGTCGAAGTCATCCTTCCTTGCCTCAATGAGTCATGAGTTGCGCACACCGCTGCAGGGGGTGATTGGCTTGTCCGATATTTTAGTTGGGGCAGATGATCTCGATGAGCAATACCGTGAGCTCGCCTCGATCATTCACCAGAGCGGGGAAACCCTACTCGAAGTGGTCAACGACATCCTCGATTTCTCAAAACTCAATGCAGGGATGTACGAGGTCAATCCCACTCCCGTGAATTTGATTCAGCTTTTGGACGACATTATCAGACCCAATGCGACCAGTGCGTTTATGAAAGGATTGCATTTCGACTGCGAAATCCTCGGGTTTAACCATCACGAGTTCATCGTCGGTGAAGCACAGATCAAGCGAATTTTAATGAATCTGATCTCCAACGCGGTTAAATATACCGAGTCCGGCATGGTGCTCTTCCGCGCTCGAGGCACGCAATTCGGTCAGTCCTACCTCGTCAGCTTTGAGGTCGTCGACACAGGTATTGGAATCGCCGAGGAGAACCTTTCCACCCTATTTGACCCCTTCAAACAGGCGCATGGCGGTGATAACCGCCGATTTAGCGGCACTGGACTTGGACTCGCCTTGGCTTCAAAGCTGGCCGAATTATTAGATGCGAAAATCAGCGTAAAGAGCCAGTTGGGTTTGGGCAGCACCTTTAGCACGAGCTTTCGCCTTCCCATTGCTGAGGGGGCTAAGGATATGTCGCGGTTTAAGCCCCTTGAAGGGCATCACCTTTTAATTACGGGGACCGAGTCTCTTTCAGCGGGCCGCCTCTCTAAACTCATGACCGACCTGGGAGGAAGGTCGATCCTCGCAGCGAACTTCCAGGAGGCACTTGCCCGGCTTCAGGCAGACCCTCAGGCCTTCGACTGGTTATTCGTTCCTCCAGGCCAAATCGAGACGAGCCTAGACGAAACGCTCGAAGCGCTCGCGCCTTACTTGGTTGGCCGGCTCAAACTCGTCACGACCGCCAGTGCGCACGAGAATGGCATTCAGGCGTCAGCCTCGAGGGGCGTCAAAGTGCTCAGAAAACCCCTCACCGTCGCCAGCATGGAGAAGCTTTGGCGCCAGGGCGACTGACAACGCCTAATACTGGGGCAAATTCTTCACGCCCATCTCAATATCCAGTCGAATGGGCTGGTTGCCTACCACTTCGACTTCCATCACCGATTGCGGCAACCTTGAGTGCCAAGCGGTGACGCGGTAGCGACCGGGCGGCACGTCACCAATTAGGAACTGACCACTCTTATCAGTAACCGAGAAAAATCGATTCGGAACCACATAAATGATTGAACTCATTTCCTCATGGATTGAGCAGAATACGTCGACCCTCCCGGTATTCTCAAAGTTGACTGCTTTATACACGCCTTTTTTATAGGCGCCGAGGTCAAAGAGTTTTGCCGACGAATAGGAAAACGCATTATGGAAAATCTCATCTTCATTGGGCCACTCCACGGTAGTGCCTTTCTCAATGACTAAGATCTCCGGTAAAAACTTCGCATCCTTTTGCAGCATGACAGCGCGGCCATCATGATCCGCTCGATCGAGTCCGTCACCCTCAAGAAATATCACAAAGTTATCGAAGCTACCGTAGTCGACCTGCTCAACAAATTTGAACTTTCTGCTTCCATAGCCACCACCTCCTGAACCTGCACCAGGCAGCGCTTTACCCACGGCTTTAACCGTTCCTGAGATTGTTGCTGCTTGGGCTGGAAAGCCAACTGCGACCGCCAAGAAGCAAGCGACCAGTCCACGCATGAGCGCTGCGTTCATCAGATTACCTTTGCGGAAATTTGTAGGCCAACTGCAATGTAAACATGTTCTCATCATCGCGACGCCCTCCCTCAAGAATATCGCCACGGATCCAAGCGTATTCGCCCTTCAATATCAAACTCTCGGACAGTCGATATCCGAGGCCTAGGCTTAACTGCTGGAGTTCGGTTGTCTTCTGATCTGGCTCTAAATTTAGGTCCTCATTACCCAGGCCAACTAGGTAATACCCCTCGTCACTCTCAATGCCACTCCACCTCAGCGCGCCATAAGCTTTCTCGGTGAAGGGTTGCACCACCTCGAGCGTGTAGTAATCAAACTCAATGTCGGTATCGCCTTCGCCATTGTCTTCGTATAAACCCTGACCATACAAGAAAGCGAGATGCCCGTTACCGAGGGAGACGCGGCCCTCGCCCAACCAAAAGCTGCTCGAAAAGACCGTATCGGCGGTCCCCGCATCCGAGATCCAATAATTGCCAAACCAAAGCTCGCCCAATCGATCGGTATCAACCCTGCTCTGGATATTGGTGAGATCTCCTGTGGTCATATAGCTTGCACCCAGATGGAGATTCGAGGTGGGATCAACCCCCAACCGCACGGTGATCGACTTATCGCTTTCGAAATCTCGACCCACCGCATGGCCGCCATTTTGCAGCGCGACAAGATAAGACACAGCACCTACACTGCCATAAAGCTCGATTCCCTCATCAATGCCCCAAAAATCGGCTAACGAATGGGTCACCAGTGGATTTTTCATGGCATCCCGGCGCATATACTCCTCGCCAAACGGGATTTCAAAACGCCCCACGCGAAAGGTGGGCCCGCCTGACCCGCCAAAGAGCTGACGGACATTTTCGAAGTCAACGTAGAGCTCGCCGATATTCATATTGATGTTGCCCCGGTGCGAATTTTTCTCGCGACTCTTTTCACGCGTCATCATATTGAGCTCGGCGAAAAAGTAGGTGTCGGGCATGACTCTTGCCTCGACATAAGCACGCGCCTCATCCAAAAGGAACTCATTGTTGGGATGCTGACCGGCGTCGCCCGTCGAATAAAATCCCATCGCCCCCTCGCCGGTCAGATGAAGTTCACGCTCTGCGATGTAGCCCCGCACTTCGGGCTGCGCGCGTGACTCTGATTCATTCGATTCTAGTCGTTCTAATCGTTCGCTTAACTTTTCGATGATTACGCGTTGTGCCTCAATCTGGGCTCGAAGCTCATCCAGCTCTGAAGGTGCCGCGTGCGCAGCAAAGCTTGAAAAGCAGAGTGCTCCCAGAAGGCTTGCGCAAAGGCGACGGCACCACTTGGACAAAAAGTCTGATCGAACGGTTCGGTTCAACCATTTCACCAACGCCTGCTGCTTAATCGAACATTTCATAGCTGCCCCCCATATCCGACTTCTCGAAAAGACAATCATTTGCTTCTGCTGCTTTAAACTCAACCCAAGAGTGATAATTTTTCCAAAAAAAATTGGCTACCCAGCAGATCAACCACTCCAAACGGTAGGCCACGGCCAACACCAGCTGTACGGACTGAGCATCAGTTCACATCAATGCACGTGGACCGGGAGGATTCACTCGCTGAGATCCAGCGCGAGGGGGTGGGGGAATAGGGCTATCTCGGCGCACTTCAACAGGCATGGGACAGGGCTAACCAGCGCTTAAGTCCGATTGCCTCAGATTCACACGCAAAAAAACAGGTCCTGGTTGCTATAACAAGCACGCACACCCCAGCCATTTATCTCGATATCTACTCGAATGGCGATTCGCTGGTTTGCGTTGAGGTGTGAGCACAGCGCCTCTGATCGGGAGCGAAAAGATCCGGAGCGTCAGTCATCTGCGATTTGATGCTCGATTTTGAGGAAGGCATCGAGAAGCTTGGGGTCAAACTGGCTACCCCGACCCGCCAACAAACCGTCAACCGCCTGATCTCGGGACAAGGCCTGTCGATGGGCTCGCGCGCTTCGCATCGCCATGTAGGAATCAACGATTCGGATAATCCGGCCATACAGCGGAATTTTTTCTCCACTCAACCCGTAGGGATAGCCTGAGCCATCCCAATTTTCATGATGGCTCAGCGCCGCCAATTTGGCGTATTTCAAGAAAGTAATTTCCATCCCTAATTCTTGCTCCGCACGCTCCATGGCTTCCAGAGCCACCGTTGTATGCGACTTCATCTCTTCAAGTTCGTCCGGAGTAAGAACCTGATCCTTGATCAGCAACTCTTTCGATAGTCCGATCTTGCCCACATCGTAGAGCGGCGCAGCAGAGATAAATGCTTCTAGTCGGTCATCGCGAAGCTCGTCCTGATAATCCCCCAGCGACTGCAATTCACGACAGAACAATTCAAGTAATTCTTGCACCCGACGGGCTGGGCTGCTGGCATCGGGAAATCGAGCAGAGGCAAGTGTGGTAACCACAAGAATCGCTGCCTCTTGCAGCCGGATAATTTCCTTCGATCTGGCATCTATCTGCGCAGCGAGGTGCTGATTCATCCGCATCAGTTCTTCTTGCGCTTGTCCCAACTTGATCTGAGTCCAAATTCTTGCCACGGTCACTGCGGGATTAATCGGTTTGGTTAAGTAGTCTGCGGCCCCCAGACTCAGACCATATTTCTCATCGGCTTCATCGGACTTTGCGGTGAGAAATATCACTGGAATATGTTGGGTTTCCGGGTTCTCCTGCAGCGCGGATAGCACCTCGTAGCCATCCATTTCGGGCATCAACACATCGAGCAGAATCACCCTAGGATGCGGCGCCCTTTTCGCGAGCTTGATACCGAGTTCACCCCGATTCGCCACTCGCACTTGAAAGGTTTCGCCCAGAACCGCGCTCATCAACTGAAGATTCTCAGGCGAGTCATCAATCAGCAAAATGAGCGGCTTATCCCCCGATTCAGTCACGCAACGTCTCCCTCGCCATCGATATCAGCGTGCACCCCTTTCGATGATCTTTTCTTTCTAAGACCCAGCTTGGCTTCATTAATTGGTCAAGAGGGCCAGTGCCTCTTCAAACTCAAAACTTTCCACTTGCGCACGCAATTGATCACCAAGCGCGCGATCCCCACCGGTAATGCGCGCTTCATGCGCTCTAAAAAAATCTAGCGCAGATGCATCGAAATCCTGCAGTAACGCACAGAACCCTTCGATGGCGCTTTGATCTCGATCGACAATCTTAAGCTCTGCATTTTCGTCAGTTAATTTTCCGATTTCCTGATTCGACGGGCTTTGGCCGAGAGCGCTTTGTAAAGCGCTCACCATGGCCTGGATTTCCTTGTCTACCCGGTCGAACACTTCCGCAGTTTCAGGATCATTCGGCGCTTCTTTCAGCATGGCTTCCAAAGCGCCGGTTTGTTCAGCTAATTGACTCATCCCAAGATTGGCTGACGCCCCCTTAATGGAATGCGCCTCCCGCTCCGCTGCCTTAGGGTCGCCCTCGGCAAGTGCCGTGCTGATCTTCTCCCTAAAGGCAAGTCCGGTTTCGATAAACATACCCATGAGTGACCGATAGAGATCTTTGTTACCGACAACCCTCGAAAGCCCAGCATCGACGTCTATCCCTTGAACGGCTCGCACCGCTTCTAGTTCATCGCGAGCTCCGACCGCCAAGTTACTGACAAGCGCGTCATCAAGCGCGTTGGTTGAATCCGAAGCAGCGGAGTCTGCGGGCAAACGATCGGCCGGCATGGACTGCGCAGAAATGCCTGCTCGCTTTTCTGAACGAGTAGATTCAGGAAGCCACTTTGCCAAAGTTCGGTACATCTCGGTCGGGTCAATGGGCTTCGCGATATGGTCATTCATGCCCGCATCCAGGCATTTCTCGACGTCACTCTCCATGACGTTCGCTGTCATCGCGATAATCGGTAAACCGGTGATGCCACTCGCTCGAATCGATTGCGTCGCGGTCACCCCGTCCATCACTGGCATCTGCATATCCATGAGCACTAAATCGAACGTCTCTTGGCTCACTCGGTCAACGGCCTTTGCCCCGTCCTCAGCAACGATAGCTTGAATACCGATTTCCTCAAGCAGCGCCAACGCGACCTCTTGATTCAATTGATTGTCTTCAACCAAAAGCACGTTGGCATTGAAGTAGAGCCCATCAACGCTCCCTGTTTCAAGCGTCCGACTTCGCGATGGAGCAAACCCTTGCTCACCAAGATGTAAACGAGCCACTTCTTCGAAGACCATCGACGCATTGAGAGGCTTGGTTAGAACGCCATGCGGGCCCTTGATCGGATCAACCGAGGGGTGATAACCATAATTCACCATCAAGACGACTTTAGGCGCCTTGGCCATCGAGCAACCCGCGATCTCAGCACTGATGTCAACGCCCTCGAAGCGACCGAGCCGGTCGCCGATGAAAACAAAGTCAATTCCCTTAAAGGCTTGATCCTTTGCTTGGAGTTCCGTAATCAACGCCTCTCGACTCGGAACGGCTTGAGTGACGAGTCCCATATTGGCGAGATCCCGACTTAAAATCTGAGCGATCTCCTGATTCTCTTCAAAGACTAACGCGCTTAGATTTTGTAGATCTGCAGATAGATTGAGCAGCGTGGATTTCGCCCGAGCAAGCCCTAGCCGGGCGGTAAACCAAAATGTTGAGCCCATGCCCTCCTGGCTTCTGACACCGACTTCGCCGCCCATCAGTTCAGCCAGGTTCTTCGAGATCGCGAGCCCGAGCCCAGTTCCCCCGTATTTACGGGTAATCGAGCTGTCCGCCTGCTCAAAACTGGAAAAGAGCCTGGCCTGCTGCGCTTCACTGATGCCGATGCCCGTGTCAGTGACTGAAAATCTGAGCACCACCTCCGATTCCGTCTGATCCTCCGCGCGGACTTGCACTCGGATCTCGCCCTGCTCAGTAAATTTAAGCGCATTGTTGCAATAGTTAATAAGAATCTGACCCAATCGCAAGGAGTCGCCAAAAAGCTTGGTCTGAATGGCTGGGTCGATATCGAAAATAAAATCCAAATGTTTGTCTGCGCATCGCTCCGCCATCAGGTCCGAAAGGTTTTCAAACACCGAGATTAAATCGAACTCATGATGATCAACCTTGAATTGGCCTGCCTCGATCTTTGAAAAATCTAAGATGTCATTGATCACGCCCAACAAGTGTTTTGATGAGCTTTGAATCTTGGAGAGATAATCCGCCTGGCGCTCATTAAGATCCGTTTTGGCGAGCAAGGTGCTCATACCAATGATGGCATTCATTGGCGTTCTGATCTCATGACTCATGTTCGCCAAGAAGTCAGACTTTGCCTGCATCGCCGCTTGCGCCTGCTCGGTCGCCTCGCTCAGTCTCACGTTATTCTCGGTCAGCTCATCAAAGAGCGCTTCTCGAGATTTTGCATTCAGCGACTCTCGAACCGTTTGAAGCCCATCCGAATTCGGCCTTACAGTTCCGCAGTGCAAAAACATTTCCACTGCCTGGCCAGGTTCACTCATTCCCCGAAGCTCAACAGCCGCACTTTTTGATCTCAAAGAATCCGGCCATGCCTGCGCGCGAACGGCAACACAAAGCGTCATGTGACTCAATTGTTCGACTGTCGAGATCTCAACGCTGAGGCGGTCACTCGCCTGCATACACAAGCGCAGCAAACGAGACACTTCTGCGCATAACTCAGTGACCCGATAATCGCTGACACCAGACAGCGTCAACGCCTGAAAGACATTACGCCGCAAATCATAAATCTGGCTGTGAGAATGAAGGTCGAGGCTCGCAAGTTTCATTCAATCCCCCGAACCATCAGGCAGCAAGCATCGTCATTTTGGGTTGAGTACTGGGTCAATACTCGGCGCGTACTCTCTTGCAAACCAGTGACGCGATGCTTTGTCAGCGTGCTGGAGACTTTGAATTCATCGATGCCATCCGTCGACAAAAAAAGTAAATCACCCGGCTGAAGCCGACCCTCTTGGAGCATGGGCTTAAAGAGACGCTGCCCCACGATGCCGGGAATCGACACACCACGCCAAGCTTTGGCAGCGACAAGTTCTGCCCGAGTATTGCCGACAGCCGCATAGACAAAACGGCCCGTCTGCTCGTTAATTCGAACCAGGCCCAATGCCACGCCATCAGTCAAATAAAGTGATTCGTGTACCCGAGTGATGATGAGTTCCAAAGCCTCCGTGGTGTGATCCGCGATCACCATCGCGGCACTGGAGGCTGTTTTGAACGCGGTTTCGCCATGCCCGGTCGCATCGATAATGGCAAGGAGCCATTCATCGTTTGCAGGCAGCATCAAGGCCAAATCGCCGACAAACCTCGAGCCACCAAACCCCTTGCGACCGACCGCATACTCAAACCCGCCGTTCGTACCTCCTTGAACACCAAATAGCTCGCTCATTTGAAAGGCCAATCGCGAGGTGGCCAGGGGGTTGGTTTGAACCTTGACGAATTTTTCCGCCACAACCTTTAGTCCCTGATGGGTGTTTTCAATGGCGAAGTGATCACTCATGCGGCGCACACTGGGTAAGCCTAGACCCAAAGTACCTGACGCGCTGTACATATCTTCCATGGCCCGATCGATATTTTGAATGCCCGGACCTTGATCTTCCGCGACGACCTTAATCTGCACAGCACCCACGCGCTCTAGTCGTTCAAGATGCAAGGTGCCTTCGCGCGCGTACTTCAGAATATTCGTACCGAGCTCAGACAGCATGGTCACAATGCCCGAGCGATCAAGCTCGGACACATCACTCAGGATCGAATGCCTGCGCGCCAAGCTAAGACTAATACGAAGATCTACATCACTGCGAATTAAAAAGTGGGCGCGATGGGGCCCATATTGGTCGACTCGTTGAACGACTTGATTCACGCGGATGCCTCAATCTGATCTAGCGCCGTTTGTAGATCCCGAGCCACTAGTAGCTCACTGAAATTGACATCTGCTGCGACCAAATAGGCGACAACACTGGGCCTCAAGCCCACGAGGCAAGGCTTCGCACCAAGAAGCTGTGCCATCCGGCCAGATTTGGCCAAATGCTCAAATTCGGTCGCCTCGAGCACCTGCACACCTGTTAGATCAAACACCACGGCTCGCCTAGCCCCTTCGTCCAGTTCAACCAACATACTCCGCCGCAGGTCGACTAATACATCGAGTGTTGCCTCCTGCGGCAGAGTCGCCACAAGGCAATTTGAAAAAACTGTGAGAGTGACGTTGAGGGTGTCCATACCGTCTTGGCTATGCTTTCAAAAAAGTTGGGCTTACTGCTTCAAACTAACGCCGATCTGCGTCAGCGCGATTTCGAACGCATCTTTTAACGTTGCAGTCGTTCGCACTTCACCGGTATTGATTCCCAGTTCAACTAGGGTTTTCGCAATAGCCGGGCTAATGCCAGAGATTATCGACTGACAACCCATGAGTTCAGTTGCGCGCGTCACCTTCAGTAATTGATTGGCCACTGCAGTATCGACGGTACTCACACCACTGATATCGAGAACAAAAACTTTGGCACCCGACTCGGCAATCTTGCTCAGGCTTTTTTCCATAATGTCTTGGGTGCGCGCCGTATCGATGATGCCAAGCAGCGGCAACAAGAGGATACCCTCCCAGATGGGCGTAACGGGCGTGGACATCTCCATCACCGATCGGCTTTGCTCTAACATCTTAAAGTTTTTCAGGAGCGCGATTTCATCGAGCGCCAAATAGGTATCTAGGTCGATCAGCTTGCCGATGGCGCGACTCATCTCCTGCTTATCAGACTGGCTCGCCTTACTTCCATGCACCATGCTCTTCAACGCATCTTCACTCACCGACATACCCGCACAGTAAATATCGTTGGGCAGACCGATGGCCTCGTGAACGCCACCAATTTGCCGCCGTGCCTCGAAGTATTCGAGATCGATGCGCCCCTCAAAAAATCGTTCCCAGAGTTCACGTTGTTTTTTCTTGACGCGCTCGAGATTGGCCGAGTTGTCACCGAAGAACAGAGCGAACTCTTCTTGTTTCACCAACCAGTCATAGAACTGATCAATCATTTCATCCAGGCGATCGTTAACGATCTCACCCGCCTTCTTGATCATCTGGATGTCGTAATCGCTGATTTCAAACTTCGCCAGCGTTAGCAGTACCTGCTCTTGCGTTGATTCGCGATCCATCACGGTGTCCTCGGATTCTTCGTTACATTCACTCGGACGAATATACCTGTGGTCCCAAGCAAAGGCCATTAATCCCTCACCAAGTTTGGCCCTTTCTCCCATTAGAAGCCGTTGTTACTATCTCCCGAATGCGCAGCGCCATTCATCAAGTGCCAAATCTGCCTCGAGCAGCTGGATCTTAAGATCCGCGCACCAGCGACCGAGACGTTTGCATTTGCGAAGCAGGCTGAGCACTAGAAATCGATCATTCATTGATGCATTAAACGTTTAAGGCGCTTAGAACATAGCCAGTTAATCCATCCAAATACCGGGCCGTGGCCCCCATTTACTCAGAAGATTTTCGCCAACCTTTTAACCCACTCATGATCAACCTAAAGGAATCACGTCATGCCGATCACTCTTGAAGACGTTAACGAAGCGCTCAGCATTGAGCCCGAGGAAGTGCCCGGTCACTACAGCGACCGAGATTCTCTTCTCTACGCTGTGGCCATTGGGATGGGCAAAGACCCAATGGACGAGGATGAACTAGCCTATGTCTGCGAAACCATGGGCAATAAAGTGGTACCAACAGCCGCCACTGTGTTATCCCGCGCCGATCGTCCGCCTAGCACACGTTCCAACATCATGAGCAAGATGAACTATGTGTTGATGCTTCATGGCGAGCAGCGCCTGCAGATTCATCAACCGTTGCCGCCATCTGCCAATATCTCGGTGAGTAACCGAGTGACCGGCGTCTATGACAAAGGTGAGGGCAAGGGGGCCCTACTCACAAACGAAACCTTGGTAAAACTGGCCAGCGGCGATCCCTTATTCACGCTGAGCGCGACCCTTTTCTATCGTGGGGATGGGGGTTTTGGCGGCAGCGATGCGGGCGCACCCATTCCGCATCCAATCCCGGATCGCGCACCTGACGCCGTATGCGAACTTCCCCAGCGTAGTGACCAAGCGATGGTCTATGCGCTCTGCGGGGACCGAAACCCGCTGCATCGTGACCCAGGTATCGCCAGGGAAGCAGGCTTTAATGCACCGATACTTCATGGGCTTTGCTCCTACGGGATCGCCTGCCATGGTGTGCTCAAAACCATGGCTGATTACGATCAAACACGTATCGGCGGCTTCGATGTTCGATTCTCAAGCCCTGTGTTTCCTGGCGAGACCCACGTGATTGAAATGTGGCGAGACGACAATATCGTTAGCTTTAGAACCCGAATCAAGGAGCGAGATATCATTGCCATTAATAACGGCAAATGCACCATGATTTAAAAAGGGCGATCCACATCGTGGGGCACTTCGTCTCATAACCGGTGTTTGGCCCGCTCAATGACAATTGCGCGGGCTTGGAGCGCTCTCACCACAGCGCATAGGCACCTCGGCCGATCAGGATCGAGAGACCTCTTCCCATGCGTTAAGAGGGTTTGGGCTGATCACTCACCCGCACACAGCGATTCACCATCTCACCCAAGTGCTCGATCTTTGTCGTGATGACATCGCCATCTTTAAGAAATCGCTTAGACGCAGCGCCCACCCCTTCAGGTGTCCCAGTGAATATGAGGTCGCCTGTTTCTAGGCGTGTGATGCCCGAGAGATAAGAAATAAGAAAAGA
>Ga0255780_10003289_pt1 | contig 14160 bp, 8 predicted proteins | sample 071ome_32_FD_179978 | JGI IMG/M metagenome (GOLD analysis project Ga0255780, IMG submission 179978) | Coastal salt marsh microbial communities from the Groves Creek Marsh, Skidaway Island, Georgia - 071405AT metaG (version 2) | ecosystem: Environmental > Aquatic > Marine > Intertidal zone > Salt... | reverse complement strand
TCCTGTTCGGGTGGTCTGGGTCACCTCCCATGAAGCACTACACTGCGACCTTTTTCCCCCCAATCCGCGCAAGGCTATATGTAGCTTTTCCCGCCTGAACAGGCCGATCGTACCCATCACGACGTCTTGTAAGCCATAACACGCCCCTCCTCGTCCGTCACCCGTCCCCATCCCACATCACCCGCCCCGATCGCGTACACCACCTCCCCAAAGACAGCAATTTTCTTGACGAACACGAAACCCAACGCCTCAAACAACCGAATCGACCCGACGTTCTTCTCCAAAATCTGCGCCCGGAACCCCTTCACCCCAAGCTCCCGCACCACGTACCCCATCATCAACGACACGGCTTCTTTCGCGTACCCCCGCCGCCGCGCCCCCACCTCCGCCACCATGACCTCCAGCTCCACGTTCGCCTTGACGTCCTCCGGGTCATTGAAGAAACAGTTGACGTCCCCCACCATGTGAAGAATGTCGTCGTTATCGTCCAGGTACCCCGATGCATTCTCCACGATGATGAACGTCAGCTTGTCCTCGTCCTTCTGCCACGACTCGCACATTGCATATTCCTTCCGCGCGTAGCGCGAGTGAGAGAGAGAGTGAGAGTGAGAGAGTGAGAGTGAGAGAGTGAGAGAGTCAGGGCGCCGGCGCATTCGGTCGGGTTCAATACCCACTTCCTCGATCGTCAGCGGCTCCGACTCGGTCAGTTCTCGGAGCTCCGACGACGTCATCCACCCGTGGTACGTTGGCACGTGGGATTTGGTGTACGGGACCAGCGTGATTTTCTCCCCGCGGATGCAGGTGTTGGCGTTGATCAGCATCCCGGTCTCCGTGTGTGGGACTGTTCTTCCCGAGAATGCCCGGACCCTGCACGGGTTCTGGGCGATTCTCGGCTTTTTCTTTGCGGAGCGCCCGCTCTACCCTCGCAGATAGATACCTATACCATACAGAGCCTGGTGCTGGTCCGTACACGAATAGGTCACGGCTGAGCCAGAATAGTTTTTTGCGGCGAGGCCCAGCTGGGCCACAGCTGGGGTCATACGTTTCGTTCGAAACACGCGATACGGCCACCACGTCAGTCAGAGAGACACACGCGTGTGAACGTCACGCACACGGTCGGCGCTGCCCACCCCCACCAGTCGTCGTCGTCGTCGTCGTCGGTCGGCAACAACGAACCGAATTCGGTAGATAACGAACTCCCAACCTCTGAAATGCCGAAAAATCACGACGAGAACGCCTCGCCGATTCTTATCCGAGGGCCAAACGGTATTCCTGTCGGTGTGGTCTCTCCGAAGTCGGTGGCTCGGAACGTGGTGGGCGAGAATGGACGACAGACGAACGTCGGGTATCCTCGATCCGAGGCTTTCGCGGACCGGCAGCGTGGGCGGTCGCAGCAGCAGCAGCGGGTGCCGTCCTCGGTGCTCAGGGCGACTGCGGTGCGGAAGACGGCGACGACAAAGAAGAAGAAGACGGAGGCGCGGGATGGGAAGGGAAGGAAGCACGTGGTGGATGTGGGAGACGGGGACGACGTGTGGAGGCCGCTGGGGGCCGGGGTAAACGAAGACGGAATGGGTCTGTTGCAGCCGCCGAGGATGTCGGAGGAGGTGCAGCCGGTGAACTTGCAGGGTCTGTTCGAGGGGGAGGAGGTGAACGAGTTTTCCAAGGTGGCCGTGTTTGTGCGGATCCGGCCAGACGGTGGTCGCGGTCGTGAAGAGCCGGGCGCGCTGGGGTCGGCGGGGTCGGTGGGGCACAGTCACTATCCTCACCAGCGTGCGTGCCTGTACGCGGAGTCTGGGTCGAGGCTGGGGGTGTCGGCGCCGCTCGGGTCGTTGGCGTATAAGAACGGGGAGTGTCAGGTGGGGCAGTTGATGGCGTTCAATCGGGTGTTTGGTCCGGAGACTTCGCAGACGGAGTACTATGTGCAGACTTCCAAGGCGCTGGTGGAGCAGCTGGTGCAGCGGGAGCGGTACGAGGGTGTGTTTCTGTCGTACGGGATCACGGCGAGCGGCAAGACGTACACGATCCAGGGGACCAAGGAGAGCCCGGGGATTATTCCGCTGGCGCTGTGGACGTTGTTCGGAAAGCTTATGGCGAAAGGAGAGGGAGGAGGGGGGACGGTACAGATCTCATATTGCGAGATCTACAACGAGGCGATCTACGACTTGCTGACCGACTCCCCGGGGAGTCACGCGCACGTGCACGGGAAGCGTCCGGCGCTCAAGCTGATGGAAGCCAAAGATGGGTCGATGATGGTCGATAAGCTGTCTTGGGTGACCGTGGGGCACGCTCAGGAGGCCTGGAATGTGCTGCGGGGCGGGATGAAGCAGCGGAAGCGGGCGGCGACCAAGCTCAACTACTCGTCGTCCAGGTCGCATTCGGTTTGTAGTATCCGGCTGACGGATATGGTATCTGGGAATATGTCGAGCAGGAAGCTGTCGTTCGTGGACTTGGCAGGGTCTGAGCGGGCGCACAGGACGGGAACGGCGGGGGCCGGGGCGGGTTCGAGCAGTCACGGTTCGCTCGGTGCCCACAGTGGCATGGCGGCCCGTATGAAGGAGGCGGTGTCGATCAATGGATCGCTGATGACGCTCGGTCGCTGCCTGGAGGCGCTGCGGTTGAACCAGAAGAACAAGACGACGACGCAGGTGATTCCGTACAGGGAGTCCAAGGTGACGCACATGTTTCGGGACGCGCTGCACGGGTATGGCAATGTCGTGCTGTCTGTGAACGTGTCTTCTGCGCCTGCGGACTTTGACGAGACGCTGCGGGTGTTGAAGTACGCGGCGACGGCGAGCCAGATTGCGACGACGGCCGCCAAGCCGGTCAAACCCAGCCAGATGACGATGGGGGAGAGGGGCGCCGAGCACCTCCAGCAGGTGGATGTCAGGCTCTTGCCCAGACCGGAGATTAATACGACGACGACGGCGACGGCGACGACGTCGCCCACCAAGCAAGGTCGCATCCGGAAGGAGACGCCGCTGGGTCTCAGGCGGCACAGGCAGTTGATGGAGATGGGGCGTCGCGACGAGCGGGCTGCTGCCGATGTCTCTGTGTCGATCGACTCGAGGATTCAGGGGGCTTCACCGTCGCCGCTGATCCCGCAGCTGCTGTGCGAGGAGGAGATTGACAACAAGGGGGGAGCGTTGGCGGTCGACGAGGGGGCGATGGAGATGATCCGGGAGGAGGAGACGAGCAGCAGCGGCAGCAGCAGCAGTGACGAGGAGGACCAAGAGGAGGATGAGGGGGATGAGGGGGATGGCGGCGTCACGATGCGGGGGGGCAAGCCGGCGCGGGGCTTTGCCGCCCACGAGGATAAAGGGGTCGACAAGGCAGACGAGGCAGACGAGGCAGACATTGCCGAAGGCGACGCCGCCAAGCACCACGAGGATCACAAGGACGCGGTGATCGCGCGCCTTCGGCATGATCTCCGGGTTGCCGAGGAAAAGTTGCAGGAGGTCGAGGCCGAGGTGCGGGACGAGGTGGCCACCGAGATGACGCAGATCATCGACACGGTCGAGGAGACGTACAAGCAGCAGATCGACGACGATGCCAAGGCCGCCGAGGCCAGAGTCCGGACGCTCGAGGCAAAGCACGAGGAAGAGCTCGCGAGCATGGAGGCGACGATCGAGTCCCAGCAGCGGGGGCTGGACGAGCTCCGCGCCACTGTGGGTGATCTGGAGCGTCGTGCGTCCAAGCGGCGCAAGAAGGCTGCTGCGGCTGAAGAAGATGCTCAGAGGTACAAGAACGCCCTGAATGATGCGCTGGCGGAGATTGAAAAGCTCCACGGCATCATCGAGCAGGAGGAGGAGGCCAACGCGAAGCTCGCGGCGGCGCTGTCGGATATCCTCCGGGAGCAGTCGCTGCCGGACAGTCCGAACAGCCCGGGCAGGGACGTTCGAGAGGCGGCGAAAATCAAGCGCATCAAGCGGGAGGTCAAGCGGGAGGTCACCCAGCTCGAGGCCAACAACGCCATGGAGCAGGATATGAGCGAGCAAATGATCGACCGCCTGAAGAAGGACAACGAGGTTCTCCGGTCCAAGCTGGTGGCCATGACACACGCCATCGAGTCGTGCTGCACGCCGTCTAGGAACGCCGTCTTTCAGAACCTCGTGACGGCGTGCCCGGGGGGGCACGGACGGGGTGCCAGCGGGACGCCACACGACGTGGCGCTCGCTCGCGCCCGCCGGCTCCTCGACAACGGGTCGCCGGCAGCGGACGAGTCTCCCAATGACTCGATGACGAAGAGCAGGTTCGCCAAGGAGGCCCAGGGCGGGAGCGAATCGCCCAAGGCCATCGGGAACGGGACGTCTGCCGACATCGGCGGTCTGCTGGCGGTCGGCGGCGGAGAAGAGATTCAGCCGCTCGAAACGATAAAGACCCAAGGGACCCCGTCGACGTTGAATTCCAAGGAAGAGAGAACAAAAGGGGCGTCAAAGAAGGCAACAACGGCGGCGAAGGAGGCGACACCGCTGCGCCGGAGTCCTCGGCGGAGCCCTCGGAAGCATCTGAGCAGTGCTGGGGATGACGCGAACGAGGATGAAGGAAGGACGGCAATGGAGGCGGAGGCGGTGGTGGAGAAAGAAGAAGCGGTGGAGCCCGAGCTGCCGAAGACGGCGACGCGAGTCACGAGACGCAACCGCAACGCCAAGAAGAAGGCATCGAAGAACGACGTCGATATCGACGCGACCCCTGCTGCGGCCAAACCCACGGTTCCAAAATCGAGGAAGCTGTTGTCCACGGCGAGCAAGCAGACGCCGATGCGTATGCTGGGCATCTCAAACACGTCTGCCGCGAAGCGGAGCCGCCGGCTCGGGGCACTCCCGACGGCTGAAGAACTCGGGTTCAAAACGTGATTCACTGTGTTACACCTCAGTTTCATTCGTCTCGATCGCCTGCGAGTTGACCCAGAAGAGCCGGACCGACTCCAAGGCCAAGTTGATGAGCGGGCCGTGGGAGGGCTGCTTGGCCGGCTTCTTGGTCCCCTTGCCCTGCTTCTTGCTCGATCCTGTTGCAGCCGGAGCGATCGGCGCGACCGGGTCCTGGACCGCCGTGGTCAGGTTGCCCTCGCCGAGGATCTTGAGCGCTCTCTTGACCGGTATGCGGCCGGCGTCGTCGGCCGGCTCGCCCTCGAAGACGGTCGCCGTGTGGTTCGCAGCTTCCTCGTCCCGCATCAGCGGCAAGGCTTCCATGAGAGCCTTGGAGAACTGATCTTTCGTGCAGTACAGCTCGACGGCAGGCTGGACGTTGCCCGCATCCCTCGCCGTGTCGTCCGCCGCCCGGCTGGCGGCCGCCTCGCCGCACTCGACGTACAGGGAGACGGCGACGGCATCGTTGAGATGCTTTCGTTCCGTCAAAAACTGCTCCCGAATGCACTCGGCGAAGGCGCCCTGGTTGAACTCGCGGTCCTCCTCGAACACCTTGCGCCACTCGACCAGCGCGCCCGGCTGGTCGGTCTCGAGCGCCGCCAGGGCCTCCTCGAACATCTCCTCGGACTTGCCGTCCAGCTTTCCCACTTTGAAGAACGCTCGAAGGGCGACGACCAGCTCCTCTTTGGGGATCGACCCGGTCGCCTGGCCGTTGAGCTTGTCGAGCGCCTCGAACAGCTCGTTGATATCCAGCTGGAGCTTGTTCTGGGCGATGTAGACCTCCTCGCGGATGTCTCCCATGAGGATCTTGAGGAACAACTCGCAATCGGCGTCCCACTTGTACCGCCAGAGGCCGTACAGGAAGTTGTACCCCATCTCGAGGACGGCGGCGGCGATGCCGACCTTCTTCTGCAGCCACGAGCCGAGAAAGTCGACCAGGAGCGTGCTGGAGCCCTTGTTGCTGCCCAGGGAAGCGAGACGATCCTTCCACACCTCTCGGACCATCTTCTCGGTATCCCGCTTGCTCATCTGCTTGTTCCGGATCTTGCCGCCGAACCGGAAAAGTTTCGGCACGTCGATCGCCTGGCCCATGCCCACCAGCTGGGAGCTCCAGGTCTCCTCGCCCTTCTCCTCCAGCATGTCCAAGTACCGAGCAATGCTCCCCTTGGGCTCCAACTTGGCCTCCTCCTCGAGCTGCTGCCGGGCGAGCGAGCGCTTCTCGTCCAGTTCGAGGCAGCGGGCGAGGCGCGACGCCAGCCCAGCGTTCTCCGTTCGGAGCGCCTCGTACCGCTCCTGGAGGTCGAGCACCTTGTCGGCCGTCGATGCCTTGCACGTTGGCGCATCGGTCGTGGATGGAGCCGAGGCGTCCTCGCCCTCGCCCCCGCCCCCGCCCTCGTTCTCCGACGCGCCGACAGGCAGGAGCAGCAGCGGCCGAGGCGTCAACTCGAGCCGCGCCACCTCCATCTCGTCGACCCTCGCAGACAGGGCCTCCGACTCCCTGCATACCTCGTCGTGCTGCGCTACGAGCTCTCGGTACTCCTCGTTTGCCTGCCCCAGGGCCTCCTGGAGCGCGAGCCGCGCGGCCTCGACCCGGGCCAGCTCCTGGGCCTTGGAGTCGGCCGGGTCCTCCACCGGCCTGCTCAGCAGCGCCTCGTTCTCCTCAAAGTACCGCAGGGCCAGTTCTCTCCAGTACTCGAGCTCCACCTTGAACTCGTCCACGTGCCCCCGCACCAGCCCGAGTTCGTTGGAGAGGAGGCTGTAGACCTGCCGAGTGGCCGTGACGTACGAGCCGAACACGTCCTCCAGGAACGGAACCATCACCCGGAGCTGGGGCGCGCCATCTGCGTGCCTCAGAAACTCCTCAAATGTGGCCTCGTAGTAGGCAATATCCTCCGGCGCGGTGGCACCCGTGCTCGTGCTCGTGCTCGTGCGGGACCTCTGACGAGCGAGGAGACCGCGGTGAACCCGTTCCATGCCGGAAAGCGACCGCATGCTCGAATGGGAGGCACCTCGGCCGACCGGTGGCGAGGTGGAAGAGGTGGAAGAGGTGGCCAAGGTGGACGAGGTGGCCGAGGTGGCCGAGGACCCGACGACGAGCTGCTTCAACGACGAGCGGGTGAGGAGCGCCGCCTCGGGCTCGGTCCTCGTGACGGACACGAACGCCGGCGTTCCGATCGTCTCCATGGTTCGGTCTTCACGGTTATTGTTTGGCTCTAGGTGGGTCGGCGTGACCCGTTGTTCTTGGGAAGAGGAAAAGACTATCGTCTTACGTACCCTCGAGGGTGTCGAGGACCCACCTGACTGACCACACAGTCAACCATTCACTCGATTTCATTCCTTCTTTCCTCCGCGGTTTTCTCCAGCGATATGATGATTCATCATCAGCCCATGAGCGGCAGGAGCCCGGCCCTGCGAGTCAAAAACGGCCAACGCCTTGGCTTTCAAAAAATCCGCCCAGTGATCTTGCAGCCGCGCGTGGTTGTTCGCGCCGCGGAGGCGGAGGCGGCCGAAGCGACTGGCGGAAATGCGACCGAGAGCAAGCAGGCTGGTGGAGAGGAGCCGATGGAGCTGCCGTTTGTGCCTGCCCGCGACATCCAGTCGCCGTTCCTCACAGGGCTGAAACTGAGCCTTGCGTTGCCTTGGCGTCGGTTCAAATCTGGCAGCGTGTTGACGATCAAGTTGAGCGGGCAGATTGCCGAGATCCCGCAGGGGCGATTCTCCTCGGTCGTCTCTTTGCCGGATCTGTGTTCCGTCCTCCGGAAGGCGGCCGTCGACCCGCGGATCAAGGGCGTGTGCGTTAAGATCGATCCGCTGTCGACCGGTTGGTCCAAGTTGCAGGAGATCCGTCGGCATGTCGATCACTTCAAGGCATCGGGCAAGTACTCGATCGCCTTCCTGGAGCGCGCCAGTGAGAAGGAGATGTATCTGGCGTCGGCGTTTGGAGAGATCTACGCGCCGCCGTCTGCTTCGGTGTCGCTGCGGGGCATCAGCGTCAAGGGGACATTTCTGAGGGGGACGTTGGACAAGATTGGCATCGAGCCAGAGGTTCGGAGGATCGGCGACTACAAGAGTGCCGGTGACCAGTTGCTCCGGGACAGCATGTCAGAGTACCAGCGGGAGCAGCTCAGCGCGTTGCTCGAAGATATCTACGCTGATTTTGTCGAGGGGCTCGCAATGGCCCGCGGAAAGACGGTTCAAGAGGTCGAAGCCATCGTCGACGAGGGCATCTTTGACATGGAACGCCTGATGGAGGTGGGCATGGTCGACGGCCTCAAGTACAACGATGAGATCGAAGACATGCTCAAGGAGCGCACGGACGGCAAGGAGGACGAGTTGCGGTTCGTCAAGTTCAAGAAGTACAGGAAGGTCAACCCCAAGGCGTTCGGGCTGACCAAGGGCAAGAAGACGATCGCGGTCTTGAGGTGGGTATCGGACTCGACCGACACGCGGAGCGCCCGCGTCTTCCCCTCACAGTCGCACTCACTCCCACTCACACTCACTCGCACTCACTCGCTCCACTCGCTTTGCTCGTTCGCCAGGACGTCGGGTGCCATCGTCGGCGGAGAGGGCCAGAACAATGTCATCACTGCCGACAAGGTCATCATGCAGCTGCGTGCGCTCAAGAAGAACAAGAAGATCGCGGCGGTGGTCCTGCGCGTCGACTCGCCGGGCGGCGACGCGCTGGCCAGCGACTTGATGTGGCGCGAGATCAAGAAGCTCGGAGAGGAGAAGCCTGTCATCGCCTCGATGAGCGATGTCGCCGCGAGCGGCGGTTACTACATGGCGATGGGGTGCAACAAGATTGTCGCCGAGGCGCTCACCATCACCGGGTCGATCGGCGTGGTGACTGGCAAGTTCTGCACGGCCGAGCTCGCCAAGAAGATCGGATACGCAAGCGAGACCATTTCCAAGGGGACCTATGCCGAGATTCTGAACGACGCGAGGCCGTTCAACGACAAGGAGGCCGAGTTGTTTGACAAGGCGGCATGGCACGCGTACGAGAGCTTCAGGAACAAGGCCGCCGAGTCGCGCGGCATGTCCGTCGACGACATGCAGTCCGTCGCACAGGGACGCGTGTGGACCGGCAAGTGTGCCGCGACCATCGGGCTCGTGGACGAGATCGGCGGGCTCAATAAGGCGATCCAGCTCGCCAAGGAGGCGGCGGAGATTCCCACGGACGACAAGGTGGCCGTGCGGGAGGTCTCTCGCGCTGGCACGAGTCCGATCCAGCTCCTGACGGGTGGTGGCAGTGCGAGCGTGCAGCTGCAGGCCCTCGTCACCATGGCATCCCTGGCACTCGGCGGGCCGGGCATCCAGGCCATCGGAGATGCTGTACTCTCCGCTAACGACGCCAACTTGTTATCAGGCATGAGGGCCGGCGTCTGCATGGCCCAGCTTCCCGACTTTGAGGTGGTTGGCTCGAACGAGCTGTCGGCGTCGAGCGGCTCGGCGGCCTTTGACGTCCTCGACGTGTTTGGCGCGGGATCGAACGGGTCGATCTTCTGACATGACATCACATGACATGACTTCTTATTCTTTCATCTTTCATTCATTCATTTTTAAGCTGCTGATTCTTCTCTGCCTCCTGAGTCATCCGGCAGGCGCCGACGAGCACGACGACGACGGCGGCGGGTCCCACGAAGCAGTAGCCGAAGAGGGAAGAGAACGCGGCGACAGTCGCCGCGAACATGGTCCCTGCTCTTCCCGAGGACGACTTGCTTGCGGAAGATGGCGGCGATGGCGGCGCCGGCGACCCGACGACAGCAAGACTCGTCAACGCCACGATGAGTCGCTCCGGCGAGAAGAAGCCGTACAGCTCGCGGTGAGGATAGGATACGATCTTGCCTCCCGACATGGCGATCACCATTGGAAAAACGCCATAAGCGATGAGCAACCCGCCTTCGACGACGGAATAGCCCCCGACGTGCCTGGCGGCATTCGCCCGAGACACGGCGAGCGCGTACACGCCGAAGAACGCCACAAAGAATGCCGCAAAGTCGTGGAGGAGATGTCCTGCGATGACACCGAGGATAAGGAACGTGCGGAGATTGCACGACGGGATCGGGAGCCACGACGGGATTCGCGTGCGGCTCGCCAGGTTGACCCCATCGCACGCGAACGACTTGAAGAGGATGTCCACGCACATGGCGATCCACGAGATTGCCGCAATGCTCAGCGGAGTTTGCAAGAATGCCCACGGAACTGCCCCAGGCCGCCAGGCCGAGAGGGCCCCGGCCGCCCCCGCCCCGCCTGTGGCCACGAGCGCCAGCAAGCGGCCGTATTCCCGCGGACCGGGGTACGTCACGGACCATGCGCCGTGTGCGTCGACCTCTAACGGCACAACGCGAAGGATGGTTAGCGCCAGTAGGAGGCCGGGCAACGCGTACGCGTGGTACCGCACCGCGTAGGCCATCGCCGGGAGGACGTCGGGCCGCGCCACGACGGTGTAGCGGCACGTGGGATCCACGATTACGAACACGGTGTCCGAGAGGATCGATGGATGCCACAGCGGCACGTCCACGCCCATGTCGCCGCTGCCTGTCCGGATCTGATCGCTGTCCAGCAGCCCCCGGCTGCCTTTCGAGACCAGCACGGGTCGGTGGGCCCGAGAGGCAGGCGAAGAAGCGGGCGCGCCGCACGCGTCGACCTCGACGACGAACTTGACAGGCATCAACTGTGCCAATGCTTTCCAGTTGACGAGGTTGACGGCCGGCACGAACCGGTTCAACGGTTTCAGCGGTTTCAACAGTCTCAACGGGCCGGCAAACACGGCGGGCACGTTGATGCTGATGACCGACGTCCCTTTGACAACGCATCCCGCCGTCGCGCAGCGCCGAGCCTCGCTTGAGACGGTCGATACGCTGAACCCTCTTCCCGGAGCCTCGTCGGAACGGCTCGCGAGGACGTCGTCCGACAGGACGATCGTCAGCGAGTTGGCGCCGTGGCCGCGGAGCGCCTCGCTGGACACCTCCAGGAACCACGTGGTGTTCTGCATCCAGTCGATTCCCTCGATGATCGCTTCCCAGTGTCGCTGATTGTTCGTCGGCTCGTCGATCGCCATGGCCGGCAGCGGGCTGAGCACGTTAGACAGGTCGCCGACGCGACGGTCGCCGTCCGTGATGGCGACCCGGACGTCCCTCCCGGGTTTCAACCCGTGAAGCGCAATCTGCACCATGGTGGAATTTCTCGTCGTCGAAGGCGTTCCCGCTGTCGCTGCGTGCGCTTCGGGGGTCACGTCCAGGCGCTTGACGAAGCACGAGGCCTTGGGCCCGTTCCCGTCGACGGGAAGCACAAACACGTCGTCGCCCTCGCCGCGTTCGTGTATCGTCGCACATGTTTCTCTCGGCGGCACCGCGAAATCGTTCATCACGCGAATGCCGTCTCCGAGTTCCCCCATGTCCACGTGCACGTCGGACGTCATCCTCGCTGCGATGAGCCGCCCCACGTCTGTGGGCGATCCGAGACGGACCCCGTCGAGGATCAGCGGCACGACCCGGCGCACCAACTGATTGCAAGAGACCAGTCCCTTATGAGACGCTGTCCCCCTGGCGAACGGGCAAAGCGCGAAGCAAGAAGCGCATATCGCGAGTGAGAGCGAGTCTGAGCATGCAACGAGCGAGCGGCGGCCGACGAGTATTGACTCAATACACACCAGACCCCAGGGACGTTCTCCAAGTCCACTTCGAAGGAAGGAGCATCCTCGCCGTCGTTCGAGGCCAGCGCGCGGGCGTGCACCGACCACGCCGAAATGGAGGGTACCATGAGATCTCCGGGCCCGGAAAACACGCGCAACGTCGGGATGCGCGGCGGCGGCCTCGGCGACGACGCGGCTCGCCCGATTTCTGGCGTCGGTATCACGAGCGTCGGGAGGTGGAAATGCGGCGAACCGATCGTGATGGCCATCCCGACCTTGTCCGAGACGGCCTTGTCAGTAGCCAGCACGCGGTCCACAACAAGCCCCCCCATGCTGTAGCCCAAAAGGACCACCTTGTCATACGACGTCGACAGATACTCGACGCACGCCGCCACGTAAGCCGCCTGTCGCTCGAGCAGTCGGGGTTCCAGGCCACTCGGCTCTTCCAGAAAATCCGCACCGAACCAGTCCACCGCGTCGGCGTCGGCATCGGCGGACGCTCCCGCAGACGACTTGATCCGTCTGGAAATCTCCTTGGCCGACTCGGACGCCATCGACCGCATCTGCTCGTAACTGCCAAGGTGACCGTGCACGAACAACACCGCGGCCCGCCCGCGTCGCTGCGTCACCGCTGTGGGGACCCACGCCGACGGCTTTTCTCGGTACCGAACCAGCGAGTACTCGTACGCATCGAAGTGCGGCGTTGGCACGGTTATGTACTCGGGATGTATATACGTCGTGTCACAGCGTTGGGTACCTGGAGAACGGGCGAACGGGCGCAGCGTAGCGCGAGCGAGTGAGCGAGTCGGGGCGAGCGAGCATACGTCGATAACGATACGCACGCGACAACTCGAGTTGGATCGTCGAGCGGAGGACCCATCCCGCGTAAGCCAGGCACAGCGCGGCGAACAACCGGTAGAGTGCATGCTGACGCCGCATCAGCCTCTGACCGAACGGCAGGTTGGCTGGGCCCAGCCGGGGCACCGGAAACAGTCCCGTCGCAGAAAAGCTTCCCGCGTTCCCTGCGCGGGTCGAGCTCGGTCCGCTCTGCTCCGGGTCCGAGTCTTCGTACTATCCGATGGCCACGCGCTAGGGCAGCCGGTTGCGACAACCCGTAAGGAGGCAAAGTTACACCTAAATACTATCTCAATTCGACGCCCAGCTGGCCAGCCATCTGGGCCCTCACCTCCTCCTGCAGGCTGTTGATCTCGTCGTCCGTCAATGACCGCTCCATCGACCTGTACGCGATCCTGAAGCAGTTGGACGTCTTGCCCGTCTTGGGATGGGTGAAGTCGTCGATGAGCTTGACCTCTTCCACCAGGTCACCGGCGACGCCCCGGACCAGCTCGCACAGGTTGTTCTCCGTGAAGTCCTCCGACACCCAGAAGGCCACGTCCTTGAAGCACGGCGGGAACTTGGAGTACGGCTTAAACTTGGTGTCGAGCGCACCGGCCTTGAACTGCTTCAGGAAGCGCTGGTCGGACGTCCAGAAGAGCCGGATGTCGGGGATATCGAACAGCACCATCGCCAACCGCTCCAGCCCGAGCCCAAACGCCCAGGCTTTGTGACCCTCACGGCCGTTGCTGTCCAGAATCTGCTGCTCCATGACGCCGCAGCCGAGCACTTCGAGCCACTGGCCGTTGAAAAAGATCTCCAGCTCGAAGGACGGCTCCGTGAACGGAAAGTACGCGTCAATCCATCGCATCTCCACGTCTCCAAACAGCTCCTTTGCGAGTCCTTCCAACGCCTTCTTCAGCTCCTGCTCGCAGTACGCCGTTCCGTCCGTCGCGCCCGCCGCCTTCCACTCCTCCTCCGTGAACACCCGCACGCCCTCCATCTGGTGGAACACCGGGTAGTGCGTAGCGTCGATAGAATCCCTCCTGTATACGTCTCCAGTCACCAAGAAGGACGCGAACCCCTTCCTCAGCGTCTCTGCCTGGTGCGCACTCGTGTGGCAACGCAAGACCGTGTCTGCGTCCACGTAGTACGTATCGTTCGACGACCTCGACACGTGGTCCGCCGGCACCAACACCTCGTCAAAATTGGCCGTCGCCTTGACCACCGGATGCAAATCGTCAAACTTGGTAAACGTGTCTGGATAGTTGCGGTCGAAGAACGAGTAGATGGCCGACTTGATGATCCCCAGCGGGTGGCTGTCGATGTGATGCAGGTTGACACCGATCTTCTCATAGATGTTGTCCGTGACGTTGTTGGCCGCGTCGCCGGTGATGACCTCGTCCCTGGAGACGGTGACCGTGGGGGTCGACGAGGCAGAGGCGGAACACACGCGTGACGTGGGGGCTGAACAAACGTCCGTGGATGGGCAAATGCGCGGGCAAGTGAGTCGAAAGCTTTATATGGACCTCGAAAACGGGCGCGTCACGTACCAGGGCGAGCGCTCGCCAGTTTTGAGGGGACGTGAATTTGGGTGGAACTCCGGCCACAAACGGCAGCCCTCACGGACGGCACGATCCGTTGTGTCAACACGAGGCGCTGCATTGTGCGTGTTGAAGAGGTGTATCACAATCGAAGTACGCGGAGACTCTCGAATTCTGAGGAATGGTCTGAAATCTGAGGAATGGTCTGCAGTTTCAGCTCGAGCTTTAAACGAAGATCTCAATGACGAACTGCACGGCCCTGCTCATGCCGATGAACCTGCTC
>Ga0255780_10003288_pt1 | contig 14162 bp, 6 predicted proteins | sample 071ome_32_FD_179978 | JGI IMG/M metagenome (GOLD analysis project Ga0255780, IMG submission 179978) | Coastal salt marsh microbial communities from the Groves Creek Marsh, Skidaway Island, Georgia - 071405AT metaG (version 2) | ecosystem: Environmental > Aquatic > Marine > Intertidal zone > Salt... | reverse complement strand
GGGTGGGTCATCTAGGGTCTAGGAACGACGGGTCACGACCCTCCAAACAGTCCCTCCGCGGTCCCGAGGTTCCGAGACGAAGGTGTCGGTTGGGCTCGGGCCGGGGTGACACGCCGTCGACGCGCGCGGTGACGCGTGGGGACGACAGTAGTCGGTGGCGACCGAACGCGAGCATGCGTCGCGCGCGAACGTCGTGAGTAAGGGTCCGTGGGAACTCGCTCGCGGTCGCGATGGCGTCGGTCCCGTCGCGGTCGGATGACGAAGAGACGTCGCGCCGCGGGGGTGTTCGGCGACGTCGCGAGGCGGAGAACGCGAAGACGAACGTCACGATACGCGGAAACGGTAGAAAACGCGCGCGCGGAGGTTTTCAAACGGGTGCTATCGCATTCAGCGTCCTCATAGCGCTCGTATCGGCGCGTTTGTGCGAAAGCGTGACGTTTAACCGCTGTGCCGCCGGATGTTCGGTGCACCTCGGTCGGGGTGCGTGCGGCGTGGATGGCGTGTGCGAATGCGCGGAGGGATGGATGGGACTCAGTTGCGACGTTCCGACGCCTTCGGTGGGGAGGGAGACGAGGATAGACGGCACCGTCGCGTACACGTACGATACGACCGGGACGGCGTTTGGTGAAAAGCACGTCAGCGACATGTTATTGGACATTCATAAGAGTGTCGTGTACGTCTACGCGCAAGATTCCGTGGGTATCAGGATAATTGAAGTCGATCCCAGGTCGCCTGAGACGTTTAGCGCCAACGGTTTCGCGTCGCGAGGTTGGGGTCCCGGCGTTGGGCCGCGGCGGGAACCGACGGGCGCGATGCCTCTTTCACTGGCGCCTTCTCCGGGGTTTTGCGGCCCCGGGACGTCGAGCTCGTGTCCGACGAAGCACCCGAGAGCTTATGGTCACGTCGACCCCATCAAATCGCGCGGATGGTACGGAGTGTACGCCAAGTTGAGTGCAGACATATCGACGACGTTGACGGGAGTCATCGCTCCCGTCAACATGTGGCACGCCACCACGGAAAACCGATTCAAATTCGTACTGTACAAGTACCAAGGGACGGCGTGCTCGTCAGATGATTCTCAATGGTCGACCTGCGTGCTCGGTAGCTCGAACAATGGGGCTTATTCCAAAAAGCTTGAGATTGATGAGTACATCCTGGATGCCTTGGGAGTGGATGAATCCTCCGGAAGGATTGTATACAAAGGCACACATCAAAGTGATCAACGGGGAATAATAGGTATGGTGAATGCTAATCTAGAGAACTTAGGATTTCGTCCCCTAGATCCGAGTCTTCTGAAGCAAAAGTGTCCAGATTGTGCGTTGCAGCCCGATGCCATGCGAATCGAGACGAGCATGCCGCACAACAACAGTGTTGGACGGTATGTCATATTCGCTGGTTCTACTCTCTTGAATAATACTGCATCAAAAATATTTTATCCTAATTTGTTCAAGGTAAATTCACAGATTATCAATGGGCAAGGGGACGAAATGTACTTGGATTTGACGTCGGTCAAGTTGACTGCCGCGTGCGAAGGACAGTTTGACGCGAAACAAGGTCGTTTCTCGACGTTTACGGCGATGACCAAACACAACGGGTACGGGTACGTCGGAACTTCGGGCAGAGACGAAGATTGCGCAAACTGTCACAAACGTGCGGCGTGTATCTTTATGTTTGACTTGAACTTTCAGAGCGGAGATGGACCGCTTGCCATGATAGCTCTCGATCCAGAACTAGGAGAGCGCGACGCCTTGAGTGCAACTGTTCAGGAAGGAAGTGGACCCGGAGAAAAAGATTACATGTATTGGACGGTGGGATCGCGCGACGGAAATAGCAGCAGGATCGTGAAGATTGAAATAGGTGGAACTGATACCTCGAGCGGGTGTACGAGCGGGTGTTTCAGACGCGTGGGGACGTTTGAAGAATCTTTCGTTTTCGGTGGTATCACCAAAGTTCCAGGGGAGCACGCAATCTTTGCTGCGAGTGCAGGAACGGCAACGACGTACTCTAAATATTCCACTGTAACCTTGACGAGCATCGAGCCGACGCACGTCATGTCAACGACAGCCGGAACGGCTGTGACTATACACGGATCAGGCTTCTATTCCAAACCACTCAGTGGTGGTCTCAGTCATTCAATTTCTTGTCGATTCGGTCATCGACGCGATGCAAACGATGGATTCTTGGAAACTGGGTGGTCACCGGCAACTTACTTGACTCCGAATAAAATTTCTTGCGCCGCGCCGTCCGCGGCGAGTTCCAATTCACTTCAACAGGGATATAGCGAAGTCGAAATATCATTCGATGGGTTTCCAAGCGATAGAAATGATCCAACAAACGTGTGGGAAGGTTCGTTATGGAGCGCTGGAAACTTGAACTTGCGCTATCACGATCCAGCAGTCGTCACCAACATGAAGATCGGGTCCAATGATGCTCTTGCTCTCTTCACGGGTGAGGACGATGAAAACACACCAGTCAAACTTAGTGTATTCGGAGGTCCATACATCAATTCACCAAATTTGAAGTGTAAGTTTAATGACGACCCTTCGAGTGTGACTAGTGCGACTTTCATCAGCGCGACAGAGATCACGTGTCCAATTTGTCAAGTTTCGGGCGGTAGGTGCAACAATCCCGTTGGAAGTCCTCTCCCATGGCTCGTAAATGGTGTTCCTCAAACCGTGAACGTTGCTGTGACACTAAATGGCGTCGATTACAGCGATTCAAAAGGATCCCTCACACTCCACGGACCACCAGCTGGAGTCAAAGTCTTGGACAGACCGCCGTCTTACAGAGCTCACGTGTCAGCCGCAAACTTTTCGCCCGGCACTTTTAAGGTTGCACTCGTCGACATTAACGGAACCATAATTCCATATGATCGTAATGGACAAGGAACTACGGGTTATCGGATTTCAGCGACGATTGCTGGCGCTTCTTCGGTGAATGTCACAGAGGACACTGCGTCTTCCGTGACGTCGAGCGGGGAAACAAGTCTTGTACCCGTGTTGACTGCGGTACCAGTCGCGGGCGAGTACAAGATCACGTTCTCCGCAGCAGATTGTTCTTCCGGTACGTGTGCTACGAGTCTGAGCATCCTAGATCACGCTCAATTTTCCGTTCGACCGGGTCAGTTGGCTGGATTGATGGCTTCTCCAGGTGGGGTGACGGAAAGTTCACTCTCAAACGATGCCCTGTTTCCATCCGATGGAATCATCTTACGAGCAGGTCTCAATATCTCAATAGGTTCCTTCACGATAGACATTGTCGATGTTGCAGAGAATGCTCTTCAATCTCTGTCAGAGAATGAAGTAACGGTGAACGCTTCAATAGTCACGCGCGGTGCAAATGGAGTGTATGCGGAAAGAAGCCTGGGCGCCGAGCTCGCTGGTACTTTAATGAAAGTGACGATCGACGGTCGGGTATCATTTGATGATCTTTCCTTAGTAGCCAGAGCACCTTCAGGGTCGCGCGCGATCGGGTCAAACGACGATATAATGTACGATGACGCAACTCGCGGGGACTTTGGCGAGCTTTCAAAATACATCATACAGTTTAAAGCCGTGTTGAATGGAGTTCCATTGATCACTCACTCCATCGTGCGGATCGATCCCGGTGATCCAGTCTATCTTCGAATAAATGGAACATATAGCAAGAGGACGCTGTACGCGGAGGGGCCGACACAATCCACTGGTGAAATCATTATTGGTGCGTACGACGGTGGGAATAACTTTGTGGGTTCAGCCGAGGTTGATCCACGAACTGTGAAGGTGGAAGCTTCACCAGGGATTAATTTAGGAGGAACATTAGAAGTGAGCAGAGATTATCAGGGAGTTTGGCGGTTTGCAGATCTTGCAGTGCTCTCTCCGACGGTCGGGGAATTCAGTCTGACCTTCTCCTCTCCAGATTTGACTTCAGTCAAGCAGATCATAAACATGCTTCCCGGTAATGCCGGGTATAAATGTGTTTCATCTCGGTCAGTATTACCAGCTATAGTAGCAGACAAGTCTGTCACCTTGGGTTCGTTCACGATTGATATCCAAGACATGACTGGGACCGCACTTGGAACGGGAGACCGCTACGCAACGACAGATTCCGTGGCGCCTAACCGAACCATCCAAGTCACGAGCGAGACTCTCGCTTTGTCTGGATCTGATGTTTTATACACCAATGGAAATGGTCAAGTGTCGGTCGCGGGTTTGGTCGCTGATTATCCGAAAGTGGGAACTCACATCTTGAAAGTCGTTGAAGTCAGCGCTGACGTAGGTGGTGAAACGCGGTCTCCGAAATTGCAGAGCACCATGCTCAACGTCACAGTGACAATAGGGCAAGTGAAGGGTTTTAAAGTTTCAAGTCCGACCCGTTTCGAGTATGCAAGTTCATTCACGGAAAGTATTCAAGCTTCGGAAGCTTCTAAATACTCTGCCGGAGACACCGTCCCCTTGAGCGACTTTGTGATTGTGCCCACCGATGGAGCCGGGAATGAGTCTCCGCTCGGAACAATGCCGAGCGGGATCACGTTGACCGCGACTCTGAATGATACGAGTAGTGGTTATCATCCGTATATTCTCGGTGCGAACAAGACGACAGTCACGAGGGATTCTGTTCTCACTGTGTTTCCGGATACGACTCGGTATCCCAGAGTGGGTTCACTTTCAGAGAACACCTCGAGCGCTGGCACTGCGACGTTTTCCGGATTGCATTTGGTCAAGCCTATGATTGGAATCTATAACTTGACTTTCACTTCGGCAGATCCAAACTTGTCCTCTGCATCTGTTTTACTGACCATCGTAGCGGGAGCGTCAAAGCACCTCGGACTTCTACCGTACTGCAGTACGCGCGAGCAGGGCTGTCAGATAGCGTCGAATTGCACGTGTCAGCAGTATAGTGCGTCAGCAGAGGTATCAATGCATCCATTCATCGCAAATATTCTAGACGGAGGTTTCAATCCCGTCGGTATCTTCGAGACTCGATCGTGTGAAACCTGCAAGAGGAGAGCGGTGCAGCTCTCGTCGAAAACCATCACTCTGTGCCGAGCGACAGAAAGTGGTGGGTGCGAGTGCGCTGGCGTTAACAGTACGACGTCGAAACTCGGGGGTAAACTGTGTTCGTCTGTCGTTACCCTCGACGTGATCACCCGTTCCGGGCAAAGTTTCATCGATGGTCTCATAGTACCCACCCCGTCCGTTGGCACTTACTCGGTCTCGGTGCAGAGCCCGGGTTTGCTCGGAGTGGAGTACTTTTTCCAGATTGTGCCAGGCGAACCGGAAAACTTTATGCTCGCGCAAACTCAAGCGAGTGAAATATTCGTATCGTCACTGCACACGAAGATCACGAACGCGACGCATCCGCTTGTTGGCAAAGTCTACGATGGTGGCGGTAATTTTCTCTCAACGTCCACGCACGGAGCTCAAATTACTGTACGCTGCAAAACTGCAACATTAGAAGACTATCCTCAGGGAATTCACCCCATAATTGGAGGATCAAATTACGCGATATCTTGCGCGAACATCACGGTGTGCAGCGCTCAGGTACGTCAACGATTCGCACGATTCATTCATTTATTTTATTTCGAAAAATTAATTAATTAATTTTTTAAATCGCAGGCAAGTCAACCCGGTATCGTTGAGTTCAAAAACTTGGCGCTGCGTGCACCCAGCGCAGGTGAACACAACATTGAATTCTACATGCACGACGTCCTTGTAGCGACGTATGGTGTGACTGTGTCGATCGGCACTCCGGCTAAGCTGTTCATCGCCAATTCGCCCAAAGTTTCGTACAGCGCAAAATCGCAGGTAGTTTTAGAACCGCACGAAATTGCGATCACAGACGTTGCAGGTAATTTGCTCGGAGTGAGTAACACTGTGAGTGCATCTCTCGTCGCAAGTATCAGCGGTCCAAGGTGCGCATCACACGAGATATTTTTTAAACATTCTAATTAATTAATTAATCAAAATAGGCACACATTTAGTGCATCTGGACGTACCAGTACTTTAGCGGTCGGGGATGGAAGTGTTTTGTTTTCTAATCTTGCGTTGGGAACGCCTGAGGTAAGTTTGCATGAAATGAACGATGCTTTTCGAACGCACAATCCTAAATTAATTATTACCAGGCTGGCAATTATGTCATAACCTTCAGCTGTTCGAATTGCGGGGCGTCGGTCGCGGCAGTGTCGCGCACGTTCGCCATCGTACCGGGTGCTCCATCTGCGCTTGATGTTTTAACGGTACGTCACACTACGAGTTCAATCATGAAAATAATTCCACTGACAAAATTAATTATTTCAGGCATTCACCATACCCGGCGTGTTGAGCCCCATTTCGCTGCAGACAGAGTATGAGACAGCAAAGGAAGTTCGTCTGGGCAAGATTCAGGTACGAGCGGTCGACGCGGGATTGAACGCCATCAGCAGCAACCATGAAATTTCTGTTGCGGCTTCGCCAGTCGCGATTGGTGACTGTACGTCAGAAACTAATTTTTCGTACACACCTCGGACGACGATTGGTGGGGCGGCTATATTCGATGATCTCGTTTTCTATCGTCCTTGTACCGGGAACTATTCTTTGACGTTTTCAGCTCCTGGTATGGACTCGGCGTCTCTGGTGCTGCGCTACCGCACCGGCTATCCAGCTGCACTCGACGCGTGTTCTGGTAACTCCTTCAGTCGTGTCGAGCGCAGTCTTTGTCGAGATCCAACGAGCTATTTCGGCGCTCCCACTATTACGCTACGAAGCTTCGTACTGCGAATGACTGATCCCGGGGGGTACCCCGTCGGATCGACTTGGGACGCCGAGGCACGAAACATCACGGCTGAGCTCGTTTCGTTCACACCCGAGAAACATCAGTTGCAGTCTGCTATGATCCCTACATTGCGTGCCCAGTGGAATGGAAGTCTCCTCGCCGTAAATGGCGAGGTTGGGTGGTGTGAGAATACCGAGGACACGAATCCGACACCTGTGCTTACCATTGATCCCGCCACCGGAGCCCACAGGTACTCGACGGTGTACACCAATCCAGCACCTTCCTATTGCAGAGAGCTTTCGTACAGTGGCGTGGCGCCGGATACACACTATAATGTCGGTCTAAAAATTGAAAATGCGTTGGCTGGTGTGTATAGATTAAGGTTCACGTCAACGTGCAGTTCGAATAGGTGTCCGGGTGCTGTCTATCCGATACTCGAGGACGACACACTGGAATTCACAGTCTTACCAGGTATTCCAACCGCGCTCAAAGTCGTGACACCACCACCATTCATAAATGAAAATGATTTTAAGCTTGTACCTGAACCGGTCATCGCAGCGGTGGATTCTATTGGAAACGTATGCACAGATATGAACGCGACGTTGGTTCGCGCGAGTTTGACGCCTACACCTGCGGGCGTTTCTGGCACTCAAGTGACCATGGTCGACGGTATCGCAACATTTGGCTCTCTGAAAATAGTTGGAACACGCGGAGTCGATTATCAACTTGAATTTTCCGTTGTTGAGATCGTCAACGTCACCAATAACATCGTCAACGTGACGGCTGACACGGCCGTGACCATCATGAACTGTTCGACGGTGAAACCAAATAGCGGACTTGATGGAAACTCTTGCTCGTGTTTACCAGGTTTCACCGGGGATGTAAGCGGTGACACCGGGGACTTGGATGATTTAAAGACACGTTACGTGGAGAGCAACATGACTTTATACAAAAATACCACGTCTGGTTCTCTTCAATGGCTCCATGCGCTTCATCCGTACGGCGTTTGCGTGCCGTGCAAGAATGGTTTCTACAAGGAGACTCTCGGAGACGTGCCGTGCACTTCGTGTCCAAAGTTTATGGACACTTCGCGCGAAAACGGTCGTCTGAAACAAAATTACACGACATCATCAGGGATTCGGCTTGCAGGCTCCTTGGGACAGGCGAGCAAGAGCGCTTGCCACTGCATCTCCCAAACGACCGTACCTTTCGACAGCTACTATCGAAAAGAACCGATGGAGAGTTACAGTTGCGCACATTGCCCGAATGGTGCCAAGTGTAACGGCGACGGTATAGAAAACATGGAAACGTTGCCTGGATTCTATAGATACAATCCTCGGACTCTTGAGTTTCGAGCTTGTCCATACGCGGAGGCGTGTCTCGGTGGTATCAACAGCACGTGTTTGGACAACAGTTATACGGGGGCGCAATGTGCAGCGTGTAGCGACGGATACGCTTTTCACTTTATTCGTGAAAACTATCCACCAAAATGCTACGATTGTTCCAAGGGGTTGTCGGGTGTACTCAGCGTTCCGATCCTGATAATGAATTTCATTTGGATAGTGCTTCTCACATGGGCGATTTACAAGGTGAATAAACGCAGAGGTTCTCAAGCTGTCAACATGATAAAATCCTTCATCACCTATTTGCAGATGACAGGATTAGCGAAAAACTTAGATCTCGATTGGCCTATATCCACAAAGGCGTTTCTGTTGATTGCAGAGAAACTTTCACTCCCCGACACACGTTCCGTTCCGCAGAAGTGCGCTCTCGGGTGGTCCTTTTATCAAAACTTACTGTTTCATGAAGCGCTACCGCTGGGTCTGATGGTGTTCTTATTCATAATATTCACAGCGTCGAAGTATGTCGAAGAGTTGAAAGAAGAACGAGCCAAAGCGAGAGTGGAAGCCACCAAGACGAGCCAAGCGAAAGACTCGGCGGAGGAGGAAGGCGACGAGAAGACGAGTGATGAGACAGCTCGCAAGCCGTCCGCGAGTGCGCAGAATCTCGCGGAAGGAGAGAACGTGCACGCGTATGATTTAGTTATTTCATGGCTCGTCACCATGCTTTGGCTGCTGTATCCCGTCCTAGTGCAGTACTTGGTAGAGTTTACACAGTGTACCGGCGACTTCAGCGCTGCAGATCGGCATCTTGTGTCAGATTACTCCCTAAGATGCGCGGGAAGTACTTACTCACTGTATCTCACTGTGGTTATAATTTTGGTGTTCGTGTACATCCTGGGTATCCCTCTTTTGTTACTGAAGCTCGCGCAAAGAGAGGATGTCGCGCGAGAACACAAATCAGTCGGCGTTCAATACAAGTTTGGCGTGCTCTTCAAAGGCCTCGAAATGAAGACTCACTGGTGGTGGGAATGGATAATATTCGTGAGAAAGTTTGTTTTGATTACCATCGTCATCATATTCAGAGGTGATGCAACCATGGGGGGATATACCGTCAACTGCTTTTTGCAAATCTTCTTCGTGTTCCACATCGTCTCGAGGCCTTACGCGAGCGAGGAGCACGCCAAAATTGAAACATATGGTTTACTTGCGACAACAGCCACATTCACCAGTGGTTTGATCTTTAAGCAATCTTACAATCAAAGCACTGGGATGAGCTCCGTGATCGTGCAAGTGATCACAGCTTTACTGCTTGCCTTGCACGCTTGGACGTGGTACACGTTCGTTCGAATTCTGAGAAACCAGTTCTACGAGGAGAGTCAAGAAGGCTTGATTAAGCGCGCTATCCGTGATCTAGAATTTGAAGACGCCATCGTCAAAAAGTTTGAAGCGTCAAGAGTCGAAGAAATCACGCATGCAGAGCGTTTACACGAACAGAGAGAGCGCATCCAACTTCAAAGCATGGCTGGTCAGCGTCTCCCGTTTGCGGACGACGAGTTACTCGCGACGATAAAGCGAGATTCCACGATCGAGATTCGAGAGGAGCACAGAGCGCTGAGCTCAAAACTCCGCGATCTGCGCGATCGTTGGAAGGCTCGGATGGAGAGCAGGGGCAGTCGACACGTCCCTCTCGACGAACGACATCTGACGACGGCGCGCGCTCGCCGAGACGGCGGCGGCGAAAATAATCATTCGGGGGAGGATACCCCCGACGTTCCGCGTTGGCGACGTCACCGGCGTCGCGATGAATCAAAAAATAGCACATAGCGTAGACGCGTGGATGCGCGAGAACCGCGCGCGCGCGACGCGACGACGCGACGACGACGCGCGCGCGCGCTCCTCGCGAGCGAGGATCTCATCAATACACACGCGTCTTTTTAGCCCATCTGGATTTCACGTACCATGTTGAAGTAAATTTCTCCTCGAGAGTCACGACCCTCCATCGACCCCCCCTCCTCACCGCCCTGCCTCGACGCCCGCACCCTCGCGAGCGTCTCGTCGCGTCACTTTGCAACTCGGTCGTATCCGCTTCCATGTCCGCTACCTCCTCTTTCGTCGGTAAGGCTATCGCCCAAAAGGTCTCCGTGAAGTCCACGAAGGCCTCCACGACCGTCCGCGCCTCCGCGGTGAACAAGGTACGCGTCGCGCACGCCCTCGACGACGCTCGAACGACTCTATCGCGCGCGGATACGCGACCTCCCCGCGAGAGGCGAGCGGACGAATGTCACCCCTCGGCGCACCGCGCGCGCCGTCCGCGTCCGCGAACGACGACTGACCGTAACGGCCTATTTACACCGATGCGATCGACGCGCGCGCTTCGCGCCACCTCGCGTCGCGTCGCACACCGTTCGTCGAGTTCAAGATTCCCCGCGATCGATCGCGGATCGATCCTTCGCATCGATCGCGGGGGTTCTGCGATTGATCGATCGAACCGGTGGGTGACGACGATGCGAGGATACCGGTCGAAGCGCGCGGTCGATCGCGCCGCGTGTACACACTTTTTCCACGCGCGCACAGGCTGCCTCCTTCGCCGCCGCGACGGCCGTCATCGTCTCCACCACCGCCCCAGCCTTCGCCACGGTCGGCATCGAGCTCACGGACAAGCGACAGGAGAACCAAACCGGTCTCCAATTGATTTACGAGGTGCGTGCGTGTTGGGGTTATTTCACGAGACATGACTCAACGAGGAGGGACTCGCGTAACCGTATCCGAAAGATTTCATCCATCGTCCGGGATGCGACGGAGGGGGTTTAGGGTTTAGAATCGACGGGGACTCGGAGAGGAGAGAGAGGAGACTGACGCGTTGTTTGTTTGATTTTGAACGCAGGCTCGTGACTTGGACTTGGACCAAAAGCCGCGATCGGATGGTCCGTCCCGATTCTCCTTCCAAAAGCTCAACACGAAGGAAACCGTCGCTCGCGCGACCGAGTCCGTGGTGCGTATTCGATTTTAGAGCGAGCGAGAGGGCGCGGCGCGCTCGACGGCGGTGATTTGATCGATTTCATTTGACTTGATTCTTCGCGTCGTCGCCGGAACGCGAGAGACTGACGATGATTGTTCTCGTGTTTGTTTTTACCACCTCTCTCGCAGGCTCGCATCAACAACGACGTTGGTGAGTACGTCGGCAAGAAGTACTGGACGCAAGCGTCCAACGAACTTCGCCGCCAAGTCGGTACCCTCCGCTTTGACGTGAACAACCTCGTCGAGACCAAGGGTGCGGACTCCGCGGACGCGAAGGCTTTCTACGCGAAGCTCGAAAACCTCGACTTCGCCATCCGCCAAAAGGACCAAGATGCGGCCACCGCTCTCCTCGCTGACGTCCAGTCCACCGCGACTGCCCTCCTCGCTTCCCTCGCTTAAGTCGGCTGCGATGGAACACCACGCCAGACTTAGTCAAAATGATTGCTAGCAATGATAATGATGTGCGGAAGGAATGAATGGCGGTTTATGTAATTCGTACGCAACCACAGCACCAAACAAACGCGACCAAAGTATCCATCGAATGAAATCCCTCTCGCTCCGCGCGAGGCCCGCACTCGTCGACGCGAGCGCTCGTCGATCATCAATCCACTCATGTCGTTCACGATCACCGCGGCGCCGCGTCTCGCGCCCCGCGCGACGACCGCGAGCGTTCGAGCGTCGTCTAATGCCCGTGCGTCGTGCTCCGCAGCCGCCACCGCGACGCGTCGCTCCGTCGTTCGCGCGGCTGCGAGCGCAGGGCGTCCACCAGCCGTCGTCTCGCGATGGTCGCGACGCGGGCGCGACGCGAACGTCGTCGACGCGTGGGTTCGAACGATCGCACGCGCGAACGTTCTCGGCGACGGCACCGCGCGCGCGGACGACGACGACGACGACGACGACGACGACGACGACGACGAGGTTGCTGATTCGAAGCGGGCGAGCGTGCAGCTCCCGAGGACGCGGCGGCGGGTGCAGATGACGTTTACGTGTAACAAGTGCGAGGGGCGAACGATGCGCATGATCAATCCGGACGTTCTGGAGCGGGGGACGATGTGGGTACAGTGTGGACAGTGCGAGGTGTGGCACCAAGTCGTCGATAATCTGGGATTGATTTTTGACTTTACGGGGGATTACGAAGAGCTCAAGGACAAGATTAAAAACGCCAGACGCATGAAACCGGATGAATAGTCGTCGTCGTCAGTATGTCTTCTATCTATGTATGGTGTAATACTTACACACGCTAGTTAGCTATAGTACTCCTCCGTTTGAGCGTCTATCGGAAGAATCACCTCGAGCTCGTCCGGCGCGCTCGCGACGAAATCCTGTCGCTTGACGACGAAGCTCGTGACGAGGACGCCCGCCGCCACAGCGCCGAAGATGTACATGGAAATGAAGGGCGTCGACGTCGCGTAATCAAACAATAGGTTCGTCTTCGGCGGTGGCATGTCCCGTTGTAAGGCGACGCGTCCCAGGGAGGATTCATTTCTCCGAAGGCGAGTCGTCGCGTCGGGCGTCGCGTCGGCGTCGCGTCGTTCATCGACGACGACCTCGCGAATCTCCTCGCGGTGCGGCTTGGGCGGTTTCTGGTTCGTCAAGTGCCTCCTCTTGATAGAACACTTCGCACCACCTCCGTGGTGCAATTTGCAGTAATATCTAAAGTGTTCGGCGAACGAGTTCGGGGTTAAACGATCGGGAACTTTTAATCCCTCGTCGAGAACGTTCGCAATCATCTCCCCGTCCATTCGCATATTCGCCGATAGACCCTTCGTCAACGACAGGCTCACCGCCCAACTGTACACCATGTGTCGAGAATCATCGAGATAATCGATCCCGCTCCCGCTCGGAGCGTCGTCCGACGCCCAGCGTCGCACGAAGAGCGGCGGCGTCGCGACGCGGTAGTGTTCGTCCAAGTGCACGCCGTCGGCGAGGACGCACTCTTCAAACTCCACGCACGTCATCGCGCACACGTCCACCTTACCACCCGGCGCTCGATACGCCTTGACTAATCGACTCATCCCGCGTCGACTGATCAAGTACGCTTGCGTGCCCTGTAATCGTCGAACGCCCTTCGGAAGCGTCGACAGCGATTTTCCCGGCGCACGCGAGCGTTCTCTCTGCCAGTCAAAAAAGAGCGTTTCGACGGCAGACTCCCGACCCAACGCCGACAGCTGCACCAACGTCCAATCTTCGGGCAATCGCTCGACGTACGAGTCCAAATCGGTCGACCACGTCGGCATCAAATCTGGTTTCGCGTCGTCTTCCAAAATCAACGCCGCGTTCGCGCCGTCGTCGTACGCCTTATATATCGCCTCCAGGTGCGATAACGACGCCCCCAGTCGCTCCAAGTACTCCCCACTAAACATACTGATCGCTACATCCCCACTCTTCGCCCAGTGCGTGCGTTTACACGCCTCGCTCTCGTACGCGGAGACGAGCGTCGACGCTCTCGTCGCGTCCACCGCGCCCACGCGCGTCAATCCTCCCTCGTCAAACATCCCCGAAAACCCGTGTTCCATCGCCAATCGCCGCGTCGCCTCGCCTCGACCGTTGACGTAATATCCTCGCACGCCCGTCGTCGTCGTCGCCGTCGCCGTATTCGCCGCATTCGCCGCCTCGACGCCCACGGACGCGCACGCGACGACGATGCACGAGACGATGGCGCACCCGCGCCTCGTTCTCCACCGCCTCCTCGCGCTCGTCCTCGTCCTCGACGCCGTCATCGCGACGTCCTCGCCGTCTCGCGTTCGCGCGCGCGACGTCGGACGCACGACGCCGGACGACGACGCGAGTTCGTCCGTCGTCGTGCGCTCGCTATGGACGATGGATGGATGGATGGATGGGTGTTATCGTCCGTCGCACCGTGAAGTGAGTAACTTTTTTATCATTTGAACATCACATATTATAGTTAACTTTAATGGTATCTAATAGAGATAAATAGAGATAAAAAATACCTCCACCTGCGACGAGTCAGGACCGGTCCACCCCCTCGCGCGCGCGCGCACGCGAGAGGACGACGACGTGTCGACGCACACACATGGGATTTCTAAGGAACACACTATGAAGAACGGT
>Ga0255780_10003286_pt1 | contig 14169 bp, 14 predicted proteins | sample 071ome_32_FD_179978 | JGI IMG/M metagenome (GOLD analysis project Ga0255780, IMG submission 179978) | Coastal salt marsh microbial communities from the Groves Creek Marsh, Skidaway Island, Georgia - 071405AT metaG (version 2) | ecosystem: Environmental > Aquatic > Marine > Intertidal zone >... | reverse complement strand
ACCGACGCCGCCGGCAACTTGCTCGCCAAGGTTACGGCGGGTCGAGAAGGCTCTCAGTGCCCAAACCCACCGGGTGACATCAAGAAGACCGCCTGGCTTCGACAGTGGGACAAACTCCAGTGCACCATCCCTCTGCAAACGCGTTGGAACGACGCCACCGTCATGACGGTGAAGAACAGCGCGACGGATAGCAACGTCATCGGCGTCGGCGCGTTGGCCTACCTCCTCGCCCCGGAGATGACGGCGTCTCTCGCCGCCTCTTTCGACGAACCGTCGTCGCCGTCGAGATAACGGGCTCTCTCGCCGTCTCTCTCGACGCCCCGTCGGCGTCCCGTCGTCGCCGTCGACCGACCCGTTCGAGCGTTTTCCCACTCGTGTACGTCGTGTATGTGCATATATACTTCTAAAACCCCCTTGAATGCGTGTTTTAAATAACTACAATCAGGGTATGTAAATCAATGTAGAGCACCGATCGGTCGTTATCCGGTCGTCACCCGACGGGACGCGACGCTCGACGTCACACACACGCGCGCTCGACGACGACGACGACGATGATGCGGGCGGTTGTTCGAGCGGCGGCGCGACGCGCGACGGTCATGCGACCGTGCGCGGCGGCGGTGTCGCAACAGAAATCTTACTCGGTGCGTGCGCGACGCGAAACGACGAAATGATATGAAATCAATCGATGCGACGGGACGATGACTGACGAGGGGTGGTTTGTTGATTTATTTTTGATTCCCGCAGGCGGCGGTTCCGCAAGGCGCGAGCGCCGTGAGCAACGCGGACGAGTACGCGAAGATTAAGGCGACGCATCCGCACGTCAAGGTACGCGTTCAGACACGTCGCGCGCGATTCGATGACGACGATGAGGAGAAAGCGAGAGGACGCGGACGCGCGCGCGTCAGGGGGGCTGACCGGGAGCGGGAAGGACGCGTCGGACGAGCGGACGCGAGGACGAGGACGAGGGAGGAGGGATGACTGACGGTGGGAGGATGTCGACGATTTGTTTACGCGCGCAAACAGTGGCCGGAGATTATCAACGCCTCGATCGATGAGGTGGATCCGGAAGTGGCGGAGATCATCGAGCGGGAAAAGGCGAGACAGTGGAAGGGGCTCGAGCTCATTCCGTCTGAAAACTTTGTCTCCAAGTCTGTGATGGATGCCGTGGGTTCCATCATGACTAACAAGTACTCTGAGGGATACCCGGGTGCGCGTTACTACGGTGGGAACGAGTTCATCGACATGGCGGAGAGTTTGTGCCAAAAGCGCGCGCTCGAAGCGTTTGGTTTGGACCCGGAAAAGTGGGGGGTGAACGTGCAGTCGTTGTCCGGCTCTCCCGCCAACTTCCAAGTGTACACGGCGCTCTTGCAGCCGCACGATAAGATCATGGCGCTCGATCTCCCGCACGGTGGACACTTGTCGCACGGTTACCAAACGGATACGAAGAAGATTAGCGCCACGTCCATCTTTTTCACCTCTGTGCCGTACCGCCTCGACGAGTCGACGGGTCTCATCGACTACGACGCGTGCGAAAAGACGGCGGCGCTCGTCCGCCCGAAGCTCATCGTTGCGGGTGCGTCCGCCTACGCGCGACTCTACGATTACCCGCGCATGCGTGCCATTGCGGACAAGTCGAACGCCATCTTGTTGGCTGACATGGCTCACATTTCTGGTTTGGTCGCCGCCGGCGCCGTGGCGTCTCCGTTTGACTACGCCGACGTCGTCACGACCACCACGCACAAGTCCCTCCGCGGTCCGCGTGGTGCGATGATCTTCTACCGCAAGGGTCAAAAGGGTACGGATAAGAAGGGTAACCCGATCATGTACGACCTCGAGGACAAGATCAACTTTGCCGTCTTCCCGGGTCTCCAAGGGGGGCCCCACAACCACACCATCGCCGGTCTCGCCGTCGCGCTCAAGCAAGCTGCGAGCCCGGAGTTCAAGGCTTACCAAGATCAGGTGATGAAGAACATGCAAGCGTGCGCGAAGCGCCTCCAAGAACACGGCATCAAGCTCGTCTCTGGCGGTACCGACAACCACCTTGCTTTGCTCGACTTGCGCCCGAATGGCGTCGACGGCTCTCGCGTCGAGCGCGTGTTGGAATTGGCACACATTGCGTGCAACAAGAACACTGTTCCGGGTGATGTCTCCGCCATGGTTCCGGGTGGTTTGCGCATCGGTACTCCGGCGTTGACCTCCCGTGGTTTCACCGAAAAGGACTTCGAAACTGTCGCCGACTTCATCGTCAGAGGCATTAAGATTGCCCAAGACGTCAAAGCCGCGTCCAAGGGTACCAAGCTCAAGGACTTCCGCGAAGCTCTCGAGTCCCAAGAATGGCCGGAACTCACCGCGTTGACCAAGGATGTCGAGGCTCTCGCGACTCAGTTCCCGACCATTGGTTTCGAAAAGGCGTCTGGCAAGTACACTCAACAGTTGTAAACGCCACCACCGATGACGAGCCAGTGATGAGATTTCATAACCGCTCGCGAGTGTGTGCATTTTAGCGCTTCGCGCACCTCGACGTCCCTCAATACATTGTTCATTTATGTCAGCATCAGTTTCTTGAAAGTTGTAATGTACGACACAGCTTCATCGCGAATGAATATTCCGCACCTCGAATTGAACCGACTTTGGTCCATCCGCCTCGCGCATGTCAAAGCGGCGCGTTAGAGTCTAGCAAAGACTTTATTTTAGTAGTGGTAGTGTCATAAGTGGTGATGAATGATTGTGATGTTTTATTCTTCAATACTATGTTCATCGCATGCGTTGCTTTTTGTCTTGTCTCTCCTCTCCCCCGTGCTAAAATTTTTCAACTTAAATGTATTGCGACACCCATCTGAACCCTTCGGCGTAGCCCATGCGACGCACGACGGAGCACATGAAGACTTCGATCGGGCGCATGTTCGTGTTCTCTAAGTTCACCTTCCCCTTACCAGTGGTGTAATTGGTCAATCCCAAGCAGTGACGCAACTCTTCCTCGCTCGCCGCGTGCGGAATGTCAATCTTGTTCCCCAAAATCAAAAACGGCACGTTTCCGAGAGAGTCGTCGCCAAGCAAAGAATCGAGTTCCTTCTTACTCTCCATGAATCTCTCCTTATCGACCGCATCGACGAGGAAAACGATCGCGTCCACCTTGGCGTAGTAATCCTTCCACACGCGACGCGCGACTTCGTGCCCACCCAAATCAAACGCCTATACGCGCGATCGACGAGACAAACGTTCAACCGTCAGTACAACTAAACACCTCCGTGCCCACACCCGGCTCCTCCTCCGAGTTTGACACCACGAGCGCGTGTCATTCATTCGCCATCGACGCGTCGTCTCGTTCCCGTCGTTCACTAGTTTCCATCGCGTTCCGTCGCTCTCACCTTGAATCTGATCTGCCCAATGGACAACTCCTCGCTCGTCGGGTACTGCGTCGGCTGATGCTGCGCCAATCGCTCATCCTTGAGCATGTGCATCAGCGTCGTTTTTCCCGCGTTATCCAAACCCTATCATTCGTCGCATCACACCGTCGCGTCAGTCGTCACCGGTCGATACGCGCGCGCCCACCGCCTCGAGCCCGCGGAACCACATTCGCGAGCGGAAATCAGCCGAGTCCCAATCCGGTTCTCCTTCGTCGTCGTCGTCGTCGCCCGATTCGTCGCGTCATCCATCGCGACCCGTCGTACCAGGAATAAAATTTTCGCATTCTTCTGCCACAACCCGAGCGAGGCGAGGACGTCGTAGAACCAATCGAGGAAGAACACCATGGCGCGGGAACGTCGTCGCGCTCTGGCGACGCGCGCCAGCGTCTCGGGCTTCCTCAAACGGACGCGTACGTCCCTCTAATCGGCGTTAAAAAGCCTTCAATGCGGGTTTAAAGATCGTATCAAGTTACGTAAGTCGCCATCAAGACCCCATAGTTTAAGCTCCGAACCGGTTTTCGGGCCCCGGTCCGCCGCGGGTGCGTCTTCAGACTGCCGAACGATGCGCGGCGTGGGCGCGACGACGACGACGACGACGACGACGACGACGAGACGCGTCGTCGCGCGAAACCACCTACGCGACCGCCGACGCGGCGCGAAGGATCGGTTCCGAAACGCGTCGAGGGCATCGGGTGAAGACGATGCGGCGTTGTTTGGGATAACGACCTCGAGCGCGGACGATGACGACGATGCCGTCGTCGTCGTCGTCGTTCCCGGGTTTTTATCGGGGGCGGAGGCGTATGAAGGGATGCGAGACGCGCTCGAACGCGAGCTGCGCGCGAAAGCGAAGGCGGGTTCGGTGGTGAAGGTGTTCGTGGCGCCGACGCGCGCGTCGGATTGGTATCCGACGCTCGGCGGGAAAGATTTTTCACGGATTGTCGATGGGATCGATGCGTGCGTCCAGCGCGCGTCGGCGTTCGCGGCGAGAGATGGAAAAGTCGTGATCGTCGGTCACAGCGCGGGGGGCTGGTTGGCGCGGCTTTGGATGGGAGGCGAGGCGTATTGCGGGAAGAGATACAGCGGCGCGAAATACGTCAAGACGCTCATCACTTTGGGCACGCCACACGCATCTGCGGAGGCGTACCCGTTCGGGCGAGTGATTGAGAAACGCGTCGGTGAGGACGACGCGGCGTTGAGCGAAAACGCGCGCGGCTCGTCTCTATGTTTCACGAATTATTTGTATCCCGGAGCTCACGAAGTCGGCGTTCGATACGTCAACGTGGCCGGCGACTACATTCGCGGCGCAAACTCCTTCCCAGAGGCGCTGTGCGTTGAGCTCAAGGAGAATGCAAATAATCTGAGTTTTCTCGATAAGATTCGCCGCGCCTGGCGCGGGTACTCGTGCGGCATTTCGTACGCCGCCAACACGGGCGGTTCAGCCGCCGGCGTTGTCGGCGACGGCGTGTGCCCGATTGAAACCGCTCACAGCCTACCAGGCGCCGAGGAGGTGATCCTTCGCGCCTACCACTCGCCAAACACCAAGGGTGATCCTTGGTATGGATCCCCAGACGTCGTCGCGCAGTGGGCTCCGTACTGCGTCTAGCTCTGTAGCGTAGGTCTAGCAAGTTGAACAAGCCAAAACCATCCCAACCGTCCATACAGCCTCAGACGCCACCGCGCGCGTCGTCGAGGCAGGGAATGTCGTCTTCCCACCGCGAACTCATCGCTCGGCGGTCGACACCCTTGACCGCGTCCACCCCGACCACTCGCGCCCGCGTCGAGGTCTCGAATGACGTCGCGAGAAGCGAAGAAACACCGTCGAGATTCATGTTTCCAATCGGCACTCACGAATCGATCGCCGACGTTCGCGCACGCATCTCACGCACGATAGGCGGTGACGCCGTCGCGAGGCGCCGCGAAACGGACGTAGCTTTATCGCCGTCGATCGCGCTGAGCGTCGATGGGTACGCGCTTTTGGACGAAGACTTGGCGATGGATGTCGTACGAGACGACGACGTCGTACGCGTCGCGACTTCGCCTTTGTTTGCGAACGCCGCGCAAAACGAACGCGGTGCGATAGACGCCATCGCGCACCACGGATACGTTCGAACGCCTCTCGGTCGGGTGTTTGCGTCTCTCGCGCCAGCGGTGAGCGAAGAGGAAGAGGTGGAAGAGGAGAGACGGAACAAACCGAGTCGGAGCGCGAGGAGGAAGAGCAACAAGCGCGCGAAGAGACGAGCGGCGTTCGATACGATAGAGGATTTACAAATCGTGAGCGATGAAGAAGGAGAAGGAGGAGAACAAATGGAAGTGGGCGAGGCGGTTCGCGGAGTGACGACGACGGCGATGCAAGAACAACAACAACAGCAAAGGCTGAATGAGAAGCGAAACGCTCGGCATCGTTTGGAATACCGTCCAGAGCCGCTTCCGGATTACGACGCGAAACCGAAACGCACCCCCGAAGAACTGTATAAAAACGTTCGAACTCCAGAGTGGGCGTCGGATGACGTTATTCGCAGGCACCGCGAGGAACGGTACGAAGAGATGAGAAGAGCCGCCGAAGCGGATCCCAGAGACGCGTGGGAACGCTTCGTCTTCAAGAGCGAAATGACGGATGAGGAATTACGAGAGTTCCCGCTCGCCGAGTCGTTTAAAATGAACGATATCATCGCGTACAAGATCTTCTTGAACGAGGGAAGTGGTCCGTCGAGCGCGTACTATCAAGGAAGGGTGATGCGGTACGATGGCGCATCCGGAACAATTCGCATCAAGCCGTGCACAGAGGATCGCGTAGGAGTGACGGGGGAATTATTCTTCAAGCTAGGCGTTCGTGCGCCGGCTCCATACGATAAACTCGGTGTTTATGACGGACCAGTCGCTGGACTGAGCGAGGTGAGGCTCATCGGTGGACGAAGCGTGTGGGAGGGAGACTTGCCTTCAAAGATTTGGACGGTGGGCAGAAACAAGCAAACGCCTCCCGGGTGGCAAGCCGGACAGCGCGAGACGCCGGAAGAGTACGAATCGTGGTTCACGGAACACATTCGAATTCATGAGTACCAGAGGGCCAACGCTCGCAAGTGGGACGAGGAAATCAGGGAGGGAGACAGACAGGGAAAATGGAGGAGTCACCGAAGCCGACCGCATCGCCACGATCGCCAAAAGCGCCAAAGACACAACGAAGAAGACGAATCGGCGCACATCTGGCCAACATCCGCGGAAGAGCTCCAAGCCAAACTCATGGCTGAATGGCAAGCTGAAGAGGCGAGCAACGCGCTGCTTCGTCGCGATGAAAAGTCCGCGCCGACACCCGGCGCGCCGCCGGCGAACATTCCCGGCGTCGAAATCGCACCGAGTTCAGACAACCAACCTCCGCCGCCGCCAGGATCTCCACCGCCGCCGAAACCGGCCGAAACTGAGCATCCATCTTCTATGGATGCTCGCACCGTGCGAAGACGCGCGCGCGCGTCCACTGCGGCCGCCATGGCGCGTTTCCGAGCCGAGGGCGATTTACCGCCGGAATGAAGCTTTCTTCCGGCGTTGGATATCAATCGAAGACGACGACGACGACGGCGACGACGACGGTAGATTCACATAGTACAACCTCTCTCATTCATTAGAGCACGTAGATTTTAAACAAAGTAACGATGTATTCGCGCGACGAGGCGTGATCGTTCGCTCGGAAGAAACAAACAAGAAAACAAAATCCAACAAATGAAAAAACAAACAGTCACAAACCTCACTCGTCGACGGACGTCGATCGAGTCCGGCGCATCGAACACTCCGAACGTTCGGGCGACGTCGTCCGTAAACGGTGTCGTCGTCGTCGTCGTCGTCGTCATTGCCTCGACAAACAAAAGTCATGGGTACTTTCAGTCGCGCGCGCGCGCGAACGTACATTCGACGAGACAACAGTTCGATTGAAGCCCGCGCGAGAATCGACGCGAAGATAGCGCCGACGACGGCGTCTCCGTCGACGTCGACGTCGTACGAACCGCAGGAGACGTTCGATGAAAAGCGTAGACTCTCGCTCGAGGTGGAACAGCGGAGCGCGGCGGTGGAGGTGATCGAACGGGACAGTTCGTCGGTGTCGTTGGAGAGGGTTGTCGGCGTCGCGGAGCGACGACGAGAGAGTAGTACTAGTTTAGGACGGATCGATGAAGAGGATTTAGCGGAGAGAGGACGCGGAGGTGAAGACGATGAAACGACGTGTGCGATGTGTGGATCGGTACCGACGTCGTCGGGGGCTTGGACGGCGTGCGCGGTGCGCAGGGCGAGACGAAACGGTCGAGTCGTATTGGTGGCGCGCGGACGCGTGTACGACGGCTCGGATTTCATAGCGTCGCATCCGAGCGGACCAGCGCCGATTTTACGCGCGCTCGGAAGGGATAACACGGTGGATTACGACATGCACAGCGCGGGGGCGAGGAAGGACGTGTGGGGGAAGTTTTTGGTCGGGGAACTCGCACCGTGTGAAGGAATTGGGCGAGGACGAGACGCGGGGTGGGGCGAGTTTGAGCCGCCGCAGTCGTCCTCGTGCGTCATCATGTGAATGATGACTGTCGTTATATTATTTTCTAGACTGGTATCGTATCGTAGTAGTAGGATGCGTTGTTATTGTAGTGTTTTACACGTAGCAGCAGCAGCAGCAGCAGCAGATTAGTCATTCATTAGTACATTTGTCATCCGGATATCCCCTTTGCGACGGGACGTGAGTTTTTAATTTCGTGATGATGATACACACGGCGGCGCGCGACGTTCTCTCACGACGCAATGGCGCCTCGCACCTCTTGCGGGTGCTTTTCAAACATTTTTGTCGACATGACGCGCGTGTTTAAGAGCTTTTCAGCCAAACCCACGCCGACGGCGGCGTGCACGCCACTCTTGATGACTTCGTTTTCTCGCATCAGCCGGCGAAGCGCCTTGTCGTCCCAAGAAAAGACTCTGACGACACCCTTTTGCGCGACGACGGTGGCGCTCGCCACGCGCGGGGCTGGGTTGGGTGACGACGAAGATGTCATCGCCGTCGCCGTCGTTAACGACGATCGTCGCCCCGCGTTCCCAGTCATCGACCGCATCAAACTCATCTCCCCGACAAAGGAGGGCGCCTGGATGCTATTCACGTGCTTGCCGCCGATGACGACTTCGACTTCGCCATCCACGAGCGCGAACACGTGTTCGTTCACCTTGCCCTCCGTCGTCAGCTCCGTTCCTGGAGCGATATCTCTCCACTTACCAATCTTTAACAGCTGTCGAAACTCTCCCAGGGGCATGTGGGAGAAATGCCTCGCGTACAGTCCCCGCTCTTCATCCGTCGCGTACGCGTCGGCGAAATTTTCGTCGTAGTACAACTTTGCCACCCAAAACACGTTGATGGCGACGAACAACGCGTTCCACTGAATCGGTAGCCACAACGGCGCGGGTCTAAAGAACTGAAACACCATCGCCGCGGATAAACCCCCGACCGCGAGCGCTCTGAGCGTCAACAAATCGCTCGTGAGGTACGAGTACCCGAGCAACAAAAACGACGCGTGTCCAAACAAGTTGGACAACGACGACCGCCCCACGGCGGCTGAAGACGACGACGACGACGACGACGTCGATAACCGAACCAACCCGGGAAACAGATTAAACTCTCGAACCATGATCGGGTGCATGTTGAACGGAATCGGTGTTTTCCCCGTCGCCGAAGCCGAAGCCGAAGAAGCCGAAGAAGCCGAAGCCGAGGCAGACTCTGACGAGACGGCTCGCGCCCCGGGAACACCACCACCGCGATTTCGCGCGCCGGCGGCGAAATCCCTCGCTCGACGCACCGCGTTTCCCGTCACCCCCGTCGTCGTCGTCCCTACGTAACCTCGCGCGAACTTCCCGCCCGCACCCGTCGTCGTCGTCGTATTCATCGCCATCCATCTCCCGGCGGTATTAAACGGCACGCCACCGCCCGCGACGGCGTCGAAGCCGCGGGAGAACGCGAACGCAGACCCCGACGACGAGAACGAGAACGACGAGAACGACGCGCGCGGAGACTCTAACGTCCGCGCGAGACGCGTAGACGCCGATCGAACCGTCGACGCCATCCTCCGTCGTCGTCCTCGTCGTCCTCGGTGTGTCGACCAGCGCCAGTGAGTCATCCGCGTCCACGTCCACGTCCACGTCCACAACTAACCTGTAGTAAGTCGACTAAAATACTACCGTAGGTTGTTTACAACCGGGTACAATAGTACTAGGGCGTGATGGCTTTGCCTTTAATTTGCGACAATTGTCGGGCATACTCACGAATACACATTTTTAGCTCCCGCGCCCGCCGCCTGTAAAGCTAATGAAGCGCCCACGAAGCGGATTACGTCATTCGCGACGTCATCGAACTCGAACACGTTATTGCAATTTCATTATTTCGTTATTTTTCCACCTCGAATGCGTGCGCACCACACATACTTTGTACGAAAATAACCCATAGTACATCGCATGGATTGATTATTTTTCAACCCCGGTGGAAAAATCAACCCCGGGGGCGATTCCGATCTACACGGCGTTCGCGCCGTAGTGCGGGGGCGTCGAAAACCGAACCGGGGTCGCTCATGGGGGTGTTTTCGCGCACAGTACGTACGTACGACGCGAACGAGAAAAAAAAACCACGCGAATCGGGTCTCGGGTCTCGGGTCTCGATCGAAGTCGTCAGCGCGCGACGCCCGGGGTACCGAACCGAACCGTACTACCGGTGGTCGGTCGCGAGCGAAGCATGCCGACGACGGTGACGGTGACGGCGATGAATACGACGACGACGACGATGCGCGCGTGCGCTCGCGCGAGGGGCGGCGGCGGCGGCGGTGGTGCGCGTCGTCGACACCGACATCATCATCATCATCATCATCCTTCGATGATGAATGCGACGACGCAATGCCGACACGATCATCGCGCCGCCGGGGCGTGTCGAGCGTCGTCGTCTTCGACGTGTTCGTCGTCGTTTTCGTCGACGTACGACGCGACGAGGACGACGAGGGTGATTGGAGGAAGAGGCGGCGTCGGCGTCGGTGGTGGGCGAGGACGGTTTCGCGTTCGGGCGTCGGGCGGTCAGACGACGGGGAATGCGCTTGGACGGGAATTAACAGCATTAACGACGACGATGCGTACGGCGAACGGACGCGGACGCTGGAACGAGGACGGCGTCGGACGACACAGAGACAGAATGAATGGGATCATCGTTCAATCTTCGTCGTCGTCGTCACACGTCGTCGATGATGATGCGTCTTCAAAGGCGCGACTGTGGTGGCGAGCGTGTAAGCTTCCGATGTACTCTGTCGCGTGGGTTCCGCTCGCGTGCGGGGCGGCGCTCGCGTACTGCCAATTCGGCGCCGTAAACGCGAGACAGATCGCGCAGCTCTTCCTCGGTTCTTCTCTCGTCATCGCGTGGTTAAACCTCACGAACGATGCGTTCGATTCAACCACCAGGGTGGATGAAAGCAAGCCGGAAAGCGTCGTGCGATTGCTCGGGGGGAACGCTCGGTTGGTGCACGCGTTCGCGTGGTCGGCGCTCGCCGCCGGCGCCGCGCTCATCGGACGAGCGTGCGTCGCGAGCGGATCCGCGACGTCGTGGCGCGCGCTCGTCGCGGCGGTCATGCTCGGGTACGCGTACCAAGGTCCGCCCTTTCGGTTGTCGTATAAAGGTCTCGGTGAACCGATTTGTTTCGCCGCGTTTGGGCCGCTAGCCACGGTGGCGTTTTACTTGGCGTGCGCGGGTCGCGTCGCGGGACCGGGAGTCGCCCTCACCGTGCCCGCCGTCGTGAGCTCAGTCGCCGTCCTCGTCGGGTGTACCACAGCCTTCATACTCTTCACCTCGCATTTCCATCAAGAGGATGGCGACAGAGCCGCGGGGAAACTCTCCCCGGTGGTTCGTTTGGGTCTCCCCGGGGCGCTCCTCTTGGCGGATAATCTCGTCGGCGCCCACTACGCCATGATCGCCACTTTGGCTGCCGCCGGTTGGTTACCGTACACCGCCGTGTTCGGTCTCGTCGTCACCTACCCATTGGCTCGTCACGTCGTCGATTACGCCCAAAAGCAATACGACGAAGGCGAGGTTGACAAGTTGTTCTTCACAAAGTATTTAGCCGTGCGGTACCACGTCGTACACGGCGTCTTGCTCGCGTTGGGCGTCGTCGCGCAGCGTGTCTTTCTCAATCCGTCGCTCTTCTTCCCGTGAGCGCGAGCGAGACCCGAGGAGTCGGGAGACGCGCGACGATCCCGTCGATGAGAGCGGGGCGACGCGTGGGGACAGAGAATGATAATAATACATTCATCCATCCGTCGAGCCAAACGGTTGACCGACGCGTCCGCATCCGCATCCGCATCCGCGCGAACGAACGAGAGTTGTAAGCGAAAGCAAACGAAACGACGAACGATTTTTAAACAAAAAACGCAGGTAAACGCATCTTAACAATCTAATCCTTTCGCGAACCGCTCCGGAACTCCGCGTGAAGCCTTCTGCGACGGGTAGAATCGAGCGCGCGCAACCGTCCTAGTCCTCACAATCTCACACGCTCGGTCTCGATTGATGTCTTCGATCCTTTGCTGTTGTTTCCCGGACGTCTTCACGCCCGGATCTCGAACGCGAACCGATGATGACGACGGAGATACCACCGACGACGACGACGACGGCGCGACCGCGGGGAGACTGGCGAACGCCGTCGGGATCGAAGACGAGGACGATGATGATTCGGATGCGCAGCGACGCTTTGGTCGACACCACGGACGACGACACGGACGACGACGAACGCCGGTTGAGGGGTCGCTGTTGGACGACGCGCACCGACGGGAACGAAGCGATGATATCGCCGCGATGGAGGAGTACGACGCGATGCGCAGGGAGAGCTCGGCGAGCGCGCCACCGGTTGGGATGAGAAACGCGGGCGCGAACGCGGTTACGACGACGAGTCGGACGCCTCGCGCTGGGGGGTCAGAGGCGTTTTACTTTGGCGAAGACGACGGTCGTAAAGGGGAAAAGGATCGCGTTGGACCGCCGAGACATAGACGATCGGTGAGCATGGCGGTCGGGGAAGACGGCGGGGAAATCGCAGATGTAGACTTGTTAGCCATTAAACGCGAATTCGCGAGGACAAAGTCGTCGTCCTTTGAGAGGCGCGGCGCCGCGAACGACGGCGACAAACTGGAGGATGGTTTGTCGAAAACAATGTCGAAAATGTTGAGCGATGATTACGATGCCACGTGTCCGACGTGTTTTGAGGAGTACGACGAGGAAAATCCTAGAATAACCCTCGGGTGTGGACACCATTTTCATCTTCCGTGCGTGCTCGAGTGGCAAGAGTACCTCGAGCTTCAAGGACGGGAGGATACGTGTCCGGTGTGCGACGCCCCCATCGTACTCGATGGGTTCTAAGAAGAAGGATCGCGTCGTCGTCGTCGTCGTCGAGGGTACGTTTTATTTTTTATACAATGCTGTAGAACAATTCTTTGCAAAGCTCCATCCTAAAAGTTAAAAATACAACAAACGCGAAGCGACGACGCTCGTCAAATCGTCTCGGCGAGACGCGTCCTAGCGCTACGCATCGACTCGGCTAATTTCTCCTTGACGGTAAACATGAGCGCCGCGGCGAGAATCGTTTGCGTGAGCTTGGTGGTGATACCCTTGTAAAACACCCCGAGCCCTTCTTCTTCAGTCATTCTTCTCAACGCGTGAAGCGTTCCGCGATAACGCATTCGCTCATCCTCCATATCCTTGGACACGACTTGGAGCCTCGATTTCACCACCATGAGCGGATACGTCGCCATCGTCGCCCCGAATTTAGCCACGGCGCCGAGAACGAACACCTCGGCCGCGCTCAGGGTGGATTTACCGCTCCGACGAAGCCTCCAGCGAGAAGACGTTTCGTAAAACGCGTACTGCAAAGCCGGATTACTCACCATGATGAGCGACGGCGTTAAACCTTGCCACAACCCCTTTATTCCGTCATCCCGAATCACTTGTCGCGCGATGTCGAAAAATCCACCCTTATTCTTCTTTTTTCGCATCGCCCTCTCCGTCCTCTTGGCGTCAATCTCTCGATCGACGACGCTCTCGCTCTCGCTCTCGCTCTCGCTCCCGCTCTCCTTCCCGTCCTCTTCAACCTTACGTTTCACGTCTGCTTGCATCTTCGTCACCACCGTCCATATCGGAAGCGTCATCAACACGTTCACGCACCCCGCAAACGATGCCAAACCCAACGCCACCGCACCCGTCGCTTCCCGTCGCCCACCATCGCTTTTTTCATACGCCGTTCTCGCGCGCGAGTACCAATAGTTGTACGTCGCCTGCGAAGCCGCCACGCCGATCAACGCTGGTTTTATCCCGTCGTACAGCGACTCTGTCGTCGTCCGAGAAGAAGAGGGACGACGCGATGAGGATGAATCATTCGATGCCGACGCGACGCTGACGTCAGAGCGTGAAGACGAACGTCGTCGGGTGACGTGTTGACGGGTGTTGATCGTGATGAGTGGGTACGTGCTGAGTAACGCGAGAAGCGCACCCGTCGTGCCCGCGATCGCGTCGATCGTCGCGTCGGAGGATGACGAGGATGTGGATACTGACATCAGGATGGGGTTTCGTCGTCGGTCCGTTCGCGGGTTCGAGCGTCACGCTCTAAAGTTAAGCGGGTGAGGTTGATTTGGACTTTGGACTTCATTTCAATCCGCTTAGGCGCCGCTACCAGCTATTTCAATCAAACAAACAATATTATCGGTATCGACGACGTCGTCGTCTCGAATGATCGAGGGA
>Ga0255780_10003285_pt1 | contig 14169 bp, 15 predicted proteins | sample 071ome_32_FD_179978 | JGI IMG/M metagenome (GOLD analysis project Ga0255780, IMG submission 179978) | Coastal salt marsh microbial communities from the Groves Creek Marsh, Skidaway Island, Georgia - 071405AT metaG (version 2) | ecosystem: Environmental > Aquatic > Marine > Intertidal zone >... | reverse complement strand
TGGCCATTGCCAAGGCCCTGGGCAATACGCCGGTGAAAGTGCTTTGGAGCCGGGAAGCGGACACGCGCACGGGACACTTCCGCCCCCTCGCCGCTCTGCGCTTCAAGGCCGGCTTCGACGCAAACGGCAAACCCGTAGCCCTGCTGAATCGCTCCGCCACCCACTCTATCCTTGCGGGCTTCCGCCCCGAGGTGGTCCAGAACGGGCTCGACGGCTCGAGCACGGAGGGCCTGGAAAACCAGCCCTACGACATCGCCAACGTCAGCATCGAGCATCACCTAAAGCGCACCCCCGTGCCGGTGTGGTTCTGGCGCTCCGTGGGGAGCTCGCAAAACGGCTTTGCCCTCGAGGCCTTTATCGACGAGATGGCCGAGGCCGCGGGGCAGGATCCCCTCGCTTTCCGCCAGGCCCTGCTTCACAAGCATCCCGCCATGCTTAAGACGCTGAACCTTGCGGCGGAAAAGGCGAACTGGGGTCGCCCCATGGCACCGGGGTCCGCCCAGGGGATCGCCATCCACGAAAGCTTTGGCTCCATCTGCGCCCAGGTGGCCGAAGTCACGGTGACCCAAAGCGGGGACGTGAAGGTCGAACGGGTGGTCACGGCCATCGACTGCGGGAATACGGTGAACCCCCGGACCATCGCGGAGCAGGTCGAGAGCAGCGTGATCTATGGCCTCTCCGCTGCCCTCTGGGGCCGGAGCGACATCGAAAACGGTCAGGTGGTGCAGCAGAACTTTGATCGCAACCGGGTCGTGAAGATGGTGGAAGCCCCGGCGGTGGAAACGCACTTCTCCCTCTCCGGGGGCGAGCACTGGGGTGGCATCGGCGAACCGGCCCTGCCGCCCACGGCCCCGGCGGTGGTGAATGCCATCTACAAGATCACCGGGCGCCGCATTCGCGCCCTGCCCATCGCCCAGCACGATCTGAGCTGGAGCTAGGGCCCGTGACGCGGCGCCGGATATCTTGGCTGGCCCTGGCCAGCCTCTTCCCCGCCGCGCCCCTTTCGGCCCTTGAGCCCCCAAGCACCGTGGCCCGCTGGGCCGCGGCCTGCAATGGCTGCCACGGCCCGGAAGGGCGGGGCAGCGGCGCCATGCCGGCGCTGAGGGGTCAGAGCGCCGACGCCCTCGCCGCGAAGCTCCTGCAATGGCAGAAAGACCCCGAGGCCGCGGCGGCCCCGGGGCATGTCATGGCGCGCTTTGCCGCCATCCTTGAACCGGAAACGCTGCGGGCCCTCGCGGACCATTACGGAACGGCGCCGTGAATCGCCGCCGGTTCCTCACTGGCGCTGGGGCTGCGCTCCTGAGCGCTTCGGGCCTAGGTACGGCGCTGCCTTCCGCCGCGTCGTCCCAGGGGTCCCATGCCTCGGTACTGATCCTGGGCGCGGGCTTTGCCGGCGCCAGCCTTGCCTGGGCGCTGAAGCGCTGGGCTCCGAGCCTGGCGGTCACCGTGGTGGCGGCCCCGGAGCGCTACTGGACCTGCCCCTTCAGCAATACGGCGCTCCTAGAGCCCACGGACCTTGGGGCCCTGGAAGTGCGCTACAACGCCTTCTCCGGGGCCGGAGCCCCAACCCTCCTCCGCGCCCGGGTTCGCGCCGTGGAGCCGGAGCACCGCGCCCTCGTGCTGGAAGATGGCCGGCGCCTGACCGGCGATAAGCTGGTGCTGGCGCCGGGGATCGAGTTCGCAACGGACGCCATCGACGGCTACGACGACGCTGCCGCGGCGCGCTTCCCCCATGCCTGGGAGGCCGGGCCCGAAAGTCTGCGCCTGGCCGAGCGCCTCCGCGCGGTCCCCGACGGCGGGCTGGTGGTCATGACCATTCCCCCAAACCCCTATCGCTGCCCCCCGGGCCCCTATGAGCGCGCCAGCCTCATGGCCTGGTGGCTTCAGCAGCACCGGCCCCGAACCAAGCTACTCCTTCTTGATGGCAAGGACCGCTTCACCAAGGACGCCCTCTTCAAGGCGGCTTGGGCCGCCCGCTATCCGAATCTGGAATGGCAGGGCTTAAGCGATGGGGCGGGGCTGCGCCGAGTCGACGGGAAGGCGGGCCTCGTCGAGACCGATTTCGATGGCTTCTCCCCAGACCTTGCTAACGTCATTCCGCCGCAGCGGGCCCCAGCCCTCCTACGCCAGGCGGGGCTCGACGGTGGCCAAGGCTGGTGCCCCATCGAACCCACGGGGTTTGAGTCGCCCCTGGCAAAGGATGTCCACATCCTCGGCGATGCGGCCATCGCTAACCCCATGCCCAAGTCCGCCTTCGCGGCCAACAGCCAGGGAAAGGCCTGCGCCGCGGCGCTCATCGCCGACCTCGCGGGGGTCTCTCGGCCCGACCCAGTGCTGCTCAACACCTGCTACAGCCTGGTGGCGCCCGATGCGGGCATCGCCGTGGTGGGCAGCTACGCCGTTAGTGGCGGGCGGCTGGAAAGCCTTGCAGCGGGCAGCGGCCTATCGCCGAGCCGCAGCGCCCTAGGGCCATCGGTGACCTCCGTTCGCGGCGCTGAAGCCGCCCACGCCCGCGGCTGGTACGACAGCATTCGCGCCGACGCCTTCCGGGAAGGCGGGCCTCGCTCGTGAAGCTTCAGTGCGCCCTAGGGTCGGCCCTTTGGGCCGCAGCACTAAGCTTCAGTGGCGCCGCCTGGGGCGCCCCGGAAGCCCAGGACGCCTCCCCCCTCGCGCAGCAAGGGGCCCGCTGGGCCGCGGACCCCACCGTCGGCGACTGCGGCATTTGCCATCACCTGCCAGGACACGACCCCCGAGATCAGGGCACGGTAGGCCCCTCCCTTGCCGGGGTAGGGCTGCGCCTTGATGAGGATGCCCTTCGGGCCCTGCTCACGGACGCCCGGTCCCTTCGCCCAGGCACGGTGATGCCTAGCTACGGCCGCCCCGCGACGGGCCCTCGCGTCCCCCCGACCCTGCAGGGCAAACCGCTCCTCCCGGCCCACGTTCGGGAAGCGATCGTGGCCTGGCTAACCACCCTGCGCCATGGCTGAGCGCTTAACGCGACGCCAGGTGCTCGCCGGCGGCGGCAGCGCTCTCACCCTGACCGTGCTGCCCCGGGCCCTAAGCGCTGCCACGGTGCCGGAAACGGGAGATCTCCGCAGCGTTTTCAAAACCCATTTCGGCGATCAGATGCCGACCCCCGGCGGGGTTCGGCTCGACGTGTCTCGCCTGGTGGAAAGCGGGCTCTCCGTCGCCGTCAGCGTGCGCGGGGACGATCCTCAAGATCCCCCGGAGGCGCTCTACCTGTTTATGCCCCGGAACCCCGAACCCTGGGGCCTGGAAGCCCATTTCCAGCCTCCGGCCCTGCCGGAGCTCGCCACCCGCATTCGCCTGTCGGCCACGCAGAATCTCACGGCCGTGGGGCGCTGGGCCGACGGCCGCCTGGGCCTCGACAGCGTCACCGTGCTGGTCACCCGCGGCGCCTGCATCGATGAGAATTACGGCCAATGGGTACGCTAAGCCTGCCCGTGCGCCTGGCGCTCCCAACGGAGGCTCCCGCCGGGAGCGTAGTGTCCCTTCGCCTTTTGCTGCAGCACCCCATGGAAACGGGCTATCGCATCGGCGAGGACGGCGCACGCATTCCCCGGCACATTCTTACCGCGCTGCGCGTCAGCTATGGCGGCCGGGTCATTGCAGCCCTCACCCTGCGCCCGGCCATCGCGGCCAACCCCTATTTCGCCTTGAGCTTTATCGCCGAGCAAACGGGGCCCGTTACCCTTGAAGCGGAGGACGACCGGGGGGCAACACTCACGGAAACGCGGACGCTGACCGTTGTTCCCTAGCACGCATGCCCGTCGCTTCCTCGAGCGGTGCCTGGCCCTGGGCCTTGTCCTGTTCCTCGTCCTGGGCCTTAGCCTCAGCGCCGGCGCTGCTCAATCCGGCCTCGCCTACCTGGGGGAGGAGCTCAAGGCCCTCCAAGCCGACCCCTTCGCCAATCCGGGCCTGCTCTGGGTCGATCGAGGCACGGCGCTTTGGCAGGCTGCGCCGGCCTCCGGGGCGCCTGCCTGCGCGAGCTGCCACGGGGCCCCGGAAAGCCTCCGGGAGGTCATTCCCACCTTGCCGCGGTGGAACGACGCAACCCAGCGCCTCGAGAATCTTGAGGGCCTCATCCGTCAGTGCCAAAGCGAGCACCAGCATCAGGCTCCGGCGCCCTATGAATCAGAAGCTCTGCTCGCGCTCACGACGCGCCTAGCCCACGGCGCCCGGGGCCTGCCCCTGAGCGCCGCCGTCGCCCCGGAAGCCGCGCCGGCCCTGGCCCGGGGGGAAGCCTTCTTCCGGGAACGGCGGGGCCAGCTTGGGCTCTCCTGCGCCGATTGCCACGAGCGTTACAAGGGGGCACGGCTCCGCGGCGATCGCGTTTCCGAGGGCATGATCAATGGGTTCCCCATCTACCGCCTTACCTGGCAAACCCTGGGCTCTCGCCATCGCATGTTCCGGTGGTGCAATGAGGCGGTGCGAGCCGAGCCCTACCCCTTCGGCGCCGAGCCCTACCTGGAGCTTGAGCTCTTCCTTCGCCATCGCGGCTCGGGCCTCCCCCTGGAAACCCCGGCGGTGCGGCGCTAAGCATCGACCCTTCCCCGGGAGCGGGGCACAATAGGACCACTGCGGAGTGTCCGCCCCGGTCCCCTGGAAACACCCCCGTGCAAGATTTCTCCCTGCCCACCTCCGGGCCCATGGCCGCCCTCGATCTCGGATCAAACTCCTTTCACCTGCTGATTGCGGAGTTCAAAGGCGACCGGCTGAGGGTCATCGACCGGCTCAAGGACATGGTGCGGCTGGCGGAGGGCCTGGGGGATAGCGGCCGACTCCGAGACGACGTCGCGGACCGGGCTCTCAGGAGCCTCGAGCGGATAGGTCAGCGCCTTCGAGGCCTGCCCCGGGAAAACGTGCGCATCGTCGGGACCAACACGCTGCGCCGCATTCGCGACGGCGGCGCCTTCCTCCGCGCCGCCGAGGCCGCCCTTGGCTTCCCCGTAGAGGTCATTGCGGGCCGGGAGGAGGCGCGGCTCATCTACCTGGGCGTGGCCCACAGCGCGCCCAGCGGTGGCCGGCGCCACCTGGTGGTGGATATTGGCGGGGGCTCTACGGAATTAATTATCGGCACCGATCACCAGCCCGAGCTTCTCGAAAGCCTGTTCATGGGCTGCGTCAGCGCGAGCCAGCGCTTCTTCCCGCCGGGGACCGCGCCCACAGCGCAAGGCATGAAGAAGGCGCGGCTCGCCGCGCGGCAGGAAATGGAGTCCATCGAGGCGGCCTACCGAGCCCGGGGTTGGGACGACGCCATCGGCGCCTCCGGAACCATCCTCGCGGTACAGGACGCCCAGGCTGAGCTGCTCGGCGCTCCGGGGCCCATTACACCCGAGGGCCTGGAAGCGCTCCGGGAGGCAGTTCTTACGGGCACCCCGCTCACCGGCGTGCCCAAGCAGCGCGCCGCGGTGTTCCCCGGGGGCTTGGCCATCCTAAGCGGCGTCTTCGATGCCCTGGGCCTCAAACGCATGGAAACCTCAAAGAGTGCCCTACGGGAGGGCCTTCTTTGGGACCTGGCCGGGCGAAAGGGCAACGCCGATGCCCGGGAAAGCACGGTGGCGAACCTCCGTGAGCGCTTCCACATCGACCCAGCCCAAGCCCAGCGCGTGCAGCGCTTAAGCCTTCGCCTGCTCACCGCGGCCGCCGAGACCTGGGACCTTAAGGGCGCGAGCGCCGCGGACCTCCTGCGCTGGGCCGGCGCTCTCCACGAGCTCGGCATGGATGTCGCCCATAGCCAGTACCACAAGCATGGCGCCTACCTGCTCACGCACATGGATTTAGCGGGGTTTTCTCGGACCGAACAGGAGCGCCTCGCCTTGCTGGTGCGGGCACACCGGCGCAAGTTCCCGAGCGAACTCTTTGAGCCCCTTCGAGGCGCCACCCAAGCCCTGCTGCTTCGCCTAACCCTTCTGCTGCGCTGCGCCGTGGTGCTATGCCGGGCCCGAAGCGATATGGCCGTGCCTGCGTCCTTCACCGTGGACGCCGGGGACAGCCAGCTCACCTTAAGCTTTCCGAAGCGCTGGCTCAGCACCCATCCCCTAACGCGCCTCGACCTCGATGATGAACGGCGAGTGTGGCGCAGCCTGGGCTACACCCTCGCTATCGAGGAGCGGGCCTAGGCCCGCTCCGCCAGGCTTTTCAGCAACGACTCCTGAGCACTGCGACGCCGCGCGTTGCCCGCGCTGACGCGCCGGTAGGTGCCATCGGCCTGCAGCAGCCACGCTTGCGCATTGTCCGTCAGGTAGCCCTGGAGCGACTCCTGAATGATGCGCTGGCGCAGGCGGCGATCTTCGATGGGAAAGCAGGTCTCTACGCGGCGGAAAAAGTTACGATCCATCCAGTCGGCGCTGGAAAGGTAGAGCAGCTCTTCTTCGTCGCCATTTTCAAAGTAGAAAATGCGCGTGTGCTCGAGGAAGCGGCCGATAATGGAGCGCACCGTAATGTTGTCTGAAATGCCCTCCACCCCGGGACGCAGACAGCAGACCCCGCGAACGATCAGGTCGATGACCACCCCCGCTTGAGAAGCGCTGTAAAGCGCTTGGATCAGTTCCGGCTCTACCAGGGAGTTCATCTTGGCGATGATGCGACCCTGACCCCCAGCCCGGGCCCGCTCCGCTTCCGCGTTCACCAGATCCACCATGTGTTTGTGGAGGTTGAAGGGGGCCTGGATGAGCTTCTTTAGCCGGGCCACCCGCCCCATGGCCGTCAGCTGCTGGAACATTTTCTGGACGTCGTCGCCGATGGCCGCGTCACAGGTAAAGAGGCCGTAATCAGTGTAAAGGCGCGCCGTCCGGGCGTGATAGTTCCCGGTCCCAAGATGCACATAACGGCGAAGCATGCGCCCTTCCCGGCGCAACACGAGCATCATCTTCGAGTGCGTTTTATGGCCCACCACGCCGTACACCACATGGGCCCCCGCTTCGTGAAGCGTTTCCGCGAGCTCGATGTTGGCCTCTTCGTCAAAGCGCGCGCGCAGCTCGATGACGACCATCACTTCCTTGCCTCGCCGGGAGGCATCCACCAAGGCCTTCACAATCGCCGAGTCGGCGCCGGTGCGATAGAGCGTCTGCCGGATCGCCAGCACGTTCGGATCCCGGGCGGCCTGGCGAAGGAAGTCAATCACCGGCGCGAAGGATTCGAAGGGATGGTGCAGGAGCAAATCACCGCGGCGAATGACGTCAAAGATGTCATCGTTCCGGCGCACCCTTGCCGGAATGCCCGAGGCGAAGCCGGGGTATTTCAGATCCGGACGGTCGATGAGATCGGGAATGGCCATGAGCCGGGTGAGGTTTACCGGCCCATTGCAGCGGTAGACATCATCTTCTTCCAGCTCGAACTGACGAACGAGAAACTCCTCCACCTCTTCCGGGCAATCATCGGCCAGCTCCAGGCGCACTTCATCGCCAAAGCGGCGCGCCGAGAGCTCCCCTTCTAGGGCTCGCTTCAGATCGTCGATTTCTTCCTCGTCGACGAACAAATCGGAATTCCGGGTCACCCTAAATTGGTAGCACCCCGTAGCCTTCATGCCCGGGAACAGATCGCTTACATGCTGATGGATGATTGAGGAGAGGAAGACGAAATCGTTTGGCCCCTGGGACACGGATTCGGGCAGGGCCACCACCCGGGGCAGGGATCGGGGGGCGCCGACAATGGCCATGCCGCTATTCCGGCCGAAGGCGTCCTTGCCCTCGAGGGTGACAATGAAGTTCAGGGACTTATTCAGCACCCGGGGAAAGGGGTGGGCCGGATCGAGAGCGATGGGAGACAGTACGGGCACCAGTTCCCGGGCGAAGTAGCGCTTGATCCAGTCGGTATGGCGCTTGGCCCAGTCCGCCCGGCGAATGAAGCGAATGTGCTCCGCTTCCAGCGCAGGAATGAGCGTATCGTTCAGCACCCGATACTGGTCATCGACCAGATCGTGGACCCGCTCTGAGATGCGCTGGAGCTGCTCTCCCGGGCCCAGGTTGTCCGGGCCGCGCTGGGTTGCGCCATAGGCGAGCTGCTGCTTAAGCCCAGCCACCCGGATCTCGAAAAACTCGTCGAGGTTTGAGGCCGCAATGCACAAAAAGCGCAATCGCTCGAGCAGAGGTACGCTGTCGTCCTTCGCCTGCTCCAGCACCCGGCGATTAAACTCCAACAGGGAGAGCTCGCGGTTGAAGAACAAGGTGGCGCCCGCGGGTTCGGGGGCGGCCTTTGCAGCGGGTTTCCGGCTCATCATGGCGCTACACTTAGCCCTTAGGTGACCTCAGTATGACAGACCACACTGAAGGAAATATGACATTCATCACGGCGCCGGCAGGGACATGAAACGGGATACGCTCTATGCCGAGACCCCCGCGGCGCCGGGCAGCTTTCGCTTTGATGAGGCGGTGGTTTCCGTCTTCCCGGACATGATCCGCCGGTCCGTTCCCGGCTATGAAACCACCCTCGCCCTTACGGGGCGCTTAGCGACTCGCTATGCCCAGGATCACAGCGCCGTGGTGGACCTCGGCTGCTCCCTCGGGGATAGCCTGCTGGCCTGCGCCCAGGCCCTTGAGGGCCGACCGGTCACGCTCCTCGGCGTCGATAACGCGGCCCCCATGATCGCCCAGGCCGAAGCCCGCTTTGCGACGCTGGCCCTGACCCCCGGGCCCCGCTTCGAGCACGCGGATCTCGAAAGCCTGGCCTATCCGCCGGCGAGCCTCTTTATCCTCAATTGGACTCTCCAATTCCTCCCCCTGGAGGCCCGAGGTCCTCTCATTGCCCGCCTCTTTGCCGCGCTCCGCCCCGGCGGCGCCCTGGTACTCAGCGAAAAAATTCGCGATCCGGACCCGGAGGTGGACGCCCTGCTGGGGACGCTTCACCACGACTTTAAGGCCGCCCAGGGCTACTCGCCGGCGGAGATCGAAGGCAAGCGGCAAGCGCTGGAAACGGTCCTGGTGCGGGAGACGGTGGCGGAGCATCAGGCGCGCCTGCGCCAGGCAGGCTTCCCTCGCGTGACCGTCCTGCTCCAGCAGCTGAACTTCGTCACGATCCTCGCCCTTAAGCCCCATGCTGCCTAGCGCGGAAGCCCTAGGGGGGCGCCTCGATGACCTCGGACTCGCCCCCTGGGCCAAAGCGCTTCGGCCCGCCCTGGCCGAGGCCCTGGCCCCGGGGCGCCACGGCGATCGCCCCCGCTGGGAAGCGGCGCTAGATCAGCTACCCGATCTTCCGGAGGTCACCGCGGATCTCACCGCTCCTGCGCCGCGCCTGACCTGCCCCCGACCCCTAAGCCCGAACGAGCAGGCCGCGCTCGAAGGGGGCCTTCAGGGCCTGCGCCCCTGGCGCAAGGGGCCCTTCGATTTCTTTGGCGTCACCGTCGATGCGGAATGGCGCTCCGATTGGAAATGGGACCGGCTCGCTCCGCACCTCGATCTTGCGGGCAAGCGCATCCTCGACGTTGGCTGCGGTAACGGCTACTACGCGCGCCGCCTCCGCGGCGCCGGCGCCGCCTCCGTGGTCGGAGTCGACCCCACGCTGCTCTTCAGCTGCCAAAGCGCGGCCTTTGACCGCTACGCCCCGGACCCCCAGTGGCTTCTTCTGCCCCTCCCCTTTGAAGCCCTGCCCAAGGCCCAGCCCTTCGACGTGGTCATGAGCATGGGCGTGCTCTATCACCGGCGCGACCCCCTGGCCCACCTTTCGGCCCTCGCGACGCAGCTGGCCCCCGGGGGCCAGCTGGTGCTGGAAACCCTGGTCATCCCCGGCGACGCGCAGCAGGTGCTCATGCCACCCGATCGTTACGCGCGCATGCGTAACGTATGGTTCCTCCCGAGCGTGGCGGCGCTCCAGCGCTGGCTCAACCGTCTGGGCTTTGAGAGCCACTGCGCGAGCGTCGCCCCCACCACCCCCGAGGAACAGCGCACCACGGCTTGGATGCCCTTCGAGTCTCTGCGCGAGGCCCTTGCACCGGACGATGAGTCCCTTACCGTAGAGGGCCTACCGGCGCCCCACCGGGCCCTTTTGGTGGCTGAAAAGAGAGCTCGCACGACATGACCCTATTTACCTATCTCGGGAAGGAGGGGGCCATCCTCCGCATGGTGGAGGCCTTTCTAAACCACCCCAGCCGCTTCATGCATCCCGTGGAGCTCTCCCGAGCCACGGGCCTTGGGGTCTTTGAGATCCGGGATCGCCTCGAGGGATGCCAGGCCCTTTTTGTCCGCCTTCCCCGCACCCCCGATGGGCTCGTGCGCTACGCCCTGGCCTCCTCCCTGGCGGGGCTCGATCAGAACGGCATTCATGCCCTTATCGCCGAGCGCGCCCGGACAGAGCGGCTCACCCTAACCGCAGGGATCCTGGTGATCGCGGGGCTCGGCCTCCTCACCTTGATTACCGTGGCCCCCGCCGCCCTCCTGGGCCTGGGCTCGTGACCGTCCTTTCGCCCTTTGAAGGGCTGGGGGAAAGGGAACAAGCGATCTTCGCCGCCGCCGATGCGCTAGCGCGGGGCGCCCTCGCCGAAGCGGAAGCGATGCCGGAGGCCACGGAGGGGGAAGAACATCTTAGAGCAGCGGCCCAAGCCGCGGGGCTCTTTGATCTTGCCCAGCGCCCCGAACGAGAAACCCTGCTCTCCCTCGTCGTGGTGCGCGAACGCCTCGCGGCCAGCGGCGCCCAGCGCCGCCATGCGGCCCTCGGCCCAAGCCCAGGGCTTCTGCAGCAGGCGAGCTCGGCGCTGCAGGAGCGCTTCGGGAAGCCCGTGATGGCCGGCCTCAAACGTCAGGCCTTCGCCTTCACCGACGACCCCCGGGCCCCCGTCACCGCCACGCCCATGGCTGACGGCTTCCGCCTTTCCGGGCGCAAAAGCTTTGTCACGGGAGGCCGGCGCGCCGATCACTTTCTGGTCTATGCCAAAAGCCCCGAGGGGCCCCTCATGCTGGTGGTAGAGGCCGAGGCTCCCGGCGTTACCCGGGACGACTTCTTTGAGACGCTCGACGGGGGGCAACACTGCGCCCTGGTGCTTGACGAGGCCTTTGTCCCCGCGGCCCATTCCCTGGGCGCGCCGGGACAGGGCCAGCGCCAAGCCTTCGACCAAATCAATCGAACCCGCCTCGCCCTGGCTGCCGAGGCCGTCGGCCTTATGGCCTATGCGGTCCATCGCGCCGCCAGCCATCTGCAGGCGCCACGCCCCGATGGCACGCGCCTCGCGGACCGGGAGGGCACGCAGCTGCGCTTCGCAGAGCTGTGGATGGCGGTCTTCACGGCGCGGAGTACGCTCTATCGGGTCGCCCAGCAGTTTGCCGGCGCTAGTGCCGCCTCCCCGGGGGACGCGCCCCCTGGGGCACCGGAAGCGCTCTCGGCCTTGAAGGTGCTGGCCAGCGAAACCGCGGAGCAAGTGCTCAGCGGCGCCCTCCAGCTCTGTGGCGCCCAAGCCCTGCGGACAGACGATCCCCTCACCCGGTGCTACCGCGAGGTGCGCAGCTGGCAGTTCGCGGAAGGGGCCTCCGATTTACTGCGCTTAAGTATTGCCAAGGCCCGGCTGGAGAAAGGCCGGGGCGCGCTCTAGCCCTGCCCCCTACGCGAGGGGCAGGGAGGGATAGGCATCGGACCGAGTCCCAGGAATGGGATGGTTGTCTTGGCGGTGATAGGTGAACACGACGGAGCGCTTCACCGTCTGGGTTCGATTCCGCCCCGCCGCATGAAACAAACGCCCATGGAAAAAGAGCACATCCCCACGGCGAAGCTCGAGATCCACGGCCGAATTAAGCAAGGACTGGTTATCTTCGAGGTCCTGGCGCAGGAACAGCGCTGCATCGAGACGGCCTCGGTCGAAGGCCTGACTGTGCGTTCCGGGCAGCACCCTTAGGCCGCCGTTCTCCTCCCGCTCTTCCCCCAAGGCGAGCCAAACGCTGACCAGTTCGGGGCGATCGAAGGACCAATAGCGCACGTCCTGATGCCAAGCCGTGTCGCTGGAAAAGCCAGGATACTTGGTCATGATGCAGTTGTGATGGCTTTGAGCCAGGGCGACGGGGCCGCCAAGAAGAATCTCGAGGCGCCGGGCTACCGGCAGAGAGAGCGCCCAGGACCGAAAGCTCGCATCCCGGCTCAGGGCATTCAAAAGGCGCCGCGGCGTCTTACCCCCGGGGGCGAGGCGGTCCGCGGGGGCGCCGGGGTAGGCCACGTCGGCTTCAAATTCCGCGGGGCCGAGCAAAGGGTCTAGGTGCTGATCGACCGCCTGCTCCATGGCCGCCAACAAAGCCGGGGGCGCAAGGCCCCGGACCACAAGATAGCCATGGCGTTCAAAACGCTGCCGATCGAGCTCAGCAATGGGGGGATCAAGCGGTGGTTGTGCCTGCATTTGACGATCCAGCGCCGGCGAAATTTACCGGAGAGGTAGGCGGCCCGTGCCCTTGTAGAATACGCCACGGCGGGGAAAAAGGCTTGCACTTCCACAGGCGCGGGCCCACCCTTTTTTCATGACGCCCTGGATCGCCACCCTCGTCGCGAGGTCTTTCCCCATCCCCCGCGCCGTTCCGGCGCTCGTTCTCCTTTGCCTTACCCCCGGGGGCCTTGCTGCCCCCCTGCCCGAGCACCCGCCCGCGGGGCTCCGCCTAAGCTTTAGCCTCGCCTGTGATTTCGAAACCCAATGGTGGGAAGCGGTGTTCTACCCGGAAGACGGCGATACCCTGACGGTGCGCTGGCTCGCCCCAAGCCTCTTCTCCGACGAGCCCCAGCAGCGCCCCCGGCCCCTCTCCATTCCTCAGCGGCAGGCCCTCTATGCCCACGGCCGGGATCTTCTCGGTGCCGCCAGCCTAAGCTGGGAGGACGACACCCTGGACGACGAGGGGCCGTGGCTGGGCCATCGAACTTTTACGGTGAGCGCCCAACGGCTGGATCACCGCCTAGGCCGCGTGGACCGGCTCGACTACAACCTTGACCTCCATCCCGGGCGGCCGCTCCCCCCGGCGCTCGAGGCTCTGGCCACCACCCTGAAGGCCATAGACCGTCGCCTCCGATTTTCCCTGGACTGCCGTTAAAAGCCCTTGGGGGTCTTCCGCGAGAAGCGTAAGCTTTTCTTTCCATCGCCGCTTGGATACGCACTCGCACCATGAGCTCGTTTTTGCCCAGACCCCTGCTCGCCGCAGGGCTTCTTGCCTTCAGCGCCCCCCTTTGGGCCGGCGCGGAAACGGTACTCGGGGTGAGTAATGCGCAACGCTGCTTTGAGGGCGCCCTAGCCGGGCAAAGCAGCCTCAGCACCATCGAGCTGTGCAGCAAAGCGCTGGAGATGGAAAACCTTTCGGAAAAGGACCGAGCAGCCACCTTCACCAACCGTGGCATTCTTTATGGTCAAAGCGGCCGAGCGGAACGGGCCCTCGGTGATTTCAGCCGCGCCCTCGAACTCAGCCCCGGGCTCATTCACGCTTTGATTAACCGGGGCAACCTCTTCGTCCGCTTGAAGCGCTTCACGGAAGCCATGGCTGATTACGACCAGGCCCTCTTTTACTCCGAAGGCCGAAACGCGCTGGTGTACTTCAACCGCTCCCTGGCCCAGGAACAGCTCGGACGCAAAAAGGCGGCCCGGGAGGATCTCCTTAAGGCCGTGCAGCTGGAACCGGAGAACATCCGGTTCCGGGAAGCCCTGGCGGCCTTCAAATAGGGCCCTTTCCTCAGACCGAGGGCGACCAGGCCTAGGCTTCCGCCCGGGCCCGGTCCTTCGGGAAGTGCACCCCAGCCCGCCAGTAATGGAAGGCCGCCCAGAAGTTCGCAAAGGTGCATAGGAAAAGCGCCCAGCGCAGGGATTCGTCACCGTAGTTCGGCGCCAACCAGTCGGAAAGGATCCCGACCACGGAGGGCCCGCAGGCCAGGCCAATCATGTTCAGCACAAACAGCAGAATCGCCGCGGCCACGGAACGCATGCGCACGCCCACCAGGGTTTGGGTCTGCGCGAAGGTGGTGGCCTGGTAGAAGTTGCCCAGCATCACGGGAATGACCAAAAGCAGCAGGGCAAGGCCCGCGCTCTGCACCAGGTAGGCGGCCAGAGCGAAGGGAATCAAAATCAGCAGCCCGACCGCGACCACCCACAGATACCAGCGGGGGTCCCGGGCCCCAAAGTGGTCCGCGAGGCGCCCCCCTAGGGCGATACCGATGCCCCCGGGGATCCCGAAGATCAGCCCCAGGTAGGTGCCCAGCTCCCCG